>Ga0209577_10005863_pt1 | contig 11401 bp, 11 predicted proteins | sample GraSoiAngelo_109_FD_185874 | JGI IMG/M metagenome (GOLD analysis project Ga0209577, IMG submission 185874) | Grasslands soil microbial communities from the Angelo Coastal Reserve, California, USA - 14_0903_12_20cm (SPAdes) (version 2) | ecosystem: Environmental > Terrestrial > Soil > Grasslands... | reverse complement strand
CCTTGGTCTGCTCGATCCCAGCCTCAGCCATGCCGCCATCACTGCACAGATCACCCAGGCGGGAGACGGCATTGAACTGGAATACGTCGGTCAGAACGGCAAGAGCGCCAAGGAAGTCATTCCTCTTCACAAGAAAGGCTCCGCCCGGTACTTCAGCACAGGCATCGGCATGGAAGAGCGAACGGCCCAGTACCTGCCGTTCCCGTTGAAGCTGGTGTTTGTCGCCGGCGCGAAAGCCTATGTGACCAAAGTGGCAGTCACCATCACGGCCACCAAGGGGAAGATGCGCGTGCGCATTCCCGGTGACCAGGTGACGGGGCCCTGGCTCTTCGTGGACCTGCCGGCCGGCACCTACGACATCACCGCCGCCCGGCGCGATCGCACCGAGGTCAAGCAGCGGGTGGCGGTCGTCCCAGGGCGCACTAAGGTCGCCTACTTCCGGTGGAAGGAGTAACTCGTTGGGAGCACTTCGCCCATGAGGCCGACATCGGCGTGCGCGGGATCGGCACGACCCGCGAGGAGGCCTTCGAGCAGGCCGCCCTCGCGCTGATCGCGGTCATCACCGACCCGCAGACCGTCCGCCCGGACCAGCCGATCACGATCACGTGCGAAGCCCCCGACGACGATCTGCTGCTGGCCGAATGGCTGAATGCGCTAATCTACGAGAGTGGCGTCCGCCGCATGCTGTGGAACCGGTTCCAGGTCCGCATCGAAGGTCAGCGCCTGGTCGCCACCGCCTGGGGCGAGCGCACCGACGTCACCCGGCATCAGCCGGCTGTGGAAGTTAAAGGCGCCACCTATACGAACCTGTCCGTACGGCAGGAGCCGAACGGCCTCTGGGTGGCACAGTGTGTGGTGGACGTGTAGGGATTCGCGACAGCCAAGATGGGAACAGGCTGGGTCAAGGCAAAAAGAGGGCAGACCGCAGAAACCGCATGTAATCCAGCCTGAGCGATGGCGGATCGGCCCCCAACACCTTCACGACCCAATCCCGGTCCGGGGCCACGATGTACGCAGAAGGATCAAAGGCGAGCGTGAAGTGCTGCGGGGCCACCGCCATCTCCGGATGCGTGCGGTCATACGCCGGGAGCCCCGGGATGACGTCCACTCGATTCTGATAGTTGTCCAGCACGATTGTCAGCAGCCGGTCTTTCACGAACAGCGATCCTGTCGTGACATCGCGGCGATCATTCCCCCGCCGTTTCGCCACATAAAAGACGATCCGCTCCTGCGCGCCCGCCTTCCCGATGGCTGCGGTCAGTACCGGCACCAGCTTCGACAGCGGGGGCTCGTCGAAGAGCGGAACGGGCTGGATGGGTCCCGTGAGAAGCCTCTGCAGCCAGTGCGTCGTGAACTGGACTCGGACTCTTCTCAGGATTCTCGTCAGGTCCTGGTCGGAGAGCCGCACCGGATGGTCATAGGCCGCTTGGGCGTCAGGAACCGCCTGCACCACGACCTGGTCCTCCACTGGAGAGACGCTGGCGCGGTAATCGAGTGCACAGGCCGACAGCGAAACGAGCAGCATCCCACACAGACCCAACAGGGAGGTTTGAGCGTTCATGAGCCCTCCTTTACAGTGACCGTCATCTCGATCCGTTCCAAAGGATTGTCGTTGCCGTCCTTCTTGGCCTTCAGAATAGCATCCACCGTCTCCATGCCACGGACGACTTCGCCGAACACCGTATACTGCCAGTCCAGGCTGCCGCAGTCGTCGGCGCAGATGAAAAACTGGGAGCCCGCGCTGTTGGGATCGTTGCCGCGCGCCATGGACAGCGTGCCACGGCGATGGGGCCGGCTGTTGAACTCAGCGGGGATCGTGTAGCCGGGGCCGCCGAGCCCGTGCGTGGCGCGGTTCATGGTCTTACTGTTCGGATCGCCTCCCTGGATGATCTTGAGACCAGGAGGATTGACCCGATGGAACGTCGTACCGTTATAAAACCCGACTGCCGCCAGCTTGAGGAAATTCTCACAATGGCGCGGGGCCACGTCGAAGTAGCACTTCAACTCGAGCTCCCCGTACTTGGTGGAAATGACCGCACGCGTATCTTTCTTCGCCACGCTCACGGGAATCTGGCCCGTACGCTAATGCCGGGGGGCAGGATTGCGCGAAGTGGCGATGCCCTGGTTCGTGGAGAACCAGTGCGCCCCGTGGTCCTCCGTCTTGAAGACGCCCCCGCTCGTGCCGGCGTACACCGTCCCGTCCTTGCCCACCGCGAAAGACTGGATCGCCCGTTCGGTCAGACCGTTGTTGATCTGACTCCAGGTCTTGCCCTGATCGCTGCTCCGGTACATGCCGACTCCGGTCCCCACGAACCAGGACGACTCGCCGATCGCAATCCCCCTGACTGAGGCGTTCGCCAGTTGCCCGCCGATGATGCGCCAGGTCTCCCCTCGGTCCGTACTCACGTAGACACCGTTGTCGGCCGTCCCGGCATAGAGGGTTCCCGTCTTGTCCACGACCAGCGAGCGCACGAAATTCGCCGGAAGCTGATCGCGCGGATGCGAGAGCCGTGACGGGGTGATGCGGATCCACTGTGCGGAGCCGGCCAGCTTACGATACATCCCCATCCCCGTGGTCCCGGCGTACATGGTGCCCTGGTGATCCACCACCAGCGCGCGCACCAGGAGATTGCTGAGGCCCTGGTTGTCGGCCACCCATTGCTCCCCGCCGTCCTTGGACCGGTAGACGCCGGACCCCGTGCCCGCGTACAGCATGCCCTGGTGGGCAAGCAGCACCTGGGTCTCCAGGCGATCCAAGCCGGCGTTCACCGGCGTCCAGGACTTGCCCCCGTTCTTGCTCCGGAAGATCCCGCCGCGCAGCGTGCCCGCGAAGACGGCCTTGTCAGGCGCGACCACTACCACGTAGACATACGGGTCCGTCATCCCCTCGCTGACAGCCGTCCAGGTCTTGCCCCCGTCTTCGCTCTTGAAGACGCCCTGGCCGAAACTTCCCGCGTAGACCATCTGCCCCTCGCCTAACGCCAGTGATTGGATGCTGACGAAGCTCTCCGGGCCGAGCTCCTCCAGCATGCCGCCTGGGCTGAGTTGCGCGAGCGCGCCCCCAGAGGCCAGTCCCGCCACGAGTACGACGAAGAAAAGAATCCTCCTGCCGGCCGTCCCTTCGGGAACCTTGACCGACCCGTCCATCTCTTCCGCTTCGTCTGCGGGACGGGCCGGAGGCCGGCCCCATAGGCGTGCGCTCAAGATGCCGACTTCATAGAGGATGATCAGTGGCCCCGCCATGAGCAGCAGGTTGAACAGGTCCGAGGTCGGCGTCAGAATCGCCGAAAGGATGAGATTCACCATGATGGCATGCTTGCGGTACCGCACCAGGAGATCGGGGGTGACGACCCGCAACCGGGACAGCAGCGTGATCACCAGCGGAAGCTCGAAGGCGAAGCCGAACGTGAGGAGAAACTTCACATTGAAGTCCACGTAAAAGCCCACGCCGAGCTGTGGCACCAGCGCCCGGTCGATGCCGAACTGCAGCATGAACTGGAGCGCCAGCGGGACGATCACGAAATTCGCAAACGACACGCCCATCGCAAAGAAGACAGTGGCAATGGCGAGGAACGGCACGATCCAGCGGCGCTCGCCCGGCAACAGGGCCGGCTCGATGAACTTCCACAGGTGGTACAGGAAGACCGGCATGGACAGGGTGATGCCCCCCAGCAGCGCCACCTTGATCGCCGCGAAAATGGCTTCCGTCGGCGCGTAAAAGATGAGATCGTCGTGATAGGGTTGTTTGAGCCAAGCGATCATCTCATCGGCATGGGGGAACGTGATGACGCAGGCCACGATAAACGTGAACCCGCACCAGTAGAGGCGCCGCTTGAGGTCGGCGATGTGCCGCTGGAGCGGCGTGCGGACCGGCTCTCCCCGGAGAGCCTCTGCCGAGGCATTGCCCATCGAGCCGCTCAAGAGGGCGGGCCGGCCGCCAGAGATCGCTGCTGTTTGAACTGCCGGACAATGGCAGCCATCTTGTCCTTGGTCGCAAGCTTGTCGAACTGGATGCGCTTCTTCCGCTGTTCTTCTTCCGGGGTCAGGAAATGCAGTTGGGTGAGCTCCGCGAGCTGGTGTTCGAGCCGCTGATGGCTCTCCTCCAGAGCTTTGAATTCGGGGGACTCTTTGCGAACCAAGTCCAAGATGGCCGGGTCTTCGCTCAGCATCGTGTGCCCTCCTTTCTCTAACAGTTCTCGCATCATGATGACTGCATCTTCACGTGGGTGATTGTAATATCCCTTGCGCACGCTCTTCTGGACAAACTCGAGCTTCCGGTACATCGCGAGGGCGGCCGTGTTCGACGCCCGCACCTCAAGTAGCGCCATCCGAGCGCCGTGCGCCGCCATCAGCGCGTGACGGACCAGCGCCGTGCCGAGACCCCGGCGCCGGACTTCGGGCAGGACGGCCAGGTTCATAAGGTGCAACTCCTCAAAGACCACCCAGAACATGATATACCCCAGGAGCGCGCCCGCCCCCACGCCCTCTCCGAATCCGGCGCCACCCGTCCGCAGCACCAGATTCGTTGCGAACGTGTTGCCGTGCAACTCGCCGAGGAACATCTTACGGCTCCAGGGCTCGTTGAACGACCGCTGCTCCAGGGCCAGGACCTCATCGAGATCGCCCTCCTGCATCGGTATAAGTCTGAATGATCCGTCCAGCATCACGACGTCAGACGGGCCACCGGCGATTTGATGAGCCCCTTGTCCCAGTTGACTTCGGCCTCGGTCCGGCGCAGATAGACCGGGACTACCTCCGCATCCGGTCTTGTGCCCTCGGTGAGCCGTTTACGCCCCAGCCTCGCGACGACTGCCGCGGATGGGACTGCGCCGAGCCCGCGTTCGGTCACGCGGACCCTCGTGCCGAGCACTGCCTCGAGCTGCCTGTGATAGCGCGCCGCGCCGTTGCCGATCAGATGCACCGGCTGCTCGATGTCCGCCAGCGCCTCCTTGACGGCTTCGGGAGCCAGGACGACATCCGCGTGCAGCCGCTCGAGGCACCCGGCCCGGCGTTTGAACACGGACAGATACACCTCGCCCCGGTAGGCGTCGAGCAGCGTGCAGATCACGATCTCCGCGGCTGGCTCGTAGACTGCAGCGAGCGCTTCCAGCGTGGAGACGCCGACCACCGTCGCACCGGTTCCAAGGGCGAGGCCTTTCGCCGTCGCCAGGCCGACGCGCAACCCGGTGAAGGATCCAGGCCCGATCGACACGGCCACCGCGTCGAGATCCTTGGCCGCCACGCCGGCCTTTTTGAGCACGTGGTCCACCGTGGGCAAGAGCAGCCCGCCGCGCGAGCCTTTCGCGTCATACGATTCCTCGGCCAGGAGGCGATCATCGTCGAGCAGGGCCACGCTTTGGGCAGGGGTCGCGGTCTCGATCGCCAGCATGCGCATCACTGGTCCCCTCTCACCTCGACCGAGCCCCAATCCTGCGACGTCAGTTCCGGGTTCGGAATCACGTCATGAAAGGTCAGCACCAGCTTGGTGCGTCCCAGGCCGTCCTCCGCCTGCACGCGCGTGGGCCACGTCAGGGGGCCCGCCGCTGTAGAGCCGACCGCGCGATAGTTCAGATAGACCATCGTCGCCTGCAAGGCCCCAGACACGTCGAAGAGATCCTGGCGGGCGACTTCCAACGTGCTGCGCGTGAACCACAGGCGTCGCGCGACGTTTCCCCCGTCGGACATGGGCATCACATCCAGCACGTACTGGTCGTTCTCCTCGCGCAGAACGACCTGATCCGTCGGCAGGAACGTCCCGCCCAGGCTCCCCAGGGTCGCCAGCAGGCCCAACGAGATCGGTGCGCCGAGGGCGTCCTTGTGATCCAGTTCGGCGACCGATCCTTTCTGGGATTTTCCCTGCATGGGGAACAGCAAGTGGTACTGACCGTCAGTGAGCACCAGGTCAAACACGGGAAAGCCCATCCGGGCAAAGGTCTGCAACCGAATGGTTCCAGGACGCCGGTAGACCAGCGCCGCTTCCATGCGCTGCGGGGCCTTCAACGCCGCGCCGGACGCCTCGACCGCGAACTGAGCTTTCAGGGTCTGTACGGCGATCTCCCGCTCCCGGAGAAGGATCACCAATTCCTCCGCCGTCACCGTCAGCGGCGCTGAGGGGATCACCGGCGCCCGCGCGCATCCGGCCAGTAGGACCAGAACGGCTGCCCCTACCAGCAGGCCCTTCGTAGGGGCACGGCGCGCCGTGCCCCTACACACACGATCAATCCATGCGTTAGGTGAGCACCGCATCCAGGGCCTGTCCCACTTCCGCTACCCCGATGAGTTCCATGGACTCGATCGGCGGCATTTTCTCCAGATTGCGCTCCGGCAGCAGACAGCGCCGGAAGCCCAACTTCGCGGCCTCCCGCAGGCGAGTCTCAGCCTGCCCTACCGCTCGTACTTCTCCACCCAGGCCGACTTCACCGAAGACAACCGTCGTCGGGGCAATGGGCCGGTTCCGCAAGCTGGAGGTCACCGCCGCCACGATGCCGAGGTCCAGCGCCGGCTCCTCGATCTGAAGCCCTCCCACCACGTTCACATAGATGTCCTGACCGCTAAGGTTGAGGCCCATCCGTTTCTCCATCACCGCGATCAGGAGCGCGATCCGGTTGCCGTCCACGCCGTTCGCCGTCCGCCGGGGCATGGGGAAGCTTGTCGGTGAGACCAACGCCTGCAATTCAATAAGGATCGGGCGTGTGCCTTCCAGGCTCGCGACCACCACGGAGCCCGTCGCCTTCTGAGGCCGTTCCGCCAGGAACCAGGCGGACGGATTGGCGACCTCCTTGAGCCCGGCGTCCGTCATTTCGAACACGCCAATCTCGTTGGTGGAGCCGAACCGGTTCTTCACCGCCCGGAGAATCCGGTACGCCTGGCTCTTCTCCCCTTCACAGTAGAGCACGGTGTCCACGATGTGCTCCAGGGTTCGCGGGCCGGCGATGGCCCCGTCCTTCGTCACATGCCCAATCAGAAAGACTGGCGTCCCGCTGCGCTTGGCGTAGAACATCAATTGCGCGGCCACTTCCTGCACCTGGCTGATGCTCCCGGGCGCCGAGGTCAGCAGGCTCGTGAACGTCGTCTGGATCGAATCCACCACCAGCGCCGCCGGGGCCACGGTCTGCGTCGTTTTCAGAATTTCCTCCAGGTTCGTTTCCGGATAGATCAGGAGGGCCTCGGATCCGATGCCGAGTCGCTCGCACCGCATCTTGATCTGCCGGGGAGACTCCTCGCCGGACACGTAGAGGACCCGCTCGGGCGGCTGGGCAAGCCGGGGCAGGATCTGTAGCAGCAGGGTGGTCTTGCCGATACCGGGATCGCCACCGATCAGGACCACGGATCCCCGGACAACCCCGCCGCCGAGAATCCGGTCGAACTCCCCGACGTGGGTCAGGAGCCGAGCTTCCAGGCCGGATTCAATCTCGGCCAGAGGGAGCGGTCCACACGGCCCTCCCACGGCGCGGGGACGCCCCTTCCCGACCTCGGGGGTCCGCTCTTCCTGCATACTGTTCCAGGACTTGCACTCCGGACAGCGTCCCAACAGGCGCGGGAACTGATACCCACATTGTTGGCAGCGGAAGGTCGTCTTGGGCCGTGTCACCAGGGGATTCCCAAACGTCCTCCCATGATAAAGGAGCCCCCTACAAAAGGTCAATTAGCCAACGGGGGAATTCACGGACGGATGCAGAAGAAAATGGGGGCAGGATCCTTCAGGCTGCGGAGATGACCTGCCTCAACTGGATGGCCAATTCGATCGAGCCTGAGACTCCATGGCCTCTGTCGCTTGGCCCGTGAGCATAAGGGCGGGGGCATAGAGAACTTTCGATGACTACCAACGTGGCGCAACACACAGAGTGTGCCAGTGTTCCTCCCCTCTTTCTACGCTCGCTAACTTGAATCCGACGCGCTTCTTTTCCCCTTGTTGGGGATGGATATACACCGGTCGAGCCCGTAGCGTGACCGCATCGGGAGTGTGGACAGGAAGTAACGTGACCGCATCGGGAATGCCGATAGGGATCTGGATAAGCACCGCCCCTTCATCGTTCAACTCCACTTCGCCAGAAAGCGATAGAGCGAGGCCATCATACGACACATCTATGATTGTTCCCAGTATCTGCCGCTCCTGCCACGTGAGCCGACAAGGCGCAGAATGCCTTCGCCGTGGGTTCAAGCGCCCTAACAGTCCTTCTGCCATACTCGTAGAGGAAAAGCAAACCAAGTGCCAGGCGTGCGCTTCGAACGGCTAGGAGCCAAACTCCCCCCTCCCGAGACGACACAGTCAGGTGAATCCAGGAATCCGCAATCGGGTGAATCCATGAATTTGAGATGCGGGACGCTTTAAATGGGGCAGTCATGGTTCAATCTTGTACATCTGGTCATGTCGTTTCTCGTATCGGTTCCCTGCATGGGAAGTCCGGGTTAGAGTGATTTCAGGAAGGTGATGAGTTGCTTCTTCTCCGCCTCACTCAAATGGCCGAATTTCTTTCTCGCTCCCTCCGCCTCACCGCGGTGTCGCAAGATCGCGTCTTCAAACGTGAGCGATTGCCCGTCGTGCATCAACCGGCTGCGCGTGCGGGCGCCCCACAGGGGAGGTGTGCGCATGCGGTTGGCGGTGATATTGAACGTCGACTGCATTTCCCGGTAGGCTCGCCCAAAGTGCTCTTCGACCGGAATGACGATGCCATCGCCAGTGCCCACATCGTGCAGAAGGAAATCACTGAAAGGATGGAACTGTTTTCCGCCAAGCGCGTCCGGCACGGTGAATGTGCCCCCATTGATGGGCGTCCCGGCCGGAGCCGTTTCGAGTGTCCGAACGTGGCAGACTGCACAACCGATCTTATTGAACAGGACCGACCCCTTCTTTGCGTTGGCCGTGTCCGCAAGTTGTGCGTCTCTCGGAGGCGCCTTCGTGGCTCGCATAAACCGAGCAAAATGATCGATATCGGCCAGGCCGTCCGCTTCGGGGGTGTTTTCCGGATCTGGGACCGTGTCGCACAGCGTGGTCACTTCGGTGGGCATTAGACGGTTGGTGATGCCCATTTCATTGAGGTAGGCGTCTCCGGCGAACGACAGCAGGCTGGCGTGTTGATCCTTCCAGCCAAATCTTCCAATCCGATAAGTACCAGATGCTTCAAGAACGGGAACAGAAATCGCCTTGCCGCAAATTTTGCCATGTGACTTGCGGCACTGATCCGCGGCTAGGTTCTTGAACGTCTCATCCGGCACCGCCTCGATAAACCCGTCTCCGAGCAGATTGAGGGACGTGCGGAGTGTGCGAATCTTCTCCCTATCCGGCACGCGTTCTTGAAGTTGGATGTTGGGGAAGGAGGCATTGGGACAAATTGCGCGATCATTGATAAGCGTGCGGCCGGTAATCACTGCTGTGCCGTCGGCGATCGGGACGCTGGGATTGACAAACTTTCCAGCCGAGTTGCGGTGCCCCACGCGCAACTCGGTGATCTGACTGAGTCCGCCGGAGACCGGGTTCTGATGGCATTCGCGGCAAGACTGCGCGTTGTAGATCGGCCCGAGGCCATCGGGTATGTCTTCGACTTCATCGAACTTCGCCTGATCCGCCTCATGAGTGGCCTGATCGACGATGCCATTCGTCTGACCGTCAAATTCTGCAGGCGCCTCGTTCGGGCTCGTCGACGAGGAGCTCGGCGCGGACTGCATCGCCGCCCAAGCGAGAGTTCCCAGCACGAGTATCACGACCATTCTTTTCATTGGACAGTCTCCTGTAAGAAGCATCGCCACCGAGCCAGAAGAGCGGACTGTATCCTGAGGATGCGCTGAGAGTCAAGGTCTCCGGCGAACATGGAAATACACCTTTTATGTTTTACGTATCTCTTACCTATCTTTTACAGGCCGGTCGGCAGGAAGAGATGCGGGTGTAGTCAATCGCCTTCGCGCTTCACACGAAGAGATAGTGGTCCAGGGTTGAGGACCAATGACAACCCAGACGAGATTGAGAAAAGCGGGGATGAATAGATGAATGGAACACGCTTTGCTCGTATGAAGAGGCATGACCGCTCTTTTCGTCGCCCTGATCATCCCGGAAGAGGTGCCCAGCCTCCTTGCTGTTCTGGGGTTGCTCTTTTGCTGGGAACTGCATGACCTAGAGATGCGACAGGGCCGCATTCAGACCAAACCCCTTCTGGCTTATCTGATACCGCTACGGATTGAACTGCCCACGGTGGGAGTCAGACCAACGCTCTACCTTTACATGGCGAGGAACGATTCACACACGTGTCGACGGTGCCGCGCGGCCCATGCCCATGTGTTCTCAGGCCATACACCATGGGAAGCAGGCGCCCGCATTCGCTGTGAGGATTGCCTTGGCTGCCGCTGTGTCATCATCCCTCTTGAAGGGCAATGGCCTGCAACCAAGCAGCTCCTTCACGAGCTGAACAGCCAGCGTGGGCCTGTTCAATTGTCAGAGCAGGACATTCACGACCTGATCCGCCAGGGCAGAGGCGGGAAGATCGCAGATCACGATCATCTTGCCCTCAGACTTCTGAGCGCTATGCTGCTCGAAGAGAAGAATCCACAGACGGCTCTTTCCTGGTATACCCAAGCGCTAGCCCAGGCCGCGAAGGGGCACCACACCCTGATCCGCGCTGCCGCTTACATACGCTCGTCGGAATTCCTCGAACAGTCGGGCCATTCCGAGGACGCGCTACAGGTGACCCGCAACTTCATCAGGGAATTCACGGACAAAGAACGTGACTGCTTCCTGACAAAACCTCAGTACGATGGGATGGTTGCACGTCGAAACAGACTGATTCGCACCCTGATGCGCGCTCCCAACACGCCCGGGAATTGACCTCGGTCAAAGGGGACATGCTGGTTTTCTTCTCGAAAGTTGCCTGTCCCCTTTTGCCTGACCTCTGGTCAGACTTGCCAGAATGCCTGCCAATCTTCCTGCCTAATCTGCAAAGCCGTTAAGATCTGAACCGGTAATGGGATAGAGACCCCAGACTGCTGTTCGTACTGAAGCAATTGGCGGTGCAAAAGAAAGGTCATAATTTTTAAGTGCTCCAAGCTCATACGGACTGTTGCTAGTCGTTCGCTTTGCGGGACCGCTCCAGGTGCCGGTGGCAAGTGGCTTGAAATGAGAAAATTGAGGTTGCAGCCATACGCATTCAAGTTAATTTGAAATTGGTCACAATACACGTCTGCGGGTTCTCCCATGCTTCATTCCTCCAAGCTTGGACACAGAACTAAGATACAAGGCTACTTTTCTAACAGCCGAATTGGCGCTGGCAATCACTCCAAGTCCGAAGAAACAAGCCAGAAAAGTAGCCTGTCTCTTTTTAATCGGTGTAGAGGAGTAACTCGACGCCGATGAGCAGAACGAGGGCCGACAATTACCTGAATTGTCTGGCTACTTCAGACCAATTTTTTGGCC
>Ga0209577_10005862_pt1 | contig 11402 bp, 11 predicted proteins | sample GraSoiAngelo_109_FD_185874 | JGI IMG/M metagenome (GOLD analysis project Ga0209577, IMG submission 185874) | Grasslands soil microbial communities from the Angelo Coastal Reserve, California, USA - 14_0903_12_20cm (SPAdes) (version 2) | ecosystem: Environmental > Terrestrial > Soil > Grasslands... | reverse complement strand
CCAGTCCCACAATCACCAAGAGAAGCCATCGGTGGAAATGTTCGTCGCCACCGCCATGAAACAAAGCGAACTGCTTCAGAATCGTCCCCGCACCGCTAAGGTCATGGGCACGGAAAAAGATCCACGTAACGCATATTGCATAGATCGTAATCGGCCACGCGAGCCAGCGCATCGCATGCGCGGCCCACTTGAGGCCTTCGGTAAGCCGCATCCACTCGCGATGAACGAGAAGAGCGGTTCCATGTAACGCGCCCCAGATGACGAACGTCCATGCAGCTCCGTGCCACAGGCCACCGAGCAGCATCGTGATCATGACATTGCGGTAAGCAAACCCGCGCGAGCCTCGATTCCCGCCGAGTGGAATGTAGAGATAATCGCGCAGCCAACTTGAGAGGCTAATGTGCCAGCGCCGCCAGAAATCAGAGACGTTTTTAGCAAAGTAAGGAAACTGGAAGTTGTTCGGCAAGCGATACCCGACCAGCTGGGCAGCGGCGATGGCCATGTCTGTGTAGCCGGAAAAATCGCAATAAATTTGGATGGCATAGAACAGCACGCCAATCCATGCGCTCGTTGACGTGAAATTCGCCGGATGAGCAAAGTAGCGGTCTACGAACGGCGCGACACCATCGGCGATGCACGCCTTTTTGATGAAGCCCACAAGGAATAACATTATCGCCCCCCGCACATCGACATTGGAAAACTTCTTGGTCGAGACGAGCTGCGGCAGAAAGTACACCGCTCGGACAATTGGCCCTGCTACCAATGGAGGGAAAAAACTGACGAACAACGCAAGATCGACAAAATTCGAAATGGGGCGCTGCTTGCCGCGGTACACGTCGATCGTGTAGCTCATCGAGTGAAACGTGTAGAAGCTAATGCCGACCGGCAGAATAATGTTGAGCGTGTTCACGCTCGCCGGTAAACCGAGCCAGGACAGAAACCCGGAGGCCGAAGAGATAAAAAAGTTAAAGTATTTGAAAAAACCCAGGACGCCGAGATTGACGCAAACACTGACGGCGATCCAGAAACGTCGCCATGCCGAAGTTTCACTATGTCCAAGCATCTTCCCGACGATGTAATCCACGGTCGTGGATCCAAGGACCAGGAAGGTGAACTTCCAATTCCAAGCTGCGTAAAAAGCATAGCTGCAAATGAGGAGCCAGACCTTTCGCGCGCTGTTGCTGCGCATCGCCCAGTAGACGATGAATACAGCCAGAAAAAACCAGAGGAACCGAAATTCAACGAAAGACATTTAGCAAGGGACGGGTTGCGATGTTAAACCGTAGCTAGTGATCGTTGGTCAGTTGATTTCCCCTGCTTGCGCGAGCTCCACAAAATTCGCGGCCACAATGCGTGTGAATTCTTCTGCTCCTGATTTGGTCAGATGTTGTCCATCACGACGTACGTCGCTGCGATAGAGCTCGGGATAAGTTCCAGGATTATTAAACGCCATGACAACGCCTGGCAGCCCGGTATTTTCCGTCGCGATGTCAATTTGAGTCATGCTTGGTGTGACCAAGAAGATTGGCGTTGCGCCGATATTTCTGACTTCTTGCGCGCACTGTCGGTAGGCCTCGATCGTATAACTTGAAAGAGGGCGTGTGCCGATTTGTGCCATCGTAGCCGCGAGCGTACGCTCGTACACTGCGGCCTGGCTCGGAGACATTCGATTCGGCCTGGTGACATAGCCGTCGCTGGCCTCGCCAAGATACCTCGCGAGACGTTCGTTTGTGTCACGGCCCAAAAAATGATCTAGAATGTCAGCCGCTCTTGCGACGTTGGTGGAATTTTTTTCGAACTGCGTTGCATAAAATGTCAGCAGGCTGCGTGTATTTTTCTCGTTTTCTTGACGTAGAACAATGTCTCGGAACTTTGTAAGACTCGGCAGCCGGGGAGGACCTGTGCCGGTATCGCTTAATTTTCGCAAGAGGAGCGATACCCGTTTCCAATCTGCCCAATAGAGTGCGCGACGGCTGGTCTGGTTTTCGAGAGACCACTTCGTTTGCAGGTCGTCGTACTCAACGAAAACCCATCTCAAGTTATGCGGCTTCAGTTTGAGAATTTGCTCGAGCAGGTACCCGGTTTCCGGCAAATACATGCCGCCTATGCCGAAGTTGAAACTGTGCGTCGGCATCCCATTCTCGCGAGTGACGCGATCAAAAATAGCGGGTGAGATCTGAAAATAGATCCGGCTCGATCCAATAAAGAGCGTGTCGAATTCGTCTTTGTGCGCGGCGAAAAATCGGAATTTATCTGAGACTCCCCCATCGATTTCGGGAAAAGGCAGGACCGCACGCAGAGCGATGCAGGTCAGAAGGAAAGCGATTATACAAATCGTCGAATTAACCAGCGCCCAGGTGAACGTTTTGTGTCGGGTCGCTTTGTGCGGCACTGGAGGTTCAACGTGAACCTTGGAAACAACGTCGCGAACTGCCACAGCTTATTTTCTGTCGCTTAATGCGGCCACACCGGGTAATTCCTTGCCCTCCAATAATTCAAGTGTCGCGCCGCCGCCGGTCGAAATAAATGTCATTTTGTCGGCGAGCCCAGCCTGTTTCACCGCAGTGACCGAGTCGCCGCCGCCGATAATCGTCGTCGCGCCCGATCGCGCCATTGCTTCTGCGATTGCAATGGTGCCTTCGCCAAATTCCGGAATTTCAAAAACCCCCATCGGTCCATTCCATAAAATTGTTTCTCCCTTGGCAATCTCCTCTTGATAAAGCGCGATCGTTGCTGCGCCAATATCCACTGCCTGCCATCCGTCCATTATACCGTGTTGGGGCGAGAGACGGCTGGTGTTTCGCATGTCGGCGCCGGCACGAACTTCCTCCGCCTCCACCACATCAATCGGAAGCAAAAACTTCACGCCGCGCTGCTTTGCCAGATGCAGAAGCTCTTTTGCGAGATCGACCTTGTCTGCTTCGATCCGGCTCGCGCCGACTGGAATTCCCTCCGCTTTCATAAAAGTGTTGGCCATGGCGCCACCGATGAGAATGGTGTTGGCCCTTTCCATCAGCGCTTTTAGAACCCCAATTTTGTCCGAGACCTTGGCACCCCCCAAAACAACAACGAACGGTCGAGCCGGATTCTGAAGTTCATCGCGCAGATGCTTTAGCTCTTTCTCCATCAACAGACCCATGGCTGATTTCTGCACGAATTTCGTGATGCCCGCCGTTGACGCATGCGCACGGTGCGCAGCACCGAAAGCATCGTTCACAAACAAATCACCCAGCTCGGCAAGAGCCTTGGCAAATTCTGGATCATTAGCCTCTTCACCCGGGTGAAACCGGACGTTCTCCAGTAGCGCCACATCGCCGTTCTCCATGTGCTCAACAATTTTCTTCGGCACGTCACCAATGGTGTCGTGGCTGAAAATGACGGGATGATGGATCAGCGAATACAAATACTCGCCGATTGGGCGAAGCGAATATTTTTCCGCTGGCTTTCCCTTCGGCCGGCCGAAGTGCGACACCAGAATGGTTTTCGCACCGTGTTCGCGAAGGTAGTTGATGGTCGGCAGGGTTTCCCGGATTCGTGTGTCATCAGTGATCCGAATCTTGCCGCCGCGAACTTCAGTTGGCACATTGAAGTCCACGCGCACCAGCACGCGTTTCCCGCGAACATCGAGATCACGAACAGAAAGCTTGGGCATTATTTACTCCTGCTCCTTGATCATAATCAATCGCGTAAAGTCCTTCGTCTTCACGCAAGAACTGCGCTCGTCCAGAAAATCTCTTCAGCATTCCCATGAGCATGTTCACGATTCGGACGAGCCTTTCCTTGGCAGGAAGGATCCGTTCAGCAGCAACAAGCTTTCGCACGGCAAGCACATCGAGGCATGCAGCACACTCCAGCGCTGAACCGCGAGCGATTTCCAGAAAGCGAGCACGATCAACCGTGGAGAACTTGCCATTTCCTTGTGCGATATTCAGGGGGAGACTGGTCGAAGCACGATCGAGGTGATCTTTGGCAGCTGCTTTAGCTGAAATTTGACTCAACAATTCTCCGATCCAGCCACAAAAAGCAATCGCTTCCTGATAAACATCCAGTTTTTCGTGGTCGAAGTAAGTTTTCATACTCGATCATGAGCATGAGCAAGACCGACTACTCAGCCAGTATTTCCATCAACTCCACGCAGCGGTTGCTATAGCCCCACTCGTTGTCATACCAGCCAACCACTTTAACGAATCGGTTTCCAAGCGTGAGCGTCAATTTGCTGTCGAAAATACAGGAGTGCGGGTTGCCCACAATATCTTGTGAAACGAGCGGTTCATCGCTGTATTCGACGACTCCTTTGTAGCTTTTCGCCGACGCAGCTTCTTTGAATGCTGCATTGATCGCATCCACCGTCGCGTCCTTTTCCAGCACAGCGGTGAAATCGGTCACGGAACCATCCGGGGTCGGCACACGAAACGCGCCGCCATTTAGTTTTCCTTTGAGCTCCGGAATGACTTCACCGATTGCCTTGGCTGCGCCCGTGGTCGAAGGGATGATGCTGATCGCTGCCGCTCGCGCCCGTCTCAAATCGTCGTGCGGAAAATCGAGGATGCGCTGGTCGTTCGTGTAACTGTGTATGGTGCTCATGAATCCATGCGCGATTCCGAATTTGTCGTGCAAAACCTTCGCCATCGGTGCGAGACAATTCGTGGTGCAGCTCGCGTTGGAAACAATCTTGTCCTTCGCGGGATCGTAAGCGTTGTCGTTCACACCGATACAAATCGTGACGTCGGGATTTTTTGCTGGCGCGCTGATCAGCACTCGCTTGGCGCCGGCTTTTAAATGCAGTTCGGCTTTGTCGCGGCTGGTGAAGAAACCGGTCGATTCCAGCACAACATCAATGTCCAATTTTTTCCAAGGAAGGTTTGCCGGATCGCGATCCTTCATGATCCTGATCTTGTGACCGCGCACGATGATATTCTCGTCGTCGTAACTGATCTCGCCGTCGAATTTGCCGTGCACCGAATCCCATTTGAGCAAATGTGCCAGCGTATGTGTGTCCGTGAGATCGTTTATCGCGAGCACCCGCTCCAGCTGCTTTTGTGACATTGCGCGTAGGACATTGCGCCCGATGCGCCCGAAACCGTTGATAGCAAAATTGGCCATAAGAAAAGGTTGAAGAGTTAAACCGTTACGCTGAAAAGTTTCAACGTCCAACTCCGAAAGACGGCGCTCAGGTCCCAACATCCAATGTCCCATGCAGAAATTTTCGATTCAGCGCTCTGCTCGCCAATGCCTTCGGAGTTGAGCATTTGGCGTTGGGCGTTGAGCGTTTAGATGTGAAAGCTTATATCGCGCTTCTTGGCGCAGCCTTCGCAATGTTGTCCATTCCAACCTTCGCTGGCGCGCCGGCAAAAACGATTCTCGTGTTTGGCGACAGTTTATCGGATGGGTTCATGCTCAAGCGCAGCGAAACTTATCCGGCTTTGCTCGCAAAAAAGCTGCGCGGTGCCGGACTGAATTTTCAAGTAATCAATGCCAGCGCTTCCGGCGGCACCACGGAGGGCGGCCTCGAGCGGTTACCGGCGCATTTGAAACAAAGAACCGATATCTTCATTTTGGAGCTCGGGATTAATGACGCTTTTCGCGGTGTGCCAACAAATCAGGTTGAGACAAATCTTCAGCAAATCATCGACAAGGTGAAAGCGCGAAATCCGAATGTGCGTGTCATAATCGCAGGAATGCAGCTTCCCGGCTATACGGCCGACGATTATGTCTCCGCATTCGGCAACATGTTTGCCGATCTCGCGGCGAAAAATGGAGCCGCTTTGGTAACCTATTTACTCCAAGGCGTAGCCGGCAATCCGTCATTGAATTTGCCCGATGGCATTCATCCAAACGCAGCCGGGCAAAAAATCCTTGCCGAAAATGTTTGGCGCGTTCTCGAGCCGGTGGCGCGCGAAGTTGCGAAGTAGCGTAAGCGTCTCGCTTGCGTCTTGCTTTAGGACACGCAAGCGAAGACGCTCGCGTTACCTTAAGAGACAACCGCTGCGTCGGTCTCACACGTTAGATAAAAGGAGAAAAGAAAACGCCATGGACCCCGCACGACCTGCTGGTCCCGATCCGGCCGATCCATTTTTTGGGGAGCGCAGCGGCGATGCCGTTCTGGAAACGATCGAAATCGCGACTGAAGGGGAAGATTGCGATGAGTGCGTGCGCAAACTGCGACCGACGCTGAAGAGGATATCCGGAGTGCGAGATGTGAAAGTCGATGTCGAGCACGAGCGCGTGATCCTCACGTTCGACCCGCGCAAAACCCATGCGCCCGATCTGCATGATGCAATTTTGAAGAGCGGCTATAAACCTGCGCCGATGGCCGATTAAAGGCGCGGTTTGGTAGGGCACGTCACTCCTGTGCGCGCCGAAGTTGATTCCCGACGGCGTGCAGCGGACTGCTCGCCCTACCACAGCCATTGTCTAGAATTCCCGCAGAATTCCAAACACAATACACGGCAAAAATTGCGCTACTCGGAGAATTGACTTCCGTCAAATGGCCGGCTGCTGCTGTGTCAGGCAGTGAAAGGTGCCCAGTCCCCAGATTAACTCGCGACAATCGATCCCGATGACGCGCCGATCAGGAAAACAATCGCGCAAAATCGATAATGCAGCTTCATCGTTTGGATCCGCGAATCTCGGCACGAGCACGCAGGTGTTTGCGATGTAGAAGTTCGCGTAGCTCGCCGGAAGCCGCATTCCTTCGCGCACAATCTTCGTTGGCATCGGCAGTGTAATGATGTCCGTCGTGCGACCACCGATTTCCATCTCCCCCAGACGCGCGAGATTCTCCTGAAGCGGTTCGTAGTTTTCATCGTCGCGATTTCTCTCAATGACAGTTACGACGGTTCGCTCCGATACAAACCGCGTCAGATCATCGACATGACCGTCGGTGTCGTCACCGGCAATGCCATCGCCAAGCCACAGAACGTCGCGTACGCCGAGATAATCGCGCAGACGCTGCTCGATTACATCGCGGGACAGATTCGGATTCCGATTATTGTTTAACAGGCACGATTCGGTCGTGAGCAGCGCGCCGCTGCCGTTCACATCGATGGATCCGCCTTCGAGAATCATTCGCGGATAGAAAACCGGCAGCTTCAGGATTTCAGCAATACGCGTTGGCACAACCTCATCGAGATCAAACGGCGGATATTTGTTTCCCCACGCATTGTAATCCCAGTCCACAACGGCTAATGGAGCCGGCGCGCCCTCGCGCCGCTCACTCCCCTCCGGCTCGAGAGCGGTCCGCCTCCAACGCTTATCGAGTGTGAGAAAAATCGGTCCGTGGTCGCGGCACCACGGCTCATTCGCGGGAACGCAATAAAAGATGATCCGTTCCATGGGCAACCCGCGCAGAACCGATTGCGCTTCCGCTTCATGCGCCCGGTCGCAAACATTGATGCAGACCTGCTCCGATTCGACCAGCGCTTCGACCATCGCGCGCAAGGCCGGCAGAACGCGATCGAATGATTCGGGAAAACTGATTCCCTCGCGTCGCGGCCACGAGAGCCATGTGGCGGTATGCGGCTCCCATTCGGCGGGCATCCGATAGCCCAGCGCCGCTGGCGTTTGCGAGGTCATCAACCAAACGTCGAACGCCCAGCGCTCAACGTCCAATTTGCCCAGAGATGAGTCGTCGTTAGGCCGTGCGCGGCGGGACCGGTTTGTAGATCGCGCCGACCATTGCCCCGACGATCACCATCTCGACCAGACCGCCGATGCTGCCATAAAGAATCAGTTTTCCGGGAATGGGTTGGACGGCGTAAAAACCAAGGCGCATGCCGATCGCTGCGATTTCCAGCAGCACACCGAGCCGGATTCCCGCAATCACGCCTCCCCCGGCGAAACCGCTCGCGTAGATGATTACGAACGAAAAAACAATGAGTGCCTGGCCGATGATGATCCAATGAAACAAACCGATCATTTCGCTTTGCGACCGCCAGAGATTCGGCGTTTGCGCGTAAACATCTTTGAGGAACACGCCGTTCAGTAACCAGCCCCACAAGAAGATGAAAGCGTAGGCAGCGATGAATGCGAATACGAGTCGCTTCATGATTTGATGTGATAACGCCTAAGTCGTCATGCGCGATTCGGATTTATAAAGCGCCCCGATGATTGCGCCGGCAATCGCGAACTGGATTAAGTCGCCGGCAATCCAGCCGCAGAGGATCTTGGTCGTCAGTGGCTGCACCGCGAATGTAATGAGGTCGGCGCCGGCGTATATCAGCGCTACCAGGATTCCCAATGTCGCGCACGCGGCTGCGCCGCCCGCGGGGACGAATCGTCCACAAACTAGCGTGAGGAAGAACGCCATCACAATGTGCCCAAAAATCAGCGCTGAGAAGTGATTGCCAAAATCGGCGTCGGTTCGCCAGAGAATTGGCACCTCCTGATGCGCTCCATTCATCAGCTTCCCGTACCAAAGGAAACCAAACAGGAAGATGAAGCCAAACGCGGCAACAAATGCGATGAAGAATTTTTTCCAGTTCATAATGTCTTTCCGTTGAGGGTTTGCTGAATGCCCGCACGCTCGAAGTCTTCATCGCAAAATGGGCTTGCAGTGTCGATCTCAAATTTGGAGCAAAGACGGACGATTGCCCTTGACCGGCTGCTTGATCAAATCAGAGATTGAAAGCCTGGCCTCGCCCCGAAAGCTTTCGGGGCTACGTTGCAGCTTCGCTCCGCTCAGAATGACAGCAACTCTCGCGAAAGCAGAGAAATCGGCGATCGGCAACCGCAAATCGGTAATCAGTTGACTCGCTCGCTCTCTCGGGCTTGCTCGTCCATTTCGCGGCTTTCCGAGCCGCTCAATTCACCCATCTGCCGCCGTCCGAGACGAGAATCGGCAGTTCTTCCATCATGAACTGAGTTTTGCCGAGAGCGCCAATCATGCGCGTGCCGGTAGCAGCATACCACTTTTTTGACATCTCTTCGCCCGTGTGACAACCCCAGCTCTTGCAATAAGCATGCTTCGCGAATGCATGGCGATTGATTTTCGTCAGATCGCTGTCGTGAAGCCAGGATTTACAGGCGCTATCGATGTTGTTGCTGTAATCGAACATGAAACAAGCGCGGTTCGAGTGGCCGAAATACTCGAAATCGGCGATCTTCATCTGGTCTCGCGGCTGGCCATTATTAATGTAATTGATGACTTCCTGGCCCGGCCCAAACCAGATCAGATTGATATTAAATTTGTCGCGAACCGTGCCAATGAGACTGATCAGATCCTGGTGCTCTTGTTTTCCGCGGTCTTCATAGCCCTGCCGGTAAATCAGCCACGTGATCTTCGCGTCCGGGCCTAACTCGTTGCGCAACTGTTCCGTGCGAAGACGCGCAGCGCGCACAAAGTTTGCCCACCAATGATCGTGAGGGACGGCTTTATATTTTTCCCATTGATACATCGATGGTCCGCCCACCAGCATTATATATTCACCCTCGACCGGCGGCGCGGCCTGGAGACCGAGCGCGACTATCGACAACAAGCACACGAGTACGAGACGTTTCATCATTTCTGGCCAAAAGGAGTATTTATGCAGGGCGCGAAATAGCGCAACTGTAGCCGCTATCGGTGATCGCGGCGTGCCGGCATCACCGATGCCGGCTACAGCGGATCAATTTCCCCGCGCGCCAGATCTTCCCATGTTTGCCGCTTCCGAATCAGCGCAAATTTATCGCCGCGAACCAACACCTCTGCCGGTAAGGGGCGCGAATTGTAGTTCGATGCCATCACAAATCCGTACGCGCCAACGCTCATGATCGCGAGTAAATCGCGTTCGTGCAGTTCGGACATTTCTCGGTCGAGAGCAAAAAAATCGCCCGACTCACAGACCGGCCCGACAATGTCGACTTTGTCGGGCTTACTCTTGTTCGGTTCAATGACCGGCGCAATCTCGTGGTAGCTCTGATAAAGCGCAGGCCGGATCAGATCGTTCATGCCGGCGTCGACAACGGCGAATTTTTTGCTGCCAGTTTGTTTGATGTAGCGAACGCGCGTCAGCAAAACGCCGGCGTTCCCGACAAGAAAGCGACCGGGTTCAAGCAAAACCTGAATACCCAAGTCACGTAACGGCGGCACAATCGCATCCGCGTAATCGGAGACGCTGAACGCGGAAGGTTCGCCGCCGTGGTCGTGCCACCATTTGCCTGATCCGCTCTCCAGCGCCCGCTGGTAAATAATACCCATGCCGCCGCCGATGCTGAAGAACTTGATACCGTATTTTGACTTCAGCTCACGCAGCAATGGCGCTACTTTTTCGATCGCGTTCGCGAACGGTTGGGCTTCAGTAATCTGGGATCCGATGTGCATCTGCACGCCGGCGACACGGATGTTGGCCATTCCAGCGGCGCGAGCGTAAACTGCTCCGATTTGATAGAGCGCGATGCCGAACTTGTTTTCGTGTGAACCGGTAGCGATGTATGCATGCGTGTGTGGATCGACATCGGGATTCACACGCAGCGCGATCGGCGCGCACAGGCTCTTTTCTGCAGCTATGCGATCGATCTGGTCCAGCTCCGCTTCGCTCTCGACATTCAGACTGAACACACCGTGTTCGAGCGCGTAGTCGATTTCTTCGCGCGATTTGCCTACGCCAGCGAATGTGCATTTGGCGGGGGCGCCGCCCGCGGCGAGCACACGAAACAACTCGCCGCCGGAAACAATGTCAAACCCGGCGCCCGCATTCGCCAATAATTTCAAAATCGCGCGATTCGAGTTCGCTTTGACCGCGTAACAGATCAGGTGATCGATCGGTGCGAGCGCCGCATCCAGCCGCGAGTAGTGATCAAGGATTGTTGTCGCGCTATAAACGTAAGTGGGCGTGCCTACCCTATCGGCCACCTGTTCAAGATCGACATCTTCGCAGTGAAGTTTGTGGTCGCGATATCGGAAAAAATGCACGGATGACTTTAATCTGGGGAGCACAGGCTGCCAGCCTGTAAGTCTCGGCAGCTTGCCGAGACGGGAGATCAAGCGGCTGTGCAATAGTGTCCAAAACAAGTTGCCGGCAGGCTGCCGGCAACTACAGGCTGGCAGCCTGTGCTCCCCAGATTAAAATGGGTGCGCTAGCCGAGCACGCGCAGCGCAATATTCAGAACCGCAATCAAGACGACTCCCAGTAAAAAGCTCGTCAGCACAAGCTTTTTTCCGTGCTTCAACATCTCTCCAAGCACGGCGTGTATCGCCAGATAAATGAATCCACCGCCGACGTGCGCCATGATTAAGCCGAGCCAAAAAGTGGAGATGTTTGTCAGGAAAAAATAAGCGATCACCCCGCCGATCAGCGTGGTCGATTCAACCGCCGCCACCCATCCAAGCGCGGCGGTGCGGTGCAAGCCAGCACCGATTAACAGACTACCGAGCGCAAGGCCTTCGGGAACTTTGTGGATGCAGAGAGCAGAGAACAGCGACC
>Ga0209577_10005860_pt1 | contig 11404 bp, 6 predicted proteins | sample GraSoiAngelo_109_FD_185874 | JGI IMG/M metagenome (GOLD analysis project Ga0209577, IMG submission 185874) | Grasslands soil microbial communities from the Angelo Coastal Reserve, California, USA - 14_0903_12_20cm (SPAdes) (version 2) | ecosystem: Environmental > Terrestrial > Soil > Grasslands ... | reverse complement strand
GGCGTGCCGGTTTGGACGGTGAACGCCCGCCCATGGACATCGATGCGCGCGCTCACAAAACGGAACGGTCGTTTGCCAACGCGTTCATCTTGATGCAGAGGCTTGCGCAATAAGCTGGGGGCTACCGCCGGAAGCCCGGTCTGCACCAGAGCGGTCGAGCGATAAATCCAATTGCCATCTGCATCGACAATTTGCAGGTAGTCACCGCCGGTTTCGGCACTGTACTCACCGGTGACCACGTTACGAAGTTCGGCCAGTGTCTGGTCGGATGGCTGAGCTTCCAGAAAACGCCGGACGTCCTCCACCTCTCCCGCCAGGGTACTGTCGGCAATGTCGTGGAGGCTTTCGCGCAGGATGAACCACATCCCAACCCCAAAAATCAGCTGAGCCAGCGCAAAGATGCCCAGATACCATAGCGTCAAGCGAAGGCCGATGGAGACCCTGCTCACGACTGGACCTCCGCCCGGATCATGTACCCCACTCCGCGAACCGTATGAATGAGCTTGGGCTGGTCTTCGGTATCGATCTTGGTGCGCAGCAGGCGAACGAATGCGTCGAGGGTATTCTCTTCGATGTCGCGATCAAACCCCCACACCGCCTCGATCAAGGCGCGCCGAGGCACTACTTTGCCGACTCGGTACATGAGACGCTCAAGCAGGTTGTACTCGGTGCGAGTAAGCAGGATGTCCCTGCCCCCACGGGAAACTTCGCGGGTCGCGGGGTCGAGCACCAGATTGCCCACCTGCAATTTGGTCGCCTGTGGAACGGGGGCCCTTCGCTTTACGGCCCGGAGACGAGCCAGGAGTTCCTCGAACGCGAAAGGCTTTGTCAGATAATCGTCGGCTCCGGAATCCAGGCCACGTACCAGGTCCGGCACGGAGTCCTTCGCGGTAAGCATCAATACGGGAGTTCCAACTTTCTCTTTGCGCAGTTGATGTGCCAGGTCGTAGCCGTTGAGGTTCGGCAACATGATATCGAGGATGATGGCGTCGAATTCATAATTGCGGGCAAGATCCAGGCCTTCTTTTCCATCGCCCGCGCACACCACGGTGTGACCTTCTTCTGCCAGGCCTTTGCGCAGCAGTTCTACCATGCGCATCTCGTCTTCGACGACCAGTAACTTCAAGCGCACCCCGAAGCTATGCCATTTCTTACACTCGGCCCCTGAAGAGCAGATGAAAGAGCCCTACACCGCTGGGCGCCATGTCTCGTGCTATTCAAGACATGGGACTTGTGCATCCGATGTCATCCGCTTCGCCCGCCAACCTCTGCATATTAACCCGAGTTCAGTTTTCGTCGGCGATTGTCTTATTGCTAGGGGTTGACGGGCAACGCCCAACTGGAGGAGGTCGTCTAAGCACGGGTGGCGGGCAAAGCACGCCCAGAGTTACCGAGCCCACCCCGCCAGCCCATCTGCAGAGGGATGGAATAGAATATCTCGATCCTGTTCTCAATCAAAAACTAGACTCACGCGCGGTACCCGGCGATTTGGGAGTACCCGGCGCAAAGGAGCCGAAACGGTGTCAATGAGAGCCCGCCTCGCGATCATCATCCTTGCCAGCCTGATGGTGCTGGTCGCATGCAGTGGAAGTACTCATCAATTTGCCTACATAACGACTCCCTTCAACAACGGAATCTCGGCATATCGCCTCGACACGAATACCGGGAGTTTCAGCCAGATTCTGGGCTCGCCTTACCAAACAGGGATCTCTCCGACAGCGGTCGTGATTCACCCCACCGGAAAGTTTGCCTACGTATCCAACGCGGGAGAAAACACGATTTCCCTCTATAAGATTGGCAGCACTGGCGCTCTGACGGAAGTGATGCCTCGCACAAACACCGACCAGCAGCCGGCCGCACTGATGATGGATCCGGGAGGAGCGTTTCTCTTTGCAGCCAACAGCTTCTCGAACACCATCACGGTCTATTCGATCACGGCCAGTTCCGGGGCCCTTAAACTGATCAGCACGCCCTCTTACCCGACGTCCGGATTCACTCCCGTCCGAGGAACGATTGCTCCTTCAGGCAAATTTCTCTATGTGGCAAATTCCAATAGCGCGTCGATCTCCGGATTTGCGGTGAGCAGCACAGGAGCGCTGACGGCCGTGCCCAACTCGCCGATTCCTGTCGGAAATGGGCCGAACTGGATTGCGATCGACAACTCGAACAAGTTTCTGTATGTAGCCAACCTCGAGGACGGAACGGTTTCCGGATTCACAATCGACTCTGGCACAGGCGCGCTGGCCCCGATGGGCGGATCCCCATTCGGAGTCGCCAACACCAGCACAGCCATTGTTCCCGTCAGCTCAGTAGTGGTGGACGCATCCGGGAAGTACGTGTATGTGACCACGCTGACGACCAGCAGCAGCGTCTATGGCTACACCATCGACGGTACGAGCGGAGTTCCTACCGCTGCGATCACTGGGTCTCCATTTGCAGCCGGCGGCACCGCGGGATTCATCGTCTCGGATACAACGGGCAAGTTGCTGTTCGTCGGCAATCAAACATCGAACACCATCTCCGGCTATAAGACCACGCCATCGACGGGAGTGTTAACGCTGATCTCGACGACCAGCACAGGAACGGCTCCCACCGCAATGGTGGTGATTAAATAGCACGATCATCCAGATGTGCCCCATCCTCACTCGCGTTCTTTGCGAGGTTATGGTGGGGATTTTACAAGAACAACAATCGACAGGGATAAGTCGGTGCCCCATCCTCACTCGCGTTCTTTGCGAGGTTATGGTGGGGATTTAACAAGAACAACAATCGACGGGGATAGCCGGTGCCCCATCCTCACCTCGCGTTCTTTTCGAGGTTAGGGTGGGGATTTCACAAGAACAACAATCGACGGGGATAGCCGGTGCCCCATCCTCACCTCGCGTTCTTTGCGAGGTTAGGGTGGGGATTTCACAAGAACAACAATCGACGGGATAGCCGGTGCCCCATCCTCACCTCGCGTTCTTTGCGAGGTTAGGGTGGGGATTTTCCCAAGATCACAACTCTGAACATCTGTGGCTTTGAATGGGCTCGGCTTCAGCCGCCGAGTAAGTTGCGGAACGTCGAAAGAGCCTTTCAGCGGCGTGCTAGCTGCGATGCCTTGCGCCTATGGTCAGCGAACCGTTTCCGCCGCACGCAGACCGCTATCCGCAGCCTCCGATAAGAACTCCGCGGTAGAGTCACTATCGATGAGTATGAAGACGTGGTCATTGGGGATTTCCGCGGGATTTCCATTGACATCGAGAATCACCGAGTCCAGGGTGATCGCTGCGACGCTGCATTGGCGCAGGATGCGTACCATCTTTTCCCGCTCCGCAGTCTCGATCAGCTGACGATTGCGGTCTGGCCCGCGCTGGAATCGTTCCCCGCGATAGCTCAACGTGACCCGGTTCCGTCCGGTGTGACTCAGAGCCACGGCTGCATGGATAGCGGCATCCCCGCCGCCCACAATCAGAATATCCTTGTCCTCGTACTTGGCAGCATCGTCCAATTGGTAGCAGACTTTGGGGAGCTCTTCGCCTGGAATGCCAAGCCGGGAGCTTGACAGGTCCTCTGCCGGCGCAGCCGGTTGCACGACGACCGGCTGTATCTTCGGCTTCTGGGCCATGGCTTCCTTGGTAGCAGCCGCCGTTTTCGCTTCCTCGCTGGCGTGCTTCGTCATATCGCGGGCACCAAAGCCGACGCCGATCTTCTTCAGGAAGTCATTGGGCGGCGTTCCGCCGGCAAAAATCCATACATAGTCGTTCGGGAGCTCGCGCGTCTGCCCCTGAACCTCGATAACGACGGATTGCTCTTTGAATTCGACCGGATTCGTGTTGAACAGAACTTCAACCTTGCCGGACTTCATGCACTCGGCGATCCGTTGCGAGTTGCGTTCCTTGATGCGGCTGAACTGCGCGCTGCGATAGACCAGCGTGACCTTGTTGCCGATCTGGTGAGCCAGCCCCATGGCTGCTTCGACCGCGCTATCGCCACCGCCCACGACCAGAATCTTCTTGTTGATGTAATGGTCCGCCTCAATCAGCCGGTACATCACCTTGGGTAAGTCCTCGCCGGGCACGCCCAGCTTTCTGGGGGTACCGGTGCGGCCCAAGGCCAGAATGACCGCATGCGCGCGGTATTGAGAGTCCTGGCTGATCACGGTGAAAATGCCGTCCTCGCCCCTTTTGATGTCTTCTACCTTCTGCCCTGTGCGCACCTTGAAGTCGGCGCGGTGCAGGACCTTGTCCCAAAAAGCAAGCAGGTTTTCCTTGGAAAGTTCAGTCTTCTTGAACTTCCCATACATCGGGAATTCGACCGGGCTGGTCATTACCAGCTTCTGGCGCGGGTACTTGGCCACAGTGCCGCCAATTTCATCACGCTCGAGCGTGAGGTACTTCATCTTGTGCTGAATGGCGCGCAGGGAAGCGGCAATGCCGGCCGGACCCGCTCCAATGACCAAGACATCGTAGACGTCGGGAATGGTTCGAGCGGTGCCTTTGGCTGTGAATCGATCCAGAACGTTGTCGATGCACTCCCGTCCTTGGTTGACTGCATTCTTGATCAGGGCCAGACCGCCGAGTTCGCCGATGATGAACAGGTTCGGAACGGTGGTCTCGAACTCGCCCGTGAGAGTAGGCATGTCCGCCCCCATGCTGGGGCTCGCCATCACCATCGTGATCGCGCCGACCGGGCATGCATCCGCACAAAGGCTATGCCCGATGCACTTGTAGCCGTTGACGATGACGGCCTTACCCCCAAGCATGGCAAGCACGTCGCCTTCGGGACAAACGGTCGTGCAGGTCGCGCAACCGATGCAGTACGTGTTATCGATATGCGGATGTTGCGCTTTCGGCCCCTCGGAGAAGAGTTTGCCTTTTTCCGCCGCGGCGCGAGCTTTCGCGTCCCGTTCCTTGATGCCCTTGAAGTAGTTACGCAGGAAGAAAAGGGTAAGGGCTGCTGCGACGATAAAGGCTATCAGGGTATCCATACGGCTCTAAAAACTCTACCACCGAAAGCCCATCGCGACCTCAAGGCCGATATGGAATAACGCCAGCAGGGCGAAGGTATAGCTGAACGGCTTGTGAACTACGTGCCAGAGGTGAAAGACCTGCTCCGAGCGCTTGAGGAACAGAATGCGCTTGGAGAGCGCAGCATCCTCACGCGCTACTCCCACTGCTTTTTCTACATCGTGATTGGAAGTCTTGAGAAAGCCTCCCAGCGTCGTGAGCTTCTCTCCAAAGCTCAGGGCATGCCGGCGTAGCCTGGCCACACGCAGGGCGCGAGCGATATCGAGGGCAAACATGTAACCCAATGCCGTGACCATCGAGAGCTGCTGCACGCGTTCGCGGCTGGGCAGCGTGAGCAAGGCCCGCAGGTCTTGCTCGGACACCAGGCGTTCTTGTTTCAACTGCCCCGCGAGCTGCTGATGGAATTCTTGCAGCTCCTTCTGCGTCATCTCCGCGGCCTTCAGGTTTCGCGGAATCTGACCGTATAGATATCGTCCGATGACACCGCTCACCGAGACCGCGAACATGATCCAGAAAGCCATTCCCGCAAACCCGCGGAATTTGAACGATGAGTGAAACGCGATGACAAACGGCGCCGTAATACCAAGGATGACGTGATAATCGAGCCAATGCCGGGAATTGCCCTTCTTCATCAACCAGGACCAGTGCTTCCGCAGAGGGTAGAGGAAGATGACCAGGAACATGAATACGCCCAACCAGCCTAACTTCAGCCCAACGGTGCCGCTGGGCCGCAACGCTGCATATTTGGACGAGAAGGGACGATCGGCTGAGCCCAGGGTGTAATAGTCGAACCCATAGACGGTCAGCGCGAGAATAAGGGTCGCAAAAAGAAAATAACCTGCCGCCACACGAGAGCGATGGCCGCGTTCGCGATTCTGAACCGGCGCAACCGCTGTGGCAACAGAAGCATTAGCACTCATCTCGAAGCAACTTTCTCCTCCGTACTCACAGAGAACTGTTTGTAGTCTGTAAAATTGTGGGTGTTGCGCCAGTGCTGCCGCGGTGTTTCGACTTCCACGCTGGCCTGGGCAGGGAACCAGTAGAGATCCTTGGAACCCTTGAACGGCACCGGCTGAAACTCAACTTCGGAGCGCATGGTCTTCAGGCCTATGTCTTCCATGCTATTGGCCAGACCAGCATCGATTTTAGCAATTACTCCGGTTTCCGGGTCAATCCACGCCACTCCCGCAAGGTCAAGAGGGTATTCCCGGCCACGCAAGGCCAGCGCGGCCGGCGACCGCATCCCGGGGATGTGCTTGAACTGAACCTTCGTAAACTTGTGTCCGTTGATCGTGTCCTCGCCGACCTGGGTGAATTCGAAGCCCGAGGAATAGTACGGATGGAAGACCAGGAAAAGAGTCGCGAATCCATTGCTGACCAGCATGGAGATCCGCTTTTTCTCTTCCTTCTTCTGCTCATGCACGGCCAGGCGGGACTCATCCAGGCTGATTTCGCCCCCTGCGTTGGTCAGGATGACCAGATAGTCATAGGTCGATTGTTCCTTCAGTTCGACCTTGCCGTCCGCCTTGAATTTCTCCTGGGTGACGTGCTCCGTGCACTTTACGTCAGAGAACTGTTCGACGAACTTTGCGACCTGGTCATTGGCGCGGCCGATCAATTCCTGGAGAGGGGAATTCCCTGCGCGCGACGGCACCGCAACCACACACACGAGTACGCTGGCTAGAAAGAGTTTCACGCTTAAATAGGTGCATTTGGCCTGCCACTTCATTGCCCTTTGGCCCTCCGGGTATCGAAACGATAGCCTAGGGTGAACAGCCACTGATCGTAGTCCTGGCTTACGCCACGGCTAACTGTGAAGCCCCCTTGCATGAAATAGTGGGATCCCACGTTCATTTCGAGATTGCTGGTGACGAACTTCGACTTCGTGTTGGAAGACAAGGAGGAAACGAAATTTTGTTGTCCACCAAGGAGTTCCAAGCGGAAGTTATCGCTCAAGGTGCGCGAAAGGGAAACCGACTCATAGCTTCCGTTGCCGAACGAACTGTTGAAGCGGGCATAGTGGCCATCTGCCCGTATGTGAACCCAAGGCAGGCGACCGAAAGTCAATCCATACAACTGGTTAAGAGAACTCTTGGAGTCGCCCGAGCTGTTGCTGCGTCCCAGGTTCGTATATACCCACACCTGTTTAAGCACCTCCAGCCGCACTCCGCCGCTGAATCCCTGGAAAAGGTACTTGTCCAGCAAGCTGGTTCCGACAAGGCTGGGATCAAATGCCGGTAAGTCTCTGAAGTAGCTATAGTTTCCGTCAAATTCAATGCGTTCGTGCGGCTGGTAACGCACGGTCAGGAAATTTCTTCCAACCCCAGCACCGGGCGACCCTCCGGCAGTGTAGCCGACGGGGCTATCCATCTGGAGTGAGTCGTAAATCGACACATACCTCTTGTAATAGAGGCCGTTTTCGAAAAAGATGAAAGGCCGGTCGATCTTCCATCCGAGAGTACTCACACCCACGCCCGAGGTGCTGCTGTAACGGAAGTCGTCGTAGCTGCCGCCTTCAAAGTTTACGAACGCTCCGCCGATTCGCCGGTTCGGCGCGTAGCTCCAGGAGGTCGGATCCGGAGTCGATCCGGCGAAGATTCCCATCGTCGACCCATGCCCCATGCGGCGCCCAAAGTAGCCTCCGTCGATGGTGTCAAGACTGGTCGCCCAGGGCAGGTACATGCGTCCAAAGCCGGCCACCCAGGGCGAGTTCGGATTGTCGTAGGTCATGCCGATGTGGTAGGTGCGGTTGAGGAGATCCTGCAACGTGTTCGTTCCCGAGTAGCTGTTCGCCGTCAGGTTTCCGCGCCAGTACCCGCTGGCATTCCAATAGGTGCCGCCAATGCGGGTCATATCGAGGCGCGCGACCATGCCCAAGCTGGTATTCGATCCGCCCGTGGCTCCACGGAATTGAGTTCCCATGTAGTCGAAGCCAATCCGTCCGCGCGCCCGGTTGACTGAGGGCATCGGCGGCCGGGGAACCTGCACGCGGGCTTCTTCATCGAGCGTGTCGCCTTCGGTGAAGGAAATGACGGTGGGGTACTTGCGAGTCGCACTCAGAGTGTTCTGCTGAACCAGACTTTGCTCGTCCTGCGCGGACAGATAGGCCAGGTCGCCGGCCTTGACATCGCGTTTCGGCGTGTGGACGTCCGTCACTGCGGAAGCCTCGGCGACCGAGGTCACTTCGAGTTCAGCCACAATGTCGTCCTCTTTGCCGCTGGCCGCCGCCACGACCGAACCCGTAGCAGTCTCGCGGACAACGAGCTTCATACCTTCGGCCAGGCCCGCGCCACGGCCGCCATCCAGATAAGCAGCTCCGGCCGCGACATACTTAACGCGGAACGAGGTGCGAAAATCCGGATGCGTCGCACGCAGCGCGAGAGCTGCTGGAATCTCAGGCTCGATCGCCTTGGCCACCACTGCGTTCTTGTCGGCTGCAACCGTGTTCGTATCGGCCACCACGTTGTTCGTGTCGGCCACGACATTATTCGCATCCGCGCTCGCAGGTTCCGCTTCAACGGGTACAATTTCGGCCGTTTCCCCCGGCGCCAGGCCAAGAGGATTCGAGACGGTCGCACCCTGTGGACCCGACGGGGTGGAGGGCGTCGCCTCAGTCGTACCAGCCTGCGGCAGCCCCAGTGGGTTTGCAACTGTGGCGCCCTGCGTCGTGGGGGCCGTAGTACTCGGGGCGGGGCTCGAAGCTGTGGAGGCGGTTGTGGATGTCGAAGATGTGCCGAGCGGGTTCGCAACGGTTGCGCCCTGCGTGGAACTCGCAGCCGGGTTCGCACTAGAGGCGGTCGCCGAGGCTGCTGCAGGAGTTCCCAGCGGGTTGGATACTGTCGCGCCCTGGGGCGCGGGAGACGGCACACTGGCAGGCGCCACAGTCGCAGACAGAACCTTCGCAGTGATGTTGGCGGATCCCGCAGAGCTCGGGCTCGATCCCGAAGGGGCTGGTGCGCCAGTCACAGGTACTGTCGCAGGCGCGCCCGCTACAGCCGGTGCGGCTCCTGCTGCATTGGAACTGGAGACAACAACCGCACTGGTGCTGGCAGTGGTTGCTGCGATCGTTGTTGCAGACGCAGTTGGCTTCGAGGTGGGCCCGGCTGCAATGTTCACCGCGATCGAGGCCGGAGCGTTACCTTTCGTCGAAGGAGCAGGGTTAGCAGTTGCGGTCGTTTGCACCGTGAGTGCAGGCGATGACGGATTAGTACCCGGATTTACGTTGCCCTGGGTTCCCGCGGCATTCTGCGCGTTTGGAACTGTCCCTGCTCCCGGAGTCCCCATACCAGGGAGTACCGTTCCTTGCTGCAGGCTACCCAGCTTTGGGTGAGTCGCTGGGGGCGTAGAGATCGCGGCTGTCGCTGCCGGTTGCGCAGACGCTGGCGGTTGCGTCGCCGCGGCAGCTTGCTTCTCGGGAAAATTGATGGGCGGAAACTTGGGGGGAACAGGAATCGGTGCGGGTGCGGCAGCGGATTCCGTCGTTGCCGTCTGAGGCTTACGCCGCAACACGTCCATCAACGGAGCACTGGCTGCCGGAGCAGGTCCATTCCTGCGAGCACCAGAAGCTGTTTCGGTCGCTTGAACGCGCAGGGTGATGGTGTTGCCTTCCGCGTTCAAGGTGTAGGAATGCGCCTGGTTCAAATCAACGACCAGGCGCGTCACCGGCGGGTTGGCACTGTTCAGACCGACGCGCACACCGCGGACACCGTTGGCATCCAGCGGAAAATGTTTTTGTTTCGCGTCGGAAAGAGTACCGGGTAGCACAAGTACAAGCCGGTCTGGGTTGACGGCCGTGTCCACCGTCGGTTTCACGGAACTGGTCAGGATCACCTGGATCGTGACGTCCGCACCCTCACGCTTCACCTGCAACTGCTCGATCTCGGCCGCGCCGCCTGCTGTGCTCTGTGCCGCGCCTAACGACGCCAGGAGCAGAAGCACCAGAACTAGCCGCGTACGATTCATTACACCTCATAACTCACGGGATATTTACCCGCGGGGGGAAAGTTATTACTGCAAGTGCTGAACCGGAGGCGCTTCCCGGCTCCACCGCCCTTCTACATTTGCAAGCGACTAGCCACCGCCGCCGCTCTTGTGACATTGGTAACAATTCACGCTGTTGTACACGTACCCGCCCACGTTGGGATGTGAAAAGTTATTCGCATTCCCGCCACCGTGGCAGCCCGTGCACTGGAACACCGCGTAATCGCTCGGATTGGTATGGCAGGTCGCGCAAACCCCGTTGGCGTTGCCGTGGCTCGTCGGGAAGTAAGTGTGATTGAAAGTCGCTCCGGTCCAGGCGGTGGTTGTATGGCACGTAGCGCACGTCGTCGGGAAGCCCGCCGAAGCGTGATTCGGATTCGTCGTGCCGTTGTAGTCGGACTGGTGGCAACCCACGCATGCGGTCGGCAGCGTCGTGTAGTTGTTGTTGACGTGGCACATCACGCAAGTCACGGCCGATGTGGCATGGAATCCGGTCAACGGGAACGTTGTGTTGTTGTGGTTAAAGGTCGCGCTCGTCCAGTTCGTGGTGCTGTGGCACACGTCACAAGTCGTCGGGAAGCCTACCTGCGAGTGCACCGGATTATTCGTATTGTTGTAGTCGGTCTGATGGCATGAAACGCAGGCGGTGTTCGCGCTGGTCAGGCCGTAGTTTCCGTTGGTGTGGCACTGGGCGCACTGCACCGTCGTGTGCGCGCCCGTCAACGTGAAGCCGGTAGTCGAGTGATCGAACGTGCCGCTGCCCCAGTTGGTAGTTGTGTGGCACCGGTCGCAAGTCTGCGGGAACCCGGCACTCACGTGATTCGGGTTGGTCGTGCCCTGGTAATCCTTCAGGTGGCACTGGGCGCAGGCACCGCTGGTCAGGCTGTAGTTGTTATTCACGTGGCACTGCGCGCAGGTGAGCGAGGTATGGAACCCGGTCAGCGCGAAACCAGTGGTGGTGTGATTAAAGGTGGCGGAAGTCCAATTCGTGGTGCTGTGGCACGTCTGGCACGTCTGCGGGAAACCAGCCGACGCGTGCGGCGGATTGTTGGTGCCGTTGAAATCGGTCAGGTGGCAGCTGACACAAGCCGTGTTCGCGGCCGTCAGGTTGTAATTGCCATTCACGTGGCACTGCGTGCACTGCAGGGTGGTGTGCGCGCCCGTCAGCGGGAACCCGGTGGTCGAGTGATCGAACGTCGCATTCCCCCAGGACGTGGTCGTGTGGCACTGCTGGCACGTCTGCGGGAAGTTCGACTGCACGTGATTGGGGTTCGTGGTGCCGTTGAAGTCGGTCAGGTGGCAGCTGACGCAGGCCGTGTTGGCGCTGGTCAGGTTGTAGTTGTTGTTCACATGGCACTGCGCGCACTGCAGGGTGGTATGCGCCCCAGTCAGCGGGAAGCCGGTGGTCGAGTGAT
>Ga0209577_10005859_pt1 | contig 11404 bp, 9 predicted proteins | sample GraSoiAngelo_109_FD_185874 | JGI IMG/M metagenome (GOLD analysis project Ga0209577, IMG submission 185874) | Grasslands soil microbial communities from the Angelo Coastal Reserve, California, USA - 14_0903_12_20cm (SPAdes) (version 2) | ecosystem: Environmental > Terrestrial > Soil > Grasslands ... | reverse complement strand
CTTTAAAATTTCCAGATTGACTAACGGCCCTTGCGCTCCTAATGTCCCTTCCAATGCAGCGATTCAAAAGGCTGATTGTGACTATCGGCCAAAGTAATCGTCGGGTGAGTTCTTCGTCCTGTTCAGCTCTGGTGCTTTGCGCGCGGCTATTTCGTCGAGGCCTGCGATCAGAGAGGCGAGCAATGAATTTACCAGCCCAAATATCTTCCTTCCATCTAACTGTGATTGCCTTGGGACTTCTTCTGAGCGTTCCCCCCGCAGCAAGCCAAGAGTTCCGCGGCTCGATCTCCGGACGGGTGACGGATTCTACCGGCGCAGCAGCACGCGACGCCAAGGTGACGATCACGAACATCGCCACCAAGGTCTCAGAGAACACCACCACGGATGATGCCGGAAACTACTCGGTGCTCTATTTGACGCCGGGGCAGTACCAAATCGGGGTAGAGGCGTCGGGGTTCAAGAAGCTGGAGCGTAGCGGTATCGAACTCCGAATCGGGGATCGGCTGGCGGTGGACCTCCAACTGGAGCTCGGCACCATGCTGCAGGAAGTCCATGTGACGGCAGCGACACCGCTTCTCCAAACAGCAGAAGCCTCGGCTGGCCAAATCATTGACCAGCGCCGCATCGAGGACCTTCCGCTTCCCGATGGCGATCCCTTTGTCCTGGCGCGTATTTCCGGCGGACTGGCGTTCACCGGCAATCTTCTGTTTGCGCGGCCGTTCGACAATGGCGGCGTCTCGTCGATTCGCGCCTCGGGAGCGCCGGGAGGCAGCGAGTTCACGTTGGACGGCGCACCGGATATGGCTAGTGGGCTGCGCGTGGGATTCGTACCCCCCAGCGATGCGGTTCAGGAGTTCAAGGTCATTACGGCAAACTTTGACGCCCAGCAAGGGCATACAGCGGGCGCCGTCGTGAACGTCATCACCAAGGGTGGAACTGACAGCTTCCACGGCAGCGCCTATGAGTTCGACCGCAATGACGCCCTTTCGGCCAATGATTTCTTTTCAAACCGCCTCGGGCAGCCTAAGCAGCCACTTCGCTATAACCGCTGGGGTGGCACTCTTGGAGGGCCGGTCTTTCTTCCCAAGCTGTATAACGGAAGACAAAAGACATTTTTCTTTTTCGCCTATGAAGGGCTCAAAGACAATCAGTCGGAGGCCAACAGGTTCACGGTTCCGACACAGGCGGAGCGAAACGGCGACCTCTCAGCTCTCCTCGCTCCCGCGGCCGGGTCCATTACCATTTATGATCCCGCCACCGCACAGCCTGCAACCGGTGGCCATGTTACCCGCGCACCCCTGACTTGCAACGGCCAGGCAAATGTGATTTGTCCAGGCCGATTGAGTTCCATCGCCCAAGCGTACCTCAAGCTTTACCCGCTGCCCAATCTACCGGGCGACGCACAGGGGCAGTTGAACTATTTCAGTCCGAATCCGCGGACGGATCACTTCAACTCCGAAACTCTTCGCGTGGATCAGGAAATCACTCGCAAGCAGAAGATGTTCCTGCGCCTATATCGCAACTGGCGGGAAGAATTGCGCGGGAATTGGAGCGGCACGCTCGGCGGTGTCCTGGCCACGGGCAATGGTCTCTTCCGCATTAATGATGGAGCGATCTACGACCATGTTTATACGCTCTCACCCACCATGGTGTTCAACTTCCGCCTGGGTGCGGGCCGCTTCACGGAGCAGGATCAGCGACCAAGTGACGGCCACTTCGATCCCGCGTCTCTTGGCTGGTCCCCCCAGGTCGTCTCCCTCTTTGCCGGCGCCAAGTACTTGCCTCGATTCAACATAGATCAGTTTGCGGCCCTCGGTGACACGGCCGGCGACTACACGACTTTCAACGTCTATTTCTTCCAGCCTACATTTACCAAGATCCGGGGCGCTCATTCCCTTCGGTTCGGTTATGATTTCCGCTCCTATCGCGAGAACGGCTATGCCGCCGGGAGCCAAGCTGGTTCTTATACTTTTAATGGCGACTTCACCAGGGCAACGGACACGTCCACAAGTCTGTTTGGGCAGGGCCTTGCCGCTTTTCTCCTGGGCCAACCCACAGGCGGCAGCATTGACATCAACACCTCGCGCGCCAACCAGACTCTTTTCCAAGGCGTATTCTTCCAGGACGACTGGAGAGTCACGCGAAAACTAACGCTGAATCTTGGCTTGCGCTACGAGTACGAGGGCCCCACTACCGAGCGCTTCAACCGGAACACGCGCGGCTTTGATGCTACCGACCCCAGCCCGATCGCCGCAGCCGCCCAGGCTGCCTATGCGGCCAATCCTGACCCCGCTCTCCCAGCCTCTAGCTTTCACGTCAACGGTGGGCCCCTCTTCGCCGATTCCGCGAATCGTGGTTTTTGGATCCCCTATAAGAAAAATATTCAGCCGCGCCTTGGCTTCGCTTACCAGCTCACCAATCAGATCGTCCTGCGAGGTGGATGGGCGATTTTCGCTGTTCCCTTCGTCACCAGCGCAGTAAATCAGACTGGTTTTTCGCAGTCCACCAGCATTGTGCCGTCTCTGGACAAGGGGCTGACCTTCCAGGCAAACCTGCTCAATCCTTGGCCGAGCGGGGTCACGCTCCCGCCAGGCTCAAGCCTGGGACTGGGCACCTTCCTCGGCAAGGGTATAAACTTCGTGCCGCTTACGCGGCGCAACGGCCAATCTTCAGAATTGGAGTTCAACGTTCAGTGGCAGCCCGGCGGAAATTGGATGCTTCAAGCGTCCTATGTGGGAGTGCGCGCGTACGACCTCACCGCCCCCACCTCTGGCACATTCGACTTCAATCCCATACCGGCCTCATTCCTCTCCACAAGCCCCATACGCGACCAGGCAACCATCAACTTTCTGGCCGCTAGCATTCCGAACCCCTTTGCAGGATTGGCGCCCGGCACCGGCCTCAACGGTTCCACCATAGCAAGATCTCAACTGTTGCGTCCCTTCCCTCAATTTACAGGTGTCGGGGATTCGCGGAACGATGGACGGGGATATTACGACTCTCTCCAGGTTAGGTCCGAGAAGCGCATGTCTTACGGTTTTACGTGGACGAATTCTTATACATGGTCGAAGACCCTGGATTACACCCAGCTGCTGAACCCCACCGATACTCAATTCACAAAGAGCATCTCCGGGGGTGACACGCCGCAGCGGTACACCACCAGCTTTATCTGGGAGCTGCCCATTGGCCAGGGCCGGCATTGGGGAGCACACTGGCGCGGGGCCAGGGATCAAGTCCTCGGCGGGTGGCAGGTGGGCGGAATCTATTATTACCAAAGTGGTTTTCCAATCATCCTGGGCAACTGGGTGTATTTTGGAGATCCAACTCAGCTGCGCACCGATATCTCCGGCGGTACCGTCGATAGCGCGTTTCCTACAGCGGGCTTTTACTTCACCGACACAGCCGTGCAAACGAATGGCGTGATCGATCCCGCCAAACAACACACCGATAAGCGAATCCAGCTTCAAAACAATATCCGGACGTTGCCGTTCACGGAGCCTGGTTTTCGCAGCCAGCCTCTTAACTACTGGGAGGGAATCAACGTAATCAAGAAGCTCTCGTTCAGAGAAAGGCTGAATCTCGAGATGCGATTCAGCTTCCAGAACGCGTTCAACCACCCCCAATTCAGTAACCCGAATACGGATCCAACGAGTTCGAGTTTCGGCAAAGTTACCAACCAACTGGGATTCTCTCTGCCGAGAAACATCGAAGTGGGGATGAAGCTCACGTTCTAATCGCCGCACGGCAACGAAATCGCCCAAAGATCCGGTAGGTAACCGCCTAAGCCCTTGTTAACTCGCGCCGGGACCGACTGCCACTACAAAATAAGTTGCCGGCGTATCACCCACATTCTTGATTCCGTGTTCGTCATTCGAATGCACGAACCCGACGGAGCCAGGTCCAAATCGGGAGCTCGTCCCATTGATGGTGAGTTCCACGGTTCCTTCCCGAACGAGCCACATCTCCGAATGCACGTGATGATGCGGCGGGTGAGGCATGCCACCGGGCGGCAGCGTTGTTTCGTGAACCTCCAGCGATTCTCCCGTTGCGAGCTTGCCTTTGAGCACGGCGCGAATCTGCGTCTCGTTCGTCGTTCGAACCGGCAGGTTTTCGAAGGGATGCACCGCCGAGGGCATCGCGTCTTCTTTGGCAGCGGTGCCCGCTTCCTGAAGAACGGAAGGGATCAGCACTACAGGAAGCATCGAAAATAGTTCACGTCGGGTCGCACTCATGGTTTTCTCCTTTTGCCGCTGGTGAAAGGATCGTTTAGCGAATTCGAATGCATTGAATGGAGATGTTCCTCGACTTCGAGACCAAGAATCTTTAGCATGCCGTAGTTTGTCAAGAGCCGTATTTTCACGTTCAATATTTGAAACGCAGACAGGGATCCATGTGATCGCGCCGATTCGAACGCCGCCCATGCAAGAGACCGGGGAGTCAGCAAATTCCCTCGCCGCCAACGCTGGCCCGCCCGCGGAATGGAGCCGTGAATCGTTCCAAGTCACTGCGGCCGCTTTCACAGTTTTGTTTTGCATTGTGGGCATGGCCCTCTGGGGCCTGCCGTTTTATTACGATTTTATGGTGCAGCAATTTGGCTGGACGCGCGGGCAAGTTACTTCGGGTAACGCGCTGAGCAAATTAGTAGTGGGTCCATTGTTCGGATTTTTCGCCGGATGGATGGTGGACCGCTTCGGGCCGCGGCGGCTTATGCTGGCGGGAATTTTGATGGCGGGCGCGGCGTTGATCGGGCTGGGAAGCATCTCGACGCTGGGCATGTTTTATTTTTTCTACATGCTGAATGCGCTGGGTTACGTTTGCGGAGGGCCGCTGCCCAGCCAAGTGCTATTGTCGCGTTGGTTCGAACGGTCTCGCGGGAAAGCGATGGGATTCGCATATTTGGGAATCGGGTTGGGCGGCGCGGCGGTGCCGTGGATTTCGCACACTCTGGTGCAACATTTTGGCTGGCAAGCGGCGCTTCGAACGCTGGGGCTTTTGATTCTGGCGATTGCACTTCCCGCGGCGTTGCTGGCGAAAGAGCCGCCGCACGCGAAAAAGAGCGCCGCGCCCACTGGATTTGCGGAAGCGCGAGGCGCGTTCACAACCATGCCTTTTTTCCTGTTGACGCTCGGCAGCATGTTTTCCATTGCTGCGGTCAGTGGCGCGCAACAGAACTTGAAACTTTTTCTGAGTTTGGATCTGCATTTTGCGCAGAGCCAAGCCGCGCGCATTTTGTCTCTGGTCCTCGCCTTCAGCATCGTCGGGCGTTTGCTCATGGGCTGGCTGGCCGATCGCTTTCCCAAAAAATACGTCATGGTGCTGATCTACTTGCTGGTTGCGGCCGCGATTCCATTGTTATTTGCGGGGCGGGCGCCGGCGGCCATCTACATTTTCGCAGCGGTGTTTGGGATTGGGCTCGGCGGCGACTATATGATTGTTCCGCTGATGACCGCGGAAATTTTCGGCGTGCAACTCCTTGGCCGCCTGCTCGGAGTCATCTTGACTGCTGGCAGCGTGGCGGAAGCGTTGTCGCCGTGGCTGGTGGGCCGCTTGCGTGACACGACAGGAAGTTATTCCGCCGGTTTTCTTGTGCTGATCGGCATGGGTTTGCTGGGCGCGGCCTCTGCCGCGATGCTGCCAAAAGGAAAGAAACCCGCATGAGCGCGCAGACGATTCTTCGTCTTGGAGCCTTGAAGGATGTGGCGAGATTTCAAGAGCACGTGCAATCGCTGCAATTGAATATTCCGTGCGACAGCACAATCGTGCGCGGCGCCGAATCACCGTTGCGAAAACCGTTGGCGCACGGAGAAATCAAAATCGGCAATCGCATCGCGGTTCAGCCGATGGAAGGCTGGGACGGAACCGCGGATGGAAATCCCAGCGAGCACACCATCCGGCGCTGGAAAAGATTTGGGCAGAGCGGCGGGAAATTGGTTTGGGGAGGAGAAGCGGTTGCCGTTTCGCACGAAGGGCGCGCGAATCCGAATCAACTAGTAGCGGCGGGGCACACGCGAAAGGGAATCGCGAAATTGCGAGAAGTTCTGATTGAAGAACACCGAAGGACAACGGGGTCGGATGAGGGACTGCTCATCGGATTGCAGTTGACGCACTCCGGAAGATTTTGCCGGCCGAACGCGCACAACAAACCGGAACCGCGCATCGTTTATCATCATCCGATACTAGATCGCAGATTAGGATTGCCTCGTGACTATCTGATTCTGACTGACGGCGAAATCGGTTCGATCGTTGAAAACTTTCATCGCGCGGCAAAAATGGCTGACGAATTGGGTTTCGATTTTGTGGACGTCAAACATTGCCACGGGTATCTGGGTCACGAATTTCTCAGCGCGCACACGCGGGAAGGGAAGTACGGCGGATGTTTTGAGAATCGCACGCGATTCCTGCGGGAAGTGGTGCAGGGGATTCGTTCCGTGGCGCCGGGAATTCGCGTCGGCGTGCGGTTTTCTGCATTTGATTCCGTGCCGTTTCGCCCCGATCCGAATTTGTCCGTCAACGGAAAGCTGGGACCGGGAATTCCGGAAATTCAGAAGAATCTCATTCCGTATCGCTGGGGGTTCGGCGTGAAGCAGAGCGACCCCACGCAGATCGATTTGACGGAAACGATAGAATTCTTGTCGCTGCTGGAAGAACTGGACATTCAGCTCGTAAACATCACGGCGGGGAGTCCTTACTACAATCCGCACATTCAGCGGCCGGCGCTGTATCCGCCATCGGATGGATATCAGCCGCCGGAAGATCCGCTGTTTGGCGTGGCGCAGCACATGAAGGTCACGCGGGAATTGAAACAGCGATTTCCGAATTTGATTTTTGTGGGGACGGCGTACAGCTATTTGCAGGATTTTTTGCCGCACGTCGCGCAAGCCGCGGTGCGCGAGGGGTGGACGGATTTCGCAGGGTTGGGGCGGATGGTCCTGGCGTATCCCGAGATTCTGTGGGATGCGACGGAGGGAAATGAGTTTCAGCGCAAGCGAATTTGCAGAACGTTCAGCGATTGCACGACTGCGCCGCGCAAAGGATTGCCCTCGGGTTGCTATCCGCTCGACAGCTACTACAAGAGCTCCGAGTTGGCGCAGCAATTGAAAGTTGCGAAGGCGGGGCAATGAAGATGGAATCCATCGCCGAGCGGCGAAAGCTTCGGCGCAAAGTACAAGGAATCGCGGCGGCGCTCTTGCCGTTTGCAGCGGACAGACGAATCGCGGTCGAAGCTTTTCAAAAACATTTGCAGGCTACGCAGCGCGCCGGATTGATGAACGCGGTGAACATGGACACCGGCTACGTCAATTATCTGAGCGGGACAGAGAAACTTGAAGTGCTGCGCTGGACCAGAGAGGTGCTCGGTAAGGATGCACCATTTGTGGGCGGCGCGTATATCGAGGGAGAAGACGGCGATGTGGGCGCGCTGTATCGAAAGCAGATGGACGCCATTGTTGCGCATGGTGGAATTCCAATTTTGTTTCAAACGAGCCGTCTGCATGGAAAATCTTCGGCCGAAAAGGCGGCGGCTTACGCGGCCGTGTGCCATGGATATTCGCACGTGCTGGCGTTTGAGCTGGGACGCATGTTTGCCCCGAACGGGGAGATTTTTGACGAAGAAACTTTCCGGCGGTTGATGGAGATTCCGGAAATCAAGGGAATGAAACATTCTTCGCTCGACCGGCTGATCGAACTCGAGCGGCTGGCGCTCCGCGACGCGCACCGGCCGGATTTCCGCATCTACACGGGAAACGACCTGGGCATCAACATGATTGAGTACGGATCCGACTATTTGCTGGGACTGGCGACGTTCGCTCCTGAGAAATTTGCGGAACGCGACCGGCTTTGGCAGGCGGGCGATCCTGCGTACTACGCGCTGTCGGATGCGCTGCAGTATCTGGGGAACGTGGCGTTTCGCGAGCCGGTTCCGGCGTACAAACATTCCGCAGCGGTGTTTTTGCACCTCGTTGGGAGGATTCCCTCCGATCTGCCGCATCCGAAGAATCCGAGGCGGCCGTCTTGGGAAGCTGAGATGCTTCGAGATTGCGCGAGGCGGCTTGATTAAGGAAGCTGTTTTATCACCTCTTCTCCAGGAGAATTCGGTGCTCCCATTTCTAGTTAATGACCCTCCCCCCATCCCCCGTTTTTCATCAAGTGGTGATTCTAAAGATGGTTAAAGTCCTTTGTTTTGACGCAGTTTTGGAAGTGTTGATTCTAAAGGTAGTTAGAGGTCGCTTCCTTTGAGTCATCCAATGTTGATTCTAAATGGCTTACCGGGGAGTTTGAGAATACCTGAGAGGTGCGAGAAAAGCGTCGCGCTCAGAATGTTACGCAGATTTACCTGGCATTTAGTATACCAGAAAGCTAAGAAAAGTCAAACGAAAAGTAGGTAGTGGGTGGGTTTCGTATGGTCCGATGCAATATGACAAGCGCGCTGACAAACTGGCGACCGGACAAGTCCAGTCCGCCTACGATTTAAGTTTTGTCGACCTCGACAGTCCAGGGCGCGTCAGATGCCGGTGTACCAGGCGTAGCCTGCCTCGCAAGCCGCAGAGCCGAGGCCTTTACCGAACCGTTTCAGACTGTCTGTGACCGTCAGGCGAGTGATGAATTTTATGTTCTTGTAGCCGATTTGCCGAGGGAGCCGTATGCGAAGCGGTCCACCGTGGGCTACTGGAAGCTCACTGCCATTCATGCCGTAACAGAGAAAAGTCTGAGGATGCAGAGCATCGGCCATATCGATGCTGTCCCACGTATCGGGTTCCATTGAAGTGTACACAACGTATTTAGCCTGCGGGTGAACTCCCACAACGTTCAACACATGCGAGAGAGGAACGCCGATCCACTCGGCTATGTAGGACCAGCCCTCTTCACACGCGATTTCGGTGATGTGGCTGCGAGACGGATAGCTCTTCAGGTCAGCAATGGAGAAGGACGCAGGTCCGGCGACCAAGCCATCGACGGAGAGCCGCCAGTCCGCAAAACGTCCGCCCTGAAGGCGCTTAAACTCTTCGGTGAGGGGCGCGAGTTCGTTCGGGAATGGGCGCGGAGAAATCCGGCTGCGCGGGAATTCGCGCGCCAAGGAATGCCGTGTCAGCAGCCGCTGTGACGCGTAGGTTAGCGTTTCACCCAGGCCGTAGATTCCGCCGTGATCGGGTGGAACCAAGCCATACTTCTGCGCAAGGCGCGCTGCCACTGCCAATCCCGATGCGCCTGCGGTCGCTGCGAGTCCGGATCCGAGGAGTTTTCGGCGTGAAAGGTTGATCATGCGTGCTCCTTGCGCGTGCCGGTGCGGCCAGTGATCATCGCTCCTGTGCGGTTCCAGAAACCCGCAAGGCAAACCATCGCGACGTGGACAAACAGGAACAGCACCAGAGCCAGCGAGACAAAGAAGTGAATCGTGCGAGCGGATTGACGGCCGCCCAACAGAGTAACGGACCACGGGAAGGCCGAGGCAAAGCCGAGGGACATCGCCAAGCCGCTCCAGATGACCAAGGGGAATAGAACGAAGATTACAAACAGGTACGTGAGGCGCTGGAGCCCATTGTAGGAAGAAGCCTCTGCCTCACTCGGCCGCTCAAAGCGCAGGGGTTTTGTCAAGGAGGTCAAGAGCGTGCGCCACGAAAAGTTGGCGTTGCTGGGGAACAAGTTTTTCCGGAAATGCCCTGTGAGCAGACCGGAGACTACATACAGCAAGCCTGTAAGCACTGTGATCCAGGCAGCTTCAAAGTGCAGCGCGCGGCTCCAGCCGTTCTGGTCCGGCAGGACGTAGCCGTAGCCGGTGGGCACCAATCTTCTTGAGGAAGGGATCGGCAGTTGAAACAAAGGTTTAGTCAACACGGTGCCGGTTTCGCCCCAGTAGAAGCGAGGGTGAGATATTACAATTTCGATGCCGGTGAGGAGCAAGGCAAAAAAACAGATAGTAGTGATCCAGTGAGTGACGCGGACGAGGGCGGAGTGCCTCGGCGCAAGCTTTGTGACTGGGGCGCTTGAAACAGCGCTCGGAATGCGAGTTTCCGCTAGTAGCTGAGCGGACCCCAGTATCGCCATTTTGGCCTCCGTCGGCCCTCGACTTGCCCCGATAGGATGGGAGCCATCCTACCACTCTATAGACACTGTGACGGACAAATCACGGCGAGGTAATCAACCGGAACCGCTTGCCAGGGACTCTGGAACGGATTAGGGGGTAACGGGAAACTGACCCGCTGGCGAGAAGTGAAGCGCATACCGTCAAAATGTTTATCCAAATTCGGAATGGCGCGCAAGGAACACGTAGAAGGGGAAGAGCGCCACCGTGGGTTCTGCTAGAATCGCGGCGAAATGGATACGGTTGAAGAATTGCGATTTGGAGTAGAAGGTGCGGGCGAGGTGTCTGCGCTGGTGTTGCGGCCTGCGAAAGCGCGGTGGCTGCTTGTGCTGGCGCATGGGGCGGGGGCGGGAATGAGTCACCCGTTCATGGAGAAGCTGGCGGAGGAATTGGCGAGCATAGGTGTGGCGACATTGCGGTATCAGTTTCCGTACATGGAGGGACGGCGGCGGGTTCCAGACAAGCCCGCGGTGTTGACAGCGACAGTGAGAGCGGCAGTACGAGCCGCTGCGGAAGCGGCTCCAGGCTTGCTGTTGCTGGCGGGAGGCAAGTCCATGGGAGGACGAATGAGTTCGCAAGCCGCGGCGGAGGGTCCGTTGGGTGGGGTGCGAGGATTGGTGTTCTTTGGCTTTCCACTGCATCCGCCGAAGCAGCCGGGCACGAAGCGGGCAGAGCATCTTCCGAAGGTCACAGTGCCGATGCTGTTTTTGCAAGGAACGCGGGACGAGCTCGCGGATCTCAAGTTGTTGCGGCCGGTGTGCGCGAAGCTAGGGACGCGGGTGACGTTGCACATCATTGAAACGGCGGATCATTCCTTTCATGTGCTGAAGAAGTCGGGAAGGAGCGATGCGGAGGTGCTGCGGGAATTGGCGGGGACGACAGTGTTATGGGCGGAGGGAATTGAAGGGAAGCAAGCAACTCCTCAAAATAGCGTTGGGGCGGGGGAGCCCGGAAACCGGCATGGAGATTGACAGCCGGCGGGCAAAAACAATGCACATTTTTCCACAGAGTTACGGCTTACAAGTGCGGCCTCCCCATTCGTAGAATAAGTTCTAGATGTTGGGGAGGAATTTCATGCTGTTTGCCACGGTGTCTCGGGGTAAGAATCTTGGGACGCGCTTGTTTCCGCATCGATTCAAAGACGAGCGATACCACGTCCATTTGGGAAAGGAGGGCCCATTCATTCCCGTCAGCGATGACCGCGACATCCCCTCCTACCTTGCCAATGGCTATTCTCTTCAGATGAGCGACGGGGCCGAGAGCCGCCCTCCGGTTCTAATAAGACCTGAATCGATCCAAGGATGGATTACGGACATCTAAGATAAG
>Ga0209577_10005857_pt1 | contig 11409 bp, 15 predicted proteins | sample GraSoiAngelo_109_FD_185874 | JGI IMG/M metagenome (GOLD analysis project Ga0209577, IMG submission 185874) | Grasslands soil microbial communities from the Angelo Coastal Reserve, California, USA - 14_0903_12_20cm (SPAdes) (version 2) | ecosystem: Environmental > Terrestrial > Soil > Grasslands... | reverse complement strand
CGATCTTGGGCCGAGGGGTCTAGGACGGGCAGTCGTCGCACCGGCGGGGAGCACGATCACTGTGACCGCGGCTCCCCCCGGCACCAGGTCCTAGGACGCTGCTGCGCCCGATCTGGCCCAACCTCGACGGCGTCTGGGCGACGGCGTTCGTCGTCTCGGGCGCCTTCGCCCTCCTGACCGCCTAGCTCCCCTGGCGTCGCGGGTGTACCGTTGGGGCCGAGCGGGCATCGGCACGACATGACAGTCATCTCACACTCCCAGCTCACCTCGCTCGCCGAGCTGCGTGACGACGAGGAGACCGCGGTCAGCGTCTACCTCGACCTCGATCCGGCCGTCACCCGCACCCGCAGCGACCTCGACAGCCGCATCCGCTCGGCGGTGGACCGACTCCACGACGCGGCACCCGAGGACGGAGACGCGAGGCGCCGTTTCCAGGCTGCGGTGGAGCAGCTGGAGACCTTCCTGACCGACAATGACCTCAGGGGGGAGGGGCATGTGCACGGCGCGGCACTGTTCGCACACGGAGCCGAAACGTTCGCCGCTCGCCCGCTCTGGCGCTCGGCGGGCGAGGACGTCCACGTCGGGCATCGTTTCGCGCTGCGCCGGCTGGCCGCGGCGGACAGTCGCACCGACGAGGCGCTGCTCCTGATCGCCGGGCGAGAGCTGGGCCGCGTGGCGCTGTTCCGTGACGGCAGGCTGTTCCAGCTGCTCGACGCCGACGAGGACGTCGAGAACCGGCACAGCCAGGGCGGGTGGGCGCAGTCGAAGCTGCAGCGCTACACCGACCAGCAGGCCGAGCAGCACATCAAGCACGTCGTCGAGATCGTGGAGCGCGTGCATGCCCGCCTCGACCGGCCACCGCTGGTGGTCGCGGCGACCGAGGAGAACGCGTCGATCGTGATGGATCTGCTGGGCCAGGAGACGGCGGCTGCGCTGATCGGCACCCTCGCAAACGCCCGCGACATGGGCGAGGCGGAGCTGCTGGACGCACTCGCGCAGCAGGCGCACGCGCACGACGCGCGGCGCGAGGACGAGCTGTTGGAGCGGTGGGCCGCGCAGCGCGGCCGCGACGAGGCGGAGGAGTTGCTGGACTGGGCGCTGGCAGCTGTGTCCGACGCCCGCGTCGAGACGCTCCTGGTCGCGCCCGGCGCGGAGCCCGACATCTTCCGCTGCCCCCAGTGCGGCCGGCTCTCCGACCACGCGCAGGTCTGCCCGGTGGACGGCAGCTTCATCCAGGGCGATCCCGACGGGATCGAGGCGGTGGTCGCCGAGACGATCCTGCACGGCGGCCTCGTCTGGGAGCTGCTGGACGTCGACCGGCGCGACCTCGACCCGGTGGGCGGCGTCGGCGTGATCGTCCGGTTCTAGAACCGTTCTAGAACCGTTCTAGAACCGCTGGGCGGCGAGCACCAGCAGCCAGCCGAGCAGGGCGATATTGGCAACCAGGGCGACGGCGGACATCACCCGCCTGCCCGCGCCTGCCCGTGACACCGTCAGGCCGATGAAGCCCAGGGCGATGCCAAGGCCGGCGAGCACCAGCGCGAGCAGCCACAGCAGCTGGAACAGCTGGCCGCCGGGGATCAGCCCCACCAGGACGAGCAGCACTGCCAGCGAGCCGACCACCAGGCTGGTCGGCGCGGAGCGGTTGCGGGGCAGCGGGTCGGCTTCGGCCTGCATGCGGCGACGTTCGCCCCGTGGGAGTCGGTTCCTCTAGCGCTTCTGCTGAAGGCGTAAGCGGAGCGCATCCAGGCCCCGCTCCGTCGCGCCCAGCGCCGCCGGCAGCATCTCCTGGGCACGGGCCCGCGGCAGCTCTCCGGCCCCGCCGCTGCCATTGCCCATGCGGAGGCGAGCCCAGTCGGTGGCGACCTTGCCGACGGTACGGGTCGCCGCCCGGCGCTTGGGGTCGAGCATCCACACAGCGGTCGCGAGTGCCGCCTGGCGTCCGAGGCGTGAGCGGCCGCCCGGGATCCGCGCGAGCATCACCTCGGCGGCGAGCAGCTGGACGACCTCGCTCTGCGCCACCTGCGACAGCCCGTCGAGCGCCGCTCGCAGTTGCCGGGAGGAGTGGCGACGCTGCGCGGCGCGGGCGGCATCGAGCTCGTCGTCCCCCTCGACGTACTCGCCGGTGCCACGCGACTCGCCGGCCACGGAGACCATGCCCCGCCACCTGCCGTCGCCGCGCTGGAAGAGCTCGAGCTCGAGGCCGCGCTCACCGAACCACCTATGAATGGTGGAGAGCTCCTCTGCCGGATCGACCCAGGTCATGCCCACAGGATATCCCCCATCCGGGAGGCGTAGCCGGGCGAATGGCAGGGTACGGTCCGAGCATGGGCGAACAGCTGACCCTGGCGCAGGTCCAGTTCAACCTGTACAGGCCCAACCGCTGGGTGACCGTGGGGGCCGGGACGCACCAGGAGGTGACCGCGCGGGCCGCATCCGGCTACTACGGGGAGCTGCGCTCGCCGGCGGGGGACACGCCCTGCCGGGTGCGGATCCACCATGTGGAGAGCGAGCTGGAGATGGCGGCCGCCATGCAGGAGCTGGGCGAGGCCCTCTCCTGGACGCGCGAGAACACCGCTTGAGGTGGGCGGCCGGGGTTCGCCGGCCGCCCACCTCCGTTCGGGTCAGCGGATGCGGGTCGCGCAGTAGGTCGAGTTCGGGCCGAACGGGCCGCCGCAGTTCAGCTGCTGCTGGAACTGGTTGGCCTTCCCGAAGTCGTCCGCGGTCGTCGGGTAGTTGACGCCGTAGCTGAACGATCCGTCGTGGTTCTGGGTGAACCACGGGTAGATGCAGAACGGCCCGCCGTAGCCGGAGCAGGTGGATCCGGTCTCGGTCGGATCGGTGATCTCGGCCTTTCCACCGTAGTCGGACACGACGGCCCAGCCGGTCGGCCGGGTGCCATCGTTGAACGTCACCGAATCGATGTGAATCGGCGGCGACTGGTCGCGCCACGCGGGTGCGTCGTAGGAGTAGCACCCGACCTCGCCGGGCCAGCAGAACTGCGCGGCCGGCGAGGTGAACGGAGAGGTGTGGCCGATCTCCCACACGAACGCGATCGGGGCGTCGTGCACGGCTCCCCAGGGCAGGCTGTTGCCGATCTTGGCGACGCTGTAGGCCGGCATCAGCGGGCCGCTCGCGCTGTCGAGCACGATCGTGCCTGACTCGCCCGTGCTCTCGTCGGTGACGGCGATGTGCCAGCCGTCCTTCGCCGACGTCACGAACATGCGAACGGAGATCCGGTCGCCCTGGTGCATCACGAGCGGCTGCCCGCTTCCGTTTCGGGTCAGCATTGCGTTGAACGCGGCCGGCTCGTGATAGTTGGGCTTCTGGCCGGTCGTCGTCAGCGACCACACCGGCGTGCACACGCTGTACGCGCCCGGCACGTACTTGACGCCGTAGCCGCCGTTGGGCATGCAGTTGTTCACCACGCTGTTGGGATAGAACTGCACCTCGAGGAACGCCTGGCGAAACAGGCTGTCCGGATCAGTCACCGGGCCGCCGAACCAGAACGTCGGGCCGACGGCATCAACGCCAAAGTGCGAGCCGTTCTGCGGCAGGGTGAAGGTCCAGGTCGCGTTCTTGCCGGAGCCGGGCTGGTTGGAGAGGGGGTCGAGCTCGGGCTCGTCGTGCCCGGAGCAGCCCGCGCTGTAGAGGGGCTCGAACACGCCCTCGACGTAGGCGGGATGGTGCGCGATGCACGCCCCCTGCCCGCCGTTGCTCGCGCTTGCAGCCGTTGGCAGCGCCAGCCCCGCGCCCGCCGCGAGCACCGCGAAAAGGACGGCGAAACGGTGCTTCATGTGATGTCCCCCATGTATGCGTGACGCTCCGTCTGAGTGCGGAGCCGCGACAAGTATGGGGGCGGACTCCGCGCCCGGCAAGGGGTGAGGTGAGCGCCGTCTGCGGCGTGATCCGCCGGGGCGCAAGCAGACGCTCGACATGCAGCGTTGCCAGGCTCAGCACCGGGACGTCGCGGCGACGCTCGAAGCAGATGTAGCGGCGCCGCCATTCCGGGAAGAACTTGCGGTTGAAGCTGAACAGGCGCTCCAGCTGGAACAGGCGATCGAGCCGAAGCAGCGACCAGCGTGTCGCGCGGATTGGCCAGGACGCCGTCCCGTCGGCCCGCAGCACGTCGGCGAACACCGAGAAGTTGAGCGAGATCTCCTCCGCGCCCTCCTCCCGCGCCCAGGCGGCGGTCTCGGCGATCAGGAACTCGATCAGCCCATTCGGGGTGTCGCGGAGGCGCCGCATCGACGAGAGCGAGTAGCCGCGGCGGGACGGGACCAGGTGGAGGAACCCCTCGAGCCGGCCCTCGGCGTCATGGGCGAGCGCAAAGCGGGCCTGCGGGTGGGAGTAGAGATCGTCCATCGCCATCGAGAAGCCGCGGTCAGGCCAGCCGTTTAGCCACTCGTCCGACACGCGATCGACCTCGCCGCGGAGGTGCTCGTCGAGGTCTTCCGGGCCGACGACCTGGAAGCGGTAGCCGAGCCGGTGAAGCCGGTTGACGGATTGCCGCACCTTCCGGATCGGTCGGCCTTCGAGCGAGAAGGTGGCCGGGCGCAGCACGGCCTCGTCGCCGATCGGGAGCGCCCGCATGCCCATCTCGCGGAAGAGCCCCACCCACTCGTCCGAGCAGTGGAGCACGACCAGCCGCCAGCCGCGCCGGTGGGCCGTGGCCGCAAAGTCGCTGACCAGCGCCGGGATGGACTCCGGGTTACCGATCGGATCACCGCTGAGCAGCGCGCAGCCGGCCACAACGCGGTAGGCGAGCAGGGCATCGCCGGCGGCCGAGAAGGCGTAGCGGCGGTCGCGCCGCAGGGCGAAGAAGGAGAGGCTGTCGTCGCCCCACTCGAGCACGATCCGCCGGGCCAGCTCGTGCTGCTCGTCCGTCTGCGCCTCGGGCTCCCGCCATGGGCGGAGCCACAGGTGCACGAGCCAGATCCCGGTCATGACGGCCAGCGCGAAGGCGCCGACGTGGACGATGCGCATCTCGTCCATCCGCGGCCCGGACGGGACGGCGATCAACAGGACGAGAAGCCACGAGACCAGCGCCGTGCCGGCCAGCAGGAGGCGAATCGAGGCGGGGTCGCCCTGCGCGGTGAACCAGCGGCGCGAGCGGATCAGAAGCAGCAGCAGGGCGATGTTCAGCGCGGCCTCCTCGACGTCGAGGCCCTTCGCCACGTGCAGGACGGCGCCGGCGCTGACGAGCACGACGGCAAGCACCCACGCGCGGTGCTTGCGGCGCGAGAGCGATGAGGCGAGCAGGAGCAGCGCCACGCCGGCGGCGAGCGTCAGGCCGCGAGCGGTCAGCTGCAGATCGAGCGACAGCACGCCGCTGATCTCGCGCACGCGAGCGCCGAGCTCGGGCGTCAGCGCGGAGACGATGTCGATCAGGCCGACCAGCATGGTCAGCGCCGCCATGGCCGTCGGCGGCTGGCGGAGGCGGCGAATGCGCACTAGCACGCTATGGAGCATACGTACCTCATCGGAACGCGGACGTGGCTAGTCAAGCGACTGCCAATCCACACCGGGGTGATTTCCCCGGTAACGAGCGGTCACACACCGGTCACACAACGATTAATGCTCTTCCGGCATGCTTTGAGACCGCTAGCCTGCCGGTGTGGGCGTTCGCAGCGTGATCGAGCGATCCGGGCCCGAGGACGGCCGGGGACCGGCCGTCGAGCCGGCTCCCCGGTGGCTTGCCTGGGCCTTCGTCGTCTGCTCGCTCGCCCTGCTGCCATGGACGGCCTGGCTCTACCAGACGCTCCCCTCCCGCGCCACGGCCGATAACTGGGACGTCGCCTGGACCGGGTTCGACGTCGCCATCGCCGCCACCCTGCTCGCCACCGCCGTCGGCGCGCTTCGCCGTGCGGCCTGGACGCAGGGCGCAGCCGCATCGGCGGCCACGCTGCTGATCTGCGACGCGTGGTTCGACGTGCTCACCTCGCGCACGGCCCACGAGCTCGAGGTGGCGGTGGTGATGGCCGTCCTCGCCGAGGGCCCGCTGGCGCTGGTCTGCATCTGGGTTGCCCGGAACTCCGAGCGCGTCGGCGCCTGGGCCGAGTCGCGCAGGGCCGCCCGGTCGGGGTGACTGCGGCTCCCCCACCCTGCGGATACACGTCGGGCGTGGCAACGGCGATATTCGAACAGATGGACGACCACGTCATCTTCGAGTACGAGCGCTGCCCGCTGCGCGATCGCGCGCATGCCGTCGCGCGCGTGCTCCCGTTCGTGCGCCCCCTGGCCGGGCTGGTATGGCCGGCCGCCCGCCGCGCCGACCGCGTGCAGCTGTCGGAGGATGGCATCCTTGCGCGGTCGCTGAGCGGCTATGCCCGCATCCCGTGGGACGAGGTCGGAGCCGTGCACCGCTCGCGCACCACATGGGGCAGGATGACCGTGCATGTGGTCGCCGCGAACCCCAGCCGGCAGATCGAGATCACCGAATCCATGCCGGCGTTCGACGACCTGGTGGCGACGATCCTGCACAACGCCGGCCAGGGCGAGGTCGTCCACCTCCGCGCGGCCTGACGGCCGGCGCGGTCAGCCCGCGGTGCGCCGCCAGACGGTGAGCATGTCGTACATGCTCACTCGCTGTTTGGCTCAACCATGAGCCTTGCGGGGCACGGACATCTTACCTCTTCGACTTAGCGGCGGCTCGGGCATCGCGCTTTCGGACGGACGGCTTTCGATCTATCCCGAGCGTCTGCCGCACCTCCACTACGGTGATCTCAGCAGTCGCCAGACGCTGGGCAAGGGACTGGTTGTACGAGGACGCGCCTGCCAGCGCCACGGCCGAGGCCTCCCCATCCAGCAACGTTTCCATCGGCACCGCGAAGAACCGAGTTAGTCGCTGCGCCAGTTTGAGCGACATGCCCGAGGTGCCGCGGACGATGTTGTTTAGCTGTTGAGGGCTGATACCAACCGCCGCGGCAACCGTCTGCTTGTGCAGGCGATGCATGCCCGCCAGCACCTCGATGTTCGCCCCCACCGCCACTGCATCGCCTTCCAGCCGAGAAGAGTTCAGATGAACCATAGTCACGGTACCGACTACCGTCAATCGTAGTGCGAACGCAAAGCGCACCAGCGCGACTGCATGTGGCGCGCGCGGCACACATCTGGGGCGTTTTGACCCACTTGAGGCCACTTTGGAGCACGGGAAAGGTTACAAGCCGAACGTGCCAATGAACGACCGGCCGGGAAAGAATCGGGTCAACCAGGCGCGTAAGGCCCACCTCGCGCACCAACTTCAAGGCGGACAAAATGGGCGCTAGTGCTCCCGCTCCTACGCGCGCGGGCACGCGCGTTCTTGCGCCCCGGTCACACCACCGGCAGAATGACGGCTGGATCTTGAGCATGCGCTGCTAGCGCATCACCAACCTGGCGGCAGCCAAGGTGGTAGCCAACTTCGGCAGATCCGCCCCTCGTGGAGGGGAACAACATGCGAAGGAGTGCTACATGGATCGGTTCCAACCTGGCGACCAGCTTGCCGTGTGGTCATGGCGGGCAGGCGTCAAGTTGATCGGTGTCACTGCGACCTTGGTCGCTATCGACGCCGACAGCGCCCAGCCCTACAGGGTCTTGCTACACGCCACGCATCCGCGCCTGTCACCAGTGCAGCACTTCACCCGCGACGAGGTGCTCGGCATAGCACCACGTCCACGAACCCTGCTCGATCCCGAGGAGCAGGCATGACCGCCCACGACCGGGATACACCAGATGAGCGGGATCACCAGCCGGAGAGGTTCACCGACTCGGGCATCTTCGTGGCCATCGCGGTGCTTGGAGCACCGATATGGATCGTCCTGGCCTGCGCGCTCTACCTCGTCGTGGTCGTCACCTTCCCCATCGCCGGTGTCCTGTACGCGCTGTTCGGCAGCGAGGGCACCGGCTGGGATCGGTTCGAGCGCGTCGTGTCGAAGATCCCGCTGGGGGCCTAGGTATGGCCCAACACAGCCATACCAACTCCGCAACTCGTACACGAAACGCCCGATTCGTGGATGTGAGGCCGTGACGTCGGGCATGCGAGTCGTCGGCTACGCCAGGGTTTCGACCAGCGAGCAGGCAGACCACGGGGTCGGCCTGGAAGCCCAGCGACGGGCGATCCAGGCAGCGTGCTCAGAGCGGGGCTGGCAGCTTGTCGAAGTCATCGAGGACGCCGGGTACTCGGCCAAGGATCTGAACAGGCCAGGGATCAGACAGGCGCTCCAGATGATCGAGTCAGGTCAAGCCGACGCACTCGTCGTCGCCAAACTCGACCGCCTTAGCCGCAGCCTGCTGGACTTTGCGGCGCTCATGGATCGAGCCAGACGGAAGAAGTGGGCACTCGCGGCGCTCGACCTCGGGGTAGACACCAGCACGCCCTCCGGCGAGATGATGGCCAACGTGATGGCCAGCTTCGCCCAGTTCGAGCGCCGCCTGATCGGACAACGAACGAAGGACGCCCTTGCCGTCAAGAAGGCAGAGGGCGTGCGACTCGGACGGCCGCGTGCTGTCCCAGCCCACCTGGCACGGCGCATCAAGACCATGAGAGCACGAGGACTGACGCTGGCGAGAATCGCCGCCATTCTCAATGGCGACGGCGTGCCTACCGCCCATGGCGGGGCGCGTTGGCATCCGTCCACTGTCAGCGCCGTCATCCGCAGCGCCCAGCGACAGCAGGCGTAGGAGAACTTCGCTCGACCCCCTCCCCTCACCCGGCCACCCCTATGCCGAGTTTGCGCAGAGGCCTCTCCATATCGGGGTGAGCCTTCTGAGGCCGATCTATGCAGACGACGACGCGCGCGCGGGACTTCGGGCCTCCCAGAAGCCGTTCTCCCACTCTGCGTTGCCCGACAAGGCTACGCCTCGGATGAGGCACCCCATGCCCGCACAGAGGCCCTGAGGTACGCCAGGGAGCACGGGTGCCGCCGTCCCGCCAGCGGGGGCGGCCCCCCATCGGCGCAGACCTCAAGGTGCTACTGGGAGGCAGTGCGGTGGTGTCCGTAACCGCCAGTCAGTGTCCCAGTCCGGCGGCGAACACGTAGAACGCGGACATGGTAAGCCCTGGGAACAGCAGCGCGAACGCGAGGCGCGGCCAGCGGTACAGCAGTGACGCAGCTACCAGGTCGAGAGCCACGGCAGCCACAACGAAGCTGGGGGAGAACGTGTCGCTCCCGCCGAAGCGGATACGGCTCGGAGCGTAGTAGGAGTCATAGGCATAGAACCTCGCCACGCAGAGACACGCCGCCGCGAGACAGAAGGCCACCGTCGCCGGAGTCTTCGCGGCGTCCGCGAGGCGGCGCGACAACGCGATGATCGGCGCACTCAGCGCAACTACCAGCAGCACGCCCACCGCACCGACCAGCAGGACACCACGGAACCGGTAGTCCGCACCCGGCATGCGCCCGTTGTCCACAACGCCCAAAGCGTTCAGCGCCTCAGCGAGGGCGGCGGCACCAACCATGATCGCTGCTGCCGCGAATGCGACTTGTGCGCCGACACGCGCCCGGACACCGCCAAGGCCACCCGACTGTGCAAGAGTCATGCTCGAAACATAGCAGCTACGCTATGAACTTGTAAACCCCTTGGCCGGTGGATTCCCAAGATTGCTGCCACCGCGTCAACCGGCGAGCGCTACGCCCGCGTCCGCCAACCAGCAAGCGCCGCTTCAATCCGTTCACGGTGATCAGCGTGCCAGTCGAGCGGCTGGTTCGGTGGGAGGAACCTGGCTGCAACCACGTCTTGAGGCGCTCCCACATCGCGGGGATAGGTGTACCCGCGAGCAGCAGGGTTTCAACTAGCCTGCCGCCTCTGTGGAATCGGCGCAGACCTCACGGTGCCAACGAAGAGGTAACGGGTATCTCGGCAGCGATGGTGTGGTCGTTTGACGATAAGGAGCCGTACGACGATCCAGCCGTCGCTGCCCTCCGGGAGAAGGCGTCGGAGTTGGGACTCGAACTGCGCCTGACCCACCTTGGCACGCGAGGCCAGTTGGCCTTCGCCGTGCCGGTTGACGGACTCGACTACTGGCGAGCCTCACTGCACGCTGAGGGCAAGCGCGGCGCGGTTGTCTACGAACTGCGAAACACCGCCCGTGAAGCGGCGCAGGCCGTGCTGATGACATATGAGAACCAGCGCCGCCCGAAGCCGCCGCAGGAGAGGCGCGTGTTCGCGGCGGCGGCTTCCATCCGGCTTCCCGCCCCAGCGGCACAGGAGATGCGAGCGGAGATGGAGAACCCACCCGAGCCGTACCACGGCCCGGGCAACCCTGGTGAGTCGTGGGCGATCCGCATCCACGCGGCGGTGTTCGCGCTAGTGATGATCGCCATCATCGTCATCTTCGTTGTCGCAACCCGGTAACCAGCCGCCCCCCATCGGCGCAGACCCCAAGGTGCTACTGGGCGGCGGTCGAGTCCGGCGCAGCAGCCGTGCTCAGGCGTCCCGTATCAGGCTGTTGCGATGAATCCTCGGAGCGGGCGCAACGGCGGCTGCGACGAAGAGCGCCACTGCGGCTGGCCACACGAAGAACCCGCCCTCCCACACAAGCACGGGAAGCAAGACGACGGCTAGTACCGCAACGAGCACCCGGATGCGCTTTGAGCGTGCCACGGATTCTATGACCGCGATCACGCCCGCCGCCGCCGCCCAACCAAGAACGAACGGCCAGGCCGCACCGTCTGTGACCGCCATCATCGTTACCAGCCCAGCGGCTGCAAGTAGCAAGGGGACGAGCCACACACCCTGTCGGTAGCGCACACTCGCATTGTACGCCGCAGGCTCGCCCGCCCTCGCAGCGGCGTGGCATCGGCGGCAGGACGCCACGCTGGAGCACGCGACCAACTACCGTCTGCGGAGATGGGGACTGACTGCGTCATCTGCCGTGACGGCGGGCCACTGGATGCCATCGCGGAGCTTCCGACGACGTGGGTAGCCGCGCCATCCCGAGCGCCGCTTCCTGGGTACCTGTGCGTAGTGGCGAAGCGGCATGTGGTCGAACCGTTCCAACTGGATGAGCCGGATCTGACCGCCTTCTGGAACGAGTCGATGGCCATCGCCGCTGCGCTCCACGAGCTAGTGCAACCGACGAAGATGAACTACGAGATACACGGCAACACGATCCCTCATCTGCACCTGCATCTGTTCCCGCGGTTCGAGGGTGATCCCTTCCAAGGCCGCCCGATTGACGGTCGCAGCAGAGACTTCCGTCGCTCGCCGGAGGAGATTGCACGGCTGGCAGCCGCCATCGCGCGAAGATCACCTTCATGACCCCCAAGCCCTCGACACCAGCGATGTACGTCGTCACCGGCCCGATGGCCGCTGGTAAGACCACCGTTTCGGACTTGCTCGCCCGGCAGTTCGAGCAGGGCGTGCATCTAGAGGGCGACCTGTTCCTCCGGGCGATCAAGGCGGGTCGCGTTGACATGACGCCGAGCG
>Ga0209577_10005856_pt1 | contig 11410 bp, 8 predicted proteins | sample GraSoiAngelo_109_FD_185874 | JGI IMG/M metagenome (GOLD analysis project Ga0209577, IMG submission 185874) | Grasslands soil microbial communities from the Angelo Coastal Reserve, California, USA - 14_0903_12_20cm (SPAdes) (version 2) | ecosystem: Environmental > Terrestrial > Soil > Grasslands ... | reverse complement strand
AACACAACAGGCATGGAGGTTGGGTGGGAACCATATCCGCTCTCCTTGCGGATCGTCAATTGGCTGAAATTCCTAATGCGAAACGCGGAGAGAGCAGAAGCTCTGGGGAAAGGAGAGACTCTCCAGGCCCTGCTTGCGGGCCTGCGAATCCAAGCGCTTGCCCTTGAGGCCCGACTGGAGACGCACCTTTTAGCAAATCACCTCATGAAAAATATCAAGGCCTTGATGTTTGCCGGCGCGCTCCTCGGTGCACCTGAAAGCTCGCGCTGGTGGGCAAGGGGCGAAAAGCTTCTGAAGCGAGAACTTGCCGAACAAATCCTTGCCGACGGTGGACATTTCGAGCGATCGCCCATGTACCACGCCGAGGCCTTGGAGGATCTCCTGGACATCAGAACGTTGGCTTCAGCGTGCGGGGGTGTCATGAAGTGTGCGCCGCAGTTGTCAGCATGCATCGCGCAGATGGCTGCCTTCCTCCGTCACATTCTCCACCCCGACGGCGAGATTCCGCTTTTCAATGACTCGGCATTAGGGATCGCGCGACCGGCCGGTCAACTCCTCACGCTGGCAGGGGACTCAGTCGAAGTTCCGTCAGTCGCTCGCCCCGAGGTGAGCGTTCTGGACGATACGGGGTACGCTGTGATTCGCGCCCCGAACTCGGGAGGCTGTTTGATTTTCGACTGCGGACCGCTGGGGCCCGACTACCAACCCGGCCACGGGCATTCCGATGTCCTCAGCTACGAACTTTCTTTGCACGGCCAGCGCGTGGTGGTTGACACCGGCGTGAGTACTTACGAGCCTTGCGCCGAGCGACGCTATGAGCGTTCCACAGCAGCGCACAACACAGTTCGCATCGATGGAGAAGATCAGGCTGAAATCTGGGCGAGCTTTCGCGTGGGGCGCCGGCCCCGTGTCGGCCGAATCGCCGCGGGTGAAACCGCCGGAATGAGTTTTGTGCGCGGAGGGCATTACGCGTACCAGCGCCGTGGCGTTACTCACTTTCGCATGATCGTCCTGACATCCAGAAACAGTTGGGTGGTGATCGACTCACTGAGTGGCAAGGGGAAGCACCTCGTCGAGTCCTTCATCCACTTCCACCCGGCAGTCCGAGTCGAGAATGTGAACAATCCAGCCGGAAGTGCTGTCGGTACAGCCAGCGAGCGCTGGGCAATGCAGTTCGATGAAAGACAATACTTCTTGACGACTCTCGGGCCCGGAGAATTGATGGCGCGAGAAAGCTGGTACGCGCCTGAATTCGGCTTGCGGCAGCACCGAACTACCCTCCACTGGAGCTGGGAAGGTGATTTGCCCGTAAGGCTTATTTACACTTTCACTCCGGTTGGAGAAAGACTGCCGGTCATATCGCAATGTCTAGGCCCAGAAGCCGTTGAAGTCGACAATATTCCGCTACCTTTAAGCTGAGAAAGCTTTCGTTCTTCCCTTGAACATCCTTTATATATCCCAATATTTTGCGCCCGAGGTCTGTGCCCCTGCGGTGCGTGCTGCTGATCTAGCCGACGAGTGGGCACGAGCAGGGCATGAGGTCAGGTTATTGACCGGTTTCCCCAACCATCCGGAAGGAGTTTTGCACTCCGATTACCGACGGCAGTGGCGAAGGGGATTTAGCCGTGAGAAGCGCGATGGTGTGAAGGTCTACCGGACATGGCTCTATCCGGCAGCCAATTGTGGCGTATGGGGTCGCTCGGCAAATTACTGCTCTTTTGCAGTTTCAGCCGCCCTGACAGGCCCGTGGATCGCCCCTAGAAATGGTGTGGTCATCGCGACCTCACCTCAACTTCTAGTAGGTGCGGCCGGGTATGCAGTGGCACGGACGCGGAGGCAACCGTTTGTATTCGAAGTGCGCGATCTCTGGCCGCAATCTCTGGAGGCTGTGGGGGCTGCTCCATCAAGTTCAATCTTTTATCGCAGCCTGGAACGCCTTGCAAAGTTTCTCTATCAACGGGCTGACCGCGTTGTTGTGGACGGCGAATGGAAGAGGTGCACACTAGCCGCTGCCGGGGTCCAACCCGAGAAGATTGTGGTCATCAGGAATGGTGTGGCGGAAGATTTTTGTCTTGAGCCCGAGTCAGCGGGCGCGCTATCTGCTCGCCAACAACTGCGGATCGAATTGAAGCTGCTTGATAAGTTCATAGTGATGTACTGCGGAACGCTTGGAATGGCTCACGGCCTTGAGACAGTTCTCGCGGCTGCCGACCGATTACGCCAATGGCCAGAGATTGTTTTCCTTTTGCTAGGTGAAGGTGCGGAACGGGACAAGATCATACGGCGGGTCGACGAGCTACGTCTAAGCAACTTGCACTATCTCGGCAAGCAGGCGAGGGAGAGAATCCCTGCGTTCCTTGCCGCTTCTGATGCATGTCTGGTTCCTCTCCGTCGAAGCGAGATCTTCAAAACCGCCATTCCTTCCAAGATGTTTGAAGCAATGATTGCCGCTAAACCTGTGATCCTGGGAGTCGAAGGCGAAGCTAAAGAGATCTTGCTTGAAGCACGGGCCGGGATCGCTGTCGCGCCCGAAGATGCCGAGGCGCTTTCCGGGGCGATTTGTACACTTTGGAAGAACCCCCTACTTGGCCTTAAACAGGGAGGCAACGGAAGGCTCGCAGTACTTGATAAGTACACCCGTCGGCATCAATCGACTGCCTACTTGGAGCTTCTCGCTGGGCTGGTGAACACTCCGCGGCACCACGGTGTACCAGAGCAGTTGCAACCGGGGGAGCCCACTTCAGTCAAATAACCCAGAGATGTTGAACATAAGGAAAAAATGAGAAGCTACCTCGGACTGTTTTTCATTGCCGCGCTGTTCAGTTGGCTGGTGACGCCAGCGGTGAGGACCTTGGGTCATTGGCTGCAGGCCTACGGCCAAGCAGACGATGGGCGGGAACACCCCCATATTCCATGCTTGGGGGGTCTTGCGATCCTTGTGGCAGCGCTTGCGGCCTGGGGCGTGCTGCTATTCTTGCCGAATGATGTGCGAGCGCGGTTTCTTTCAGAGTGGCGCACCATGGCCGTCTTGATGGCCCCAGGCACGTTGGTCCTGCTTTTGGGTGTGTATGACGACCTAGTGGGCGCAACCCCGTGGCAAAAATTGATAATTGAGACGCTCGCAGCAGGGATGGTTTGGTGGGCGGGCTTTCGCATCGTCCACCTGCCCATCTTTGGTTACAGCATCCATAGTCTCTTCTTGAGCTTGCTCCTCACTGTGTTCTGGATCGTTGCAATGACCAACTCGTTCAACCTAATTGACGGACTGGATGGCTTGGCCACGGGTATCGCCTTCTTCGTTACCCTTTCCGTCTTTGTAGTTTCGCTGATCCAGGGTAACCACTTTGTTTGCATTCTGGCCATCACACTGGCTGGTGCGTTGCTCGGATTCCTGCGATTTAATTTTTCCCCTGCCACGATCTTCCTGGGCGATACCGGCAGCCTTTTCTTGGGGTTTGTCTTGGCGACTTTGGCCATTCATACTTCGCAGAAGAGTTCAACGTTGCTTGCCATCGTAGTACCTTTTGTAGCTTTCGGCCTCCCCGTGTTCGACACTTCGCTTACCGTCGTGCGCCGTTTTCTGAGCGGTCGGCCCTTGTTTGTCGGCGATCATGATCACATCCACCACCGACTGCTTCAAAGGCTCTCGCCACGTGCGGCAGCCCTGGTGCTCTACGCCTTGACGGCACTGTTTTCGCTTGGGTCGCTCCTCATCATTCACTCCACCGGAAACCTGGTGGCGCTGGTGGCCGTGCTGGCTGGCGTCTCAGGCTGGTTTTTGACTAGTCGGCTTCACTACGAGGAGCTGTCGGAGTTGAACGCGCATGTTTCACAGGCCCTTCATTCGCAACGTAGGGTCCTGGCTAACCAAATCCTGATTCGTAAAGTGTCGGGGCAGTTGAAAGAGCCCCAAGATCTCGAAGAAAGTTGGCAAGTCCTGATTAAGGCGCTGGAAGCATTGGACTTTGACAGTGTCACATGTCAGCTTTCGGGCTGGCAAAATGGCTCGACGCCGTTCTTAGCCCCCTGGTCGCGCCCGGGCGAAAACAAAACTGGCGATTGCTGGACTGTTTCCATCCCCTTGCGCGTCGGCGAAAAGGCTATAGGGCAGTTACAGCTTCGACGTGCGCTCAGGAAAGAGCGCCTGATCTTCCATTTCTCCTCGCTTCTGGACACCCTGATTCCGCCCTTTGAGAAACAAGTGGAGCGCCGCTATGACTCCGAAGAAGCGAATTTGGTGGTCATGTACAGCGTGGAAGAGGATCTTCGCTTCCAAGCCAATCTCCTGGCAAATCGACGGAAGGGATGAAGCAGGTTCTGCAAGACCTTCGCTCTCATCAAGTATTGGTGGAGGAAGTGCCGCCACCCCAATGTCTACCCGAAGGGGTGTTAGTAAAGAGTACCGCTTCTCTGATTAGCAGCGGGACGGAGCGAGCCACGATGACACTGGGAAGCAAGTCGCTGCTCGGCAAAGCCTTTGACCGGCCGGACTTGGTGCGGCAACTCCTTCGGCGCGTCAAGACAACCGGTGCAGTAGACGTGATCGCCACGGTGCGTTCCCGTTTGAACTCGTCCTTGGCCTTAGGTTACAGCTCCGCAGGAGTGGTCCTGGAGGTTGGGTCTGGGGTAAATGAGTTTGCCGTGGGCGACCCTGTGGCTTGCGCGGGAGTAGATCATGCCAGCCATGCAGAGATGAATTGGGTTCCCAAAAACCTGTGCGTGAAGATCCCCTCTAACGTTAACTTCGACTCAGCGGCTTCAGTTGCCTTGGGCGCCATTGCATTGCAGGGCGTGCGCATTTCGGAGGCCAAGCTCGGTGAGCGCGTGGCCGTAATCGGATTGGGGCTTGTGGGTCAGCTTGTGGCGCAGATTCTCCACGCGGGAGGCTGCGTCGTATGGGGGCTGGACCCCGATCCGGATCGCGTGAGACTGGCCCGTGAACTCGGCGCGGACTTCGCTTGCGAAAACCGCGACTGGGAAGAGAGCCCGTGGAGTGCCTTGTGTCAGCACGGCGAGGGAGCCGATGCCGTGATCCTCACTGCGGCAACACGATCAACTGAGCCTATCGAGTTGGCTGGGCGCCTGGCGCGTGATCGAGGCATAGTGGTTATCGTAGGCGAAGTGCGTGCGGACATACCTCGCGAGCTCTATTACAAGAAAGAATTGCAGGTGCGCTTCTCACGCTCCTACGGCCCTGGCCGTTACGATCCCGAGTACGAGGAGTATGGCCGTGATTATCCTTACGCCTTCGTGCGCTGGACAGAGAAGAGAAATATGGAAGCTTTCCTGGAGCTGGTCGCGCAGCAAAAGGTGCGCGTTGGGCCTTTACTGACGCATCGGTTCAGCGTCAACGAGGCCTCGGAGGCTTACAGGTTGCTGTCGGGCGAGAGAAAGGAGAAATACGTCGGAATCCTCCTTACTTATGATCATGCGTCACCACAGGAGAAGAGAGTCCTGCTTGGGCAAGAATCACCACCACGGCATTTGACAAAAGGAATGGGTGAGACGGTCGGCGTGGGATGGATTGGTGCCGGGAGCTTCAGCCGAGCGAAACTGATGCCTGCGCTGCAAAAAATCTCTGGTGTCCGGCTTGTGGGCTTAGCCAATGCGACCGGTATTTCGGCGCAAAGGGCGGCGCGGAACTTCGGGTTTGGTTATTGCTGCACTGACGCCAATGAGATTCTGGATGATCCGGCCATCCATGCGGTTTTCATAGGCACACGACATCACCTGCACGCCTCATTGGTGATTGCTGCCCTCGAGCGTGGCAAACATGTCTTTGTCGAGAAGCCCCTATGCGTCAATGAAGCCGAACTGAACCAGATAGCCGAGGTTTATGCACGTTCGGGGCGACTCCTGACCGTGGGTTTTAATCGTCGCTTCTCTCCCTTCGCCCAGGACTGTACCAAGCTGTTCAGAGACCGCGTTGGACCGCTGTCCATGCTTTACCGGGTGAGTGCAGGACCTTTGCCGAATAGGCACTGGATTTATGACCCTGCCCAAGGTCATGGCCGAGTGATTGGTGAGATCTGCCACTTTGTAGACCTTATGGGATTCTTGTCTTCGTCTCTCCCGGTGGAAGTCCAGGCGTGGCCCGTTGACTATCTTGATGCCAACCCTGAGGACAACATTCACGTTCACATTCGATTTGCCGATGGTTCCCGGGGCCAGATCTTCTACCTTTCTTCAGGTAGCTCCGGTGTGTCTAAAGAACGCATCGAAGTTTTTGGGCAGGGGCAAACCGCAATATGCGAGGACTTTCGGACCTCCCACTTCTACCGGGGCAACCAGCACCGACGAAAATGGAGCTTCTTTCAAGAAAAGGGACATCGAGAAGAGCTCCGTGCATTTGTCGCGGCTGTGCAGCATGGAGGAGAATCGCCCATCCCATTTGAGAGCCTTTACACATCCACCCTGGCTACCTTCCGCATTCGCGAGTCGCCACAATGCGGCAGGCCGTTGCCGGTCCATGTCCGAGGTCCCGTTTAATTATCCTTTAGTTTTTTATCCACGAACGCGGACTAGCCTGCCTTGGCCTCCCGAAGGCGCGTAAGTGAAGGGATATCGGGAATTGACTTCCCCTCGACAATGGCGCATGGAATCGTTGAACATAAGGCGTCGGCAATGTCTTCTCCGAATTTGTTTTGTATCGCCTCGCGTGCGGCACTCATGATCGGAGGCCGGTGTGTCAAATCGTGAGCGTCCGTGGCAACCGCGCTAACTAAACCTCGTGCGAGCAACTCCAGACAAGTTCGGCGGGCCGTTTTCCCCCAGAATCCAGTGATGGAGTTTGCAGTCACTTGTACTAAGCAACCCATTCCAACCATCGAGTAAAGGACATCGAGCTTAGACCTGAGGAAGGGATTTCGTTCTGGGTGCGTAATTATAGGTATTACTCCGCAACGTATGAGTCGTCGTAGAGTCCTATCGGCATTTGGTGGTATGCCGAAGTCACTAAACTCGATCAGCAAATAGGGACCGGATCCGATGCAAAATTGTTTCCAATCGTGCAGCGCGGCCTCCACGTTGTCCAATGAGAAGTTGAAGTCACATCCCAAAGAAAGCTCGATTGGGGTGTGCACACGCTTTCTAAGTTCGAGCAAGCGTCCTGCGAACTCGGAACGATCGTAGCGAAATTGAGCATTGCTATGGGGCGTCGCTACAATGTGGCGAATTCCATCTTTCGCTGCGGCCACGACCATTTCAACGGCAACTCCCCAGCTCGAAGCACCGTCATCGACGCCAGGTAGTATATGAGAGTGGATGTCAACCATAGCTCGTCGAGGGTTCCGCCAATTGCAGCCCAGTCGACATTATACTCACCGGCTGCAATGCAGGTTGCATCGATTAATCTGCCTGTCGATTTATCACCTGAGTGTCGACTCGGGCTTCTCGCACGATAGAAAAGTCTGTCCCAAAACTCCCGAAAGTAAATTCGCCACTTACCTAACGGCGTACAGTGTGACAACCGCTCCGTCGTGAAGCAATTCCTGCTGCACACTTTGCGTGAGGCATGTTGAGTTTCTCAACCGCCCCTCGAATCTTCGGGGGCATCGAGTCGGTGGATCGGGGCCAGGGCTTTAACGGGCTCTACACACGAGTCCAGAGCATCCTCCAGTGGGCTCCGCTTACCGGGGGGTGAATGATGAAGATCAGTGGATCACGTGGAGGATTGAGCCGACGGGTTCGAATCCTCAATGAGTGAGAGTACTAAAGCAAACAGGCAGATTCGCCGACGTCTGAGTGGAGTGAACGCTTGAAGTGACCCACAGGACGGGAAAACCTCGAATGTCAAATAACTTTCGCGTGTTCCACATGGCAAATCGGCTAAAGATTTTCAACATTGTCGGCGCACGACCAAATTTGGTGAAGATCGCGCCGCTCATGTGTGAAATGGGCAAGCACGTCAGTATTCAGCCGATCCTGCTGCATACGGGCCAGCATTACGACGAAAGGCTTTCCGATGTGTTCTTCCGCCAGATGGGCATTCCAACGCCTGATTTCAATTTAGAAGTTGGTTCCGGTTCGCATGCGTGGCAGACGGCCGAGATTCTGAAGCGCATAGAACCGCTGCTGGTGGAGAACAAGCCCGACCTCGTCCTTGTGGTCGGCGATGTGAATTCTACCCTTGCGGCGTCGCTGGCATCAGTGAAGCTCGGCATACCGGTTGCGCATGTCGAGGCCGGACTGCGCAGCTTTGATCGGACCATGCCCGAGGAAATCAACCGGGTCCTAACTGATGCCTTGGCTGATCATCTATTCGTTACGGAAGAAGATGCCATTGGCAATCTCTTGAAAGAAGGTCGGCCGCGCAACCGCATCCATCTCATTGGGAATGTCATGATCGACGCGCTGCACCAGTTTCTCTCTCTAGCGCAAAAATCGAATATCGGCAGCGAACTGGGGCTACTTAATGGGAATGGCTTTGTACCTTTTGCGGTCCTCACTCTCCATCGGCCCTCCAACGTGGACTCCATGCAGACTCTGGAGAAACTGTTGAGTGCCATCGACGCAGTGGCAGAGGAGTTGCCCGTCATTTTCCCCGTGCACCCGCGCACCGAGAGTCGTTTGAAAGATGCCAGTGTAAAGCACCACCCGCGCCTCCGGCTAATCCCTCCAGTCGGGTACCTAGACTTCCTTTGCCTGCTGGACCGCTCCTCGCTCGTCCTGACCGACTCCGGAGGCATACAGGAAGAGACAACGGCGCTCGGCGTGCCCTGCCTAACACTTCGCGAAAACACGGAGCGACCCATCACAGTCACCGAAGGAACGAACCAGTTGGTCGGGCAGGATCCCTTGAAGATCGTCACGGCAGCGAGGGAAATCCTGGCTGGTAAGCCCAAGGGGGGACGGGTACCCCAGCTCTGGGATGGCCACGCGGCCGAACGGATCGTCAAAATCCTTTTACGAGAAGCGTCAAGCGGAACACTAACCTTAAATCAGTTACGGACGAACAACGAAGAGATCATCGAGGAGTATTACAATCAACAGCGGTTGCACTCTGCGCTGGGCTATCGATCCCCGGAAGAATTCGAGCGCAAGGCCGAATGGCAAGCCGAATCTCGAAGCATTTTGAGCAGGGGTAAGACCAATCGACCGGCGCGGGCAGAGGGGGAAAAACGGCTCCGTTCGGCCACCAGGAACCCATAGGCCGCGATACAGAGGGTGGCGTGATGATGAAAGCCGCGCTAGCCTCATCCCTCGTGGTCCAGTCCAAGTTCTTGCTTGAGCTCTTCGTAATCACGCTCGACGATCCAGCAGTGCTTGGCCACTCGCACTAGGTCCCGCAGTTTGCGGTTGGCGGGGAGAGTCGACAACCAGTACTTGGTCGGTTCCTTTTCTTCTCGTGGCCACTCGACCAGCAACCATTCCTCGGGACGGGGTTCACTGCGCTTGTAATCGCGGTGTGCCGCGCGGACCCGTACCGCCGCAAAACGCGAACGAAGTTTGTGGCGGGTTCCTTCTCGCCAGGATACGTTCTTCCACGTCTGTGCTGGCAGCGCCAAGGCCAAATCTTTCACCGATACCGGGGCGTGGTGCTCGTCCCGTCGCAGAAGCTTGGGGGGACGTCCCGGTCCCTTCCCGGCCGCCAACTGGGGAAGCGGCCCTTGTCCTGGCTCCCACACCGAAACCGAGGATTTGATTCCCATCATGAACAACCCATCATGTACAACCCATCATGTACAACAAGCCCAACTCGGTGATGCCTTCCCGGAACTGCGTATCGCTGCCATAGGCGGAATCGGCCAGCACGGGAGCGGTGGGAATATCGCCGGCGACGGCCGCGCGGATCTGGGCCAGCGCGATTTCCGGCTTGGTTGGAGCTGTAGAAGTAACTGTGTAAACGACCATCGGACAAGGAGAATAAGAAACCGATGGCCATCGACAAGACCCTCATTGATCACCTGCTGGCCGATTACAAAAAGCCGGAAGACATCATCGGCGAGAACGGCCTACTGAAACAACTCACCAAAGCAATCCTGGAGCGAGCGCTGCAGGCGGAACTGACCGACCATTTGGGGTTTGAGAAACACGATCCCGCAGGACACCACAGTGGCAACAGCCGCAACGGGAGCGGGCGTAAGGCGCTAAAGGGAGATTTCGGGGAACTGGAACTGGAGACGCCGCGGGATCGGCAGGCAAGTTTTGAGCCCAAGATCGTGGCCAAGGGGCAAACCCGATTCACCGGCTTTGATGACAAGATCGTGTCGATGTACGCGCGGGGCATGAGCACGCGCGAGATCCAAGGGCATCTGCAAGAGATCTATGGCATCGAGGTATCGCCCACGCTGATCTCCAACGTCACGGAAGCGATCGTGGAAGAAGTCAAGGCATGGCAGAGTCGGCCGCTGGAGGAGGTGTATCCCATCGTCTATCTTGACGCCATGATGGTAAAGATTCGCGACAGCGGGCACGTGCAGAACCAGGCGATCTATGTGGTGCTGGGAGTGGATCGCGAGGGGCAAAAGGAAGTCCTGGGACTATGGGTGGCGCAGCAGGAGGGAGCCAAATTCTGGCTGCAAGTGCTGACCGAGCTGAAGAACCGTGGGGTGAAGGATATCTTCATCGCCTGCGTGGATGGGCTGAAAGGATTTCCCGAGGCCATCGAAGCGCTGTATCCGCAGACCGAGGTGCAGCTGTGCATCGTGCATCTGGTGCGGGCGTCGCTGAACTATGTGCCCTGGAAGTATCGCAAGTTGGTGGCGGCCGATCTGCGGCGGATCTATCAAGCGGCCACGGCAGAAGAAGCTCGACAGCAACTGGAGGAGATGATGCTGAAGTGGACGGCCTATCCCAGCGTGGGCCAAGTGTGGCAACGGAACTGGGATCGGATCACGCCTTTTTTTCATTATCCGGCCGACATTCGCAAGGCGATTTACACCACCAACAGCGTAGAGGCATTGCATCGTTCGTTGCGCAAGATTATTAAAACGCGGGGTGCGTTTCCCAACGAAGAATCGGCGCTGAAGTTGCTGTTTTTGGCGATTCGGCAAGCCGCCAAGAAGTGGACGATGCCGGTGAAGAACTGGAGCGAAGCGTTAAATTACTTCACCGTCCTGTGGCCAGACCGCATGGCCAAGCCCGGTAGGGTGGCATAATGCAATCTCGAATTCTTCTACGTGGATATGCAAGGGAAGGGGGCACCCCTTCCCTTGCAACCCATCCCCAAAACCAACAACAACACCAAGAACAAAACCAAAACCAAGAACAACACCAAAACCAAAACCAAAACCAAAACCAACTACAAAATCAAGGTCGTTTACACAGAGGACTTGACACACCCCATTCGTGGGAATCGGTTTCCCCATTCCTTTCAGCTCGAGGCCGATAGTAGCGTAGTGGTGCGTAGTCCGTTCGTCGACATCCAGTACTCTCACCGCGGCAATCCACTCGCGAAGCCAGTTCTCAT
>Ga0209577_10005855_pt1 | contig 11411 bp, 9 predicted proteins | sample GraSoiAngelo_109_FD_185874 | JGI IMG/M metagenome (GOLD analysis project Ga0209577, IMG submission 185874) | Grasslands soil microbial communities from the Angelo Coastal Reserve, California, USA - 14_0903_12_20cm (SPAdes) (version 2) | ecosystem: Environmental > Terrestrial > Soil > Grasslands ... | reverse complement strand
CCTCCATCGCCGGATAGAGGAACTCTTCCACGGCCCGCGGCAGCCGGTGGATCTCGTCGATGAACAGGATATCGCCCCGGCTCAGGTTGGTGAGGATCCCCATGAGGTCCCCGCCGCGCTCCACCGCAGGACCCGAGGTGGTGACGATGCCCGTCCCCATCTCCGCGGCGATGACGTTCGCAAAGGTCGTTTTGCCGAGCCCCGGGGGCCCGTGCAGCAGGACGTGGTCGAGCGCCTCCCCCCGCTCCCGCGCGGCCTGAAGGCTGATGCGGAGACCGCTCACCACCCGCGCCTGGCCGATGCACTCGTCCAATCTCGCCGGCCTGAGGCTCCGGATGAACTGCTCGTCGTCTCCGCCCCCGCCGTCGCGGCGCACCGCCCCGGGGGGCTGTCCTTCCTCGCCGAGGCGGCCGGCCGTGCTCACGCCGGCACCCCCCGCTCGGCCCGGTAGACCTCCTGGAACAGATCTTCGGCCGATGCGATGCCCGGGTTGCGCTTGAGCGCCTGCTCGACCATCTGACGGGCTTCCGCGGCGCGGTGACCGAGCTGCTGGGTCAGGACCTCCAGGACTTCCTCGCGGAAGTCCGCCGGCGCGGCCTCCGGGGTCGCCGGGGCCTCCGAGTGGAGGAGGGCATATTTGGCCATCTTGCCGTGCAGCGCCGCCACGATCTTCTCCGCCGTCCGTTCGCCGATCCCGGGCAGGTGGCGAAGGAAGGCCGTGTCCTTTCGCTCGATCGCATCGGCGATCGTCTCAATGGGATGGACCAGCGCCTTCATCGCCTTCGTCGGCCCCACGCCGTCCACGGTGATGAACCGCTCGAAGAACTCCTGCTCGATCCCCCGGAGGAATCCGACGAGGAGCGGCCGCGGCTGATTCGGCGACACATGGTAGGAGATGTGCAGTTCGACGGTCTCGCCCAGGCCGTCGGCCAGACGCGGGGCCGCGTCCCGCATGAAGCCCGGCAGGTGCACCTCGTATCCCACGCCGCCGCAGTCGACCACGACCATTTGCTCGAGGCGCCGCAGGACGCGACCGCGCAGAAAGGCGATCACGCCGAGCCTCGGACGGCCAGGAGGCGTCCCAACGGAAGCCCCCGGCGCGAGAGGGCCACGAGCGCCAGAGCGAGCGCATCGGCGACGTGGGTCCCCGGATCCTCCGCCAGCTCGAGCAGCAGCCGCACCATCCGCTGCACCTGCCGCTTCCCGGCCCGGCCGGACGCGACCACCGCGCGCTTCACCGACGCGGGGGGAATGGCATCCACCGGCACCCCGGCCTGCGCGGCCGCAAGGCAGATCACCCCGCAGACGTGCCCCATGACGATGGCCGTGCGGGGAAACCGGGGGTGGGCGAACACATCCTCCAGCGCGACGGCCTCCGGACGACCCTGCGCCACGACGCCGGTGAGGCCGGCGTGAAGTTCGTGCAGCCGGTCGGCGAGCGAGCGGCGGATGTCGGTCTGGATGACGCCGGCCTCGACGAGGATCGGCCCTCCGGGTGATCCTTCGACGAGTCCGTATCCCGTACGCTGCAGGCCAGGATCAATCCCGAGAATGCGCACGCGCTGCTCCGTCGAAACGCCGCTTGTGCCGTTGGCTGTGTCTCGCGGACCGATGACCCGAACCAGTGTTCGCCGCCTGCCGGTCCTGTTCCTCCGGCCCCCTCGAAATTGATCGTCGGCCCGCGCTTATCGCGCCAGGAAGAACGGCTTGATCCCGCGCATCCGCAGATAGATCGTCATCTGGCCGTTGTGGTACATCATGTGCGGCACGTGGCCGGCGATCAGCTGTCCCTGCGGGAGCTCGGCGCCCCAGGGGGTGCGCACGACCCGACCGGCCTCTTCGTCGGTCAGACGGCTCAGCCCCGACGCAAACCGGTCCCCCGCCTGGGTGAGCGCCGCCAGCACCTGCGCCTTGCTGACGTGCGACTCCGGCGGAAACGCCGCGATCCGCTCCCACGCGGTCTTCCCGATGTTCTCCCCGAAGGTCGCGCAGGAGTTCGCCATGTGCAGCGCGACCTCGCGAAACGATCGGGTCTCCAGCCCCTCCGGCTTGAAGTTCAGCGCGGTATCGGGCATCAGATCAACGTTCTTGCGGACCGTCCCCCAGCACAGCTGAAACGCCGGCTGCACCGCCTCGCGGATTCCCATGGCCGCTCCCCTCACCCGACCTGCTCGAGCACTTCGTCCGGGATGTCGAAGTTGGCGTACACGTTCTGGACGTCATCGTGATCCTCGAGGGCCTCCATGAGCCGCAGCACCCGCTGCGCCTCCTTGCCCTCGAGCGGCACCGTCGATTTCGGCACCATCGTGATCTCCGCCGACGTCAGTTTGTACCGCGCCTTCTCCAGCGCCTGACGCACGGCGGCAAAATGTTCCGGGGCGGTGGTGATCTCGTACTCGTCGCTGGTCGCCTTCACATCCTCGGCGCCCGCCTCGACGGCCTTGGAGAGCACCTCTTCTTCGGACGCCGACGCTTTGCTGACGGTGATGAGGCCCTTCTGCTCGAACAGCCATCCCACCGACGCGCCGAGGGTCCCCTCCCCCTTCGCGAAGATGTTCCGGATCTCCGAGGCCGTCCGGTTCTTGTTGTCGGTCTGCGCGCGGACGAGCACCGCGACCCCGCCGGGGGCCATGCCCTCGTAGAGGATCTCCTCGTACGCCGCCCCTTCTGCCCCGCCGGCTCCCCGCTGGATCGCCCGCTGGATGTTGTCGTTGGGCATGCTGGCCTCGCGCGCCCGCTCGACGGCCGCCCGCAGCCGCATGTTGCCGGACGGATCCCCGCCGCCTTCCTTCGCGGCGATGATGATCTCCCGCGCCAGCTTGCTGAACAGCTTGCCGCGCTGCTGGTCGACCTTGGACTTCTTGATCTTGATGTTGTGCCACTTGGAGTGTCCGGACACAGCCTATCCCTCGCTTCCCGGATCCCGCCTGCCCGCCCCGAACATCCGCCGGGGCGACTCGAAAGGCCTGGGATCCCCGCACCACGACCCGGGGGCAGCCTCCACTATAGTCCCGCGCCCGGCCGCCCGTCTACTGCTCCTGCACCGAGACAGCCGTCGAGGCGGTGTCCTGGCCGGCGGCCGCGCTCACCACGATCGTGAACGTTCCGCCGACGGGCTTGACTGCGGGGTTCACAAGGTACGCAAAGTTTCCCGACGCATCTACGGGAGCATCAGCGTCCGCCACCCGCACATTCAGGAACCCGGCCTTCAGCTGGACGGCGACATGGACGGCCGCCCCTGCGCGCGTCGTGCCTTTGACCAGGAACGGCGCTGAGACCTGGGACCCGGTCCGGGGGGAGGTCACGGTCAGCGGGAGCGACGACGACGGAGACGACGCAACGGCCGTGGCCTGGCCCGCGGCCATCTGGCCGGCGGCCGCCGCCGTGGACGGCCCCGCCGCACCCGATGGCGCCGCAGTGCCGTGTGATTGATCGACGGTCGTCGGTTCCGTGCCCTTGATGAACAACTCGGGGTGAGGGTCCGGGCAGTCGGAAGCGGCCAGCAGGCCGGTCGTGCCGCACGTGACCGCGTCGACGACCCCGGCCGGACGCGGCCAGTCGGTCTTCGGCATCGTGTCCGTCACCGGCTTCATGAACGCCGCCCAGATTTGGGCCGGAAGGGCGCCGCCCGTCACCTTCTTCATCGGAGAGTTGTCGTCGTTCCCCACCCACACCCCCGTCACGATCGCCGGCGTGAACCCGATGAACCAGGCGTTCCGGTAGTCGTCGGTCGTCCCGGTCTTGCCGCCCTGGGGGATCCCGAGATTGGCCGCGGCGCCCGTGCCCCGCCGGACGTTACCCTTGAGGAGGTCGGTCATCATGTAGGCGACCTCGGGGCTGAGGACGACGGTGCGCTGCGGCACATTGTCTTCGAGGACATTCCCCTTCGAGTCGGTCACTTTGAGGATGGCCATCGGGGCCGCCCGCACTCCCCCGCTGGCAAATACCCCGTACGCGGACGCCATTTCCAGCAACGTGACGTCCGAGGAGCCGAGCGTCAGCGAGGGGGTGGGCTGCAGGTTGCTCTCGATGCCCAAGCGATGGGCCAGGGCTACGATGTTCTCCGGGCCCACCCGCTCCTCCAACCGGATGGTGGCCGCGTTGAGAGAGTTCTCGAGCGCGAACCGCATCGTCACCCAGCCGTACCACTTGTTGTCAAAATTCTTGGGCTCCCAGGTCGTGCCGTCGGACAGCGTGTAGGAAATCGGGTCATCCTGGAGCATGGTGGTGAACGGAATCCCGCGCAGCAGGGCGGTGGCGTAGGTGAACGGCTTGAACGCCGATCCCGGCTGGCGGCGGGCCTGCCAGGCCCTGTTGAACTGACTCGCCCTGAAGTCATACCCGCCGATCATGGCGCGGATGGCTCCGGTCTGGGGGTCGAGCACGATCATGGCGCCCTGGTGCGCGTTCAGTTTGTCGTGATCCGCCCGGTCGATCCCCGCTTTCACGACCGCCTCGGCCTGCGCCTGCCAGGCGAGATCGAGCGTCGTGTAAATGCGGAGGCCGCCCTTGTACAACACGTCTTCGCCGTACCGCTGGAGCAGCGTGGGAAGGATGTAACTGACGAACCACGGCGCCCGGATGCCAATGAACCCCGCGTTGCCCTTGTCCACGAGCTGGATCGGCGCCAGCTGGGCCGCCCGCATTTGCGCCGGCGTGATGTCCCCGAGTTCGATCATCCGTTGGAGGACCTCCCCCCGGCGCGCGGTCGCCCGATCCGGACGGTCGTAGGGTGAATCGTACGAGGGGGCGCGGATCAGCCCGGCCAGCAGCGCGCTCTCCGGCAGCGTGAGGTCCTGGGCCGGCTTCCCGAAGTACACTTCCGAGGCCGCCTCCACACCATAGGCGCCCTGTCCGAAATACACCTGGTTGAGGTAGCGCTCGAGGATCTCATTCTTGGTCAGCCGCCGTTCGATCTGGACCGCCAGCAGCATCTCGGCGATCTTGCGGCTGAGCGCTTTCTCATTGGTGAGGAAGAGGTTCCGGGCGAGCTGCTGCGTGATCGTGCTGCCGCCTTCCGCCAGCCCTCGCTCGCGGACATTCCGGAACGAGGCCCGGAGCACGCCGCGGAGCGAGATCCCGTGGTGACGGTAGAAGCCCGCGTCCTCGGTATCGATCACGGCCCGCTGAAACATCTGAGGGATCTGGGACAGGGGGATGTTCGCCCGGTTCTCCTGGTAGAGGCTGGCGAGGAGATCCCCGTTGGCGGCGTAGATCCGCGTGGCTTCGCTCGGGGGCGTGTACAGCGCCTCTACGGAGGGGAGGTGGCCGCTGATCGCCAGCGCCGTTCCCACAAGAACGCCGAAGCCGGCGAGCAGAATGACCAATCCGACCAGGAACCCCGCGGCGAGGTACGGGGCCAGGACGACGAAATTCTGCTTGAGCCGGCGCGTGTCTCCCATGCGGGGCGGCCATCCGAGAGGGCGACCTCGGCCACCGGCTTTCGACGAGTTCGGGCGTTCAGGGGTTCTGCTCACGACGGGCACCTTTTCGGCGATGGCAGCTGCAACTCTGGCCGGGGGTCAGGGCCCCCTCTTGCGCGAGCGCAATTGCCCGCGCATGTATCGGGAATACCCGCCACAGTATACTCCTCCTGGTGGGGGGCATCAAGAAGAACGCGGGGGCTTATGCGTCCTGCGCAGGGGACCTCAGAGGCTGGATGCGGGGCCTCCGCGCCAGACACGCGGGATCTCGGGATTGGCCGTTCGGGGCCGGGCCGGCCTGGTCTCAAAGATTTTAGGTTTAACCCGGTTTGGAAGTGGGGATAAGAATCGCAGAGGCATTGCGGGGGGCCCTTGGCGGATTCCCCCCCCTTCCCCGACAAACGGCTCCCCGTTATGCCTCGGCCTTATTCTTCCGAATCATCTCCCAGCGCTCCCGCTCACCAACCTTCGGTGAGCTGCGTTTCACCGGTGCCATCCGCGTTCACCGAATAGAGGCGCCACAGTTCGCCGCGCTTCGATGCGTACGCGATCCGCCGTCCGTCCGGTGACCAGGTTGGCCCGTCCCATTCTCCAGATCCTGTCACCGAAAGTTCCCCGCTGCCGTCTGCGTTCATCACGAAGAGATGACGCTCTCCCTCACGATCGGAGACAAACGCGATGCGGCGACCGTCTGGTGACCACACGGGATCATAGTTGGAACCTTGGGAGGTCAGCTGCACGCGATCACTTCCATTTGGCTTTATGGTGTGAATCTGGGGGGACCCACGCAGCGCGGAAACGAACGCGACGCGAATCCCGTCAGGGGACCACGCGGGACCGTAAGAGAGGGCTGAGGAGCCATGGGTTACGACCGTGTTGGCCAGTGTCCTTGGGTGTCTGCCATCAGCGTCAACGATGTGGAACCGCCTCGAATTTAAGAAGTAAAGGTTCACGCCTTTGTAAGTGAGGCTATAGGTGGCGCTGCCTTCATCGGCCGGGGTCGTGGAAACCTTAGTCTCCCATGTCGCAAACGCGAGGCGTTTGCCGTCTGGCGACCAACTGGCAGCATCCACCAATGCATCGCGCCCCGTCAACGCTCCGGAAGAGATGTTTACCTGTTGACCACCCTCAGGAGCGATCACGGATACCCCGGAGGTTTCGTCCGAGAGAAACGCGATCTTTCGCCCATCCGGCGACCACGCCGGCCCCGAGGATCGACCCGATACCAGAAGACGCTGGTCGGTGCCGTCTACGTTCATGACAAAGATGTGTGTGTCTGAGGCCAAACCGAAAACAAAAGCGATGAGCCGACCGTCGGGAGACCACGCCGGGCTGGAACTGCTCACGCCGGGTGGTGATGTCGTCAACCGGCGCACGCCTTTCCCATCAGCGTCTATGATGTAAATCTCGGGCTTTGCATCGCGGTCCGAGACGAACGCGATGCGCTCGCCTGTGGGGGACCATCTGGGGTACCGGTCGCCAGTGACACCGATTGGCGGACCGGCCTGAGCCTGCCCGGCGCCACCAGGCTGCACAATGAGGCTCCCGGCCAGCAGCCCCATCACGATCTGTCTCGAGACGGTGTTTTTCAACCGCCGCCTCTCAGCGATCGCCGTCCGCGAGCGGCGGGATCTCGACGTGGATCTTGACGACCGTGTAGCGCTTGACCTTGAGCGTCCATGCCGAGTCGATGGCCGCCTTGGCGCCGGCGTACGGCAGGAACAGGGTCAAATTCGAGACGTACAGGGTCTTGCCGTCCAGGCTGAACGCGGGGCTGGCCGGGAACAGCAGGCCGCGCACTTCGCCGTCTTCGGTGATTCCGTTGAAGTCCCCGAGCTTCGCGATCACCTTCCCCTTCGGGTCGACAACGACGATCTCGTCCTCCTGATTGGCGCAGACCCAGAGGTTATCGTGGGTGTCGACGGCGATGCCATCGGGGGCGTTGATGCCGGTGATGAAGATCGACGCCTGGCCCGCGCTGCCATCGGGGGTCACGGGGATCTGGATGATCTGGTGGGAGGCGGTGTTCGCGACGAACATGATCGTGCCTTTGTTGTCAAACTCGACTCCGTTCGCCCCGAAGGGCGGCGTGAGCCCTTGACCGGGGCCGAGCAACGGGTCATGGCTCCATTGGGATGGCGTGCCCCCAGCCGGTCCGGTTTTCCAGATCACGCCATTGAATGAATCCGACACGTAGACGTTTCCGTGGGCGTCGAAGGTCAGCGCGTTGAGGCCCGGGTTTGGCAGCGTGGGCGTCATGAACACCGACGAGTGGCCGGTGTCAGGGTCCACCTTAAGCAGCACCCCCGCCCCAAAGTCACAGACCAACAGGTCCTCGGTGACCGGATTGAAGGCCAGCCCGAGCATGTGCGGGCTCGAATTCGCGATGGGGACCTGCCTCACCAGTTGTCCATCGGGCTGCAAGACGAACAGCACGGCGTTGCCGGTAATGGCACCCTTGCTGTTGAAGCCGAACGAGGGGACATAGATGTTGCCGTCGGGACCAACGGTCAGGCCCTCGACGCTGCTCGCCACCCCGGGTGACACCTCCGGCAGGACGGCCAGGACGTCGACCGCACCCCGATGCCACGCTCCCACGGGGGACCCTGCGCTCAACACAAACACGAACGCCAGCGCTGCTGCGCCGATCACGAGTTTCCTCATGAACAACCTCCCGTGTATGACAGTCTCATCTGCTTATCGGCGGTGTAGCGGCCGCGGACGGGCGGCCCCGACTTGACGCGGCGGACTCCCAATGGTGTGGCCCTTTCGTTTGGACGTGGCAAACTCCTCCGGATGGCAGCAGCAGGCGATCGGGTGTCGTCTTTGCCGGGGGCTCAGGTCTCTCAACACGTTGAAAAATATGGTGGGCCCTCGTGGACTCGAACCACGGACCTCACCCTTATCAGGGGTGCGCTCTAACCACCTGAGCTAAGGGCCCACTGCGACAAGGCTCGGACGATAATCTGCGCTACGCTTCCCATAGTATCGGAACCGATTACATGCGTCAATCGCGCGCCCAGGCCGCAGGGGCGATCTGATGATAGTGGTGCCGCGCCAGCCGCTTGCGCAGCGCCGCGTCGACCGCATAGTAGGGGCCCTGCGCATGCCAGTAGTCGTTGAGCACGATGTAGTCGAACGCCTCCCCATCGATCGCCCCGCGGACATCCGCATCGCCGCCGACGATGCTCACCCACGCCGGATCGCCGCCCGCGTAGAACATCGTCTGGGGGGCATCCACGACGGTGCGGCCCCGGGGCAGACGGGCCACGACTCTGGCTGAGTAAAACGGGACCGGGTCGAGCGGAGGAGCGTGCGGCGCCATCGCCCTGGCCAGGCGGTCGGTCGTCGGGTCCCACAAGTCGTACGCCACCAGCGCGCCCATGAGGATGCCCAGGCTCAGGACGGCGGCGCGGACGAGCCCGGCCCCCGAGTACCGCCGGGCCAGCGGCATCCACAACCCCACCGCGGCGATCGCCGTCAGGAGGTACACCGCCGCCAGATCGTAGTAGCGGTTCAGCAGCGCGGACTGCGGCGCCACCACGAACAGCAGGAGCCACGGGTAGGACCAGAGGCCGATCTCCCGCAGCCGGGTGCGCCAGCGGACCGCCACGACGGCGCCGTACACACACATGATGAAGATGAGGGGGAAGAGATGCGTTCCGACCATCAGCGGCAACTCGAGGAACGCTTCGGCCGCCTCGCGCATATTCCAGTCGCGGTGGTAGAAGGACTCGATGGTCCGGCCCGTGCGGAGACCATAGAAAACCCAGGCCGCGCTGGGCAGGGCGGTGAGGACGACAAAGACGATGGCCATCGCCACGGCGTTCAGGGGCCGCGGGCGCGCCGGCCACCACAGACCAAGAAACGCGGGGTAGAGCAGCGCGGTCGTGAACTTGAACCAGACCGCGAGCGCGACCCAGGCCCCCGCGCGGATCAGCTCGCCCCACCGCCTGCCATCGACGTAGCGCAACAGCGCCACCGCGCCGGCCAGGGCACAGCAGATGCTGGGGGTGTCGAGCTGGGCATTCTGAGCGTAGTAGACGGTCCCCGGGACGGCCGCGACAAAGCCCGCGGCGATCAACGCGATCTGTTCGCTGCGGAAGAGCCGCCTCACCACCGTGGCCGCGAGCGGAATCGCGGCGATCCCGAACACGACGACGGGCAGGCGCGCGGCCCACTCGCTCGGGCCGAAGAGCCTGAAGGCCGCCCACATCAGCCAGGGGACCCCCGGGGAGAAGGTGTGATCCAGCCCCAGTTCGTTGTGCTGTGCGAGCAGGCCGTACCGGTTGAAGTTCAGCGCGATCAAGGCGTAATGGCCTTCGTTCCACGCCGTGGCGACGATGCCGTTGAAGGGACGGGCGATATGCGCGAGCCGCAGCAGCGCCCCCAGGGCTGTGATCAGCGCGAGCCCCGACCGGTAGAGCCCCGCGGGAAGGTCCTGCCCCTCCCATGGAGCGGGCGGCGTGCCGCGCGGACCAGGCATCGGCACGAGCGGGGTTACTCGCCGAGCCTGACGCGGGCAAACCGGCGGCGGCCGACCTGCACCAGCAACCCGTCCCGGACTTCCACCTCCAGGTCCTCGTGGACGCGGGCGCGGTCGAGGCTGACCCCGCCCTGGCTGATCAGGCGGCGCGCGTCGGTGTTGGAGTCGGCCAGGCCGGTCTCGACGAGCAGGCGCGCGAGGCGGATCCGTCCCCCGCGCAGACGATCGCGGCCGAGCGTGACGTCGGGGATCTCTTCGGGAAGCTCCCGGGATCCGAAGACGCGGTCGAACTCCGCTTCGGCGGCGAGGGCCGCCGCCTCGCCGTGGTACCGCCGGGTGATCTCGCGGGCCAACCGCCGCTTGGCGTCGCGGGGATGCGCCCGGCCCGAGCCGAGCGCCGCCTCCAGCGCGCGGATCTCCTCGAGCGGTACCTGCGTGCAGTACTCGAAATACGGGATCATCAGCGGGTCCGGCAGCGACATCACCTTGCCGTACATCTCGTTGGGAGGATCGGTGATGCCGATCGCATTGCCCAGGCTCTTGCTCATCTTTTGGACCCCATCCAGCCCGGGCAGCAGCGGGGTCAGCACGACGACCTGAGGCGCCTGCCCGACCTCCCGCTGCAGCTCCCGGCCCATCAGGTTGTTGAACTTCTGGTCGGTGCCCCCGAGCTCGACGTCGGCCTGGACCGCGACCGAGTCGTAGGCCTGACAGAGGGGGTACAGGAGCTCGTGCAGGTGGATCGGGAGGCGCTCGGCGTAGCGCTTGGCGAAGTCGTCGCGCTCGAGGATGCGGTGCACGGTGGTGCGGCCGGCCAGCTTGATGACATCGTAGAACTTCATCGCCCCGAGCCACTGGCTGTTGAAGGCGACGCGCGTCCGGTGGGGATCCAGAATCCGGCTGTACTGCTCGCGGTACGTCTCCGCGTTGCGCTCGATCTCCTGAGGCGTGAGCGACGGCCGCGTCTCGGACTTGCCGGAGGGGTCACCGATCAGGCCGGTAAAATCGCCGATGATCAGCACGGCTTCGTGGCCCAGGTCCTGGAACTGCCGCAGCTTCTGCAGCACGATGGCGTTGCCGATGTGGATATCGGGGGCCGTGGGATCGAGCCCCAGCTTGACGCGCAGCGGCCGCCCCTCGGCGAGCTTCGCCAGGAGGGCCTCCTCGGTGACGATCTCCACGGTCCCCCGCCGGAGGCGCTCCAGCTGCGCGGCGGGGCTCAACGCCGTCATGCGGCCGGCGATCGCATCAGCGCGTGGCCCCCGTCCGGATCCGCGGCGTGCAGTCGCGGTGCCAGGACTCGCTGAACTCCTCGGTTTCCACCTGCAGGGTGACGTGCCCGAGCCCGAACCGGTCGCATAACATCCGGCCGAGATCCCCCAGCACCCGCTGGCTCTCCCGGGGATCCGCGATCAGCACGTGCCCGCTCACCGCCTCCATGCCGGACGTGAGCGACCAGATGTGCAGGTCGTGCACGCTCATCACGCCCGCCACGGCCCGCA
>Ga0209577_10005854_pt1 | contig 11412 bp, 13 predicted proteins | sample GraSoiAngelo_109_FD_185874 | JGI IMG/M metagenome (GOLD analysis project Ga0209577, IMG submission 185874) | Grasslands soil microbial communities from the Angelo Coastal Reserve, California, USA - 14_0903_12_20cm (SPAdes) (version 2) | ecosystem: Environmental > Terrestrial > Soil > Grasslands... | reverse complement strand
GGCCCGTGCCGAGTAGCAGCACGCGACTATCCTGTAGCTTTCCGAGGGTTTCCTCGGCGAGCTTCATAGCAGCAGACCCAAGTGAGACCGTTCCTCTTCCGATTCCGGTCTGGTCTCTGATACTCGCTCCGGCAGATATTGCCCGATGCACTGTATCCTCCAGCAGAGGCGAAGCCGAGTTATTGGAGAGTGCTTCCGCGAGTGAATTTTTCAGCTGGCCAACGATCTGGATCTCACCGATAAGCATCGACTCAAGGCCGGACGCAAGCCTAACGAGATATTCAACTACAGTCTTTCCAACCCTAGCGTCAACAAGCTTGTTCAACTCCCCCAGTTTGAATTTGGTTTCGAGAGCCCATTCCCGCAGAACTACGTCCCGAATCTGTTTGGGGTCCTTCGCATCGAGGAAGAGTTCGACCCTGTTGCACGTTTGGAGTATCATGGCACCATCCAGCGCTTGAGTCCTTCGTAGAAGATTGTAGAAGGTCGGTAGGTCCCGAAAACTCGTAGCGTCGAGGGTTGCAAGAGGAGCTTTCCTGTAGCTCACTCCCAAGCTTACTAGCACTAGTGATCCGCCGAGAATGGTGTTAGCCGAGAAATGTGAGTTTGTTATTAAGACTTGATCTGTAAAGAACGCGTCTGAACTTGAGAACCCATTCTCCGAGGCTAACGATTCAAGCGAAAAGGTTGAACGGCCGAGACCTAAGATGAGCGGGTTAGCGCTTCCAGAACTTCCACCAAGGCGGTTTGATTGCCGCTCCTACCAATCCGATTATTCCGGCCACGAAGACGAGTATAGCTGGTGTGGCGAAGCTGGTTATGAGGAGCAGTATGATTCCTCCGATCACGGCGAGGAATCCTCCGAACCGCATTGGGCCTGTGTATATGATCACTCCGGCAATTATCGCAGCGAGTCCCAACAATGCTTCGAACAACCGAAGGAATATGGAGATTGGCGACAGTCCACCGCTCGTTAGCGCCGAGTAGCCTACCAAGGCTCCTCCAACGAGAGCCAACAGGAAGCCAACAATGCCAAATAGTTTCACGAACGCTCTTCTGGCTATTCGGAAAGCGAACATCTCATTCACAAAGAGGGCAGATCAGAGACTTATCTATAATACAACAGTTTTAACACTCACCTCTCCCTCGATATGTCTGAAGATTTATTCCGCGGGTCTTTCTGACTACCCTAGAGACTAAGGTCCTGCCGAGTTCTGATCGTCTTCATCAAGTCTCCCCGAGTAATCATTCCCAGAATCCTATCACCATCGGTCACGAGTAATCGTCCAATGTTCTTCTCCGCAATCTTCTGCAATGCTTCAGCGGCTGAAGCGTTCGGGCTAATTGTCACTATTCGCTCGTAAGGAACCATCGCTTGCGCAACAGTCTCCATCTCCCGTTTCTCTGCAGGAATTGATCGGACAGACGACATCGTAACGACACCCTCCAGCTTATCGTTCCGGACCACAGGATAGCCACCGTGAGGATGGATGAGGAAATAATCGGTCACGAGCTTCTGGACGCTAATGTCAGGCGAGACTGTCAGCAAATCTCTCGTCATAATATCGCCCACGCTGATCCCGTGAAGCGCTTCGGTCATCTCGGTCTGCTTGAGGCTGGTCTCAGCCCCGGACCGGATAAACCAGCCCAGGAAGATAATCCACAAGCCGTTGAAGATATCCGCAGTCGCCACCACCAACAATAGGCCGGCGGCAATCATGATCAGTGACAACGCCTCGCTAACGCGTGTGGCGTTCCGCGTCGCCTTCAACAGGTTCTTAGACCGACCCCAGAGACTACCGCGTAATACTCGGCCGCCATCAAGAGGAAACGCTGGGACAAGATTGAACGCCCCCAAGGCTACATTGATCACGGCGTTGTAGCCGAGGATTGCGATGATCGGAACAGGCGCAGAAACCAACCTACTCACATACCAGAGCGCACCTAGAACTCCAGCAATGGCGAAGCTTGTCAATGGTCCCGCGAGTGCCATGCGAACCTCGAGACCCGCATCCTTCGGTTCCTCGCTCATCTCCGAGACCCCACCGAAAAAGAAGAGAGTGATTCTCGCAATCGGCAGCCCATTTTTCTTTGCGATGTATGAATGGGACAGCTCGTGAAGAAGGACTGATATGAAGAGCAGAAGAGCAGAGACCGCTCCAATCGCCCAGTAAGTCAGGGCAACGAGCCCAGGATAGACGATGGGAAGATAGCCGTCGGCCAGCGACCAGGCTATCAATAGAAAGACCAACCACAAGGTCCAGTGAATCCTTATCGGAATCCCAAGTATCTTCCCGATATTCGCTGACAATTCTACTGTCTTCGCGTACTCTGCTAGAACTTGAGCGTTTTCCTATCCAGTTCTGGCTACGGATCTCGATGATTGAGGGGAGGGACTACGATGGGATCCATGCGGATTCATGAAGATCGCCTTCAGAGCCTCCAACCAAGCACGCCTCGCCTCTTCGACGGTCAATCCCGAGACGAGAAGGGTCTCAAGTCCGTTCCAGAGAGCGATCAGCGAATTTGCAAGAGGACGGATGTCTAACCTGTCTCCGACAAATCTCCGTTTCTGACCCTCTGCGAGAAAACTGGTCAGCACTTCCTCGTATTCCTCATGATTCTGTTTCAATATTCTTTTCAGAGTAGGGTTTCGTGACGCTTCGGAGAGAATTTCGAAACTAAGTCCTGGGTTGGATGCAGACAGTTTCAGCATCTTGTCGAAGAATTGAGTAGCGCTCTGGACCGGATCTGCTTCGTCGCCAAACGAGGAGTACAGTATCTCTTTGAAAGCCTGAGGTGCCGTCTTAACCATAGCCTCGAAAAGATCCTCTTTACTGGGGAAGTATAGGTAGATCGCTCCTTTGCTTACCCCAAGCCGCTTCGCAATGTCGTCCATTGTCGCTTCGTGATATCCTTTTTCCGCGAAGACTTTGTTGGCCGCGTCCAAGATTCGGCTTCTCGCTTCTTCCTTGTACTCAGGCACGACCTTCGGCATTCGGCTCTATGATCAGTACGCGATGGGGCGCTATTTAAAAATGACCGACGCGTTTAAATAATGACTCATCAGTCAGTTTAGCTACGCGATAAGACATGCAGAACCAAAACATTCCGTCGGAAAAGATGGCAATGAAGGACAAAGTTGTCATGATTACTGGAGCTAATTCGGGTATCGGAAAAGCAGCTAGCCTGGCTCTCGCGAAAATGGGCGCGAACGTGGTCATGGTTACTCGAAACAAGGAGAAGGGTGACGCTGCAAGGGCCGAAATCATCAAGAAATCTCAGAATAACTCAGTTGATCTCCTAATGGCTGACCTATCGTCTCTAGAGTCGGTGCGGAAACTCGCAACTGAGTTCCAGAAGAAATATTCCAAACTTCACGTCCTAGTCAACAACGCCGGACTGTTCAACCAGAGACGTAAGGTTACAACGGATGGCTACGAGAATACCTTCGCCACAAACTACCTCGCACCTTTCCTCTTGACAAATCTCCAACTGCCAACGCTAGAGGCCAGCGCACCCAGTCGAATTATCAATGTGTCATCAGTAGGGCACTATAACGGGCACGTCAACTTTGACGATCTCAACTTAGAGAAAGACTATGGTGGATGGAAGGCGTACGGACAATCCAAGCTGGCTCTCGTCCTCTTCACGCATGAACTCGCAAAGAAGCTACAAGGAACCGGCGTGACAGTCAATGCCTGTCCACCCGGGCACTGTTGCGACCAACATCTGGACTAGACCCTTAGGTCCAGCAGGGTTCATCATGGCACTGCCGAAACTGTTCATGGCAAGCCCAAAGGAGGGTGCTGAGACAATTGTCTATCTCGCTTCGTCGGCTGACGCCAAGGACCTCAACGGTGAATATCTGGAGAAACTGAAGGTGAAGAAGTCTTCAGACGAATCCTATGATGAGCAGGTTGCTCAGCGACTATGGGACATCAGCGCAAAACTAACCCATCTTTCCTGGCCGCTCGAATAGCCAATAGAATAGGGAATTCGAGATGAATGATCTGCATCTGGACGGAGTAGATCTCGTGGCTCAGCGATTTGTAATCACATTATGTGACTATGGAACGTGCCCGACCATTAAAAGCAACAATATCATCAAGACGATGATCGTGGTGAAATCTGATGGAAACTTACACTCGATCGAAACCCGAACAAAATGCAGCGACATTAGTCATTACGAACCTCTTGAGAATCGTACGCTAGGAGTACGGCTTCAATGAGCGACACCCTCGCAGCGCCTCTTCCAGGACAATCCGACAGAGTCGTACAGGTGGAGAGTCTCTCAAAGAAATACGGCGACAACGTGGCCGTCAACGGCATATCCTTCAACCTGACGAAGGGCGAAGTATTCGCCTTCCTTGGTCCTAACGGAGCTGGAAAGACCACGACCGTGGAGATCCTGGAGTGTCTTCGAAACCCGACCGGCGGACGAGCACTCGTCCTAGGCTACGACGTAAGCAAACGTTCCGACCAGGCCGAAATCCGGAAAAGAATCGGGGTTCTTCCCCAAGACTTCAACGCGATAGATCGGCTTACAGTTCGCGAGAACATCGACTATTTCGGAGCGATGTTCAAACAACAGCTCGACGCAGACAAACTCATTGAACTGGTCGACCTGAAAGATAAACGGGACGCACAATTCAAGACACTGTCAGGTGGTCTCAAGCAGAGGGTAGGCCTCGCGGTCTCTCTAGTAAACGATCCTGCTGTCGTCTTCCTCGACGAGCCCACCACCGGGCTCGACCCTAGAGCTCGCCGGGACGTCTGGGGCGTCATCGAGCGGCTAAAGGGTCAGGGAAAAACAGTCTTCCTAACAACCCATTACATGGACGAGGCAGAATATTTGGCTGACATCGTCTCAATTATCGACCACGGACAGATAATCGCCACAGGAACACCAGACCAGCTAATAGACACTCATGGTGGGAAGAAGACGCTCATCATCAGAGATGCCGGACAGGAAGGGATCAGCCAACTTCCACCAGGACTACCCAAGGCTGAACTCCGAAACGCGGGAGATATTGCCATCCCGCTGAACAACGGCGAACTCACAAGCATCCTCATGAGCCTGGCACAAACTCCTTTGCACGACAAGGAGATAGAAGTCAGACGTCCCACACTTGACGACGTCTTTCTCAACCTTACCGGGCGGAGAGTCTCGGAGGAGGGAAACTAGACATGAGAAGCCGAATCTACACCATTATCAGAGGACATTTCAAGAGCTGGTACCGTAGCAAGAGCAACATCTTCTGGACAATAGCCTTCCCACTCCTACTCATCGTCCTCTTCGGAGCGATATTCGGTAGCGGAAGCACTAAGTTCGATCTGTACCTCCAGAATCAGGATCTTAGTGCGAACACGCCAACCCCATACTCTCAGCAGTACATCAGTGTGCTGAACGACACAGGGGCTTTCAACCTGCATACGGTCGCCGCGGGACAAACGGTTCAACAAGCCCTAGACTATGTCAAGAGCGATGCTCAGCTTCATAATCGAGGTCAGAGACTGCTAATCGTACCAGTAGGTTTTGCGAGCGAGCTATACTCGACAAAGAACGCCAATATCAGCCTCTACATCGACCAAAGCGATCAAGCCTCCCAATCTCTGAAGGGAATAGTCTTCGCGGCCACCAACTCCTATGCCTCGCACCTCTCCAACTCAACGACGAGCATCAACGTCCAGCAACAAAACCTTGTAACTCGAAACATCCGCTACATTGACTTCTTCATCCCCGGAGTAATCGGCATGACTCTCCTCACGACAGGTGTCTTTGGCGCTGTCAATACCAATGGCAGGTATCGGGAGTTGAAGATCATCAAGAAACTCGCCACCACACCTCTCAGCAAGATCGAATGGATACTCGGCATGGTGGGATACCAGATGATCCTAGCCACTATATCGCTCGTTGTCATCCTCTTTTTCGGCTACGCGATCTTCGGGGTGACGGCCACCATCGACATCTACACAGTTGGACTAGTGGTTGCAGCTGCCCTCCTCTTCCCAGGCATCGGCATGGTCCTCGCAAACTTCGTAAGGGAAGCAGAGAGCGCAGATGCCGCGGCCAACGCGATAACCTTCCCGATGATGTTCCTGGCAGGAACCTTCTGGCCCCGGGAGACACTGCCAGATATTATGAAGGTCATAGCCAATTTCATGCCATTAACATACGTGAACGACGGACTTAGAGACGCGTTGATCTATGCCCAACCTGCCCAAGCCCTGACCAACACTATCATAGCTCTCGGGCTGGCAGCGTTTTTCATCGTACTAGGCAGTCTATTAATGAATTGGAAAGAAGAATAGCCGCAACACGCCTACCAAAAGCCGCTCCGGAACTGGGACACCGAATCCTTGGCGCCGTCGGAATATTCGTCAAAGCTTCATTTAGAACAACAAACCGCGTCGAATAGAAATCAGATTGAATCTCGCAGAACAGCTTGCAGACTATGTTCATTCGATAAACTATGAAGACGTCCCCGAGAATGTTGTTCACGAAACCAAGAAACGAATTGTCGACAGTCTAGGTTGCGCCATGGGCGCCTTCAACGCGGATCCAGTCAGAATCTCTCGCAAAGTAGCGGAAGCCGCGCGAGACATTCAAGGTTCAACTCTCTTCAGGACCCGAAAGAAGACGGCTCCAGATCTCGCAGCGTTTGTTAACGGGATAATGGTGCGATACTTCGACTATAACGACACTTACCTTTCCAAGGAGCCCGCACATCCCAGCGACAATATTGGCCCATGCTTCTCGGTCGCAGAATCGGAGAGAGCAACTGGAAAAGAACTTCTGCTCTCCATCGTTCTAGCTTACGAGATTCAGTGCAGGCTCTGTGATGCAGCTGACATTAGACATCGAGGCTGGGACCACGTATGCTACGGTCTATCTTCAACCGCTCTCGCTGCAGGCAAACTCATGGATCTGGATTCCGAACATATGACTCAGGCGGTGAATCTCGCCGTGAACTCTCATATCACGATGAGACAGGTGAGGGCAGGAGAGCTATCTATGTGGAAGGGATGCTCCTTTGCTAACGCTGCCCGAAATGGGGTCTTCTCCGCTCTGCTCGCCCGGGAAGGCATGACAGGTCCCTCACCCATCTTCGAGGGAGAGATGGGATTCTTCAAACAAGTCTCAGGACCCTTCGAGATGAACATTGACGACTTCGGAGGAAGAAACGGATCGTTCAAGATCGCAGAAACATATCTCAAATTCTTCCCCGCGGAGATCCACTCTCAGACATCCATCTGGGCCGCCCTCGAGGCGAGAAAGGAGATCGAGAAGCCTGAGGATATTGTCTCGGTTGAGATTGCTTCGCACGAAGCCGGCTACACAATACTCGGCAAGGATCCTGAGAAATGGAATCCACTGACGAAAGAGACTGCGGACCACAGCCTCCCATACATTGTTGGGATGGCGCTGGTCGAGGGAAAGATTGACAATTCGACCTACACCGAAAAGAAGTTCCGTGATCCTAAGATTCTCGACTTTCTGAAAAAAATCACAGTTGTCGAAGATAAGACGCTGAGCTCAAGGTATCCGGAAGCAGTGGCGAACAGGGTTACGGTGAAGCTCTCATCTGGAAAGATTGTGTCGAAACAGGTCGACTATCACAAGGGCCATCCTAAAAATCCGATGAGTGACCAGGATGTTGAGGAGAAGTTCCTGAGGCTTACAAGGAAGATTCTGGATAAGAATCATGCCAGAAGAATACTTGACGCTGCCTGGAACCTTGAGAAGGCCAAGGATCTCTCGAAAATGGTCGCTATGATGACTCTACGCTAGGCACTTTTTTTCTCATCTGTTGCTCGGATAGCTGAGACGTTTTCCTTTCCAGATGTCGGGGTCTCCCCAGAGTCCCAGACGCCAGGCGTTGAACTCCACAATTTGCGAATGGTCGATGAAGAGGTTGACATCCTTTCCGAAAGTCTTGAGGTACCATTTGAAGACCGGCGGGTCCGAGGCCTCGAACATCCAGGTGTGGTAGCCGAACTTGTCCACGAGCTTCTTGACCACGTCCTTCCGCCACTTTCCAGGCGGAAGATCCTCCGTGATTCCTTCTGATTCGAGCATGAGAATCTTTGCGCCCGCGTCGAGATGCGCAGCTGTCTCTTCGACCACATCTGCGAAAGTTCTCATTTTCGTCTTGTAGCCTACAATGTGGGTTCCAGCACCAGCGCCTATCATCATCGAGACCTCTGGTTTGGCCTTCATTCCTAGATTCTGCACCTGCTTGACGATCGCGACCTTGTCCTCAAGCTTGATGGGTGCAAGGCCGCTGGAGACTTCAACCATGTCAAATCCTAGTGACTTGCACTCCTCTAGATACTTGTCGACCGCCTCAGGTCCCTGGACGATCACTCTTTCGACGAATCCTCCAGTCGAAACGTAGACGTTGTGCTCGTGGCAGAGCTGGATAATCTTCCGCGTCTTCTCGCGGTCGAGCAGGCGCATGCTTCCACCTGCGAATTTGAAGCCGTCAACATACTCTCCCCAATCGTCAAGGAGGTCGCTGAGATATCCATATGTGACGGGAGTGTAGTAGGGACCTCTGAACTCGATAACCCCGGTCTTCCGGGGCTTCTCGGGCAGTTCGTTTAGTTTGACAAAATCGAAAGTCTTACTCTGAGAACTCATCAGTCGAAGGGCCTCTCGCTCTTCGCGGTTGGTTGGTAACGTATGTTTGGTTTTCGGTAGCAAGCTTGCGATGCGAATCTAATGAAGCAAAGTATGCTTGCAGAAGGATGAGATTGCTAGTTGTAAACGTCGAAACGATTAGTTCCGGATGTGGGTGGCTACGAAGTGTTTGTCGACGTCTTCGGCGATGAGGTTGTATGACTTGACGAGCTTCCGGATCTCAGATTCAAGCGGATCCTCCTTGGGCTTCTTTTCGTCAAGAGGGACTCCGACTATCATGCAGAACCACTCGGCCAGCTCCTTGGAGTCGGCGAAGACAAACATGTTCCCATCGCTGGTGGCGACAGTCCATCCATTCTCCACTTGGTCTATTTTGTAGGATGCTCGAATGGTTCTAATCGTCGACTGCTTGTCCATCCTTGCTTACGCTCCATACCACGACTATGAGCCTATTCCGGACTCCCGGGCTGAGATTCTACCTTGAGTAATTCCTGACGGAATCGAGAATATTAGAATGGTGTTCCCAGCGTGAAAAAGCTAATACTATGAGAATCATCTTGTAGGTCGTCTTAGTGAGCATGTCCACGATCAAAACAGCCGAATTCTCCCGGGTTGCATCAACGTCCGAGATACCTCCAGGCATAATGAGGAAGGTAACCGTGGACGGCCAGGACGTAGTACTAGCAAATGTCGACGGAAAATATTTCGCTATCGGAGATGTCTGCACTCATCAAGAGGGACCCCTTGACGAGGGGATTCTCGACAACTATGAGGTCGAGTGCCCATGGCACGGTTCCCGGTTCGACCTGAGGACGGGCGCTGTCAAAGAGGGTCCCGCTGGAAACCCGGAACCCACCTACGAAGTCAGGATTGATGGCGAAAATATTCTCGTCAGAGCAAAATAAGACGCAGGGAATTCTCAGTGCAATTGTTCTAACCCTCCACATACTTTACTAAGAAAATTCTTGTCGAGAGTCTCATCAATCTTGGCTCCCAGCCCTATCGAGAAATGCACCCCAAGTTCGTAACAATAGTGCTTTCGGCTACAGCGGTGCCATTGTCACGATTCATCACGGGATTCTTACACATATGGCTATGGTGCACGAGGATTGCGCTAACTTTCTTGTCAGACTGTTATCTTTTCTTTTTCTACTAACTATTGTTTTTCTGTTATCTTTTTCTCAACCCCCCCGGGGATGTGTCAAAACAAAAAAACTCCTTCACACTTTTCGCGGCTAAAACAACCCTTTAACCGGTAGGTGCGTAAATATCCAACGTCGGTCCTTGTTCCCAAACCCTGAGCGTCTACGTATCGGTTGTAGCGGCTGGTCCTACCAAGACTGGGTCGGACCCTTCTATCCCAGAGACGCAAAACCCGGCGACTACCTCAAACTCTACTCAAACGTCTTCAACGCCGTCGAAATAGACTCCACATACTACCGCACACCCTCACCACTAATGGTAGCCAACTGGCGGAAAATAACCCCAGAAGCCTTCGTCTTCACGGCCAAGTTTCCGAAGAAGATAACCCACGAGCTGAAGCTGCGAGACAGCCTCGCACAACTAGAACGTTACTACAAATCCATCTCAGAACTAAGACAGAAACTCGGTCCGCTACTAATCCAGCTTCCACCATCCTTCAACTACAAGAAAGACAAAGAAGCCTTGGAAATCTTCGTCGGACAGATCGACCAGAAATACCAACACGCGATAGAGTTCAGAAACAAGTCCTGGTTCAAACCCGAAATCTACAAACTACTCGAAAGCAAAAACGTAGCATTGGCCTGGTCCGAGAACCAGTACGCATCCACACCCCCTGAAGCAACCTCCGACATAGCCTATCTCCGAATGGTAGGAGACAGAACCATCACCAACTTCGGCGGCACACAGAAAGACCAGTCCCAAGTACTCAAGAAATGGTACGACACACTCGAAGAAAAATCGAACCTCTTCAGACAGGGATTCATCTTCTTCAACAACCACTTCGCAGGATTCGGACCTGGGTCCGTCAACGAGTTCCGCAGATTAGCAGGACTAGCAGAGCTAGACTGGAAGGCTATGTCGACAGAAGCCGGACCATTGCAAAGTAGCATCTCGCAATTCCAGAACTAGGGTCGCAGCCAAGGGATTCGAGGGTTCCACCAGATCCGGAACACGACATAGGCTGACCCCACAATTGTAGCTGCCAGCCCCCAGACAACAAGAATGGCCAATAGCAAACAGTCACCCGAGGTCCCTTGCTGGCAGGCTCCACTCCCTAGAGAGAACAACCTGCCGGAAGCAACAGCTGAGATAGTTATGGAGAGACCTGTGCCAAGAATGATTACGGATGCGATCGCTTCGCCAACATCCTTCATTTCTTCAACTCAGGGTAACAGTTTCTCTTGTCCGTATTTTGTTAGGGTCCATCTGCCCGCTCGGCCCGACTGGTTCACAGCCACCACTCTATGTTTCAATAGAAGTTTCAGGTGATATCCGACGCAACTCTGGCTTAGCCCGGCTTTTTCGCTGATCTCGGGAATGTTGTTCTTTCCCTTTTCCATGATCTCGATAATCTTGGTCCTAGACACCAGTCCCCTGCTAACATTCCTCATTCCTGACACGTACGCTCTCGGATGATAAGCAGGACTCAGACTCGGGACCCTCAGGCGAAGTCTGCAACGAACAACTTCTGCTGCTCCCTGTCCACAGGCAACGCCTTGAAGGTCTCCGCTAGTTCGACCTTGATGAGTTCGAGTCGCTGCCGATAGTATTCTCGGATATTG
>Ga0209577_10005853_pt1 | contig 11413 bp, 6 predicted proteins | sample GraSoiAngelo_109_FD_185874 | JGI IMG/M metagenome (GOLD analysis project Ga0209577, IMG submission 185874) | Grasslands soil microbial communities from the Angelo Coastal Reserve, California, USA - 14_0903_12_20cm (SPAdes) (version 2) | ecosystem: Environmental > Terrestrial > Soil > Grasslands ... | reverse complement strand
GCGGAACAAAGGGTCACAGTCCAGGCCACGACTCCGATTAGCACCGAAGCAGCGAACAACGCAGATCAGATCGTCGTTGGCGGAAAGGATCTGGACGCCCTGCCGGACGATCCGGCTGAACTGGCGGCGGCTTTGACTGCGCTGGCCGGTCCACCTGTTGGACCAGGTGCCGCCGAGATATTTGTCGATGGCTTCTCTGAAGGGACCGTGCCGCCTAAAAGCTCAATTCGCGAAGTGCGCATCAATCAGAACCCGTTTGCGGCCGAGAATGATCAGCCATCGACGCGCACAGATATATTTACTAAACCGGGTACGGACAAATTTCACGCCGGATCTTTCTTCAACTTCAACGATGAAAGTTTCAATTCCCGCAATCCTTTCTCCGCGACCCGGCCGCCTTTCCAGATTCGCCATTTCGGTGGAAATCTGAGCGGTCCAGTCGTGGCGAAGAAAGCTTCGTTCTTTTTCAATGCCGAGCGTCAGGAAATTGACGACAATGAATTGGTAAAGGCGACGATTCTCGACGTGAATCTAAATCGATTGGACGAAGGTTTTGGCGTGCTGGTGCCAAGGCGATCGTTCAACTTCAGCCCGCGTCTCGATTATCAGGTGAACGAGAGCAACACAATGGTTGCGCGCTATTTCTACTTTCATCAAAACAACCAGAACAGCGGCGTCAGCGGATTCTCTTTGCCGGAGCGCGCTTACAACGGGTCGTTCACCTTTCAGAATCTACAATTGACGGAGACCGCGATCTTAAGTCCGACCGTGATCAACGAAGCGCGCTTTCAGTACCTTCGTTCGCGCGACGAAAGGCTAGGCGACACGACCAAGCCGACGCTTAACGTTAGCGGCGCGTTCACCGGCGGTGGTTCGCAAGTGGGCCACGCAATCAACACGTGGGGACGTTGGGAATTTAGTGATTTTATCGGATGGCAAAAAGGGACACACGTGTTGAAGTTTGGCGTGCGATCGCGCGGCGTGCACATCGACGACGTCAATCCGGCGAATTTCGGCGGCACTTATCTCTTTGCCGGCGCGCTGGTGCCGCAGTTGGATGCGAATAACAATCCGATCGCCGGCGCCACGGCAATTTTTGCTGATAGTTTGGAACGCTATCGCAGAACGCTCCTGTTTCAACGAATGGGATTATCCCCGACGCAGATTCGCGCGCTTGGCGGTGGCGCTTCGCAATTCAGCATCTCTGTCGGGAATCCGCTGGCGACGGTTTCGCAGATCGATGGCGCCGTCTATGCTCAAGACGAGTGGAAGATTCGTCCAAATCTAACCTTCGGTTATGGAGTGCGATACGAGTATCAAACAAACACTCACAGCCCGACGAACTTTGCGCCGCGACTGGCGTTTGCCTGGTCGCCGACGGCCGGTGATAGTTCGCATCCGCCGAAGACTGTGATTCGCGGCGGAGGCGGGATTTTCTACAACCGATTCAACGAAACCAACACGTTGCTCGCGCGGCGATTCGATGGTGTGACTACGCGACAGTTCACCATTAGTGAGACGCCATTGTTCGTTAACGGTCAGTTGATTCAGCCCGCAGCCTCGCCGCTGGATGCGTTTCCGAGTCTTCCGTCGATCAGCGCGCTGACCCAATCGCGTCAGATTACCTGGCGCGTCGATCCATCGCTTCATACTCCAACATTCTTCTTCGAGTCGTTGCAACTCGAACGACAATTGCCAAAGCATACGACGTTGACGACAGGCGCTTATTGGCTGCACATCGCTCACGTGATTCGCGCGCGCGACATCAACCAACCACTGCCGGGATCGATCACTGTGACGAATCCTGATGGTGTGCGACCGCTTGGAAACGTCGGCGAGATCTATCAATACGAATCGACCGGCTCGTTCAATCAGGAACAAATTTTCGTAAATGTAAACAGTCGGTTAAGTAAATCGATTTCATTCTTTGCCAGTTACAACTGGGGCAAGTCGAACAACAATTCAGATGGCCAGGGCGGAACTCTGTTTCCGGTCAACACGTACGATTTGCATGGCGAGTATGGGCGCGCAATTTACGACATTCGTCATCGCTTCAGCTTCTTCGGGACAGTCAATTTGCCGTGGAAGATTTCTCTGAGTCCTTTTATCAACGCCGGTACCGGCCGGCCTTTCAACATCACAACCGGACAAGACACAAACGGCGACGCTATTTTTACTGAACGGCCGTCGTTTGCTCCGGCGGGTGTAAATTGCGCCAATCCGCCGGCGAACATCGTCTGCACGCGCTTTGGCAATTTCAATCTTCGACCCGCGCCGGGCGAGCCGTTGATTCCACGCAACTATGGCCAGGGCCCCGGCTTCTTTGTGGTAAACCTGCGCATCGTCAAGTCTTGGAGCTTTGGCGCGATGCCATCGACAAAGGCTGCTAATTCTTCGGCGCAAGGCGAGAAGATAGGCGGGACGACTGCCGCGAAGCCGAGCGGATCCTCCGGCGGCTCGGAAGCAAAGCGCTATACAATGCAATTCTCGCTGAGCTTTTTGAACCTGCTCAATAACGTGAACCTGGGGATGCCGGTAGGAAATCTCTCGTCACCTTTCTTCGGCCAATCGCTCAACGTTAACCAGTATGGCGGCTTTGGCCCGACTGGCAGTTCCGGCGCCGGCAACAGACGCGTCTTTGCGCAAGTGCGTTTTAGTTTCTGATCAACAGTTATTGATCGCTGTGGTCTCTTTCATGAAGAACATGCCTCTTCTTCTGATAGTTGTCGCGTTGAGCGCAATTGCCGCCATCGCGCAACCCGCACCCGCCCCGAAAGCGACGCCATCGGACTCGCCAAAGAGCACTAGCGTACCGGCAAAGCCCGCGATCGTTCTGCCGCCAGAGAAAGCACAGCCGATTCGCCTGCCAAAGTTTGATAGACCGCCTCTGATCGACGGCAAGCTTGATGATGAAGTTTGGAAGCACGCAGTCGTCCTCAAAGACTTTTATCAGGTCCAGCCGGGCGACAACATCGCACCGTCGAAACCCACGGAGGTATTACTTGGTTATGATTCGAAGTTTCTCTACATAGCCTTTCACTGCTACGACGAACCCGACAAAGTGCGCGCTACGATTCCCAAACGCGACAATGTTTGGAACGACGACTATGTTGGCATACTGTTCGACACCTTTAATGACAGTCGCAAAGCCTATGAATTTGATTTCAATCCTCTCGGTGTCCAGGCTGATGGTACCTGGACTGACAATAACGAAGACTTCAATCCAGATTTCGTGTTTGAATCGAAGGGCATCGTGACTGCTGACGGCTGGACCCTTGAAGTAGCGATTCCATTCAAATCACTGCGTTACGTCGCCGGCAAAGACAAGCTCTGGGGGGCGCACTTCTTCCGGCGCATCAAGCGCTTCAATAACGAACTCGATATGTGGATGCCGCTTAATCGTGATAACTCGAGTTGGCTGGCGCAGGAAGGTCATATCACTGGTCTGGAAGGCATCTCGACTGAACGGACGCTGGAATTGATTCCCAGTTTGACCTTGTCAGAAACTGGAAAAAGAAAGGCCACGCTGACCTCGGATCAAGTAAACGCGGGAATGAAAGATCCGGGCCGCTTCGTTAATGAACCTGTAAAGTTCGATCCGGGCTTAACCGGAAAATTCAGCATCACGCCGAACGTCACACTCGATTTCGCGATCAATCCCGATTTTGCTCAAGTCGAGTCTGATCAATTGGTCGTCACGGCCAACCAACGATTCCCGATTTTCTTTTCTGAAAAGCGCCCCTTCTTTCTCGAAGGGATCGATATCTTCAACACGCAGATCGCCGCGGTGCACACGCGGACGATCATCGATCCTGATTACGCCGTAAAGCTGACCGGAAAAGTAGATCGCAACACCTTCGGTTTGTTGCTGGCGTCAGACAACGGGCCGGGAAACTTCAGCCCCGAAGATCGGCTCACTGCGGATCCGCGATTTGTCGACAAAAACGCCGCCGTCGGAATTCTGCGCTTGAAACATGACATCGGTAAGAAGGATTCGTTCGTGGGATTTCTCGCCACTTACCGGCGATTCGTGGATCAATACAACGAATTAGGAGGATTTGATTCCCGGCTTCGCGTCAATAAATCCACGACCTTTAGCGCGCAAGTCCTGGCAACGCATTCGCGCCGCAATTTCTTTTTTCCTGAGCTTGGGCAAACTCTGGATCGCAAGGAAAATGGATTCATCTACGCTACCGATCTCAACATGAGCGGGCGACATCTTGGCTACGATTATTCTACGGTTGGCCGCACGCGCTACTATCGTGCCGACGTTGGTTTCAACCGGCGCACGAACACCAACAATCACAATCTGTTTGTTCAATATCGTTCTGAGCCGAAACCCAAGGCCAGGCTGGTTTCGTGGCGTGTTTATAACGCCGCGGGCACGAACTTTGATTGGCAGGGACGTTCGCAAGTCTTCAACAATGAATCGCAGATTCAATTCAACTTTCAGCGTCAGAGTTCGATTGGCATTGGCGTCGATAAAGGTTACGAGCGCGTTTTTGAAGAAGAGTTTGGCGCCAAGAGGCAGCCCGGATCGAACTGCGCGCTCACGAATACCTGCACCTTCTGGGGAAACGATAACGAACGCTCGGCGTCGAATGGCGGAGTGTATGTATTCGCCAGTTCGACGGTGAACAAGAAGATCAATTTCAACGTCTTCGCTAATCAAGCTTATGGCAGTCTGGACTTCGATTTCGGCGCCGGTTCGCGCTACCCGCGCGTAAGCGTCCCCGCAGTCGCCGCGCGCGAAGCTCAGGCTGCGGGTAAGTGTAACGGAATGACGCCTCCGCCGGTTTGCAGCGCTCCATTGGATCCTGGTCCCGGGAAATCCTTCAACCTGAATGGCAACGTGAACTACACGCCGATGTCCGCATTGAATCTCACGCTTAACTTTACGAAGCAAAACTTGCGCAGAAACGATACGCACCTGCTCGCCTTCGACGAGAATATCATCTCGCTGCGCGCCACCTATCAATTTACCCGCTTCGTTTTTGCGCGGGGCCGCATCGACTTCGATTCGCTCAGGTCAAATTATAAAGGCCAGTTTCTCTTTGGTTGGACGCCCCAGCCGGGAACTGCCTTCTATGTTGGCTACAACGACGATATCAATCGCAACGGGTTCAGCCCCTTCACGGGGCAGCTCGAGCCCGGCTTCCGCCGCAACGGACGCACCTTCTTCATCAAAATGTCCTACCTCTTTAGGAAAAGCTTTTAGATCACGTTACAGAACCGCGAGCGGTAGCGAACCCGCCCCGGGTACGCAGTCGTCCCGACTGCTTGTGCATGCGTCCGTGAAGCTAAGCAGTCGGGACGACTGCGTACCCGGGGCCCGTCGCTACCGCTACCGCTTCCGCTTCCGTAACGTGAGCCCAGTCTAAATCAGAACCTATTGCGCTCCCGGAGCGTAAGAATGGAAGCGCCGGCGCGGCAGCAGCGTCTAACTGATCTAAGCTCGTGGCTCGCACTCTGACGCGCAAACGCGTATAAACGAAAAACCCTGGACCGAAGTCTGGCTGACGTTCAAGTCACCTCGATGACTTTAAAGCAACTGATCATGCTCGGGTGCGCAATGTGCCTTTTTCCTGCCCTGACAATTGCGCAGTCGAACAATGGCCCGACACCGGCTTCCTCACCTTCGACCAAGTCAAAGTCCACCGCGAAACCGGCAAATGGAATCAAACACGCGATCGCGATTCCTCCTGAGAAGGCGCAGCCCATTCGCGTCCCGCGGTTCGACAAGCCGCCGGTGATCGACGGGAAGCTTGACGACGAAGTGTGGAAGCAGGCATTCGTTTTCAAAGACTTCCTGCAAACAAGTCCGGGCGACAACATCGCGCCGTCAAAACCTACTGAAGCAATGATTGGCTACGACTCAAGGACGCTTTATTTGGCCTTTCATTGTTACGACGAACCAAGCAAGGTGCGCGCTACCGTAGCCAAGCGCGACGAAGTATTTGGCGAAGACAACGTGCGCATCTTTCTCGATACTTTCAACGATCAGCGCCGTGCGTACGTGCTCGGCTGGAACCCACTCGGGATTCAAGCCGATGGGATTATGACCGAAGGCTCCGGCACGGACTTCAGCGTAGATATCGTGATGGAATCCAAAGGAATGCTTACTGAAGATGGCTGGACGCTCGAAGTTGCGATTCCTTTCAAGTCGCTCCGTTACGAGGCCGGCAAGGGAAAGCTCTGGGGCATTCACATCTGGCGCAACATCGATCGCTTCAACGATGAGATTGATTCCTGGATGCCAAATTCGCGTGATGTATCTTCACTGCTAAATCAGGAAGGACATCTGGCGGGCCTGGAAGGAATCTCGACTGAGCGCACCTTGGAGATCATCCCGAGTCTCACGGTGTCCGAAACCGGAAAGCGCATCGCCGCATTGCCTGCGGGTGCTACTGGATTGGATCCTGGTCGTTTCGTCAATGAACGGTTGAAGTTCGATCCCGGTGTGTCGGTCAAGTTCGGGCTGACTCCCACGGTAACGCTGGACTTCACGTTGAATCCGGACTTCGCGCAGGTGGAAGCCGATCAGACCGTCGTTACCGCCAATCAGCGGTTTCCGATTTTCTTTGAAGAAAAGCGCCCATTTTTTCTTGAAGGCATCGACATTTTTAAGACACCGCTGCAAGCGGTGCATACGCGAGCGATTGTCGATCCCGATGCGGCCGCGAAATTAACGGGTAAGCGCGGACGCAACACGTTCGGATTTCTGGTCGCCAGTGATAACGCTCCAGGAAACTTCGCCGCCGAGGAGAAGACTGATCCGGTGAACGCGCGCTTTGTTGGAAAGAATGCTTACATTGCGATCCTGCGCTTGAAACGTGATATTGGAAAAAAGGACTCGAGCATCGGCTTGCTCGCGACCAGCTATAACTTCATTGAAAAGCACAATCAACTTGCTGCCATCGATGGGAGGTTTAGGATCGATCCTAAAACCATCGCGTCATTTCAAGTTGCCGGAACTATATCGCGCCGCTGCTTTTTTGAACCGGCAAAAGACGAACACACACCGACGGCTGGTGAGCCTTGCTTCGTTAACGACTCGACGCGCGATTACTATCGCACCGGTAAAGGCTTCGCTTATTCGGCTGTCTATGACTTTACAGCTCGGCATGTTGGTTGGGTTTACGAAGGCTCAGGCCGCACGCAGGACTATCGCGCCGATGTTGGGTTCACGCGGCGACTGAATACGAATAATCATGGTTTGTTCGTCAGATTTAGTAACGAGCCGAAACCAAAAGCAACTCTGATTTCCTGGCGTCTGACCAACGGCGCCTCGACTAACTTTGATTGGCAAGGTCGCATGCAAAATTGGTCGACGGAGCCGCACCTCGGTCTTCAATTTCAGCACAACACATTTATCGAGGCGGGCGCGAATTTTGGTTACGAACGAATCTTTGAGCAGGAGTTTGGCGCCAGGAGAACGGCAACGCACACTGGTGCATTTTTTGGTGGACCTGAAAGATCGACGTATCAACACGGGCTCTTTGGCGGAATCGAAACCAATCCTTCAAAACAATATTCCGGTTACGTCTTCTTCGGCACTGGCTGGAACAGTTTTGATTTTGATTTCGGCGGCGGCTCAAGATTTCCGCGCGTCAGCCCGGCTGCGTTGGCTGATCCCGATGCCGCACTTGATCCAGGGCCAGGAAGAAGTTTGGACATCAATGCCGGGATTTCGTATCGACCAACGAACGCTTGGCGGGCGTCAATGGACTATACCAAGAGCCGGCTGAGACGAAACGATACGGGACTGCTGGCTTTTGATGAAAACATTTTCTCGTTTCGCTCGACGTATCAGTTCACGCGATTCATCTTTATCCGGGCGCGAGTTGACTTTGATACGCTGGCTTCGAACGTGCGCGGCCAGTTCCTCTTTGGCTACACGCCGAGTCCGGGAACGGCGTTCTATGCGGGTTACAACGACGATATAAACCGCAACGGTTTTAATCCTTTTACCGGCCAACTCGAACCCGGCTTCCGTCGCAACGGGCGCACCTTCTTCATCAAGATGTCATATCTTTTTCGCAAGAGCTTTGGCGGTTGAGGCACAGAGACACGGAGAAAACATCGAATCGAAATGGGAAGCACTCCTTTCTGCTTTATTTTTCTCCGTGGCTCTGTGCCTTTGTGGCAATGATCCTTCGGGAGCTAAGCAAATGGAAAAGCCTGCTCAAACAGATCATCCAATCCAAGAAATCTTAAAGCGCCGTTGGAGTCCAAGGGCTTTCGCGGATCGAATGGTCGAATCAGTGAAATTGAGAAGCTTATTTGAAGCGGCGCGTTGGGCTCCCTCTTCTTTCAACGAGCAGCCCTGGTTTTTCATCGTCGCCACTAAAGAAAAACCGGAAGAGCACGCACGCCTGCTCAGTTGCCTCGTGGAGAAGAATCAACAGTGGGCGCGCCTGGCGCCGGTACTGATGGTTTCGGTAGCCAAGCTGAAATTCGAAAAGACCGGTAAACCGAATCGTCATGCTTTTCACGATGTTGGCCTGGCTATGGGAAACATGCTTGTCGAAGCGACGGCGTTAGGTTTGTGTGTGCATCAGATGGCGGGATTCTCTCCGGAGAAAGTGCGAGAGATTTATGGCGTGCCCGAAGAGTTTGAACCGGTCGCCGCGATCGCGCTGGGCTACGCTGCCGAGGTCGATATATTACCCGACACTTTTAGAGAACAGGAACTAGGCCCGCGTGCCAGAAAACCGATCAGCAGTTTTGTGTTTCAGGGCAATTGGGAAAAGCAGTCGCCGATTGTTTCTCAATAATCGCGAAACGTTTAGAGGCGGGCTACTGCCCGCCAACTTGTTTTCGGGTCGCTGCGCGTTGCCGAGTAGCCCGCCTCTAAACGAATTTCAGGCACTATCGTTTTCGATACTTCATCGCTTCGATTATGAAACCCTGAACCTCATCGCTGAAAGGCCTTGGCATCGAGGCCGGCCAGTTTGCTCGGTCAGCGTACATCTTGTTAAGACCTTGCCGTATCTCTCGATTGCCGCCGGTGAACCCTTTGAGTAATGCGAACCAACGGGCTGCGAGCCCCTGCGCCTGCTCACTCGCGGGATCGACACCGGAAGAAACAGCCGCGTCTACCTCCTTGATCAAGATCGCCCAGTCGCGTTGAGTTTGTTCGATTACTTCTCGCGGAATGGTGACGGCACGCGTCTCGATTTCTCGCTGTGCTTCCTCGGAATAGTACTTCTTAGTCCAGCTCATGTCGTGTTGCATATTAATCACCTCGATTATTTTCACGAACATTTCCCAGCCCGGCTCGTGGCTTGTACCAATCACGTACTCGGCGCGGTCGATTGCCTGGATGGCAAGTTCTAATCGGTTGGTCTTCTCCGTTAGCGCTTCCCGCTGTTGGCGAAGCGCCGTTGCCAAATCGATTGAATTCCGGCTGAGAATGTTCTTGATTTCTTTTAGGGAGAAGCCGATGAACTTCAATGCCACGATTTGTTCCAGGCGGGCCACGTCGCTTTCGCGATAGAGCCGATAACCCGCCCGCGAATAGCGGCTGGGCTTCAACAGACCCAATCGATCGTAGTGATGCAAGGTGCGCACGGTTACGCCGGTAAGTTCACCGAATTCATGGGCCTGGAACAGTTTGTCTTCAGCGTCTTTCATCGCCCATCTCTAAACCGAGTTGATCCTAAAGCCTGACGCAACGTCAGACGCAAGCACTTTTGTCGCGGTCGATATTGTCGCAGTTCCCAACATGGTTCGTAACCGCATACAGCTTCGAGCCGTCTTACATGCTAAACTTACTTCCGGGTCGCCTTATAAATCGTACATGTTTTCTGTAACCGCTTCATCCCAACTTAAGCCTTACGCAAATTCGATTGTCCTTGGTTTGCTCTTGCTGATCGCCGGCATTTTGTCAGCTTGCAAGAGCGACTATCCCTCCTCAGGGAAGGCGGCCAGCCCGGACAGCAAATCTGCGGCGAGACAAGTGAAGACCGCCAAGGTTATCGAGATGCCGGTCGGTGAAACCGTGACCGTCAACGGCACGCTTGCAGCCTACGATCACACGACGATCAGCGTGAAAGTGCCGGGCCGTTTGCAGACGATTTCGGTTGATCTCGGCAGCGTGGTTCATAAAGGTCAGGTCATCGCGCAACTGGAACAGCAGGATTACAAGCTGCGCGTCGAACAAGCCGAGGCCTCGTTGGCGCAAGCCCGAGCGCGTCTTGGCTTATCACCTGACGGCGCGGACGATCGAGTTACCAGCGAAGAGACGGGGACCGTGCGGCAGGCGAAAGCTGTTCTGGATGACGCTAAACTCAAGCGCGATCGAGCAGCGAAGCTGGTCCAGCAGGGAGTAACTCCACGTGCTGAATTTGAAAGTGTGGACGCGGAATACAAAGTTGCGCTCAGCCGTTATCAGGATGGGCTGGAAGAGATTCGAAATCGCCAGGGAGTGCTCGCGCAGAGGCGTTCGGAGGTAGCCTTGGCGAAACAACAGCTTGCCGACACGTTTGTCTACGCGCCGATGGAAGGAGTCGTGCAAGAGAAAAAGGCCAGCATGGGCGAGTATCTAGCGGCAGGCGCTCCGGTGGTTGATGTGGTGCGCATCGATCCTCTGCGTTTGCGCGTCGAAGTTCCCGAACGCGAGTCGCACAATGTGCGCAACGGCCAAAGCGTGCGCGTCACGGTCGAAGGCGACTCGGAATCCTTTCTTGGTTACATCAAGCGTTTGAGTCCAACGATAAGTGAACAGAACCGCGTGCTATCCGTCGAAGCCGACGTCCGTAACAATGGCCGTTTGAAGCCGGGAGCATTTGTGCGCGCGGAAATCGTCACCAATCAAACAGCGACAGCCGCGACAGTTCCGGCCAGCGCTATCGTAACGTTCGCAGGAATCGAAAAGGTTATCGTCGTTGAAAATGGAAAAGCAGTGGAGAAAGCCGTAACGACCGGTCGACGAGGCTCTGACTGGGTCGAAATAAAATCGGGCGTCAACATTGGTCAAACGGTCGTCGTCGATCCAGGGAATCTGCAATCTGGCCAGCCGGTGACAGAATTCCAGAGCTGAAAAACAGTTTTGCGGGGCCCAAGATATACTTGATTGAGAAGCGTTCACCTTCCGACCACGAGTGTACCAGCGGACGAAAACCAAGGAGAGAGATTGATGTCACAACAACTGCCTGAGGCGGCAACTGAATTACTCAGAACACCGCTCAGCATCGAGCAACGGTTGGAACTTATCGGCGAACTCTGGGACGGTATTCCAGATTCTATTGAGGCTTTGCCTGTCCCCGACTGGCATCGGGAGGAGCTAGACCGGCGATTGGCGGAGGCCGATGCTAATCCCGATGCTGCGATTCCCTGGGAAGAGGTAAAAAGGCGGCTCCGCGAGAAGTTATGACTCTCGCTGCTGATTTTAGACCGAAAGCTTCGTAAG
>Ga0209577_10005852_pt1 | contig 11413 bp, 10 predicted proteins | sample GraSoiAngelo_109_FD_185874 | JGI IMG/M metagenome (GOLD analysis project Ga0209577, IMG submission 185874) | Grasslands soil microbial communities from the Angelo Coastal Reserve, California, USA - 14_0903_12_20cm (SPAdes) (version 2) | ecosystem: Environmental > Terrestrial > Soil > Grasslands... | reverse complement strand
GCCTGCAGCTCGCAAGTCTATTTTGGCAGGCGGAGCGGAGTCGCCGAGGGCTAAAAAGGAAACAGCCCCCAAGCCCCGAACTCGCAGAGATCGGAAAGGCAGGACGTCGACAAGGTCTTCAGAAAATAATTCTAGGACTATTAGTCCATTTCCCAGAATTCATCCATGACAAGTCAGAGCAGATCACTAGAGTCCAATTTTTGCCTCGTTTAGAAGAATTTCGATCGGCATTGTATGACTTGCTAATTATGTATGAGCACATGTCGGTTCAGCTAATCTATGATAAGCTGAAGCCGGGATTTTATGATGTGTTGGAGGAGATACATGGTGATCACACCAAAGATAAGATTCGTGGGCACCGCCTTATGCAGCTATTTCCGATCTTGCGAGTCGACCCTCCACTTGATTTCGTTTCGCGGTGCATTGACCATTTTGTCCATATTCTTGCTGTCGAGGCCATGGCTGATGAGATCGACCATCTGATGCGGACTGTCGATGAGGAGCCTGCAAAGTGGGCTGAAGCCAGTGAGGCTCTGATGCGGTTGGTCCGCGAGTATCAATTTCAGCGAGAGTTGATGGACAATACGGATATAGCCCTTGCGGAGGAAGCTAAGGAGATTCAGAGGGTAGCGCTTGGGCCGGCGATCTACACACGAGCGGCCGCCTAGACGCGCCCCCGGTGTAGGGGGGTGGCTTGAAAGGGCGGATTCGGCTGCTAGATACGATACTTACCGAACTGGCGCGTCGGACGGGGCGGCTCAAGCCGTCAAATGGTATTTCGATGTGCTTCGGCCGGGCCGCGCGCACGTTGTGACCGCGGGTTTCGCGAGGCACCCCCTGGCCCCCGGCCATCGGATTCGATAAAGGGCCGGTCCGGACGGAGTTTGCATGGTTAATCGGGACTTAACCGGCTTCCCTCGACACTACGCACCACGATTCGGGGTGGCGCCTGCGCCGGGCGCCGCCCTTTTTGGCTGTCGGAACGCGTGATAAGGCGCCGCCCGCCGGGGCGGCCGCACGACAGGTGGAAAGCCCCATAGGGTAGAGGGCTCGAACCACCGCGACGAGGACGCACAATGGCATCGACCAAGACCAAGAGCCGCCCCCCGGAGAAGACTCGTCCGGCCGCCAAGCCCAAGCCGACCCAGGGCAAGGACGAGGCTCCGGAGAAGGAGACGCCGGAGACCCACGACAGCCCGCTGCTCGACATGTCGGACGCCGCCGTCCGCAAGATGATCAAGCTTGCCAAGAAGCGCGGCTACGTCACCTACGAAAATCTCAACGCCGTCCTGCCCTCGGAGGAAGTCACCTCCGAACAGATCGAGGACATCCTGTCGATGCTCAACGAGATGGGCATCAACGTGGTCGAGCAGGAGGAAGCGGAGACCGAAGAGGCTCCCGCCGAGGAGCAGCGCGACGAGCCGGAAGAAGAGGAGCCGGAGGGCGAACTGGTCGAAGTCGCGCGCACCACGCCCGCCAAGACCGAGAAAGCGGAGCCGGCCGAACGCACCGACGATCCAGTGCGCATGTATCTGCGCGAAATGGGCTCGGTCGAGCTGCTCTCGCGCGAAGGCGAAATCGCGATCGCCAAGCGCATCGAGGCCGGCCGCGAGGCGATGATCGCCGGGCTGTGCGAGAGCCCGCTCACCTTCCAGGCGATCATCATCTGGCGCGACGAGCTCAACGAAGGAAAGGTGTTCCTGCGCGATATCATCGATCTCGAGGCGACCTATGCCGGCCCCGACGCCAAGGCGATGCCGGGCGCCGCGGTTGCGGCCAATCCGGGCGCAGTGGGCGCGGTCGCGCCGGATGTGGGAGCCGCGATGGCGGCGGGTGCCGGTCCAGTCGCCGCGCCGACCGCGGGCGATCCGCCCGCCGCCGTGACGCCGCCGGTCGCGGCGCCGCCCGCCGCGCCGGTCGGACCGACGCCGTTCCAGCCCGCGCCGGGCGCCAATGGCCACGGTGCCAATGGTCACGCGGCCAACGGCGACGCCTCCGAGCCGGGCGAGGAAGCGGCGATCGCCGACTCCGATCTCGACGACGACGATCTGGAAAATTCGCTTTCGCTCGCCGCGATCGAGGCGGAACTCAAGCCCAAGGTGCTCGAGACTTTCGACAAGGTCGCCGACACCTATAAGCGCCTGCGCCGCCTGCAGGACCAGGACATCGCCAACCGGCTGCGCAGCCAGTCGTCCCCGCTCTCGCCCGCGCAGGAGCGCAAATACAAAAAGCTGACCGACGAGCTGATCGCCGAGGTCAAGTCGCTGCGGCTGAACCAGGCGCGCATCGACGCCCTGGTCGAGCAGCTCTACGACATCAACAAGCGCCTGGTGAGCTACGAGGGCCGCATGATGCGGCTCGCCGAGAGCCACGGCGTCGCGCGCGAGGACTTCCTCAAGAATTATCAGGGCTCGGAACTCGACCGCAACTGGCTCAACCGCGCGTCCAAACTATCCGCCAAGGGCTGGAAGATCCTGGTCGCTCGGGACAAGGACCGCGTCAAGGAGATCCGCGCCGACATCCACGCGCTCGCGAGCGAGACCGGGCTCGAGATCCAGGAGTTCCGCAAGATCGTCCAGATGGTGCAGAAGGGCGAGCGCGAGGCGCGCCAGGCCAAGAAGGAAATGGTCGAGGCGAACCTGCGCCTCGTCATCTCGATCGCGAAGAAATACACCAACCGCGGGCTGCAGTTCCTCGACCTGATCCAGGAAGGCAACATCGGCCTGATGAAGGCGGTCGACAAGTTCGAGTACCGGCGCGGCTACAAATTCTCGACCTACGCCACGTGGTGGATTCGCCAGGCGATCACCCGCTCGATCGCCGACCAGGCGCGCACCATCCGCATCCCGGTGCACATGATCGAGACCATCAACAAGATCGTGCGCACCAGCCGACAGATGCTGCACGAGATCGGGCGCGAGCCGACGCCGGAGGAACTGGCCGAGAAGCTCGGCATGCCGCTCGAGAAGGTGCGCAAGGTCCTCAAGATCGCCAAGGAGCCGATCTCGCTCGAGACGCCGATCGGCGACGAGGAGGATTCCCACCTCGGCGACTTCATCGAGGACAAGAACGCGATCCTGCCGATCGACGCGGCGATCCAATCGAACCTGCGCGAGACCACGACGCGCGTGCTCGCCTCGCTCACCCCGCGCGAGGAGCGGGTGCTGCGCATGCGCTTCGGCATCGGCATGAACACCGACCATACGCTGGAAGAGGTCGGCCAGCAGTTCTCGGTCACCCGCGAGCGCATCCGCCAGATCGAGGCCAAGGCCCTGCGCAAGCTCAAGCACCCGAGCCGGAGCCGGAAGCTGCGGAGCTTCTTGGATAATTGAGACGGACGCGGTGCCGACGATCGCATGGTTCTACGGGATCGCGATCCGTATGTATCTGCGCGATCATCCGCCGCCTCACTTCCATGCCGTCTACGGCGAACATGAGGCGTTTGTCGCGATCGAAACCGGCGAAGTACTCGAAGGCGAGTTACCAAGGGCAGCAGCACGCCTCGTTAAGGAGTGGACTCTGGCCCGGCGAGATCAGTTGAGCGAGAATTGGCGGCGTGCGCGAGCAGGGCAGCGGCCAGAAAGGATACCCGGTCTCGATGTTGACTAAGGTTACACGACTAGAGCGGCTTGGCGGTTTTCGGCTGCGGGTCCGGTTCAACGACGGCAGCGAAGGGGTGCATGACTTTGCCGCGACGGTGCACGAGCCTGGGCCCATGCTTGAACCGCTGCGCGAGGAGACTTATTTCGCTCGCGTGTTTCTTGAGTTTGGTGCTCCGACTTGGCCGAACGGGTTCGACATTGCGCCCGAGTGGCTCCGCCGGGAAATGTCGGCGGCCGGCGAGCTAACGCGGGTGGCCGCGGAATAGCTGATCTGCCTCTCCCAGCTTAACGATCCTCCGGTTCCAATTTCGGAAACGCGTGCCGGCCGTCCGGGCCGAGCGGCAGCGGCTTGGTCCAGCGCACGGCGGTGAGCGGCAGCGTGCCGTAAAGGTGCGGAAACAAGGCGCCGCCGCGCGACGGCGCCCATTTGAGGGCCGGGCCGATGGCGTTGGCATCGACTGCGACGAGAACGAGATTGCGCTGCCCGGCGAAATGTTGCGCGGCGGTCTCTTCGACTTGGTCGGCGGCGGAAAAATGAATGTAGCCGTCGGCGAGGTCGACCGGCGCGCCGGCAAATTCGCCCGCGCGCTCGGCCGCTCGCCACGCACTGGCATCGCAGATTTTGTAGATCGTCGTTAAGTTAGGAGGCAGAGTCATCGTCCCTCGGCGCAATACGCTCTTCGCTATTGCGCCCTACGCCCTCACACCACCACCGTGAGCCGGCGCACCGCGCGGGTGATGCCGGTGTAGAGCCAGCGCTCACGCGTGTCCGGGAAGGCGAAGGATTCGTCGAACAGCACGACGTCGTTCCATTGCGAGCCCTGCGCCTTGTGCACGGTGAGCACGTAGCCGTAGTCGAACTCCTCGTAGCGCTTGCGCGCGAGCCATTCCATCTGCTCGATGCCGCCGGTGAAGCATTCCGGCCGCACCGAGACCGGGAGGGCGCGGCTGACGGTGTCATCCTCCGGCAGCAAGCGCAACGACAGGACGCCGCTCTTGCGCACGCCGCGCTTTTTCACGACCCAAAGCCCGCCGTTGAACAGGCCTTTGCGCCGGTTGTTGCGCAGGCACACGAGCTTGTCGCCGGCGACCGGCAGCGCGCCCGCGAGCCCGCGCCGCTCGCGCAGGCGCGCGTTGTAGGCGCGCCGCGTAGCGTTGCGGCCGACCAATATCTGATCGGTTTCCAGCGCCCGCGCCGGGTCGAAGTCGCCGCGGCGCACGACCTCGGTGAGGCCGTCGCGCGCGGGCGAAAGCGCGTGCCCGGCGCGCACCTCCATCGAGAGCCGCACGATCGGGTCGTCCTGCGCCTGGCGGTGCACCTCGGTGAGCATCGCGTCGGGCGCTTGATCGGTGAAGAAGCCGCCGCCCTGGATCGGCGGCAGCTGCGCCGGGTCGCCCAGCACCAGCACCGGCGCGCCGAACGAGAGCAGGTCGCGCCCCAGCTCGGCGTCGACCATCGAGCATTCATCGATCACGATGAGGCGCGCCTTCGCGGCCGGCGAGTCGTGCCACAGGTCGAAGCTCGGCGTCTCCTCGCCGCTCTCGCGCGCGCGGTAGATCAGCGAGTGGATGGTCGAGGCGCCGACGCAGCCCTTCTGCCGCATGACCGAGGCGGCCTTGCCGGTGAACGCCGCGAACAACACCTTGCCGTCGACGCCCGCGGCGATGTGCTTGGCAAGCGTGGTCTTGCCGGTGCCGGCGTAGCCGAACAGGCGAAACACCGGCGGGGTGTTGTTGCGACCCGGCCTCGCCTTGAGCCAGGCGGCGACCGCTTTGAGCGCGGCGTCCTGGTGGGGCGGGAAGACCGGCATCGTCTTCACGCCGGGCGGCTCACGCGTCCACGTATTCTGCGATGCTGGTTGGCGCCGGCACCGGCAGTCCGTCCGCCCTCAGGCCCTCGATGTGGAATCGGATCGCCTCGCGAATCTCGTTTTCGGTAGCCTCGACCGTCGGCCCGGTCGCGACGCAACCCGGCAAATTCGGCACATAAGCGGAATAATTGTCGTTGGCTTTCTCGATCACGACCGCGTAACGCATCGTCCCTTCCCACTCGCGCCCGCCTACCGCACCGCGGCCGCCACCTTGGCGATGGTCTGCGCCGGGATGCCCTTCTGGCCGTAGCGCTCCCTGAACGGCTCGGTGTCGATCTCCTCGAGTTCGATCTCGCGGGCGAGCACCTTGGCCTTCCAGGCTTCTTGCGCCGGCACGTTGGCGTGGAACTCGGGCATCACCTCGTTGGCGAACAGCTCGAGGCTCTCGCAGATGTGCTCGTGGGTGTTTTGGCCGGCCTGGTTGAGGAAGATCACCTGGTCGATGTGCGAGGTCTCGAACTTGCGCAGCTTGGCCCGCAAAGTCTCGGGCGAGCCGACGAGCCCGCCGCGCAAGGCCTGGTCGGCGGCTTCCGGGTTGGCGCGCTTCCAGGCCTGATACTCCTGCCACATGTTGACGGTGCCGGGCGCCGGCCGTTCGCGTGACGTCGAGGCGCCGTAATAGCGCAGCGCGAACTGGAAGAACGTCGCGCCGTCGGCGCGGCGGCGCGCTTCTTCGTCGGTCTTCGCGCACATGAACATGCTCACCAGCGCAATATTCGGGTTGAGCTGATAGTCGGCGAGCTGGGAAAGACGCTTGGTGATGTTGTTGTAGTAGGAGTGGACCCAGGCGTGCGCGGCGTCGGCGCTGACGAACTGGAAGCCGAGCGCGCCGACCCCGAACCGGCCGGCGCGCCCGATGGTGTCGAGCTGCGAGCAGGCCATCCACAGCGGCGGGTGCGGCTTCTGCAGCGGCTTCGGCACCACGTTGCGCAGCGGGAAATGGAAATAGCGGCCGTCGTATTCGCAGCCGCCATCCTTGAACATCTGCAGCACGGCCGGGACCGCGTCCTCCCACACGTCGCGCTTGTCGCCCATGGTGCGGCCGAACGGCTCGAGTTCGGTGATGCTGGCGCTCTCGCCCATGCCGAACTCGACCCGGCCGTTGCTCAGCAGATCGAGCGCGGCGACGCGCTCGGCGACCCGCGCGGGATGGCTGGTGGTGAGCTGGATGATGCCGTGGCCCAGCCGGATGCGCCTGGTGCGCTGGCTGGCGGCGCCGAGAAACACCTCGGGGGCGGGCGAGTGGGAATATTCCTCGAGGAAATGATGCTCGACCACCCAGGCGTAGTCGTAGCCGTGGTTGTCGGCGAGCTCGAGCTGGGTGAGCGCGTTCTGATAGAGCTTGAGTTCGCTGTCCGGCCGCCATGGCCGCGGCAGCTGCAGTTCGTAGAAAATGCCGAATTTCATGTCGCCCGGGCTCCGTCGCTCGATTCACCTTGCAGCATAGGGCCGCACTGGCCCGATTCCAATCACCTAAAGCGCGATGACTTTTCTTCGAATCGTCATCCCGCTTTAGGGGTTATCGCTGGAGCATGATCTTATCCGAAAACCGGTACCCACTTTTCGGGATCATGCTCTACGCCCCGCGGAACTTAGGCGGCCGCTTGGCGTGGAACGCCTCGACGCCCTCGCGGAAATCCTCCGAGCTGCGCAGGCGACTATAGCAATGGCCCTCCAATTCGATCGCGATCGAGAGAGAGGAATCCTCGGTATCGTTAAGGAGCTTCTTGGCGGTGCGCTGGGCGAGCGGGGCAAAACTGCGCAGCTCGTCGACCAGGGCGTCGGTCGCGGCTTCGAGCTTGTCGTCGGCGACGCACTCGGTCGCAATGCCCCAGTCGTACGCCTGCGCGCCGGAAATGCGCTTCGAGCGCATGACGATGTCCTTGGTGCGGGTGATGCCGACGATCTTCTGCAGGCGCGCGGAACCGCCCGAGCCCGGGATCTGGCCGAGCCGCTGCTCGGGCAGGGCGTAGAGGCAGGTCTCGGATGCGAGGCGGAAATCGCAGGCGAGCGACAGCTCGAAGCCGACGCCGAAGCAATAGCCGCGGTTGGCGGCGATCACCGGCTTCGCGCAGCGGCTAGGCGAGGCGATGTTCCAGGCGAGCTTCGCCACGTGCTCGGGCGAGGCCTCGATGAATCCCTTGATGTTGCCGCCGCTCGAAAAGTGCTCGCCCACGGCGCGCAGGACGATGATCCGCACCCGGGCATCTTCGTCGAGCGCCTCGAACACCAGGCGCAACTGGTCGCGCTGCGGCATCGAGATGACGTTGAGCGGCGGCCGATCGAGCACCACGTCCGCGCGCTCGTGCGCGGGATCGATCTCGACCCGGAAGCCGTCGAGCGCGGCCAGGCGCGGATCGGGGAAGGCGTAGGGTTGGGTCATGCGGCGGTTCCTTGCGCGGCATTCTCGGGTGCGTACTCGCCGGCCACGAGCTTGCGGCGCAGCAGCTTGCCGACCGGCGATTTGGGGATCTCGCCGACGAAGACATAGCGGCGCGGGCGCTTGAAATCCGCGAGGCCGGAGCCGCGGCAGAATCGGTCCAGCTCGTCGGGCTCCACCGGCGCGGCGCGCTTGACGAAGGCGGTAACGATCTTGCCCCAGCGCTCGTCGGCGAGGCCGACCACCGCGACCTCGGACACCGCCGGATGGAGCGACAGGCGGCTCTCGATTTCGACCGGCGACACGTTCTCGCCGCCGGTGATGATCATGTCGTCCACGCGCCCGGTGACGAACAGGTCGCCGTCGGCGTCGACGTAGCCGGTGTCGCCGGTGAAGTACCAGCCGGCGCGCAGGGCGGCGGCATCCGCCTCCGGCCGGCGCCAATAGCCGTCGAAGGATTCGTCGCCGGCCAAAAGCGCGATGACCTCGCCTTCTTCGCCCACGCGCGCAACGTCGTCCGGCGTGGCGGCGCCGAGCTTCACCACGCGCACCATCTGATTGATGCCGGCGCGGCCGGCCGAGCCCGGCTTGCGCGGCGCGTTCTGGTCGATGGTGAAGGTGTAGATTTCCGACGAGCCGTAGTGGTTGACGAAGAGGTCCGGCTTGAACGCCGCGTCGAGCGCCTTGAGCAGGCCGTCGGTCATGGGCGCGCCGGCAAAGCCGAGCTTACGCACCGAGCCCACGTCGCTCGCCGCAAAGCGCGGATGATGAATGAGATCGTGATAGAGCGTCGGCACCAGATAGAGATTGGTGATCCGCTCGCGCTCGATCAGTTCAAGCGCGCGCTCGGGCGCAAAGCGCGGCAGGCAGATGAAAGTACCGCCGATCAGCGGCATGGCGAGGAGCGAGCGCACGCCCATGGTGTGATAGAGCGGCATGACGCCGAGCGTGCGCTCGCCGCGGGCGTAGAGGTTCTGCGCCACGTGGGCGAGCGCGGCGGCGCGCTCGGCGCGGTGGCGGCGCGGCACGCCCTTGGGCCGCGCGGTGGTGCCGGAGGTATAGAGCATCACCGACCACGCCTCCGGCCCGACCCGCGCGGTCGCCGGCTCGGCATCGGCCGCGATCAGATTTTCGAACGCGATGTCCGGCGTGTCGGCGATGCCGACCGCGATGCGGGGCCGCGCATGCGCTTCCTGCGAGCGGGCGACCGCGTCGGCGCCGACCGCCTCATACACCACCGCCTTGGCGTCGGCATCGACCAGCAAATAGTCAAGGTCGCCGGCGGTGGCGCGCCAGTTGACCGGCGTGACGATGATGCCGGCAAGCTGGCAGGCCCAGTGGATGGTCGCCGCCTCGTAGCGGTTCTGCAGCACGGTCACGAGGTGATCGCCGGGCTCGAGCTCCAGTTCGTCGAAACCTTCGACCAGCGCGGAAACCTGCCGGTACCACGCCGCGTAGGTGAGCCGTACGTCGCCGTCGACGATGGCGAGCGCCTGCGGGTCGCGCGCCACGCTGGCGAGGAAGCCGGTGCCGAGATCAAGCATGCGGGCTCGCTTTATGCTGGCGCATGATCTTTTTCCGACCTGCCTTCGCCCGCCGAAGCGCCAAGCAAAACGACGAACAGTGCCACGGGCTTCGCGCAGGCGGGAAACCGGTATCCACTTTTCGGGATCATGCGCTGTGCTTCGCTTCGCGCAGGCGCTCCGCCGCGTCGAGCGCCGCCGCCACGATGGGCACGTAGCCGGTGCAACGGCACAGATGCCCGGTGAGGAACGTGCGGATGTCGGCCTCGCTCGGGTCCGGATTGTCGCGCAGATAATTGTCGAGCGACATCAGGATGCCGGGCGTGCAGAAGCCGCACTGCAAGGCATGATGCCGGCGGAAGGCCTGTTGCAGCAGCGAGAGCCGCCCCGGCTCCGGCGCGAGACCTTCGACGGTGCGCAAGGTCGCGCCGTCCGCCTGCACCGCCAGCATGAGACACGCGCGCGCCGGAACCCCGTCGACCTCGATGGTGCAGGCGCCGCACACGCCGTGCTCGCAGCCCACGTGGGTGCCGGTCATGCCGAGCACGTGGCGCAGGAAATCCGTGAGCAGCATGCGCGGCTCGGCCTGCCCCTCGACCGGGCGGCCGTTGAGCACGAAGGCGACGCGATGGCGCTCCTCGGCGCTCAGGCGCGGCATTGGCGCGCCTCCGCGATGGTCGCGCGCCCGAGGCGCCGCACGAGGTCGCGGCGGTAGTCGGCCGTCGCATGCAAGTCGTCGCGCGCCTCGAGGTCGTCGGCGATGCGGTCGAGCGCGTTGTCGAGCGCGGTGCCGTCGAGCGGCAGGCCGTCGAAGACGACCGGCCGGTCGGCGACGCCGCCCACGGCGAGACGCGCCGCCTGTTCGCCGGCGATCGCCGCGCAAGCGACGATGGCGAAATCGCCGTGACGTCGCGCGAACTCGCGGAAGGCATAGCCGTGGCCGGGCCGGCGGCGCGGCATGACCACCGCCTCGATCAGTTCGTCATCTGCGCGCGCGGTCGACATCAGGCCGGTGAAGAACGCGTCGGCCGGCACGCGGCGTTGTCCTCGGCCGCTCGACAGGATGATTTCGCCGGCCAGCGCGAGGAGCACCAGCGGGATTTCGGCGCTCGGATCGGCGTGGGCGACCGAGCCGCAGACGGTGCCGCGGCTGCGCGTCTGGGCATGGCCGACGAAGGGCAGGGCGCGCGCCAGCAGCGGCTGCGCGCCGGGAAGCTCGGGCCAGGCGGCGAGCTTCGCCTGGCGCACCGCGGCGCCGATGCGGATGGCGTCGCCCGCGGGCGCGATAACGTCGAGCCCGGGAATGCGCATGATGTCGATGACGACCTTGGGCCGCGCGAGCCGGGTCGACAGCAACGGCAGCAGCGACTGGCCGCCCGCCAGCACGGTCGCGTCCGCGCCTTCCGCCGCGAGCACGTCGTGCGCCTCGGCCAGGCTTTCCGCCCGCACGTAATCGAACTGCGCGGGCTTCACGGCGCGTCGTCCTCGGACGAGCGGATCAACGCGGAAAGCTTCGCCGGGGTGAGCGGCAGGTCGAGCGCAGCGACGCCGAGCGCGTCGGCGACCGCGTTGGCGATGCATACCGGCGTCGACATGCAGTTGCCTTCGCCCACGCCCTTGGCGCCGAGCGGCGTGAACGGGGAGGGCGATTCCGTATGCAGGATCAGCGGCGCCGGCACTTCGGTCGCGGTCGGCAGCAGATAATCCGCGAAGGTGCCGGCGAGGAACGCACCGTCGGGCGCATAGGCGTATTCCTCATAGAGCGCGGCGCCGATCGCGTGCGCCAGCCCGCCGGTGATCTGCCCCGCCACCATGCCGGGATGCAGCACGCGACCGCAGTCGTGCATGGTTACGTATTTGTCGATGCGCACCGCGCCGGTGTCGCGGTCGATCTCGACGCCGCAGAAATCGAAAATGAAAGCATGGCAGAGTTGCGCGTTGATCTCGTCGGCCTCGTTCGGGGCGCCGAGTTGCGGTGGGGTCCAGAATACGGTCTCGCGCAACACGTGATCGCCGTCCGCTGTCTCACCCGGCGAC
>Ga0209577_10005850_pt1 | contig 11414 bp, 6 predicted proteins | sample GraSoiAngelo_109_FD_185874 | JGI IMG/M metagenome (GOLD analysis project Ga0209577, IMG submission 185874) | Grasslands soil microbial communities from the Angelo Coastal Reserve, California, USA - 14_0903_12_20cm (SPAdes) (version 2) | ecosystem: Environmental > Terrestrial > Soil > Grasslands ... | reverse complement strand
CTTCCGCCATAAGATGTTCGAAGTCGGCCATCGTGCCATAGAGAGGATCGATTGCGGTGTAATCGGCGACGTCGTAGCCAAAGTCGACGAGCGGCGAAGGGTACATTGGCGTGATCCAGATGGCGCCAATGCCGAGGTCGTGCAAGTAGTCCAAGCGAGACGTGATGCCGTTGATGTCGCCGACGCCGTCTCCGTTCGTATCCTGAAAGCTGCGCGGGTAAATTTCGTAGATCACCGCGTGCTTCCACCACGGATCTTGCGCGGTCTCAGCGGTTTGCTGCTGAACTCGCGCCGAAGAGGCATGCAGCGCGGAAGAAGTGAAGTGTTGCGACCGCGCGGCGAAACTCGCGGAAAGACAAAGGGCGAGCGGGACAGCGAGGTAAGAGAGCTTTTTGAACATCGCCACGGAGGAGCCTCCCTTTCGATTACGGTTCCAATTTGGCCTTCAAGGCTTGGCGTTCGCTCTGTCCTGCAACTGCTCCGATAATTTCAATTCGCGATCTGCGTCTTCGGTTTGGCCCAAATCGCGATAAGCCAGGCCGAGCAAATGATGAGGAATGGAATTATTCGGATCCATGGCGATGGCGCGCTGCAGCGCGCGAGCCGCCAACGCCGGTTCGCCTTTCTTCTCCAGCACTTTTCCCATCAGGATGTATGGGCCAGTGGACGTGGCGTCGAGCCAGATCGAGCGCTGCAACAGTTTTTCTGCGTCCTCGTATTTCTGCGCGCGAGAGTATGCGTCCGCGAGCTTGTAATACACGGCGGCATCGCCGGGATTTAGTTCCAGCTCCTTCTGAAATTGTTCAGTGGCTTCCGGAATGCGGGACTTGAAGAGATAAATCTCGCCCAGCAACAAATGCGCGAGTGGAAGTTTGGGATCCAGCTCGACGGCCTTCTTCGCGTATTCCTCGGCGACCACTTCGAATTCGAAGCGCAGCATCATGCGCGCGGTAAATAGATAGCTGGCGGCCGAATCGGGCGGAACGCCGAACATTTTCGCGAACGCTTTGCGCGAGTTGGCGTAATCCTTGGTTTGCATGTAGCAAATGCCAAGGATGTAGGCAGCATCGACGTTCGCACTGGGATACCAGGTCTGCACTTTTTCGAGCGGCGCGATGGCGTCGGCGGGGCGTCCAGCGAGGTAGTACGATAAACCCATTAACTGGATGGCTTCATTATCGCCGGGATTTTCGTCAAGGTCTTTCTTGAAGTTTGCGATGGCCTTGAGGTAGTCGCCCTTCTTGTAATGGACGATTCCCAATTCATGGGCGAGTCCCTTCGCATCGGGCTGCTTGGCCGCGAGCGCGTCCAGTTGCGCAATCGCCTCGTCGAATTTGCCTTGCTGGGATAGCCGCCGCGCCTCGGCAAACGCCACATCTGTGGAATCTTTCGGCGTTAGCTTGGCAGGCTCGGATGACTGTTCAGCCGCTTGCTCCCAAGGCCCCTGCGCCGAGATCATACTGGGGAAAAACAGAAAACCGCTCAGAAGTCCTGCCGCAAAAACGGCGACCAAATATGGGCAATTGCGCATGTGTGGAAAGGGCATGCGACTAGGTCTGAGCCCTGTCTCTGGTTTTGGTACTCTTGCGACTTCAGGCACAAGCACCCTCTCCACTAAGGCTGTAGATCCTTAGAATCGTGACTTATCTGCTCAAGGTTCTCCCTCGCCAACTTGTGGCTGGGATCAATCTGTAAGGCGCGCCGGAGATGAGCTTTTGCCTCCGTGAGATTGCCGGTTTCGGCGAGAGCCGCGCCAAAATTAGCTTCCACATTGGCGTCGTCCGGACGTAGGCGGACAGCGGCACGATAGTGCTCAAGCGCCTCGACGAATTTTTCCTGCGAGACCAGAGCATTCGCCAGATTGTAGTGCGCGTCGAAATTGTCGGGCTGTGCTTTGAGCGCCGCATCCAGGTAGGGTATGGCTTCACCGGATCGGCCCACAGCTAACAGAGACGCACCAAGCGCGTTGTTCGCGGTGGCATCCTGAGGGCGAAGATGCACGGCCTGTTCGAACTGCTCGGTCGCCTCCGCCTGCGCGCCGCGTGCAAGAAGCATGGCGGCAAGGTTGTAATGCGCTTCGAAGTCGGCAGGATTCTTGTCCACGTTATGCCTTGCCATAGCCTCCTGCAGCACCATGCGTGCGTCGGAATTGGCATCGGAGGACGTACGCGGCAGAACCTGAAGCCAAAGATGGGCCATTTCGTCGCTCGAGCGATTTCCTGCGACCACACGTCGTGGTGGATCGTTTGGGTTAGCAACATTTTCGTTAGAGTTGTCGTAAACATAGCGCATCGAGATGGTGGTGCCCTTCGGCAACGGCACGGGATCTGCGTAGCGGTAGACGGCTTGCCAATTCAAGTCCCACCGCGGAATGTGAATCAGTGTTTCTGTCGAGCCGTCGGGAAGAGTGGCCAGTGCCCGTAGATCCTTGCCGAGATAGTGCGCGTGAGGGTAAATGGCAAGCAGCGCTACGTCGACCGGCAGCGTAAATCTGTCCGTAACCAAGAAGTTGTTTTCCCCAGGAGGAATGTCGAGCTGACGGTCGTTTTCTAATTGCAGCAGCAGAGGAAATAGAGTTGCCGGTTTGTCGGTGAAGTACAGGCCAAGGCTTGGCTGGATCTTTTCCGGCTTGCCGGAAGGCTGCAAGTGGATGTTCAGAACCAGATCGGTGTCTTTGTCCAGGCGCAGCGCCATGCCCTCCGGCTCGGGCTTTGTCACGGTGCCGGGTTTCCAGAAAAGGAAGTGGCTGTCCGGATCGAAGGTTTCTGATTCGATTTTGAGCTCCATGCCCGCGAAACCCGCGCCGCGCTCTGACTCCTGGTGGCGTGCCGAGCGGCCACGATCCACGAGAATGTTTGCGTGATGAACGACGCGCTTGTTGCCTGGCCGGATTTCAATCGCTTTCAGCCAGCGAGTTCGCTCGACGGGCGTCCGAAAGATGAAATTCCAATACATGTCGGAGCCACTGGCCGGAAGAGTGTACGGTTTTTCAGCTTCGACGATTTTGTCCGGCTGTCCGAGTTGCCACCCTGGAACAAAGCGCGGCGCAGGGCGCAGGTCAGCGGGGGCGCCCTCGACGGCTCCCTGCTCCACCCACTTTTGAATGAGCGTAATCTGTTCGTCGGATAGGCGGAGTTCGTCCGCAAAACGCAACTCCTGTAGCTCCGGCAGCCACGGCGGCATGAACCGCGTCGAGGTTACTGCAGAGATCTGGCGTGCGTGGGCCTTGGCGTCTGCATAGGTGAGCAGCGGAAAAGGACCCGCCTCTCCGGGGTGATGGCACGGGGCACAGTATTGAAACAAGATTGGAGCGATATCGCGGTTGAAGGTAACCTCTGGCGAGGCAGGCTCGGGGCCGGCGCGTCGCGCACGGGCGCCATTGTGCTCAGCAAAGGCGGCCGCGCTGACGGAACTCACACCCAGCAGGCAAGCAACTATGGTTCGGCGGGAAGAGGTCATTCGGTGTCCGCGATGTAGCATCCCACCCCCGGCGCGCTGGGCGGAGGCGCTTTCCCACTCAGGGCAGCCTGGATGGCATCGTCGAGTTCGTGCGTGGTAGCCGCTGGACGCGCGTGCCCAAAATCCTCGTACAAGTTGTCGATGCGGCCGTGATAAAGCAAACGACGCTTGGCATCGAAGACGGCCACTTCCGGCGTCACCTGGACCTGTGCTCGCGCGACAAGCGCATGTTGCGGATCGCGCAGCGCCGGCAGTTTGTAGCCGTAGTCGCTTTCATGATGGCGAATCTTGTCGGCCAGAGCTGTCTTGCCAAGATAGACAAGCCAGAACCGCGCCTTGCCCTCATATTGCGAGCTGAGTCGCTGAATCAGCGGCGCGTAGCGGTTGGAGACGGGGCAATCCGCGCGCACGAAAACGAGCACAATGGGCTTTCCCGAAGCCTCCTGGAAAGGGTCTGCCGGAGTACCGTCAAGATGCAGTGCCGTCTTTTGGGCCGCGGGTGAAAAAGGAAAAGCGATGATGAGGAAAAACCCCGCGATTAGCAGAATAGAGACATGAAGCCAGCGCGAGATGAATCCGGAACCTTGCATCAGCGTGCCCGGGGCCCGTCGCCCCAAAATCTTACTGCCTCGCGAAAAAACTTGTCTATTCCCGAGAGCCATTCCGAGTCATCCTGCCCAAAGCCAGAACAAGAACGGGGAGCCGGTCAGGGCTCCCCGTCGGGGTGGTAGGGGTGTCCTCGTCCTTGTCTAGAAATTGACTTTCAAACCAAATTGCAGTCGGCGCATCGTCGAACCGAACGTTAGGCCAGTGATTTGTCCGCCGTTTGAGCAATCCACACAGCCGTTCGGCCGATCGAGATTTACATGGTTGAAGACGTTGAACGCCTGAAACTGAAATTGCGTTTTGAACCTCTCCGTGACACTGAATGTCTTGAAAAGGGAGAAGTCCGTGTCGAAGAGCTTTGGACCTCGCATTGTATTGCGCCCGATGCTCCCAAAGGAATCGCAGCCCGGCTGACCCCACGGGCCAGCGGTCAACTTTGCTCCGCCATTGCAAACGTTGCCTGGGGCACCGGCTGGTGGAGCGTTTGCCGCTGGTTCCAAAGACACACCATTTGTCGTTTGAAACCAATAGCCTGGGGCCTCAGGGTCGCCCGAACGAGTTCCGCTCTTGATGGAGCCGAGCAAGTCGGGCTTACAGGGATCGACATCAATCTCGGCTCTGCAGCTATTCAGACCAGGCGTAAATGGCAATCCGCTGCCAAACGTTGTCGCACTGTTAACGGACCATCCACCGATTAGCAAGTCCCCTGGGCGACCAACGTCAGAAGCCCACTTCTTGCCTTTGCCAAAGGGCAGTTCGTAAACCTCTGTGAGGATGAACATATGGTTGCGATAGTCGTCGTTTGGTCCGTAAGCAATTTTGCGATCAATATTGTAGTAATTCGAGTCATAGTTCGTGGAATGCTGGAACGTGTAGCTGCTCTGGAATGACAAACCGTTCGAGAAGCGCTTTTCAACTGAAGCCTGCAAAGAATTAAAGTGGTTATCCGCATCGTTTCCGAAATAATCGATGCCCTGCGTCCAGCCATAGAGCGGGTAAAAAGGCCTACGCTGATTACGTGAGATGCCACCGTTCGGATTGTAGCCCACCACGGTTGGTTCATTGGATCCATAGGCGGGACCGCCGCCTGCAAAGGTGTGCGTGCCCTTATTGCCGACATAGGCCAGCGTCGCCGATAAAGTTGAAGTCACCTGACGCTGTACGGTGACATTCCACTGGTCAACACTAGGTAAGCGGTTATTGAAGGGACGCGAACGCGAAAAGACTCCATCCGGCACAAGCGGCCGCCCATTGACACCGAGGCATTGCGCTTTGTCGGGAGTAAATACGCCGCCCACGACTCCACTCGGGTCGGTGATCGCATTGCAGTTGCTGGTGGCCAGCGTCCCGCCGAGTTTGGTTGCTGGGTCGAAGGAAGGTGGCCCGGCGGCGAGGTTGAAAACGAAGCCTCCAGTATTGGCGTTCATTTGTTGGGCACCAAGTACCGGCAGATTCTGGGTGATCGCGTGGCCAAAGATGGAACCGAATACGCCAATGTCATAGCTTCGGCCATAGCCCAACCGAACTACCGTTTTCGCATTTGCCTGATACGCGACGCCCAACCGCGGTGCAAAGTGCTTGTAGTCCGTTGTGGTGTTCCCACGAAGATCGACGCCGGTTTCTCCGGCAATTCGCATCTCTCCGGTCTTCAGGTCGACCCAACCCCCTCCATCCTTGCGGGCAGCGGACTCGGGCCTATAGATCTCCCAGCGCAGCCCTGCGTTGAAGGTCAACTTGGGCGTCAAACGAATCGTGTCCTGGCCGTAGAAAAACAACCGAGGCTGAGTCTCATAAGCGTTGAGAGAATTACTCACATAGCGTTCAAAGTGGCTCACGTCGCCAAGCAAGAAACCGGCCAGGCCTGCTCCTCCAGCGCCAGCCGGCCCTTGAGTGACGTCATTGTTGAAATCAAGTTGGCCTGCGCGATGAGAGTCGCTAGGGATTCTAAGGTTATATGCATAGCGGACGTCTGCACCAAACTTGATCGTGTGCTTTTCGCGGATATTCGTCCAATTGTTCACGAACTGATACTGGTGTTCGCTTTCGGTGAGCGGGCAGTTGCACTGGTTTACGCCCAAGGAATAGCCAAACTGAAAGTCGGAAGTTCCAGGAGCGCGAATCGTGAAAGCTGGCATCGCGGAGGTAGTGCTGTCCAAATTAATGCCTGGAATGCCGGCGTCTTTGGCGGGTGTCGTGCCGAAGCCTCCGGGAAGCACGTTTACGTGGTAGCGCATGTAGCCAAAGCGGAAATCGGTCAACAAACTGGGGTTAAGTATGTAATCGAAACCGGTCGCAACGCTCTGGTTGCGAACCTTGGAGTCCCCAGCGAAGTCGCCGACGGAAGGGTCGCTTGGCAGCGCGTGGCCGCCGAGAGCTACGCCAAACAGACCCGGGCCCGAGCGCTTGAATTGCTGGAGGCTGTAACGTCCAAAGACGTTCACTTTGCTTGAAGCCACAAAATCTGAGCGAACGTCAAAACCATTGGAATCGAGGGTGTTATTGCCAGAAGCGAAATAATTGTTCCCCAGAATTGTACTGGGAGTGGTATTGGGCACTGGAATCAGAGCGAGGAGAGCCTCCGCCTGTTGTGACAAGCGATTCGCAGGGATGATATTTCCTGGAAACTGCTGTCGGTTCGCAGGCGCAACGTCGCACGCCGGGTGAAACGTGCCAGTCGAATCAGTACATGGGTCGAATATGGGTATCCCCAAATCGCTAAGATCGGCTCCCGTGCCAGCGCTAATGCTTCCTCTCTCCGCAGCCGTGGGCACACGGCTGCCGAAAGATCCGCCAACGTGGCTGCGCAGGCCCTGGTAATCGCCAAAAGCGAAGAGCTTGTTCTTTTTGATAGGGCCACCCAGCGTGCCGCCAAACTGGTTCCAGTTCCCGCTGGGAACTCCGGTGGCCTGTGTAAATGGATTGCGGGCAAAGTTGGAGTTGGAACGTTCATAATCGAATGCAGATCCGTGGATTTCATTGGTGCCTGACTTGGTTTGCGTCGTTACGATCGCGCCGATCGCCTTTCCAAATTCGGCATCGTAATCCTGATGGATGATCTTCGATTCGTCGATGGCATCAAGGTTCGGATTGATGACGATGATCCCGAGAATTGGATCTTGGTTATCCGTGCCGTCCAGTTCGAACGCCGTCCCGGCAAAGTGCTGCCCGTTCGTTTCAATCTGCTGCGAACCCTGGGGGTTTTCGCTGGCGGCGTGCCCCCAGTTAAGACGCTGCGCTCCGGGAGAGAGCAATTGCAAGGTCGTGAAGTTTCGATTGTAGATGGGAAGGTCTTCCACGGTTCGTGACGAAAAAACCGTGGCAACGTCGGTCTTCTCTGTTTGGAGTTGCGGAACCTCGCCAGTGACTTCCACGGTCTGCGTGACCGCACCGACCTGCAACTGAGCATCGACACGAACAACAGTGTCCACATCGACTCGGACACTTGCCACGTCATGGGCCTTGAATCCTGCTGCTTCGAGGTGAACCTTGTAGTTGTCCGGAATCAAGTGTGTTATAGAATAGGTTCCGGTTTCGTTTGTGACTGCTTCTGCTGTTGTTCCCTTTGAAATGTTGGTTACGGTAACCTTGGCGCCCGCCACCGCATTCCCCTGCGGGTCAGTCACCGCACCGGTAATGCTTCCATATACCGCCTGACCCGAAGCGGTGTTTGCGCACATCAAAAAGGCCAAACAACCGACGAGAATCCACCCCAGGCTAACTCGCTTTTTCATTACACCCCTCCTGAACTCTCTGCATTCTCCTCAGAGATTCGCTTGAATGCAATTGCTCGCCCTCAGAACAAGTCATTTCCTTCGCATATGGACCGGTTTCGATACACAAAGACATCGCTGTGAGAGGCACACCTGGAACGTATCAAAATGAAAATGGCTGAAACGGCAACCTCTCGAACCGATAGGTTCGTAGAACTAGCCCCCAAACTCCTCGAACTTACGACCACTGCGGATCGCCAATTCCGCCGGTAGCTCCCTTACCGAGCAAGGGTGACACCTCATGCAGGCACCCTAAGTTGGGCGAACAATACTTGCGATGGCTTCTAGCAGTTTTTTGGTAAGCCGTATAGTCTCACAGGGTCTGATACGGTTACCTGGGATAAGTTCCTGAGTTTCAATGAACTGCGAATCTCGTTACCGTTGGTGTTACAATGTCGTGGCGGAGTGTGTCAGTGGGGGACAAGGCTCATTACCGCGGTCAGATCGAGAAACTCCTCAATAGCCACGCCTTGCATGGTTCCGAGTCACTGTGCAAGCTGCTGCGCTATCTGGCGGATCATGCCTTGGAGCACCCCGGCGCTTCCCCGAAGGAGTATCAAATTGCGACGGAGGTCTTTGGCCGTCCGAGTGATTTTGATCCCCATCTAGACTCAATGGTCCGCGTTCAGGCGGGACGCCTTCGGGGAAAACTCGCGGAATACTACGCATCGGAAGGCGCGGACGACCAGGTCCTCGTCGATTTCCCACGAGGCACCTACGCTCTCAGTTTTCATGAGCGTCCCGCAGGGACCGGGCGCAACCACGGAGCCGCGCCGCACGAATCATCCTCTGATGCAAGCCAAAGCCCCCGGAAGTGGTTCGCGGGGGTCATTCTGCTATCGGTTGTTCTCTCCGCGGTCGTTGCCGTTGCCACAGACCGGTTCCTCAACAGGCGTACCGCGGAAGCCCGGCTCAGTAGCGACACTTCCGATATGCCGTTGGCTTTTCATGTCTTCTGGAAAGGCTTTCTCACCGGCCCGCAGGAGCCTTGGGTTATCTTCAGCAACGCCGCTTTCGTAGGTCGGCCCTACGTGGGCATGCGTTATTACAATCGCGCCAAGGATTCCGGCGCCGCGATCTTGGATCATTATACGGGAGTCGGTGAAGTGCTGGCAGTTCACGCTCTCGATGGTGTTTTTGGAAAACTTCATCAGCAAATTCGTGTCAAGCGCGGCAGCCTGTTTTCCTTGGATGACGCGAAGAACGACGATCTCATCTTCATTGGTTCGCCTTCGGAGAATTTGACCCTCTTGGAGCTGCCAAATACTCAGAAATTCATCTTCAAGCAGATCACTTCTGGGCCCCGCACTGGCACTATGGAAATCATCAATTCTCATCCTGAATCCGGCGAACCGAAAGAGTTCCTTCCATCTCTGCCTGACGAGACACTGACGGAAGACTATTCGATCATCGCTCTGAAACGAGGATTGAACCCCGCACATTCGGAATTGATTCTGGCAGGCGCTACCACGATCGGCACGCAAGCTGCTGTCGAGTATGTTTGCCAGCAAGCCTCGCTCGAGGAATTGCTGCTCCGGCTTTCCGTTTCGAACTCCGGGGAATTGAAACCGTTCGAAGCGGTCATTCGAGTGAGAGTCGCTCGCGGCGTGCCCGTGGGGACGGAACTTGTCGCCCTGAGGAAAGAGCCAACTTAAAATTCCATTCGGATTTGCAATTCACAGTGCGGGTGGCTTCCAGCGGGGATCGAGTTCCGCTGCTGCCTTGAATTCCTGAGCCGCGCCCTGTTTGTCACCTTTTCGTTGCAAAGCCAAGCCCAGTTGGTAATGAGCGGGAGCATACTTTGGCACCGAATGGATTGCCGTTCGAAACTGTGAAATCGCTCCATCGATATCGCCAGCGTTGAGGAGCCGCCGTCCCGAATTGGTGGCGAACAGCGCGGCCTGCTCGTCGGTTTTTTGCTTCGCGATTTCTGCTCCCGTTCGGCTTTCCGCCGCGGCGCCTTCCGCGTCCCCGAGTTGGCGCAGGACGGTCGCCAATGTCGTGTGTGCACCGGCGAATGTTGGCTGGAGACGAATTGCTTTTCGCAGCGTCTGTGCGGCTTCCGCCAATTCACCTTTTTGCTTCAAGACGGTGCCGAGCGTGTAGTAGGCCTCCGCATAGTCCGGCTTGGCTTGAATCGCCGCACGAAGTTCTTCCGCAGCGGCGGCAAAGTCGCCTTGCTGCCAAAGAGTGACACCTAATGTGTAGTGCGCGTCCGCCTGCCCTGGATCGAGATCAGCGGCCTTGCGCAACTCGGCCATCGCTTCGGGTAGTTTATCCTTCAGCTTGAGAGCCAAACCCAGGTCATAGTGCAGCGTGGCATCTTGCGGAGAAAGTTTCAGCGCCTCCTGAAAATTGGTCACGGCAGAGTCAAAATCCGAAACTTGCAAGTACGCTGCGCCGAGATTGCCGATGTATCCACTATCGTCGGGACGCAAACGGATCGCGGCCTTGAATTCGGTGATTGCCCCTTGAGCATCCCCATCTTGCAAATACGCGAGCCCCAAATTGTTGTGCACGTCTGGGTTTTCCGGCTGTAATTTCAAAGCTTGGCGAAAAGCCGCGATGGCCTGTTCGGTCTCGCCGCTGTGCTGCAGCAGCAATCCCAGGCTATTTTGGGCGTCGGGATAATTCGGATTTAGTTTGACGCACGCTTGCAGTTCGCCGATGGCTGCGTCTGACTTGCCTTGCGCCTTCATAACCTGCGCGAAGTAGTAGTGAGGGCCCGGATCCAAGGGTTCCAGTTGCACCGCCGCCCGCAGGTGCTGCGCGGCTTCCGTCAGTGACTCCTTTTGATACTGCAAAACGCCCAGGTGAAAATGGGCCTTTGCGAAGTTGGGCCGCAGCTGGAGGGCCTTGGAGAATTCCGCCTCCGCACTCTGCGCGTCGGATTTCTGCACAAGCACGGTGCCGAGATCATCGTGCAAATCCGCCCTTTGCGGCTCGAGCTCAATCGCCCGGCGGAATTCGAGGATCGCATTGTCAAGATCGTTGGAAAAATCAAGCACGCGGCCCGATGTGCGATGGGCCTCGGAATCGCTGGGAGCCAAACGCGCGGCCTCCCGCGACTCGCGGAGCGCGCCGGCCAAGTCTCCTTTGCGAATAAGCGCGTTCGCGAAGTTTATGTGTGCCTGCACAAAATCCGGCTTCAGAGTGAGCGCCTTTTGAAATTGGCTGACGGCGGAATCAACCTCGTCTCGCGCGAGCAACACCCAGCCGAGCGAATTGTGCCCCTCGGGACTTTGCGGCGCGAGCCGAACGACTTTCTCGAAAGCGGTGCGCGCGGAATCCAAGTCTCCCCTTTGAAGTGCGGCTAAACCTTGCTTGTAAATCGCCGTTGCGTGCGATGCAGCGTCCCCCGGCGCCGAACCTTTGGATTGAGCAATACATGGCGCTGCCGAGACGCAGAGAAAAAGCAAACAAAGGCCGCGGCTTTGGAGAAACCGTGCACGGCGATGAACAAGTATGAATTTCACGCGCGCGAGCCCAGAAGAGCGGCAACAAAAATAGTAGCATGCCTGTATGGCGGTTTCCTGCCGCCGGGCACAAGCCCTAGCTCTTTTGCATGGCCCTCCGCTT
>Ga0209577_10005849_pt1 | contig 11415 bp, 5 predicted proteins | sample GraSoiAngelo_109_FD_185874 | JGI IMG/M metagenome (GOLD analysis project Ga0209577, IMG submission 185874) | Grasslands soil microbial communities from the Angelo Coastal Reserve, California, USA - 14_0903_12_20cm (SPAdes) (version 2) | ecosystem: Environmental > Terrestrial > Soil > Grasslands ... | reverse complement strand
GCAGGTACGCATAGAAGCGTGCGGCAGAAACGGCGAACGCTTCACTGACCGGGCCTTCCCCCAAGTCACTTACCATCGTCGCCTCCCTGCACCACTCCCCCTCGTCCTCGACATGAGGAGGGATCGGACGTCCGGAAAGCGCAACGTGCAGCTCCCCGTATTCGTTCAGAAGGTCATAGCCCTTGAGGAAGAGGGCTATGGTCTCGGTCTGAGAGGCGCCGAAGTTTCCTCCGTTTGCCTTCCGCTCATCGCTCAGAGCTTGCTGTAGAGCCCGAAGCCCAAGTATGAAGTGGTAGCCCTTTTGCACCAGGGCCAGCCGCGAGCCTTCGTCGAGAATGTCGTAGTTGTGGTAGCTGTCGGGATCGAGCGCGCGAAGCTGCGCAAGGCAATACCCGTGGATGGTTCCGACATACATCCGGCCGAGGGTCGCGTCCTCGCCAGGCTTCGTCACGCGCTCGATCTGAGCCCGGATGCGAAACTTCATCTCCTCGGCACCTCGTTCAGTGAACGTGAACGCGACGAGCGACTCCTTCGACGCACCTTCGACCCCAACGCGCCAAGCGACGCGACGCGCCATGACTTCGGTCTTGCCAGAGCCAGCGCCCGCGATCACCAGCCGACGACGAGCGCTGCTCATCACAGCCTGTCGCTGTGCGGGGGTAAGGCCGGCAAGGAGACGCTCCTGGACTTCGTTCCCGTTCGTCTCTCTGACGTCGCCCGAACTCACAACTCTTGCAGCTCCATCACACGTAGTCCTCAGCAAGGGATGAGCCGTAGAGGACTGCGATGTCGCCAGCATGAGCCGCAATCAACGTTCGTACCTCTTCGCGCTTGAGATCAAGCATCCGCCACTTTGTTCCTTCCTTCACGACTGCTTCGATCCGGTGGAACGCATCCCCGTAACGCTCTGCGTAATTCGCGAGCCCTTGTAGCTTCGGAAGCGAGTCCTGGAGATGCTGGCCGTGCGGATCAACGATCGACGGGTGCACCACGTCACCAATACGGTTGAAGAAGATGAAGTCGGGGTGCATCGATCGCCAGTCGCCAATCGGATCGCGGTAGGCGACGGTCACGGAATCAACACCGTTGTGTGAGGGGTTGCGGTACCAGCCGACGCAGTCGGGCCGCTGGAGCTCGCGTTCGACGATCTCTTGCTCCCAACCGTTCAACGACCCGATTGGGAAGTCTCCAACCGGATCGGACATGAGGTGTTTCTTCACGACCGGCGACACACCGATCTGATCGTCATCCGCCATGACCGCGAAGTCTTCGAGTCGGTTTCTCGGCCTGCGCAACTCGCCTGTCTGCGGCTCGGTCGCGAGCGAGCGAATCTCTTCGTATTCCTGCTGCCGCTCGTCGGTAAGCCCACGAATCGCAACCCTGTGCTCTGCGAACCACACGCGGGCAAGCTCGTCTGCGTCACCGTCGATCTTCTCGCGCAGAGGCTTGACAGTCGCGAGGGCCGACGTCCGCACGTACGCGGCACGCAAGTCCTCGTCGTCGTTGTCCCAGATCTCGAGGAGGTGATCGACGTACCTCAATGCGACGTCCGCGCCGAAGACGCGCTTCGCCTCATCCAGGCCGGTGCGGATTGCCCGGTCGTCGGCTGCAACCGTTCGCCTCCCGTACACCACGCCCGCCTGCCCCTGCTTCCCAGTGAGCGTCTCGACGCGGACGTCCCAGATCTCCTTCACCGCAACGGTGACTTCGTCAGCAAAGACGGTCGAGTATCCGTCGAGCCACTGATGGAGCTTGTCGGTCGCCTCCTTGAGTGCGTCGGCCCGCAGCCCGTCCGCCGATAGGGCCTGCGCGAGCGCAATAAGTCGCTTCACCGGCTTCGACCCACGCTGCGGCACTGCCTCTGTCGGCAGCGCATCGAAGGCATCCCACACCTCATCGTCGATTTCGGCGTTCTGCTCTAGCTCCCGCCCGTCTAGCAACACCCGCCCCGTACTAATCGGCAGCTCGTCTATCTGACCCGTGATGAACCTCACGACGTTCCCGGCGGTCGTCCGGTCGAAATACGGGAGAATGCAGTCGACCGAGTTCAGCCGGTCGTTGCCGGGCACGCGCCGCGCTAGCGGACTTCGCACCATCCGCCCGAGGAGTTGAGTGATGTGCGTCTGGTCCTTCGCCGGCCGGAGACTCACGAGCACCTCCGCACGCGGACAGTCCCAACCAGTGGAGATCGCTTCCTTCGCGACGAGAACTCGCACTTCGGTCTCCTCTTGCACGCGCTGCGGCTCGATCCAGTCCACCTCCCACGCGCCGAACGTCTCCGTTTTCCCACCTGTTAGGACGTGACGGATTGAGTTGCCAGTGAGGTCGGGGATGACCGAGTGGATCGCGTCGAGCGCGGCGCCGACCTCATCGTGATCGGGCGTGTTCGGGATTTGGAAGACGAGCAACGGGACGACTACTTCGGCGCTCTTCTCCTGGACCGCGTACCGCTTCCAGCGCAGCGCCGACTCGTTGAGCCGCTTGGCCGCTTCGGTGACGAGCGTCGTCCCGAAGTCGCCTGCCTCGCCGGGAATCTCGAGGATGACAGTGTCCTTGACGAGCCCCGACTCCTGGACCCGGGACGGCGCGACAACGACGTCAGGCAGGGCAAGCCTGCCGGCATTGGAGGCCAACTCCATCGCCTTCTTGAACCGCTCGATCGTCGCCGAGATCCCGAGCACGATCGGCATCGGAAGCCGAACGCCTTCACCGCCGACGAGGCGTTTGACGATCGTTTGGCGATCGGACGACGTCTTCGTGTCGAAACCGCGATGCGCCTCGTCCAGAACGAAGTAGACAGTCAGCTCGTCGTCGAGAACCGTGTTATCGATCGTCGTCCAGATGTCCCACGCGAGCTCGTCCGGCGGAGCGACCCTCGAGAAACCTTCGATCTCGTCCTCGGTGTCGCTCGGGACGTAGCCGCGCGTCAGAAGTGAGTTCTTCGAAAATCGTTGCGTGTTGAGGAAGTAGACCTTTCCCGGCTCGAGCTGACGCCTTGCGAACGGGGGTCGAACGTGGACGAGCCGGTCCGACGTGAGTTTCTCGGACGCCTGCATCAAACGAAATCGCGACTGGTCGTTGAGGTTCGGGTCGTCCGAGAACCAGATCACGACCGCACTGGGGTCGGGCGCGAAGTCGAATCGGTCCGAGCCGAAGAACAGCGCCTCGATCACGTTCGCCGCGATCACAGTTTTGCCGGCGCCGGTCGGCGCGGTCAGGGCGATCGACGTCTCCTGCGGATCCGCGGGGTCGAAATAGAGCTTCTTCGCGCGTTCGAGCGAGGCGAGGAGATGGCCGACCGCTTCGGCCTGGTAGTCCTTCAGCGTGAACTTCAACGCGGAACTCGGCTCTCGAGCTCGAAGTTCCGCAGGTACGCGTCGTACATCCGCACCGGCTCGACATGCTCGGGCAGGTCGCGAACGACCGCCTCGAAGAGGCGATCTTCGTCGGTGATGACGAATGCGCTGCGAACGTCGGGCGCTAACGCAAGCGCAGCGATGAACTCGTGGACCTTGTCGAGGTCGGCGATGACGCCGTAACTGTCGGCGACATCCCATCCGGAGTCGATCGAGTCGATCCGGCGGCCGGTCGAACCAGCGCGGAGCCACATGATCGGCGCGATCTTCGGGAAATCTCGATTCGAGGCGACGCGAAGCGGCGCCTCGTAGGTGAGGTCGAAAAACTCGATGTTCTCTTCAAAGCCCTGCGCCATCGCGAACAGATCCGTGAACTTGTAGTCGCCTTTGATCGGCTCGCCATTCGACGCCATCCCTGTGATCGCCGCGTCCATACGCGGTTTCGTGATGTATTCGCAGATCCCCCACCGTTCCCAATCGCGCTCTCCAGGCCGGAGTCCCTGCTTTCGAAGGTTGATCTGCTCGTCCGCCGAAACCTCGTTGTTCGTCACGGAGATCGCAACCCGGCGGCCGCCGTCCTGACGGTTCAAGCGCATGACGGCGTGCGCCGTCGTGCCCGAACCGGAGAAGAAATCGAGGACAATCGCGTCCGGCTTTTGAGCGACGAAGAATCGTAGAGAGTCCTCGACCGCGTAGAGCGACTTGGGGAACGGAAACTTTCGCCCAGGCAAGAGCCTGTTAAGCATCCCCGCCCCTCCCGTGCTTGCGTCGTGTGAGTTCTTATTCCACACAGTCCGCGGGGTCGACTCGGAATCGAGTTGGCTGCTGTGGAGATCAAGAATGACGACGCCGCGCTCGTCTTTACCAAGTGTCGCCACGGTGCCTTCTTCAACAGCCTTCGCCTTCTTCGCCTTCATGTATTGAATTCGCCACTGGCCGGTCTTGGCGTTGAAGCTTCCGACCCGCACCGTTCCACGGTTGCGGGCAGCGATCAGCCCTGACGGCGATAGCTGCCAAAATCCTTCTGTCCCGTCGTCCTTGATCGGCCAGACAGGCACAAGCCCGTCCGGCGCCGCGACCGACTCCCTTGGTGTACCCAGCGGAATCGGGTCGCCGTTCGAAACTATCTTCCGTTCTTCCGGATCAATGAAGATCGGATAGAACTGCTTCGGCCGCTGCGCGCGCACGACGCCAATTCCTCGCCTAACCATGCCTTCCCACAGGTCTGACTCGCTCAGTCCGGGTCTCGCCCCGTCTGATGCGAACAGCATATTGTCACCGGTGCGGGCCAGCTCCGCCCCTCCGATGAATACGAAGTACAGGAACTCCTCCACGCGCGAGAACTCTTTCGTCCTCGAAGTCCCGCCCGGCTTGATGACCGAGGAGATCATTTGAATCTTGGCCCCGGGAAATGTCTGCTCCAGCAGTAGCCCGAGTCTCAGGTACTCCTTTTCGTCGATCGTGACGATCAGGATCGAATCGTCAGGGTTGAGGAGTTCTTTCGCGAGCAGCAGACGACGCTCTATGAACGCAAGCCATTTCGAGTGGCGATACAGGTCGTCCGACTCGACGTAATCGTTGTTGTACTTCCAGTCGCGGGCTCCAGTGTTGTATGGAGGGTCGATGTAGATCGCATCGACCTTGCCGCGGTGAGTGAAGAGCAGCGTCTGGAGCGCGTGGAAGTTCTCGCTGTTGATGACCGAGTGGTAGGGCTTGTCGCCACCGCGCTCGACGGTTCCGGTTGAAACGAGTCCCGGGTAAATTGGATCGCGGAACTCTGCGACGACGACGAGGTCTTCCAGCGCTACGTCCCGAGTCTCCGCCGCTGCCTTCACCTCGACTCGAGCGATCGTCGCCGAGCCGTCGCGGTTGATCGACTCGACAACCCACACGACCGAGTTCTCCGCCTTCGGCATCTCGCCTCGCGTCGGCAGAACGTGCACCTTGTCCCCGCGCCGCACCGGACGCCCGGGTAGCTCGACCTCCTCGGGCGTGTGCCGCTCGAAGTTGAGGCCGAACGCGAGCCGCTCGGAAAGCGCGGCGACCTCGCGCTCGATGTCGCGAGCAAGCTCAGGAGACTGGGCCGCCACCTGGCGAATGAGGTCGTGGATCCGCGCCATTACGTGGAGACGGTTAGCTTCCCACGCGCGAACGTCCGGAGAATGCGTTGGTGCGTCTGCCGCGGCAGCTGACGGACGCCTGGTTCACCGAACGGCGTTCCGGGACGCGCTGGCGCTTCGCGCAGCAGGTCGTCGAGGCCGGGCCGCGCCACGAGAAGGAGCCCGTGCGTCGCACGGGTGCATGTGACGGCAAGGCGGCCGAACGCAGAGTTGAACTCGTCGAGCTTCGACGCGCCGGTGAGCGGGTGGAGTGCGACGGTGAAGCCGTTCGTCTGGCCCTGCCAGCTGTCGACAGTTGATGCGAGGAGGTCGTGATCGGTGAGCCCGTGCTTCTCGCGGAGGCGCTCGACCGCGTCGGTCGCATCGTCGACCGCCTGGTTCCGTGTCGCTAGAACCGCGACGAGGGGGTTACCGCCCTTGCTTCCGGGCTTCTGTTTGCGCAGCTTGCCGGTCGGCTCACCCGTGGCGTCGTCGTACTCCGCTGTGGTGAGAGTAAAGCCGGCGGTGAACAGGTCGTCGAGCAGCGACTCGAGGAACTCGACGAGGGGCAGGTCGACGTCCGCCGCATCAGCATCGAGGAGGCCGTCGACCTCGACGAGAGTCGGGACGCCGGTTCCGACCTGCTCCCAGATCGCGGCAGAAACGTCCGGCATCGCTCCGAACTTCGACAAGCGGTCTCGAGGCGCGGCGACACAGTGGAGGTCGTACTTCCAGTCGGGATAGAATGCGCGCCAGAGGCCGAGATGGCCGGCCGCGGGGCGATGCACCGCTGGGAGCTCGTCCGACCAGGTCAGGGGGTCGTTGCCGTAGCCGGTCGGCCACGCGCGCCACGGGTTGTAGCCGGGATCACCTCGCCAGGGGTTCGTGCCAACTTCGATCGGGGGCAGTTGGCCGACGTCGCCGACACCGACCCAAATAGGCGCGGCGTTCGAGACCATCCCGAAGACGTGGTGGGCGATCTGCCACGCCTCATCGACGAAGAGCACGTCGAACGGCGCCTCTCCGTTCACTCCCGCGCCGAAGTACTGGAGCTGCCGATTGCGCTCGCTGATTGCCCCGAGCTTGTGGCATGTCGCGACGATCACCTCGCACGAATCCGGGATCTCCGCGGTCTTCGTGATGACAGTCGCCCGATGGAGCACGTCGTCGGGCACGTCGTGCAGCCGCCGACTCGAAACAAAAAGACAGACGCGATCCCGGCCAAGCGCGTCGCCAAGATCTCCGGCGAGAAGGAAAACCTGCTTGTTGGTGAAGGCGACGACGGCGATTCGCCGGGTGTTCGTGTGTGCGATCGCGTCGGCGACGAGGCGCCGGAGAACAAACGACTTTCCGGCACCCGCGGCAGCCTTCAGAAGGAGTCGGCTGTATCCCTCGTCGGCGTCGAGCACAGCTGCCAGAATGCGCGACGCTTCCGCTGCGACGTTGTCGTTTGCAGCCCTCGCAGCTCCATGGTGAACTCCCGACGGCGGGGCGTCGAGCGGCGCCGCGAACTCGATTGTGGGGCTCGTGACGACGCTCAATCGACGTCGTCCATCGTCAAGCCGTCGGGCGGGCCCACGGGCGGGTCGGCCGTCGGGTCCACCGTCGGGTCGTCGTCGGCCACGACCTCGAACCCGTCCTCGTCGTGCACCGGCGGCCACGTCTGCGGATTGAGCTTTCCGTCTGCTCGTCGCCGCGCAAGCTCATCGGACCACTCCGCCTCAGCGGACTCGTGCGGCTTACAGCAGAACTGGTGCGCGCCGGGGTTGTTCTGGAAGTCGTCCGGTTGACACTTCGGCGTTGGGGCCGCAGCTGTGTCGGCGGGCGGGCGATCGATGCCGATGTACCGGCCCGCGGCGTACGTCCGGTACCAGTCGTAGTCGGCGACGACAAGAGAGTCGCCGACCGAGAGGGCAACGAGAACGTCCGGTTTCCATGAGAAGTGGGTGCGCGGCGCGTCCGCAGGAAGCATGTCCTTGGTGAGCGGGCCGATCGCTAGGCCGTCGATCTTGAAGCTCCCAGCCTGGTGCGTGATCGAAACCTGCTGCGTCTCGATACACGGAATACCGTTCACATGCAGCAGCACAATCCGCTTCGTACCGTCGATCGCCCTCGAGCTCACGTCGAGCACCAGCGGATTGACCGAGGCGACACGCGCCGAAGCTATGTGCCGTGTTCCAGCCTTCGTCGCGGCCTCGTGGGCCGCGTGATGGTTCGTGAGGGCGAGGAGTTGGTCGTGGCATGCCCCATCCTTCTCGATCGTCTGAACGAGCCGCTCGCGCCACCATCTGTAGGTGCGGCCGAACCGCACGAGATCGGACGCGTGGAAAGCGTGGCGTCGGCGCCAGACAGCTTGCGCGTCCCCCTCAATCGTCCGATATGTGCGGCGGAGCGCGGAACCCGGCACGCGCCTCAGCGCGTCGAGTGCGGCATCGAGCGTCGAGGTCTTGTATTCGAGCTCTTCGGAGACCAGCCTGTCGTAGGCAGCGGCGTCGTACGGGACGTTGATGTCCGGCCTGCGTCCAGGCCCGACCAGCGCCGTGTGGATCGCGTTCGAGCGGATGTTGGAGAGGCGCGCGCCTGGCGTGTGCGGTGACTTCTCAATAGCGTCGCCAAGCGTGCGGTGGTTGACGGGTTTCTTCGCCAAGGCCCATCCGACGAGGTAGTCCAAGCGAAGCGAGTTGACGGCGGGCCCTCCGGCGACGACGTGCCGCGCGAGGACAGCCCGAACGTCGACGATCGGCGTACGAAGCGCGAGCGCACGGGAGCGGTCCTCTTCGAGGAGGAATGACACGCCAGTTCGCTCGGTGTCGCTGAGGCACTCGGGGACCGTTGCCCGATCGCCGTTGAACGTGAGGGCGGGACGCCCTTCGTCGAGATCGCGCTGCCAGCGCAGGCGACTCAACTCAACGCCTGCGAGCGCGTCAGCGATCGACGCAAGCAAATCCGCTGTACCTCGGTCGGGGACGCAGATGTGTACGGGGTCAGGGCTCTCGGGATTCCGCGCGTGCGCGTCTGACACCAACTGCCGCACAGCCGCTCCGACCAGGGACACGACCTGCCGGCGGGTCGCTTCGCTTTGCGGGTTGCCGAACGTGTGGTAGATCCACTTGCCTCGCCCCGCGTCGGCCACGAGCTGGATCGCCAGCCCGTGAACGCCCAGCGATGCGGCGTCCGACTTCGCGACGACGACGTTCACGCTGCCGGGTTCGCCAGCCGGGTCGACGCGGTACTGCCCTGTCCAAAACGGCTTCTTTGAGACGGTGGCCGTCACAAGCGCGGTCACGCTCGGGGGTGCCACCTCGGCGGCGAGTCCCGTTCCGTTCACGAGCTCGACCATGAAGGGACGCACGTCCGCGCCAACCCCGAGCTCGATGAGGAGCGCCTCAGGGTCGGTGCTCGAGCGGAGCTCGGCACGGCAGGCGAAGAACAGAGAGCACGACGGGCATGACTCCGGGTCGAACGTGGCGAGAAGGTGTTGAACGTACGTGTCTGCGTCGGTGTTGTCATCCCACTCAGCTTCGTCAGTCGCCTCGACGCGCTCCGCGATACGACTGCGCACCTCTTCCCGGTGGTCGCGAAGTTCCTCCACGACAGCCTCCGGCTGGAGGAAGGCGTTCCTGGGGACTGCGAGCACCCCCGACTCGTGAACGTCGAGCCCTTCTGGCAAGTGCGACCACCCTTCCGCCGCCTCGGCTCCGAGAGCGACCTGAAGGAAACCTTTGAGCAACCGTCCATCGGAGATGCGCGACCGGACACGCTCGTAGTCCTTCGCGTCGCCAACAACGAGCCACGCGCGGTCGACATCGTCCTCCCGCGGCGCGACGACGAGGAAGTCGGGGAGGACTTCCGTCGCGTCGGCATCCTCGAAGCCCGGGAACGGCAAGGCGGGGGCCTGGAGGAGGGTCGCCTTCCTCTGCTCGACGGCCGCCGCGAGCGCGGTCTCCAGACGCTTAAGCGTCTTCGCGCGGTGACGTCCCCCGTCCGCGAGAACGACAGCGGTGGGTCGCGGAAGACCAAGCCGCCCTACACAGGTCGTCGCGACTTGGCTGGCGAAGCGCTTGTCCTGAACGAGACGCTCGAACGCCATCGCGCGCATCCAACGCGCCTCCGGGATGGTGCCGGAGGTGTCGGGAAAGCCCAGGTCGCGGGCGAGCTGGCGGCGCGACTTCTTCGTGATCATCGGGTCGGTGCCCCGGAACCGCTCGCACGCCGCGTGCGACGAAGCGGCAACGGCGCTCGAACCGCCGCCGAGCGTTACGGTCGGCATGACCTCTCGCCCCTCGCAGCATCTTCAAAGCCGCAGTCGTGTTGTCTCGTGGAGATTGGTTGCCGCATCATCAACGTCTAGCCCGGTCGAGCGCTGTCCCTTGTCAACAGCTTAGGCTGATTCGGGTCCAATGAACAAGCACAGGCTCGATGTACTGGAGGCTGAACCTCACGCTTGAGGAGGCTTTAGAGACGAGAAGCGGTCCGCCAAACCGCGTTCCGACCGACTCGACTCGAGACTAGTCGGACGCACGGTGAAACCAGCTAAACATCCCAGATCGACGGCCAAGCCCAATTCAGCCTTGCAGCCATCCCGGACGGCATTTCTTTCCCGCCGTTTCCCGAGCGTCCGTCGCCTCGACAGACAACGGTATAGCCCACTCGGATCGAACGAGTGACCCCCAGCTTGTCCCGCTCTGCGGCGGCGCGCCCTGCTCAGTGTTCGGACTCGGCGAGCACGTCGTACGCGCGCCGCAAGGTCGCGAACCCGTCCGGCAGCGTGGCCTCGCCGCTGAGCCGCTTCAGCACGGTGTGCGTCGGCATGCGCCTCGGCGTTCGCTGCACCTCGACGGCGCGACCGCGCCACGGATCGACGACGACACGCGCCCGCGCGTCGCCCGTGCCCGTCACGCCGCGCCAGCGCAGGAGGACGCCCGGAATGCTTTCCAGCTCATCGGCGAACGCATACGCCGCCGCGACGACGTGCTCGCAGTCGCCGGCCGAGTCGCAACTGCAGGCGCGCGTGATCTGGCCACGGCGCGGGATCAGCGTCTCGTCCCAGTCCTCCTCCAGCAGATGTTCGAGGTGAACCGACTGCACCTTTCCCTGAACCGCTTCCTCGAGCGCGCCCATGCCCGCGGAGAAGCGTTCGATCGACCGCCAGATCCGCGCCGGGATCAGCGGCGCGGTGATCGCGACTTCGCAGCCTTCGACTTCGGCCCTGATGACCCCCGGCTCGATGCGCAGGTTGTGCACTTCGAGATCCGGACGCTGGGCGTTGCCGACGACTGCGGCGAGGAACGACCTGCTCCACGGGCCCATTACGCGGCTTCCTCCAACGCGTCGGGGGCCAGCGCAACCGCTGCACGGATCGCGCCCAGGTCGAGGTCGCCCAGCCAGTCCTCCGAGCGGCCGGCCATGACTTTCTCTACCAGCTCTCGCTTTGCATCGAGGAGTTGGTCGATGCGCTCTTCGAGCGTGCCGGTGCAAATGAGTGAGTGCACGTAAACCGGCTTGTGTTGGCCCAGCCGATGCGCTCGGTCTGTTGCTTGCTGCTCGACGGCCGGGTTCCACCACCTGTCGAAGTGGAAGACGTGGTTCGCGGCCGGGAGGTTCAGGCCGCGGCCGCCGGCTCTGATCGAGATGACGAGCACCGTCGGCCCGCCCGGCTCCTCCGATGCGAACGCAGTCAGCAACTCGTCGCGCTGGCGCGCATTCAGCTTGCCGTGGAAGAAGCCGACCTTGCGGCCGGTGCGCTCCTCCAGGTGGCCGACGAGACGGTCGAAGCTCGGGTACTGCGTGAAGACCAGCGCCTTGTCCTCCGGCGGAACATCCGAAAGCAACTCAACTAGTCGCTCGAGCTTGCCGCTCCGACCCTCCAGCGGCTCGCCGGTGTGCATCAGCATCTCCGGGTGGTTGCACACCTGCTTCAGGTGGCCGAGCATCGCGAGCACCGCACCTCGTCTACCGAA
>Ga0209577_10005847_pt1 | contig 11416 bp, 12 predicted proteins | sample GraSoiAngelo_109_FD_185874 | JGI IMG/M metagenome (GOLD analysis project Ga0209577, IMG submission 185874) | Grasslands soil microbial communities from the Angelo Coastal Reserve, California, USA - 14_0903_12_20cm (SPAdes) (version 2) | ecosystem: Environmental > Terrestrial > Soil > Grasslands... | reverse complement strand
CCGGCGCCCAAGTGCGGCCCGCCCAACAACTTCGCGACGACGCTGCCCGACTCCCAGCGCTTCATCACCACCGCCGGGTGGGACCAGATCTCGGGATGGGGCCGCTTGAGCTCGAACAAGGCCGTGCACCTCGTGGCCGACGGCAAGATCCCGCCCGAGGCCGACATCACCTCACCCAGCTGGTGGCAGCCACTGCCAGCCGCGGGCCGCGTGGACGTGGTCGGACGAGTCGCCGCCCCGCGCGCCTCGTCGTACACCTACGAAGTGCAGTTCGCTCCCGGGGTGCAGCCGCCCCGCTGGCCGCTGACCGACACGTGGACGACCGTCGCCAATGGCTCCGGCGCGACACCCGAGAAGGGCGTCCTGACGACCCTGAACCTCGATCAGGTGCGGGCCGCCATCGACAAGGCGCCGCCGGTCTATACGCCGGCTGACGATCCGACATCCCGTGACCTGCCCGAGAAAGACGCCTTCCGGGTGCGCGTGGTCGTGCATGCCGACGGCGACACGACGACGCCGTGGAAGACCGCCATCGAGCAGCGGCAGTACTTCTCCCGCGCCGACCCCGCCCTCCTGGGCGCCTTCCCCAAGTCCCTCAACGCCGACGGGGCCAGCTCACCGGCGTTCGCCGACATCGACGGCGACGGCATCAACGAGCTGGTGATGGCCGACGGCAACGGCCTCGTGCACGCCTTCAAGAACGATGGGACCGAGGCCAAGGGCTGGCCCGTCCACACCAACCGGCTGAACCTGTCCGAGACCCAGACCGGCGGCCACACCGTGTACGGCCCCGTGCTGCTGGGCTCGCCCACGGTCGCCGACCTCGACGGCGACGGCTGGCCCGAGATCTCGGCGGCCGACACCGAGGGCTACCTCTACGTCTGGGGGCACGACGGCAAGCTGCGCAAGGGCTTCCCGGTGCAAGTGAACCGCGCCTACTCGGAGGCCCCCGGCTGCCAGAGCTGGACCCCCGGTACCAAGGACACGCCGCCGGCGCCCGTGCCCGCGACATGCCTCCACCCCGTCCGCGACCACGTCAACACCGTCGACCACGCGTTCACCTCGAACCCGGCGGCCGGAAAGCTGGACACCGACCCCGCGCACCCCGGTCTGGACCTGGTCGCGGGCGCCAACGACGGCCACCTCTACGCGTGGCACGCCGACGGCACGCCGGTGCCCGGCTGGCCCGTGATGCTGCGCGACCCGACCAAGGTGGCGAGCGTCGACCCGGTCACCCACTTCATCACGTTCAACCCCGGCGCCAATGCCAAGTACGGCCGCCAGGAGCTCGTCACGCCGACCATCGCAGACATCAACGGTGACGGCGTCCCTGAAGTGATCGCCAACGTCGACGAGGAATACAAGGAGCCGCCCAACGTGTCGGCGGCCCGCACGCCGACCTACGCCGCCCTCGCGTCACAGCTGGGCGGGAACACGCGCATCTACGCCGTGTACAACGACGGCACCAACCACCCGGGCACGGCGAAGGTCGCCAACCTCGGCGACAACGCATACGTCAAGGGATGGCCGGCGAAGATCGCCATGCTCGAGACCGAGCTGCTGCCCGATGTCGGTTCCGGATCCGACGGGCCCCCCGTCGTGGGCGACGTCGACGGTGACGGCAAGCCCGAGATCGTGACCTCGTCGATCGCCAGCCCGCCCTATGTGCTGAAGCCGGACGGCACCAGCAAGTACGGCAACGGTCCCGACGGCATGTACATCACGGCCGCCACCGAGCAGGCCGAGTTCAAGAACCCGACGGCGACCGACGGGCCGTCCGTGGGGGCTGTCGGCGGGACGGTGATCGGGCACATCGGTGGCTCGTCGGCCCCGGCGTCGATCGCCACGGGCGCGGCCGGGCTGAAACGCGTGCTCGACCTCCTGCTACCCGAACAGCAGCTGGGCGCTGAGGACCACGTCGATGCGTGGAACGGAGCGACCGGCACCTTCGACCCGGGGTTCCCCGCCCAGATGAACGACCTCCAGTTCTTCACCACGCCCGCAATCGCCGACGTGGACGGCGACGGCCGAGCGGAGGTGCTGCAGTCATCGGCGGTCTACGACCTGCGGGCCTACGGCCTCGGCGGCATCGCGCCGCCCACCTGGCCGAAGTTCACCGGCGGGTGGTCGGTCATGACGCCGGCCGTGGGCGACTTCGACGGCGACGGCAAGGTCGACGTCGCCTTGGCGACCCGTGAGGGCAACCTGTTCGTGTGGCGGGCCGCGGGTGACGCCTGCCAGACGCCGGAGTGGCCCAAGTACCAGCACGACCTCCACAACAGCGGCGACGCCGGCACCGATGCCACGCCGCCGGGCGTGCTCAAGAACGTGTCACTCGACGGCTCGACGCTGGCGTTCACCACGTCCGGCGGCGACGGCCCCTGCGGGCAGGCCGACTCGTTCCGCGTCGTCGTCGACGGCCACCCGATCGCCGTGGACGACGATCCGGCGCCGTCAGGCACCCAGCAGTCGCTCGAGCTCGGCGATCTGGGCCACGGTCGTCACACGGTGACCGTGCAAACCCTCGACGAGGCCGGCAATGCCTCGATCCCTGTGACCGTTCGCTCCTAGACGCTGTCGAAGAGCTGCGCCTGACGCGCGCTTTCGCTCCTTGGGCGCGCCGCCACGGCGCGACCGACGATCTCGACGATGCCTACCCCGACGAGGACCACCGCCGTCACCAGCAGCACGCCCTTGGGTCCCGGGCGCGCCCAGAACACCAGGACCAGTGCGCCGGCGATGGCGATGACGCCGTGCAGTGCCCGCTTGTGGGCGCCAACCCAGGCGCCTGTCGTGCCGAACTCCCAGTCCTCGCGCTCGGCCAGCCCGGTGAGCACGCCACCGCAGATGGTGCGGACCCGGACGGCGGGCGTCGAGCGGCCGGTGAGCCACGCGGCGGCTGCGATCACCATGCCGATCGTGAACCCGGTGCGGAGGCCCGTGCGCAGGAACCGGACAACGGTGTCGAAGAATGCCGAGGCCGCGTCGCGCGGGATGTCGTGGCCGGGGACGGAGTGCAGGTACCACGTTCGGCCTGCGTAGAGCAGTGCAAGCATGACGACCATGGCGAAGGCCAGCCCGAGGCCGCCGCGCAACAGGGTGCGCCTGCGGTCATCGGAGAGCACCAGGGCGAGGATGAACGCGGCCACCACCGTCACGGGGAGGATGACGGCCGCGGCGTCGAGGTAGCGCACGTACTTCGATGCCCGAGCGACGTCGTTCGACTTGAAGAGCTCGAACGTGCTGTTGACCTTGACGCCGTCGAAGAGCGTCATGCCCTGGTTGTGGAGCTGCGTCTGTATCTCCGACGTGATCTCGCCCAGGTCGAGCAGGACTCTGCCGTCCTTGGAGGTGAGAAAACCGCCACTCTGTCCCTTGACGAGGGCCAGCACCTGGCGATGGGCGGTCCTGTTCGCCGTCTGCCACAGGCGGTTGAACTGGGGCGACGCCAGGACCCGCTCGGCCGCCTGCTGTGTGAACGTGCGCAGCCCGCTGGCGAGAGGCCCCGCGAGGAACTGACCCTGCTCCGGCAGCGCCTGGCGGGCAAGGGCCTGCGCGTCGACGCGGGCGAACAGCTCGGCCGTGACCTTGGCCGCCACCGCGGCGTCGATGGCGTGGTTCTCGCTCAGCGGCGCCACCGTCTGCACGTACCGTCCGGTGTCGGACACCTGGCCGTGCAGCCAGATCGAGAACACGGCGAGCGGCGCGAACGCGCACGCCAACACGAGCAGCAGAGCACCGAGGCGGCGACGCCAGTGTCGAGGGGGCCGCACGAGCCGCTCGAAGGCGGCGTCTGCCCGATCGCGTTGGCCGGCGCGAAGTCGGTCGACTTCGGCACGCAGGGAGGCGACCTCGGCTTGGAGCGCCTCGAGGCTTCCGGGCGCGGGTTGGGTGGGCGTCCAACGCGGTTCGTCGCTCGACACGGCCACCCCCTTCGCGCATCCAGTGTGCCCTGCGGGCCGCGCCAGCGGGCGTTTAGGCGAGGTGGCGGCGGAAGAAGGAGAGGATGCGGGCCCGGGCGTCACGGGTCGCCTCCTCGTCGTAGCCGAAGCCGCCGGCGCCGGCCATCACCTGGACGACTCTGTTCGGCATCTTGTTCATGAAGGAGTGGCCCACGTCCGGGTACTCCTTGACGTCGTGCTCGACCCCAAGCTTGTCAAGGGCGGCCTCGAGCTTGGCGGCGCGCCCCCGGAGCGTGCGGTCTTTGGCCCCGAAACTGGCGACGATCGGGCACGCGCGGGCGAGCACGTCGACGGCGTCGTCGGGCACCTCGCCGTAGTTGGGCGCCGAGACGTCGAACTGTCCCGACGCCGCCATCAGCAGGGCGAAGCCGCCGCCCATGCAGAAGCCGACGATGCCCACTTTTCCCGTGCAGTCTTGGCGGGCGGTGAGCCATGCCTCGGCCGCGGCGATGTCCGCGAAGCTGCGCCCCTCTCCCGCCCGGAGTTCGCGGAACGTCGACCGCAGACACGCCAGCTTCCTGCCCCACGAGTAGAGGTCGGGCGCGAGAGCGATGAAGCCCTGGTCGGCGAACCAGTCGCTGTGCTCGCGCAAGTCTCGAGTCATCCCGAGGAGGTCGTGGATCACCACCACCGCCGGCCACGGGCCCTCGCCGCGAGGAAGGGCGAGGTAGGCGCGGAGGTCGCCTGCTGCTGCGGGATAGGTGACGTCGGTCATCCGGACCAGTTTTCCCGCGCCTCGTTAAGCATGACGAGGCCGACGATGGCTGCCGCGAGCGGGTCGGCCCACCACCAGCCGGCGAGGCGGTCGGCGAGGAGGGCGGCGAGGATTCCCGTCGCCAGGCACCCGTCGATGAACGTCAGCGACGCGTTGGCGATCAGGGGCCGGTTCCGCAGGGCCCGTCCTGTCCGCCGCTTGCCCCAGGCCAGCGAGAACATGACGACGACGGTGGCGGCCATGAACGCCGTCCCGATCGGTGACGACTCGGGAGTGATCCTGGTGACGAAGCCCCGCACGGCCTGCACGAGCAGGTAGACGCCCAGGACGCCGAAGGCCACGGCGATCAGTCGCAGCGCCCGACGGGCCCGGGCCGGGTCGGCGTCCTCGGTGGCGCCGCCGAGATGCCACAGGACCACGAGCGACGCGAAGACCTCGATGCAGGAGTCCAGGCCGAAGGCGACGAGGGCGAGGGAATTGGCCACCAGTCCGGTGGCCACGGCGACGATCGCCTCGACGCTGTTCCATGCGGTCGTCGCGTACTCGAGGCGCCGTCCCTGCCGCTCGAGTGGCTTATCGGTCGCGGTCACGGCCCCGAGGGCCGACCTTGATTACCGCGGTGGGAGGGGCCCGAGCATGCCGAAGAGCATCGAGCTGAAGATGAGAAGGAACCAGAGTGCGCGCTGACGACCGCCCATAGCGGCAGGATTCGACGTCGATCCGGAAAACGCCTGCTCTCGGTGGTCACCGGGCCCGCCTGGCCTCCTCTTCGAGGTCGGCCTCGACCATCATCTTGACCAGCTCGCGGAAGGAGACCTTGGGCTTCCACCCCAGCCGCTCCCGAGCCTTGCCGGCGTCACCCGTGAGGATGTCGACCTCCGCCGGGCGCATGAACCGAGGGTCGCTCTCGACGTAGTTCTCCCACCCATCCAGGCCCGCGGCCGCGAACGCAAGCTCCAGCAGCTCCCGAATCGTGTGCGTCTCGCCCGTGGCGATCACGTAGTCGTCGGGCTCGTCCTGCTGCAACATCAGCCACATGGCCTCGACGAAGTCGCCGGCGTAGCCCCAGTCGCGTGAGGCCTCGAGGTTGCCGAGCGTCAGTTTCTCCTGCAGCCCGAGCTTGATCCGGGCGACCCCGTTCGAAACCTTGCGGGTGACAAACTCCAACCCTCGTCGCGGTCCTTCATGGTTGAAGCAGATCCCTGAGTTCGCATGCAGGCCGTAGGACTCCCGGTAGTTCACCGTCGTGTAGTGACCGAACACCTTCGCGGCACCGTACGGCGAGCGCGGGTGGAACGGCGTCTCCTCGTTCTGCGGGGTCTGGCGCACCTTGCCGAACATCTCTGAAGAGGACGCTTGGTAGAAGCGGACGCGATTGTCCTGGGTACCGCCGACGACACGGATCGCCTCGAGCATGCGCAGCACGCCCAGACCGGTGATGTCAGCCGTCAGCTCGGGCTGGCGGAACGACAAGGCGACGAAGCTGACCGCCCCCAGGTTGTAGACCTCGTCGGGCTGCACCTGTTCGACAACGGCAATGAGCGATGAGAGGTCCTGCAGGTCGCCCTCGATCAGCTCAACGGCCGGAATCTCGTCACTTACGATCTGGGCCCGCGGGTTGTTCTGACCCCGGATCATGCCGAACGTCTCGTACCCCTTCGAGACGAGGAGCTCGGCGAGATACCGACCATCCTGGCCGTCGATACCGGTGATCAGCGCACGGGACATGACCCGAACCTATCCGTCAGCTGTGAAACCCGAAGGTGATCAGTTTCTGGGCGCGACAGCACGGCCGCCTCGCTCAGGCGTAGACGGCGACGATCTCGCCGGCCGCCTCTCGCATGCGGTCGCGTAGCTCGGGCGGGTCGAGGACCTCCACTGCGCCGCCGAGCGGCATGAGCTCGCGAACCGCAGCGTCCACGTCGTCGAACGTGGCGGATGTCCTCACCCTGCCCCGCCCTGTCCGTTCGACCGGCTCTGGCTCGCATCCGTGCCGGTGGAGGGCGGCGATCGCTCGACCTGTGGCTCGCAGTGTGACCGCCAGGCGGGGGGCACCGACCTCGAACCGCGAGACGGCATCGGCCCAGTAGGCCGGCAGGTCGAACTCGGGCGGTCGCGACGACTCCTCGTTGAGGACCCGGGCGGACCGGATGCGGGACACGCGGTAGGTCCGGGTCTCGCCGTCACGCGCCGCCACCAGGTACCAGACCCCCGCCTTGAGCACGAGACCGAGCGGGTCGAGGACGCGCTTGGCCTCCTCGTCCGAGTCGTAATGGCGGTAGACGACCTCGACCCGTTGTCCCTCCCACACGGCAGTGGCCACCGGGCCGAGGTGGGCCGGCACGCGGGAGGACTTGAACCAGCCGGCGCTGTCGAGGTGGAAGCGCTGGCGCACCACGAAGGCCCGGTCGGCGACCTCCTTGGGCATGGCCGCCAGCAGCTTGGCCTGGGCAGCGGCGAACACCGTGCCCAGCCCCAGCTCGCCCACGGGTCCGGGCGTGCCGCCGAGGAGCAGCGCCTCGGCTTCCTTGGCCGACAGCCCGGTCAAGCGGGTGCGGTACCCGTCGATGAGCCGGAACCCGCCGCCGCGGCCGGCCTCTGCGTACACCGGCACCCCCGCCGACGAGAGGGCCTCCACGTCGCGGTACACGGTGCGCACCGAGACCTCGAGTTCCTCTGCCAGCTCCGGCGCCGTGAGCTGACCCCGGGTCTGGAGGAGAAGCAGCAGAGACACCAGCCGGCTTGCCCGCACAGACCCACTTTATCCCTGAGACCTGACAGGAGATGTCAGGGTTCATTTCGTAGAATCCCTGACAGTAAATGGCGGTGAAGGAGGCCGAGGCCGGTGGAGCTGACGGCAAGCGCGGACGTCGACATGCTGGGCCTGTGCGATGAGGCCCCGGCGGTGGGAGCGGTGCTGTTCGCCGACCTCAGCGGGTTCCGCCAGCTCACGGAGACCTACGGCGACGAGGCCGCGGCCGACGCCGCCGGCCGCTTCGTCGCCTTGGTCCGCCGATCGCTGGCACCGGGGGCATGTGTGGTGAAGACCCTCGGTGATGGCGTCCTCGTCGTCGCGCCCGACCTCGACGCGGCGCGGCAGACGGCAACGCAGATCCGCGGCGCGGTCATGGTCGACGAAGGCCTCCCGCCGGTGCACGCCGGGATCCGCGCCGGCTCGGTGGTTTGGCGCCGCGGCGACGTATTCGGCGCCACCGTCAACGACGCCGCCCGGCTCGCGGACTCGGCGGGTCCGTGGGAGATCGCCGAGCAATACACATGAGCCGCGACGAGGTGCTCGCCGCGTGCCTGGGCTACCCCGACGCCGTCGAGGACTACCCGTTCGGCGACGAGGTTGCTGTGTTCAAGATCGGCGGGCGGATGTTCGCCCTGGTCTCCCTCGACGGCCAGCCCGGCAGCGTCCACCTGAAGTGCGATCCCGATCTGGCCCTCGAGCTGCGTGACCGCTACCCGGCCGTCCGTCCCGGGTACCACCTCAACAAGCGCCATTGGAACACTGTGGAACTCGACGGATCGATCGACGATGATGCCCTCTCCGAGATGATCGCCCATTCCTACGCGCTCGTCGTCAAGACCACGCGGCGAAGCCCGTCGTAAACATGGCAAGTGGGAACCTGATCGCCGAGAGCATTCGCATCGGGGGCTCAGTGGAGGCGGCGCCCCTCATCGTCGAGAAGGTCTACCGGGTCGAGGTCGGCGACGAGAGCGTCGGCCAGCCGCGAGTCTGGACGTTCATCCCGTTCGAGGTGCCTGATCGCGACGCTGCATCACTTGCGGACACACTGAGCGCGGCGCTCGAGCCGGTCGGTGGCTGGTACTGCGACTTCCGTACCGCCGACGAGACGTTTGTTGTTTTCTTCCGGCGCATCTTTCGATACCACCGAGGGAATCGAGCCGCCCGCGCCGAAGCGGAGGAGTACGCGCGATCTGTCGGCGTCCCTGAGGGACAGATCGACTGGCGCGAGTAGCGACTCGCAGTCCCCCGGACAAACGTCGAAGAACTCCTCGGTGCAGTGGCCCGTGCTCTTCATTTCGCGAGCTCGGTGAACCGCGAGCCAGGTGGGCCGTGGGCGAGACGATCCCCGATTCGCTCGGCACACTCCACGGGACTGAGGATGGATGTATCGACCTCCAAGTCGTAGCTGCCGTGCGTGTGGACCGCCGCCTGCCCAAGCTCAACTGCAGCGATCACACCCGCATCAACCGATCCGGGGACTTGGCCCCAGGTCGCCTCCCGACGCTTCCAGATCACGTGCAGAGGACAACGAACGCCAACAAACAGGGCCGGCAATCCGGCGAGGCGGCTGGCACAGTCGGCCAGAATCCCACGGGGAACGGAATACTGCTCGTGGTGATAGACGTCGGCGACGACGTCCAGGCCGAGACGTGCGTGGGCGGCGATTGACTCATAGAGCGCCGCGTACAGCACCGGCACACGGTCCTCGATCTCCCGGCTGACCTGGTTCGCGCCCGGTCGTAGCCCCACTCCCGGCTGCATCCGGGGCGGCGTGCACGCCTTGTGCGCGTCCATCCCAAGGTTCATCCATACGCCGGAGAGGACCTCCTGCATTGCCTTCGCGATGCTCGACTTTCCCGAGCGCGAGACGCCATTGAGGACAACGATCCGTCCGCTATCCGCCACCGTGATTTCCTTTGCTCGTCCGCGGGGCTCGGGCTGTTCGGCAGGCACTCATGTCTGCCGTTCACGATAGAGATCACGCAGCAGGGCGATCTCAGCCCCGTGATGCAGGAGTTCCTGGTTGACCCACCAGACCGTCTCGATGAAGGCATCCTCTGGGTCGCTGCCGTAGGGAAAGGTGCTGCGGCCGACCATGTCGAGCGCAGCTTCGTCGGCGCTGACCAGCGCCGCTCGCCACGCGTCGGCGCCAGCCTCGAAGGCAGCGATAGCGCCAGCCGCGTTCCCGCTGTGACGGAAGTCGTCCTCTGTCAGAGCGTGGCTACCCATCGTGTGGTCGGCACGCAAGGTGAGCATCTCGCTCAAGTGACCGAGCCGCCAGGCAATGGTGGTGAATGGCGGCGGCCATGGATGGGAGGGTCGAGCCGAGTCAAGGCCCCAGTCTCCCGAGCCGAGCAGGACTGTCGCTCCCCGCCCCGGCCCTGCAGAGCGGCGCCGGACTGACCAGCACCTCGGAACGGGCTCCCACAGATACTCGGCGTCCGTCATGGCAGGTATGACGATGCTCACACCGTCGCCACTATCCCCCTCGGGCCCTGCCATACGCTCGGTCAGACGCTTGCGCGCCCAGTCGAACTGATTCAGCAATGGGACGAGGCGGGGTGGTGTCGCCACTGGTTCCTCGTTATCGGGCTATCAGAGCGCCGACCTCGCTGACGTTGTGGCCCCTGTAGGGGCACTTTCGTGACTAAGAACGGCGAGCGACGCCTGTCAGACGTCCCGGCCGAGATGCGCCGCCCGGACCGCTCCGAGCAGTGGCGAACGCGCGGTCGAGGAGATCGGTCGTCACGGTCAGCTCCTCCTCGTCAGTGACCAACAATCCTACGCAGCAGCAGGGAAGGGTGACGTTCACGGTCGATGGCCAAGAGGAGTTGCTGGAGCCCGGTGATGCCTTCTACATGCCGCCCGGCCACCTCCAGCGCGCCGAGGCGGGAACCGAATACCTCCAATTCAGCCCGGCCAAGGAGAATGCCGAGGTCGAGCAACAGATCATGAAGAACATGCAGGCGATGCCGGCGCAGGAGGGCTGAGCAGGACGAGACACGCAGTGTCCGTTCTGCGCTATCCCCGGCGAGTGCGGCCCCGGAGGGCGGCGAGGCACAGCGACATGCTGAGGACGCCGACGCCGGCGATGGCGAGCACCGCCTTCAGCAGGGAGTCCCACTGCCAGCCCGTCGTGACAAGGCTGCGGAGCCCTTCGAGCAGGTAGGTGACCGGGTTCCATGCCGCGATCCTGTCGAGCCACCCGCTGAGCTGGCTGCGGGGGACGTAGGACGACGTCATGAACAGGAACGGGAAGAACAGGAGGAAGGCCGAATTGACGGCGGCGGGGTTGCCGGTCTTGAGCGCGATGGCGTAGCCGAAGCCGGCGAAGGCAAGGCTCCACAGTGCGGAGATGAGAACGAACGCGAGGGCGCCCATCAGGCCGGCCTCGATATGGACGCCGATGATCACCGACAGGATCAGGATCGGGATCGTCAGCATGCAGGCGATGGCCACGTCGGCGACCATGTGCCCCAGCAGGATCGCCATGCGGCTCACGGGCGTCAGCAGCAGACGGTCGAGGTAACCGTCCTGGATGTCGAGCACGAGCGACCCGGCCCGGCTGACGCCGGTGACGCCGATGAGGATGGCCGTCGGCAGCATGAAGGCCTTGATGTCGAACGACCTGATGTGCTGCTCGGTGAGGTGCTGGAGCGTGCCGATGTTCACCACGAAGAAGAACAGGGCGATGAAGATCGGCGGGATCACCGTCTCCAGCTCCTTGGGCACCGCCCGAAGGGCACGGCCGGCAATCGAGGTCACGTCTCGCACGACCAACGCCGGCCTGGCCCGCAGGGCGGGCGCGTTCTCGATGACGGGGGCAGGGATGGCGATGGTTGTCACTGGCCGACCTCCACAAGTTCGCTGTGTTCAGAGTGTTGGGCGCGTTCGGATTCGTTCTCGATGCGGTTGCCGGTCAGCTCGAGAAACACGTCGTCGAGCGTCGGCGTGCGCAGGGTCAGGTGACGGACGGCGGTGACG
>Ga0209577_10005845_pt1 | contig 11417 bp, 8 predicted proteins | sample GraSoiAngelo_109_FD_185874 | JGI IMG/M metagenome (GOLD analysis project Ga0209577, IMG submission 185874) | Grasslands soil microbial communities from the Angelo Coastal Reserve, California, USA - 14_0903_12_20cm (SPAdes) (version 2) | ecosystem: Environmental > Terrestrial > Soil > Grasslands ... | reverse complement strand
CGAGCCGGACCTGGGCCCGCTGCTCCATTGCGTAGGCGCGCTCGCGGAGGTCTTGCAGGCGGGCCAGCTCGTGGTGCTCGAGTCGACGACGTACCCCGGCACGACGCGTGAGCGAGTCGCTCCCGTACTCGAGGAGTCGGGGCTTCAGGCCGGCCGCGACTTCCACCTCGCGTTCTCGCCCGAGCGCGTAGATCCGGGGCGGACGGACTTCGCGCTGCGAAACACGCCGAAGGTGCTCGGCGGTCTAACGGCCGCGTGCACGGAACGCGCACGCGAGATCTACGGGATCGTGTGCGATGAGATCGTCGCGGTGTCCTCGCCGGAGGCGGCGGAGCTGACGAAGCTGCTAGAGAACATCTTCCGCTCGGTGAACATCGCGCTCGTGAACGAGCTCGCGATGCTGACGGACCGCATGGACATCGACATCTGGGAGGTCGTCGACGCGGCTGCGACGAAGCCGTACGGATTCATGCGCTTCGAGCCGGGACCGGGGATGGGCGGCCACTGCCTGCCCGTCGATCCGTTCTACCTCAGCTGGCGGGCGCGCGAGTTCGACATGGCGACGGAGTTCATCGAGCTCGCGGGCAAGATCAACCAGCAGATGCCGTACCACTGCGTCGCGAAGGTCCAGCGCGCGCTCAACGGCACGGGCCTGTCGGTGAAAGGGGCGCGGATAGCGGTGATCGGCGTGAGCTACAAGCCGGGCGTGGGGGACACGCGCGAATCGCCCGCGCTGAAGATCCTGCAGCTGCTGCGCGAGCTCGGCGCCGATCTGAGCTACCACGACCCGCACGTCGCCTCGCTTCCGGAGCTCGGGCTCGAGAGCCAGCCGCTCGAGCGGGTCGTCGCGGACGCGGACCTGACGTTGATCGTGACCGCGCACCCGACAGTTGACCACGACCTCATCGCCCAGCGCTCGCGCCTGCTCGTCGATCTGCGTGGCGTGACGCGCGCATCGGGCATCGCGGACGTGATCCGTCTGTGACGCCGGACGGCGAAGACGTCGACGCGGCGCTCGCTGCGCCGGTTCTCCAGCCTGACGAGCGCGCTCCCGGCCTGCTGCTCGGCGACGACGTGAGCATCGGCGAGGGCACGCGCTTCGGCGCGTACGTGGTGGTTCACTCCGGCACGGTCATCGGCGCGCGTTGCGCGATCGAGGATCACGTCGTGCTCGGGAAGCCTCCGCGCCTCGCACGCACGTCGGTCGCGCACGGCGCGGTCGGCGCGCTCGAGCTCGGCGACGAGGTCAGCGTGTGCGCGGGCGCTGTCGTGTTCGCGGGCGCGCATCTCGGCGCGGGCGTGATCCTCGGCGACCAGTCATACGTGCGTGAGCGCAGCTCGATCGGGCCTGGCTCGGTGATCGGGCGCGGCAGCGTCGTCGACAACGACGTACTCGTCGGCGAGCGGGTGAAGATCCAGACGACCGTCTACGTGACGGCGCACTCGGTGCTCGAGGACGATGTCTTCGTCGGACCGGGGACGACGACGACGAACGACGACACGATCGCGCGCCACGCGCCGCAGGAGACGCTCGCGGGCGTCGTGCTCCGGCGCGCGTGCCGTGTCGGCGGCGGCGTCGTGCTGACGCCCGGGATCGAGGTAGGCGAGGAGGCGTTCGTCGCGGCGGGCGCGCTCGTGACGCATGACGTGCCGCCACGCGCGGTCGTGATGGGCGTGCCGGCGCGCGTGGTGCGCAAAGTTCCCGACGAGCAATTGCTCGAGCGCTGGCGCTAGGCCGCCGCGAACCGCGGCGGCCGCCTGGTCGAACGCCCGGTGCGAGGCCGTCGCTGACCGCGGCGGGCACGTGGTCGAACTCCGGCGCGCGGCGCGGTCGTGGACCGCGGCGGCTTGTACACTCGTCGTCCCGAGCGATGAGGCTCGCTCCATAACCGCGGCGCTGCCGCTGATGGCCTCTACGACACGTCCAGCGACGATTCGTGGAGGTCTTCAATGAGTTCTGTTCAGCTCGCAGCGGTCCTGATGGGAGCGGTGCTGCTCGCGAGCATGATGTCGGTCGAGATCGGGATCTCGGTCGCGCTGATCGAGCTCGGTCTGGGGATCGCGCTCGGGAACGCATTCAACCTGAACCCGAACGCGAGCTGGCTTGTGTTCGTCGCGGGGTTCGCGTCGGTCGTGCTCACCTTCCTCGCGGGCGCGGAGGTGGACCCGGACGACTTCCGCGAGCGCTTCTGGGCGTCGATCGCGATCGGGATCGTCTCTTTCGCAGGTCCGTTCGTCGTCGCGACGCTGATCGCGCTGGGCGCGCTCGGCTGGAGCACCAAAGCGTCGCTGATCGCGGGCACGGCGCTCTCGACGACGAGCCTCGCTGTCGTCTACGCGGTGCTGGTCGAGACCGGCCTGAACACGGTCCGCGTGGGCAAGCTGATCATGAGCGCGTGCTTCGTGACGGACATGTGCACGGTGATCGCGCTGTCGACGATCTTCATCAAGCCGACGGTCTGGTTCCCGGTCTTCCTCGCAGTCTCGGTGGCGCTGATCGTCGTGCTCCCGAGAATCGCGCCGTGGTTCTTCGGACGCTACGGCGACCGCGTGATCGAGCCGGAGATCAAGATCGTGTTCGCGATCCTGATCGCGCTGATGGTGCTGGGCGACGAGGCGAACAGCCAGGCGGTGCTGCCGGCGTTCGTGCTCGGGCTCGTGATGTCCCGCCACTACCAGCTCCACCGGGAGGAGCAGAAGCGCATGCGCGTGGTTGCGTTCGCGTTCCTCACGCCGTTCTTTTTCCTGCGCGGCGGGATGAACGTGTCGCTGACGGCCGTCGTCGCCAACCTCGGCGTGCTGCTGCTCCTCCTCGCGGCGAAGATGACGCCGAAGCTGACCTTGATCTACCCGCTGGCGCGCCGCTACGCACCCCCGCACGGGACCTTCACGACCCTGCTGATGAGCACGGGCCTCACGTTCGGGACGATCAGCTCGCTGTATGGCCTGAACGCGCACATCATCAATCGCACGCAGTTCTCGCTGCTGGTGACGATCGTGGTGCTCTCGGCGATCATCCCGACAGCGATCGCGCAGCGGTGGTTCTCGCCGCCGACACGCGGGCCGGAGGAGCACATCCACATGCTGCCGCCGGAGCCTTCAGAGATCCTGATCGGCGAGTCGGGGTCGTAGGGCTGCGTAGCCGGCTCGGGCGCTGAGACGTTGCGACGCGCCGCGCTAGGCGGCTCAGCGCGCGCCGAGCAGCTCGAGATCGGCGCGCGTCATCAGGCGGATGAGCTCCTCGAACGAGGTCTTCGGCTTCCATCCGAGGTCGCGCGCCGCCTTGCCGGGATCGCCGATCAGGTGATCGACCTCAGCTGGGCGCACGAAGCGCTCGTCGATGACGACGCACTGCTCCCAATCGTCGAGCCCCGCCTCGTCGAACGCTACCTGCGCGCACTCGCGCACCGAGTGGCCGACGCCCGTCGCGATCACGTAGTCCTCGGCTGTGTCGCGCTGGAGCATCAGCCACATCGCTTCGACGTAGTCCTTCGCGTAGCCCCAGTCGCGTTCGGCGGCGAGGTTTCCGAGGCGCAGCTCGGAGGCGAGCCCGAGCTTGATCGCAGCGGCGTGCCAGGTGATCTTGCGAGTTACGAACTCGAGCCCGCGGCGCGGGGAGTTTGAGATCACGAGACGTCCCACGCCGGCGCAGAAGACGCCGCTCTCGGTCTCTATGTCAAACGTCCACTCGTCGTCGGGGACGCAGGCGGGCTCGACCCGCCGGACCTCGGCGGGGTTCTTGCGCAGATGTCTACCCTTGGCTCCGACAGGCACTGCTGAATACAGGTTCAGCTGGTAATACGTCCTGTCGCCTCGGTGCTCCACATACACCGACGCCGGCTGATCGTTCACGTGGTACATCCAGCACAGGCCCTGCGCGAGCACGGCGCTGTTGGTCTTGATCGATTCGCCGTTGCCCCTCTTGAGGCCGTCTCCCTCGTCGTAGCCACGGAGGAACGCCCGCTGCGTGTCGGTGTCCGCATTGAGGATCACGGGCGGGACCTGCTTGAAGCCGGTGGTCGTGTAGAGCTGTTCGCGGAGCCACGGAGCGACTGCCGGCGCTCCGGTGAGGAGGACGCGCCGAACGTCCACGTCCTCGTTCCAGCCGGACTTGCATGAACGCTCGCGGGAGCCTCCAAGAAACAACTTTGACCATAGTCCCGCGACATGCGCGCACAGCAGGTCGTCGTTATTGATGAAATCGATTCCGCGTCCGTCGCGGCCGACATGCCCGCCGGCAGCGAGAAGCCCAAGAAGTTCGGCCATCTCCTGAGTGCACACGCTCCATTCCTGCGGCGGTGGCATGTCGGACGCGAGGGCCAGTTCGTCTCCTGGTTCAACCTCCGCTGCCGTGATCTTGTCGAAGCTGGCGTCGAGCATATTGTGATGCGAAGTCACATCGACGATCCCGCCTCGAGCGTGAATCGAGATAGGGGAATGATTGGTGTCGCTCTTCCGCAGGCGTGTTGCCGTCACGGCCCTTACCCCGGTCCATCGTTCACCGTCCCACACTTCCAGTATCGAGCTGGGGGTGAAACTCTGAGTTGATGGTCCGGTGGGCGCGAGCGATACGAGATCGACGGGCGTCTTTACCGCTGCAACACCGTCGTTGCGGATGAGAAGCGGCGTATTGGAAAAAACACACTCATGGTTAAAGAGAACCCCCGACGTCGCGTGCAGACCGTATGACTCGCGGTAGTTAACGGTGATGAAGTGCCCGTACACCTTCGCGACGCCGTATGGCGAGCGAGGGTGAAACGGCGTGGTCTCGGTCTGCGGCACCTCGCGCACCTTGCCGAACATCTCGCTCGAGGACGCCTGGTAGAAGCGTGCCTCAGGGCAGACTTCGCGCATCGCCTCGAGCATGCGCGTGACGCCGACGCCGGTGAACTCGGCGGTGAGCGTCGGCTGGATCCATGAGACGGCGACGAAGGACATCGCGGCGAGGTTGTAGATCTCGTCCGGCTTCGAGGCGCGCAGCGCGTCCACGAGCGAGCGCTGGTCGAGCAGGTCGCCCTGGTGCAGCGTGATGCGGTCGCGTAGGTGCTCGATGCGGTCGAACTTCTCGGTCGACGCGCGCCGCACCATGCCGTGCACGTCGTAGCCCTTCTCGAGCAGGAGCTCGGCGAGGTACGAGCCGTCCTGCCCGGTGATGCCGGTTATGAGCGCCGAGCGCGGACGGGCCATCGGCGGCGTAGCCTATCGGCCGCAAGGGAGAGCTTTCGCGCACGCGTACGCGCGCGCAGCACTGCCACTCGACGACCGACACCGGCGCCTAATCGCGCCTGCACGCGCGCGTGCGCGCGCCGCATCGCCATCTGACGACGCGGCACCAGCCCCGACCGAGGCGGCACGGCGCCGGCGCCCCGAACCGAACTTTGCACGCGCGCACGCACGCGCGCGCAGCACCGCGATCCGACGATGCCGCCCCGGCGCCGCCTACGCGCCGCCGGCGAGACTGCCCTCGGCCTCGACGGGCGCAACGGGCGCGTCGTCGGCGCCCGCGGTTCCGGCACGGACAGCGCTGACAGGTGCGTCACGTTGGCGACGGAGCCACTGCACGGTGGCGGCAATGCCGTCGTGCACGTCGATACGCGCCTCCCAGCCGAGCAGCCGGCGCGCCTTCTCGACGGAGGGCCAGCGTCGCTGGACGTCGACGGTGAAGCTGGGGAGGTGCTCGAGCTCGAAGGCTTGCGGATCCTCGCCGCAGGCGTCCCAGACGATTCGCGCGATCTCGGCGACGGTGAGCTCGCGGGCGGCGGAGATGTTGAAGTCCTGGTTCTCTCCGGCGGGCGAGCTCATGGCGGTGACGATGCCCTCGGCGATGTCGTCGACGTGCGTGAGCGTGCGCGTCTGCTCGCCGGAGCCGAAGATCTGCAGCGGCCGCTGCCTGTCGAGTACCTTGTTGATGAGGTCGGGAACGGCGTGGGCGAGGCCGGGTTCGGGGTCGGGCAGCTCGCCGGGGCCGTAGGCATTGAACGGCCGGGCGATGGTGTAGCAGAGCCCGTGCTCTTCGTGTGCGGCCCTGCAGTAGACCTCGCCGGCGAGCTTGGAGAACCCGTAGGCGGAGCGGGGGACGGGGCAATCGGGGAGGTAGTCCTCGGTTGTGGGAAAGCGCTCGGCGCGCTCGAAGACCATCGAGGAGGAGACGTATGTGAAGCGCTTCACCTCGCGCTCGAGCGCGGCATGGACGATCGCGCCGGTGAGCGCGTTGTTGGCCTCGGTGAGGGTGTAGGGGAGGCGGTGGAAGTTGGCGATCCCGCCGACGATGGCGGCGAGATGGATGACGTGCGAGCAGCCTCTCGTCGCGGTGCGTGCCTGGGCGAGCACGCGCAGGTCACCGGTGTGCACCTCGCAACCCTCGCGCATCCACACAGGCGCGGGCCGCTGGTCGGAGACGCGCACCTCGTACGAGGGGTCGGCGAGCAGGCGCCTGACGACGGCGGCACCGATCATGCCGGCGCCGCCGGTGACGAGAACGCGGTTCACGGAGCGCTCGCGAGCAGCGCGATCTCGGACGCGTACGCGAAGACCTGCGAGGCGCCCCAGCAGTTCCATGGGTCCACGACGAGGCAGTCGCCGCTGGCGCGCTCGGCGATGGTGGCGAGCACGCGCGGGTCTGCGAACTCGGGGTGGTTGGTGGCGACGATGACGGCGTCGGCGCGGGCGAGCGCGTCCTCGAGCGAGGCGGTGGGCGTCGCGACGTGAGGGTCGTGCACGGCGACGTCGGCGAGCTCGCGCTCGAGCAGTCGGATGAGCTTGTGGGCGAGCGAGTCGCGCTCGTCGTCGGTGTCGGCCTTGAATGCGAGCCCGAGCACGGCGACCTTTCGGTCGGCGAGCGAGCCGAGACGGCGCTTGACGCCTTCGAGCAAGAACAGCGGCACCGACTCGTTGACGCGCGAGACGGCGAGCAGCATGCCCGGCGCAGCGGAGCGCTCCTCGGAGAAGGTGAAATCCTTGCGCAGGCACGAGCCGGCGGTGAGCCCGGGCTGCGCGATGCCGCCGCGGGGATAGTCGCGGTTGATCAGGTCGATGACCTCGAAGACGTTGGCGGCGTAGCGCTCGCAGTCCATCATGAGCAGGTTCGGCAGCGCGAAGTTGGTGTAGCGCAGGATGTTCGCCCAGATCTTGGCGAGCTCGGCCTGCACGGGCGTCGTCTGCACGAGCGGGGCGCGGAAGACACCAAAGAGCTCGGCGACGACGTCGCCCGAGCGCTCGCCGACGCCGCCGATGATGCAGGGGAGCGTGTCGATCTCTTCGATGAACCTCCCGGCGGCGATGCGCTCGGGAGCGTGCGCGACGAACACGTCCTCGCCGACGCGAAGCCCGCGATGCTTGGCGAGGTAGCCGGCGACGAAGTCGGTCGTCCCAGGCGCGATCGTCGAGCGCAGGATCAGCGAGTGCCCGGGTTCGAGCACGCCGAGCAGCTCGTCGAGCGCGCTGCGGATGTCGCGCATGTCGATCTCGATATGCGAGAACGACGGCGTGCCGAGTGTGATGATGATGTGCCGCGCAAGCGCGGCACTGGTGACGCGTCCTGCGAGCTGAAGGCGCCCGCTCGCGACGACGCGCTCGAGCAGCTCCTGCGCACCGGTCTCGGCAAACGGCATCCTGCCGCCGCGCACGGCGTCGATGCGCGCGGGGTCGTTGTCGATTCCGATCACGTCGAGGCCGCGATCGGCGAACGAAAGCGCGAGCGGCAGTCCCACGCGACCGAGGCCGACGACGGAGACGTCGGCGCTGCGCTGCGGTGTGCTCATCGAGGCTTGGAAGGTTAGCGGCGCACTCACGCTCGTCTTGAAACACGGCCGTCGCGAAGATGGCGCGCGTACTGGCGCGCGAATGCGGCGACGAACAGCGGGTTGTAGCGGGCGTAACGCCGCCACAGCCGCCGCGGCTCGCGCGATAGCCTGTAGCTCCACTCGAGGCCGGCGCGCTGCATCCAGCGCGGCGCCTGCGAGACGAGCCCGGCGTGGAAGTCGAACGCGGCGCCGACGCCGACGAGCAGCGGCGCGTCCAGGTATGGGCGCGCGCGAAACATCCACAGCTCCTGCTTGGGCTGACCGGTCCCGACCCACACGACGCTCGCGCCGGAGGCGTTGATGGCGTCGAGCGCGCGCTCGTTCTCCGCCTCGCCGAGCTCGCGAAACGGCGGCGAGAAGCCGCCGGCGATGACGAGCCCGGGGAAGCGCTCGCGCAGGCGCGCTTCGAGGAGCTCGAGTGCCTGCGGCGAGCGGCCGCCGTAGAGGTACATGGGCGTTCGGTTGGCGGCCGCGCGCGCGCAGAACGCGGCCATCAGGTCGGGTCCGTAGACGCGCGTGGCCTGGCGATGGCCGAGCGCGCGCAGCGCCCACACCAGCGGCTGTCCGTCGGGCACGGCGAGCGTCGCTGTAAGGACCGCGTCACGCGTTGCCGGGTCCTCGTGCGCGCTCATGACGAGGTTGACGGCGGCGGCGGTCACGTAACCGCGCTCGCGCGCGGCGATCAGCGCACCCATCCAGTCGAGCACGTGCTCGTAGTCGGAGATCGCGAGCGGGATGCCGAGGACCTCGGCCGTCGGCGGCTTGCTCGGCGGCGCGGGGCCGTGGTCAGCTGTCCTGGCTTCTGCGATTAGGAGAAGATACGCGCGCCGGTGGCGATCGATTCGGACTTCTGGCGCGGGCGTCGCGTGCTCGTCACCGGCCATACCGGTTTCAAGGGCGCGTGGCTGACGCTGTGGCTGCGGCTGCTCGGGGCGGAGGTGTCGGGCCTCGCGCCCTCGCCGCCGACGGCGCCGTCGCTGTACGAGCTGGCGCGCGCGGGCGAGGGCGTGCGCGAGTTCGCGATCGACGTTCGCGACGCGGCAGCGGTGCGAGGTGCGGTGCGCACGTCGGCGCCGGAGGTCGTCTTCCACCTTGCGGCGCAACCGTTGGTCCGCCGCGCGATCGCCGACCCGGCGAACACTTATCTGATCAACGTGCTCGGCACGGCCAACGTGCTCGATGCGGTGCGCAGCGACGCTCCCGACGTGCGCGCGCTCGTGGTCGTCACCTCGGATAAGTGCTACGCGAACCCTCCCGGCGGAGAGTCCAGGCGCTTCGTCGAGAGCGATCCGCTCGGCGGCGAGGACCCTTACTCGAGCTCGAAGGCGTGCGCGGAGCTGCTCGTCGCTGCGTACCGCAGCTCTTACTTCCCGGGCGAGCACGCCCCGCGGGTCGCGACGGCGCGCGCGGGGAACGTGATCGGAGGTGGCGACTGGGGGGAGGACCGGCTGCTCGCGGACGCCGTCCGAGCGGTGAGCGCGAGCGCCCCTCTGCGCGTGCGCAACCCCGACGCGGTGCGCCCGTGGCAGCACGTGCTCAACCCGCTCAGCGGGTATCTGCTGCTCGCGCAGGAGTGCGTGCGCACGGCGGCAGCGGCGCGCGCGTGGAACTTCGGCCCGCGCGCGGCCGACGAGCGACCGGTGAGCTGGATCCTCGAGCGACTCTCCGAGCAATGGCGCGGCGAGCTGCGCTGGGAGCTCGACGAGCGCGCGCACCCGCGCGAGGCGCGGCGTCTCGCTCTCGACTCCTCCGCAGCGGAAGCGGCGCTCGGCTGGACGCCGCGATGGGATCTCGCCGAGGCGCTCGAGCGGGTCGTCGATTGGCACGACGACGAGCGCCGCGGCGGGGACATGCGCGCGGCGACCCTCGCGCAGATTCGAGACTTCGCGGCGGCCGGCGCCTGAGCAGACGGGCGGCACGGGCGGGCGACCCCCGAGCCGCGAAGCCCACGGGCGCGCGTCGACCGGACGAACGCGTGAACGACCTCGCGGGCCTCCCCAGGTTTCCATAATCTTGGCCGCGCGTGAGCCCGCTGAGCATCCGCCGCTATCGCGCCGAGCGCCTGTTGCGTTCGCACTTCGAGCGGCTGCGCGGCGCGGTGATCACGATGGCCGACCGGCGACTGCGCGCGCGCGGTATCTGCGTCGACCGCAGCGACCTCGAGGTGGCCTATTCGCAAGCCTGGCACGGCCTGTACGCGGCGGTGCTCGAAGGCCAGGAGATCGGGAACCCGGGCGGGTGGCTCGCGCTCGTCACCTACCGGCGCGCCGTCGATGAGGACCGCGCGCGCAAGCGCGACGCGGGGCTCGCGCGGCGAGGCGCGGACACGGGCGCACGCGCGGCGATCGAACCGGATCTCGCGAGGGCGCTCGACGACCGCATCCGCCTGCGCCAGCTCATGGAGGCGCTGCGCGCGCGGCTCTCTGCGCGCGAGCTCCAGGCTGCCTCGCTGTGCTACCTGCAGGGCCTGCCGCGCGCGCAGGCTGCGGCGCAGATGGGCGTGAGCGAGGCGGCGATGCGCCGGCTGATGGACGGCCGCGGGGGGCGATCCGGAGTCGCGCGCAAGTTCGGCTCGCTGGTCGGCACGATCGACTCGGGCGAGTGGTGCGCGGAGCAGGGCTCGCTCATGCGCGGGCTCGCGTTCGGGATCCTCGACCCGCGCGGCGAGCGCTACCGGCTCGCGCTCTCGCACCAGCGCGAGTGCCCCGCATGCCGCTCGTACGTGCGCTCGCTGCGCGGACTCGCGGCGGCGCTACCGCCGGTGCCGATGCTGATGCGCTGGACGCTGGTCGCGAAATCGGGCGCGGCAGCGGGAGCGGGCGCGGGGGGAGTCGGGGCAGCGGCAACGGGTGCGGGTGCGGGCAGCTCGAGCGCGGGCGCGGTAGGCGCAGCGTCGACGACGGGTGCGGCAGGTGGGGGCTGGCTGATCGCGAGCGGAGGGCCGGCCGCTACGAAGCTTGCGATCGGCTGCCTGCTCGCGCTCGGCGTCGGCGCAGGCTGCGTGAAGCTCTCTCAAGAAGGCGCGCGTGCGCCGCACGCCACGCGTGCGCGCAGCCACTCCGCGCACGCGAGCGTGCGCGCGCACACAGCGGTTGTTGCCGCCCCGCGCCCGAGCAGCGAACGGCACGCAGCCGCCCCGATCCCGTCCGGCGCACGGCCGCAACAACTCGACGCGTCCGCACGTGCGCCGCGCGAGTTCGGCCCCGAGATCGGCGGCGTGCAGTCATCGGCCGGACGTAGCCCCGCTCAGGCGAAGCCGCGCGCGAGCGCCGCCGCCGCGTTCGGACCTTCGTCCGGCGCTACGACCGCTCTCCCGACGGCGAAACCCGCGCGCAGCGAACCGGCTGAAACGAGCGCCGGCGCGGCGGCCGCGCGCGAGTTCGCACCCGGGTAGCGCCGGGCGATCTCGCTAGTACGAGCGCGGGAAGACCTTGCTCAGCCGCGCGAGCGCGAGCGGATTGCCCCGCGGGCGCAGCTTGCCCGTGGCGACCGCGCGGAACGGGTCCAGGCGCTGGCCGACCATGTCCGCCCAGTCCTGCCAGGAGACGCGCAGGTGCAGGTCGGCGCGGGGGGCGTCGCCCTTGCCGACGGCGCTTGAGCCGTTGTCGACGGTGA
>Ga0209577_10005844_pt1 | contig 11420 bp, 11 predicted proteins | sample GraSoiAngelo_109_FD_185874 | JGI IMG/M metagenome (GOLD analysis project Ga0209577, IMG submission 185874) | Grasslands soil microbial communities from the Angelo Coastal Reserve, California, USA - 14_0903_12_20cm (SPAdes) (version 2) | ecosystem: Environmental > Terrestrial > Soil > Grasslands... | reverse complement strand
CGTAGATCCAGTGCCGCGGAAAGCCGCTCGCGCCGACGAGCTCGTGCTCGGCCGAGCCGTCGGCTCGAATGGTGAGCGCGAGGGTCGTCCAGGCCGTAGCGCCGTTGATGCGGAAGAACGGCTTGCCGCGGACCCTGCGCGGAGCAGGGAAGCCCGCACGTCCGCCGACCGTCTGGACGAACCGGACGGCGTCGTCTGTGACCTCCGGCTCGGATCGCAGCGTGTCGTACGGGACGCCGGCGAAGATCACGTCCTTCGGGCCGAGCCGGAACGTCGTCGACCCGACGAACGCCTCCCCGGCCTGGCCGTGGCCGACGACGCGACCGTTGTCGACCTCGATCCAGGCCTTCAAGAAGTTCGCCTCGCGGAAACGATCCTCGTCCTGGAGCCGCGGCAGGTCGCCGGGGGCGAGCCGGTCGGGCGGCGGCTCGTCGTAGTGGCCGATCCCGAGCTCGAACGGCACCTTCGGCATCCCTTCGATCGCCTCCGACGGGATCCACGAGATCGCGGTGACGGTTTTCTCGATGCGCATGGGCGCAGGTTAACGCCCTACGCGAGAATCTCCACCACGTCTCCATCCGCCACGACGTGGTCGCGGCCGACTCGCTGCCCCTCGAAGCGCGCGGACGGGCCCCACACGCGGGCGCCGCGGCAGCTCTCCGCGAGGTCGTGGTGGATGGTTCGCGCGACGTCGACCACCGTTGCGGGCGGATGGAGCGCGACCGGCTGATCGTCCCGCAGGAAGACCCGCAGCAGGCCGGTGAGCCGCCACACGGCCTCGCGAAAGGCCTCGAGGCTCGCCTCGTCCAGGATGGACACGACGACGAGCTCCAGGTCGGGGAGGGCCGCGGCGAGGTGCGCGATCGCGCCCGGCGGCGCCTCGTCGGCCTTCGTCGCGGCGAGGATCGCCGGGAGCGCGATGCCGCTCGCGTCGAGCTCGCGCCGGATCGTCTCGAGCTCGTCGAGCGGTGCGGACGCGTCGTGGCAGAGGACGATCGCGTTGGCATCGCGGAGCACGCCGAGGAGCGCGCGGCCGCCGCCGCGGCCCTCGCTCGCGCCCTGGATCAGTCCGGGGATCTCGACCAGCTGGACGAGCACGCCGCGGATCCGCGTCAGCGCCGGCACCGGCCGGGTGGTCGTGAACGCGTACTCGCCGGTCTTGATCTGCACGTTCGACAGTGCTTGGAGCAGCGACGACTTGCCGCTGTTCGGCGCGCCGACGAGGGCGATCTGCGCGGCGCCCTCGCGGCGGACGGCGATCGAGTCGCGGTGGACGACCCGGCTCCGGATTCGCGTCTCCTCGACCTGTGCGCTGACCCACTTGCGGATCTCCGCATACGGCCCGCTGCGGTAGTTCGGCAGCTCGGCGAGGATCGCGCGCAGCTCGCGCATCCGCTCGGAGCCGTCCTTTCCGACCAGACGGCGCTTGATCACCTGCATCTGCGTGCGGTGCGGCATCGGCACGGCGTGAGCGTACGTTTAACCCGGTCGTGCGCAGGGCAGATCGGATTGCGATGAAGTGGGCGGCGCTCGTCGCGTGGGTGCTGACCGCGGGCGGTGGCTTCGTCCTCCTGACGATCTGGCTCGCCCGCGGCGGGATGCGGCAAGGCCGCGAAGGCGGCGCCGGATCAAGCCGCCCTTGATCCTGAGCCACTTCCTGCTCGCGGCGACCGGCCTCGTGATCTGGATCGTCTACCTCGTGGACGACAAGAAGGCGATCGCGTGGATCGCCTTCGCGATTCTCGCCGTCGTCGCCTTGCTCGGGTGGACGATGTTCGCGATCTGGTGGCGGCGCCGTCAGGCCCGGGGAGCGGTGGCCGAAGCTGTGAGCCCCGACACGCCGGCCGAGCAGCGCTTCCCCGTGCCGATCGTGGCGCTGCACGGCGTGCTCGCCGTGACGACGGTGGTGCTGGTCTTCCTAACGGCCGTCGGCCTCGGCGGGAGTTAAGGCGCCGCTTGCGGTGCCGTCCTCAGGACGGGCGGATTTCCCGCACGTCCGTCTGAAATGACCGGTCGACCGAAGGGAGTTGGCGAGGCGCGAGTAAGACCTCGGCGGCTGCCTCGAAGTTCACGCGGCCGGCGCCGTTCGTCGCGACGTAGCCCGGGGCGCGACGCGGGCGCCAGAGCGGGATCCCCGTCTCGACGACGACTGCGTCGGGCGCGGTCGCGAGCACCTGCTCCGCCGCCTCTCGCTCCCACTCGTGCCGGTGCGCGTCGCGGAGGACGAGGACGACCTGGCGGCCGCCGTGGTCGAGGGGCGCGGTCGGCGACCCGGTGAGACGAACGGTCTCGGCGCCGAGGACGTCGCCGAGGCCGTGGCGCGCGGGGCCCGCCGCGATCGACGGCTCGGGCCTGAGCTCGACGACGAGCGGCGGCCGCGCCAGCTCGACCGCGCCCTCCGCTCGGAGGGCGCGCCGCGCCGCTTCGAGCCCCACCTCGGTGCCAGGCACGTGCCTGGCACCGGGACTCGCCCCGGCGGACATGCCCGCGACGCGGCCGGCCGCCTCGGCGAGCCGCTCCTCGGGGAGACGCCCTGTGGAAACCGCATCGACGATCGTTCGATGGACGCGCTCGACCGGCTCGGGGCCGAGGCCGGCGCCGAGGCAGAGCGCGTCCGCGCCGGCGGCGAGCGCCCGGACGGCGCCCTCCATTCCCACGGTCGCGGTGACGCCCTTCATGTCGAGCGCGTCCGTGATCACGAGGCCGCTGAAGCCGAGCTCCTCCCGCAGCAGGTCGTGGAGGATCCGGCGGCTCACGGTGGCCGGCGCGTCGTCGAGCTCGGGAACCCGGATGTGGGCGGTCATGATCGCGCGCACGCCCGCGTCGATCGCGGCTCGGAACGGAAGGAGCGCCGCGCCCAGGTCGCCGCCGACCGTCGGCAGCTCGTGGTGCGAGTCGAGCTCGGTGTCGCCGTGGCCGGGGAAGTGCTTGGCGCAGGCCGCGACGCCGGCCTCCTGCATCCCGCGCACGAAAGCCGCGACGTGCCGCGCCACGAGCTCCGGCTCCGAGCCGAACGAACGAATCCCGATCACCGGGTTCCGCGGGTTCGTGTTCACGTCGGCGACGGGCGCGAAGTTCAGGGTCACGCCCACCGCGGCGAGGTCGGCGCCGATCGCCGCTCCGACCTCCTTCGTGAGCTCGACGTCGTCGACCACGCCGAGCGCGAAGTTGCCCGGATACGAGCTCCCGCGGTCGTGCTCGAGGCGGGTCACGTCGCCGCCCTCCTCGTCGATCACGACAAGGAGGCCGAGGAGCTCGCCCGTCAGCGCCGCGAGCTGCTCCCGGCTCTCGACGTTGTGCGAGAAGAGGACGACGCCGCCGAGGCCGTCCTCGATCCAGCGGCGCAGCCACTCGGGGACGGCCAGGCCGTCGAACCCCGGCAGCAAGCAGGCCGCCGCGAGCCGCTCGAGACTCAAGCCTTGACGGCGCCGGCCGTGAGCCCGAAGGCGATCTTCCGCTGCACGAGCAGGAAGAAGACGATCACCGGGATCGCGATCAGCGTCGAGCCGGCCATGAGCCCGCCCCAGTCGGTGTGGCGGCTCGTGCCGGTGAAGTACGAGAGCCAGACCGTCGCCGTCTGCTTCGCCCCGTCGTTCAGGAGGATGCGGGCGAAGATGTACTCGTTCCAGCTCGTGATGAAGGCGAAGATCGACGTCGCCACGAGCCCCGGCGCGACGAGCGGGAGGAGGATCTTCACGAAGGCGCCGAGCCGGCTCGAGCCGTCCACCATCGCCGCCTCCTCCAGCTCGCGCGGGATCCCGAGCAGGAAGCCGCGCAGGGTCCAGACCGAGAACGGCAGCACGAAGGTCATGTACGTGAAGATCACGCCGGTCAGGGTGTTCACCTGCCCGTAGCGGCGGAGCACGACGAACAGCGGGATGATCAGCCCCGCCTGCGGGAGCATCTGGATCCCGATCATCAGGACGATGAAGAGCTTCTGTCCCGTGAAGCGGAACTTCGCGAGCGCGACGGCGGCGAGGAACGCGAGCGCCATCGAGAGCGCGACGGTGACGCCCACGATGATCAGGCTGTTCTTCACGTCGTCCCAGAAGAAGGGGCGGTGCACGGCGTCGCCGAAGTGCGCCAGCGTCGGGTGGAGCGAGAACCACGTCGGCGTGAGGCTGTTGATCTGGTCGTCCGGCTTGAACGCGGTCGAGATCATCCAGAAGACCGGGAAGGCCAGGACGACGAGGACCAGGATGCCGACGAGGTTCCAGGCCGTCCGCGTGAGGCGCCGACGCCGGCTCCGACGCGGCCGCCCCACCGTGGGCGCGACAGGAGCGGGAGCGATCTGCGTCTGCGCGCTCATCGCACCTCGTCGAAACGCACCATCTTGCGCACGTAGAAGACGCTGAGCAGCGCGACCATCAGGAGCATGAGGATCGAGATCGCGGCGCCGCGGCCGAAGTCGTGGAAGAAGTACCCCTGCTCGTACAGGTAGGTGCCCATCACGTAGTTGGACGTGTCGATCCGGGACTGGCCGATGAGCAGGAACGGCTGCGTGAAGACGCCGAAGTCCCAGATGATCGACAGGCTCGTCAGGATGAGGAAGATCGGCTTCAGGATCGGCACGGTCACGTCCTTGAAGACGCGCCACGGCCGCGCGCCGTCGATCTCGGCCGCCTCGACGAGCTCGCCGGGGACCTGCGAGAGGCCCGCGTAGACGGTCACGACGACGAAGGGGATCGCGCCCCAGACGATCAGGGCCGTCACGAGCGCGAGCATCGAGAACGTCGACGCGTACCAGTCGTGCTGCATGTAGTCGCCGACGTGGAGCTTCGTGAGGATGTAGTTGACGACGCCGTTCTCGAAGTTCGTCATCCAGAGCCACACCTGGACGGCAACGACGGGCGGCATCGCCCAGACGAGCACGAGGCCCGTGGTCAGGAGCACGCGGATCACCGAGCTGACCTGGACGAGGAGGAGCGCGATCAGCGTCCCGAGCACCATCGTCAGGCCGACGTTCGCGGCCGTGAAGATCACCGTCCGCACGAGCGTGTGCCAGAAGACCGGGTCGTGGATGACCGAGCCGAAGTTGGCCCAGCCGACCCCGACCCCCTTGTGCTGGATCAGCTCGAAGAGCCCGTAGCGCTCGAAAGAGAGCTTGAACAGCCAGTAGAGCGGATAGCCGAGGATCGCCCCGACCGTGGCGAGGACGGGCAGGATCAGCCAGTAGGGCACCGAGGCCCGCAAGACGCCGGACCACGTGAGCGGGCGCCGCCGCCGAAGCCGAGGGGCTGCTTCGGCGGCGAGCGCCGCTCCGCTCGGGACGTGGCTACTCGGCAACGAGCTCCGCGTCCCGCACTTCGCTTACGGCCTGTTGAGGGTGAGCGTGATGTTGTCGCTCGCCGCCGACGTGGCCTCTTTGATCGAGTCCTTCCCGGTGAGGATCCGGGCCAGCATCGTGCGGAGGACGTTCCCGTTCTCCACGTTGACCCAGTTCTTCGCCGTCGGGACGAACCAGCTCCGCTTCGCCGCTCGCTCGTTCACGCTGTTGCCGAGCAGGTTCGTCGCGTTCGGGATGTTGCCCTTCGCCTGGAGGACCTTCTCGCCGTCCGTGCTCGTGAAGATCCGGATCCAGTCCTTCGCGAGGGCCTTGTCGTTCGAGCCGTTCGGAACGGCCAGGTCGGAGCCGCCGAGGAAGCCCGGCATCGACTGGCCGGCCTTGTGGCCAGGCATGACGAACTGGCTGGTCACGGTCTTGTACTTCTTGCCGACGCAGCAGCTGAACCACGCGGGACCGACGATCGACGCCGCCTGTCCCTGTGCGTACACGTCGTACGGCTGCGGCCGGTCTTCGGTGCCGGTCCTGCTGGCATGCGAAGCCGCGTCGAAGAACCGCTTGTACGCGGCGAGCCCGGCCCGCGCCTTCGACGAGGTGAGGGCGCCGTGCCACTTGCCGCGGCCGAACGTCGCGATCGAGCCGCCGTAGTCGTAGACGAAGCTCATCGCGAAGTACCAGTCGGTTCCGGCGATGTACACCGGCGAGAAGCTCTTCTTGCCGTTCTTCGCCCGGAGCTTCTTCGCGATCGACGTGAACTGCGCCAGGCTCTTCGGCGACTTCGCCCCCACCTTCTTGTACAGGTCGGTCCGGTACGTGACCACGCGCGACCCGGCGTAGTACGGAACGCCGTAGAGCTTGCCGTTGAAGGTCGCCGACGCGGCGAGCCCGGCCAGCCAGCTCCTCGAGTTCGCGAACGAGGACTTGTCCGGTGAGAGGTTCGCGAAGGCGCCCGCGGCCATGTACTTCGTCATCTCGGTGTTCCCCATCTCGATGACGTCCGGGACGTTGCCCCCGGCGAGCGTCGCGTCGAACTTGCCCAGGTGGTCCGGCCACGTCTGGTACTGCACGTCGACGGTCGTCCCCGGGTGCGCCTTCTGGAACGCTGCATTCGTCGACGACACGAGATCGGGCCAGCCGGTCTGCGCGTCGACCTGGAGCCAGACGGTGATCTTGCTCGCCGACGCGCGCGTCGGCGAGTCCGTCCGTGCGGCCGCAGTCGAGACCACGACCAGAGCTGCGACCAGCACGAAGCTGGCGACATAGCGCGCTTTCATAGACGGTCCTCCAAGAAGTCGGTGGACGGCCTACGCCTGCGTAGCCCCCTCATGTGGCCGTACGGGGGTCGTGCGCTGCGGCCGCCAAGTGGTTCATACCAGTTGGCCACGGCGCGGACATTGGCACATTCCGGTAGTGGTTGTCAAGACCAATTTCGCCGTGCCGCGCAGTGGGCTAGACCACGCGCGCGTCACGAGCCACGTGCGACGAGGGCCTGCGGCCGGTGCATCTCGACGCTTCCGGAGAGGTCGGTGACGATCCGGTAGCGGTCGCCGCGGTAGGTCGACTGGACGAACTCGACGATCTCGCCGGCCTCGTTGCGGCTGAAGCGCTCGAAGAGGAAGGCCGGCGAGTGGAGCGGCACGCCGAGCGCCGCCGACTCCTCCTCGTTCGTCACGGTCGGCTCGATCGTCTGGATCCCGCCGGCGACGACGACGCCGTAGCGGTCGCGCAGGAGGGCGTAGAACGAGCCTTCCTCGAGCTCCGCGGCCGTGAGGCCCGGCACGAGCGATTCCCGGACGTGCAGGGTCTCGATCGCCATCGTCTCGCGGTCGGCGAGCCGGAGCCGCTTCGCGACGACGACCGCCTCGGAGGGCGAGACGTGCAGGAGCCGGCCGAGGCGCGCGCCCGCCGGGACGACCTTCAGGTCGAGCGTCCGCGAGCCCGGGGTCATCCCGCGCCGGCGCATGTCGTCGGTGAAGGAGGTCAGCGTCAGCTCCTGGGCGATCTTCGGCTCGCTGACGAAGGTGCCGGAGCCGCGCCGCCGTACGAGGTAGCCCTCGCGGACGAGCTCGTCGAGCGCAGCGCGCACGGTCAGGCGCGACACCCCGAGGTTGGCGCTGAGCTGCCGCTCGGAGGGGATCGACTCGCCCACGCCGAGCTGCTCGATGAGGTCGAGCACGCGGTCGCGGGTCTCGGCCTGCTTCGTCACGTGGTCAAGACCACCTCTGGCTCGGGCTCGGGCGCGGGTGAGGCAGCCAGCAGGCTCTTCCCCGTCTTCGGGTCGAAGAAGTGGAACCGGTGTGGGTCGAGGGCAAGGCGCAACCGACTGCCGATCTCGGCCTTCGTGCGCGGGTCGACGCGCGCATTGAAGAGCGCCTTCTCCTCGACGAGCAGCGTGGCGTCGTCCTCGCTCGCCTCGACGAGCGCCTCCGTGCCGATCCGCGGCGCGTCGACGTGGAAGAAGACGTGGACGTCGGAGCCGAGCTCCTCGAGCACCTCGATCTCGGACTCGATGCGCGGGATCTCGGGCGGCGCGAAGGCGGAGTCCTCGAAGCTCTCCGGTCGCATGCCGAGGACGACGGAGCGCGCGTCGCGCGGCGGCCTTCGGCGCGGGTCGAGCGGGACGCGGAACTGGCCGAAGACCGCGTCGTCGCCGTCGATCCGCGCCTCGACGAGGTTCATCGCCGGCGTGCCGATGAAGGCGGCGACGAAGAGGTCGACGGGCTGCAGGTAGAGCGTCTGGGGCTGGTCGACCTGGAGGATGCGACCATCGCGCATGACGGCGACGCGCTGGCCGAGCGTCATCGCCTCGGTCTGGTCGTGCGTGACGTAGACCGTCGTCACGCCGAGCCGCGCATGGAGCTGGGCGAGCGAGGCGCGCACGCCGACGCGGAGCTTCGCGTCGAGGTTCGAGAGCGGCTCGTCCATCAGGAACGCCTGGGGCTCGCGCACGATCGCGCGGCCCATCGCGACGCGCTGGCGCTGGCCGCCGGAGAGCTGCGCGGGCCTGCGGTCGAGGAGCTCGTCGAGGCCGAGCAGCCCCGCGACCTCCTCGACGCGGCGCTTCGTCTCGGCCTTCGGCGTCTTGCGGACCTTCAGGCCGTAGCCGATGTTCTGCCGCACCGACATGTGCGGGTAGAGCGCGTAGCTCTGGAAGACCATCGCCACGTCGCGCCGCCGCGGCGCGAGGTCGGTGACGTCGCGCCCGCCCACGCGGATGTGCCCGTCCGTGACCTCCTCGAGACCGGCGATCATCCGCAGCAGCGTCGACTTCCCGCAGCCCGACGGGCCGACGAGGACCATGAACTCGCCGTCCTCGACGCGCAGGTTCACGTCCTCGACGGCGAGGGTCCCGCCCTGGAAGACCTTGGTGAGGTGCTCGAGCTCGATCTGGGCCATCGACGACTCCGGGGAGCATAGGACCAGTTGCGCCGAAAAGCAAGACCAAAGACACAGGTTCGCCACAAATGGTATTGACCACCTTGGGCGAAGACGCGTAGACTGCCCGCGTGGTGACCGAGCCGAAGGCCCTCGACGAGCTGGTGACCGAGGCCCGGGCGGCGACCGGTGCTGACCACGACCTTCGCTCGACGGACGAACTGGTCGAGCTGATGAACCGGCAGGACGCGGGCGTGCCGGCGGCGGTCGACGCCGCGCGGCCGCAGGTCGCCGCTGCGATCGAGGCGATCGTGGCGCGTCTGGCGCGCGGCGGCCGACTGATCTACGTCGGCGCCGGCTCGTCGGGGCGGATCGCCGCCCTCGACGCGGCCGAGTGCGAGTCGACCTTCTCGACGGAGCCGGGGCAGGTGGTGGCGCTCCTCGCGGGCGGCCTCGCCGCGGCGCCGGCGGAGCAGGAGGCGGCGGAGGACGACGCCGAGGCGGGAGCGAGCGAGACGGCGGCGCTCGGCCTCGGGGAGGCCGACGCCGTCGTCGGGGTCAGCGCGAGCGGCCGCACGCCGTACGTCCTCGGCGCACTCCGCGCCGCGACCGACGCCGGCGCGCTGACGGTGGCGCTCGTCTCCGTCCCGGACTCGGAACTCGCGCGGCTCGCCGACCAAGAGATCGCCGTCGTCGTCGGCCCGGAGTTCCTCGCGGGCTCCACCCGGCTCAAGGCGGGAACCGCGCAGAAGCTCGTCCTCAACACGATCTCGACCGTCTCGATGATCCGCCTCGGCAAGACGTACGGCGACCTCATGGTCGACGTCCACGCGACGAACGAGAAGCTGCGCGAGCGGGTCCGGCGCATCGTGCGTCAGGCGACGGGCGCTTCCGAGGACGAGGCCGACCACGCGCTCGAAGAGGCGCAGGGGAGCGCGAAGGTCGCGATCGTCTCGCTCCTTGCCGGCGTCGACGCCGAGGCGGCGCGGGCTCGGCTCGCCGAGGCGGGCGGCGGCATCAGAAACGCGGTCTCCCGATGAGGCTCGGCGTCGAGGCCGCGGTCGTCGACGGCGAGCTCGTCCCCGGCGACGTCGAGCTCTCCGACGACGGCACGCTGGCCGGCTACGGCCTCGCGTCGGCGAACGGCCGCGGCGTCGCTGCGCCGGGCTTCGTCGACCTCCAGGTGAACGGCTTCGGCGGCGTCGACCTGCTCGAGGCGGACACGGACGGCTATCGACGGGCGGGCGAGGCACTCCTCGAGACCGGCGTGACCTCGTACCTGCCGACCTTCATCAGCGCGCCCGAGGACGATCTCGTTGCGGCTCTTGCGGCGGTGCCGGTGATCGCCGAGGGGCCGCGGATCCTCGGCGTCCACCTCGAAGGACCGTTCCTCGCGCCGAGCCGCCTCGGCACGCATCCACCCGAGGCGCGGCGCGATCCCGATCCTGCGCTCCTCGAGCGGCTGCTCGCGGCCGGCCCGATCCGCCTCGTCACGCTCGCCCCCGAGCTCGCCGGCGCCGACGCGCTCATCGAGCTCCTCCACGACCACGGGATCACGGTCTCCTGCGGCCACACCAACGCGACCGCCGAGGAGGCCGAGGCGGCCTTCGAGCTCGGCGTCCGCACGGTGACGCACCTCTTCAACGCCATGCGCCCGTTCCGCCACCGCGATCCCGGCATCGCCGGCGCGGCGCTCGCGCGGGACGACGTGATCGTCCAGATCATCCTGGACGGCGTGCATCTCGCCCCGGAGACGGCGCGGATCGTCTGGCGCGCGGCCACCGGTCGGCTCGCCCTCGTCACCGACGCGTTCGCGGGCGCCGGGACCGGCATGAGCAACGGCTCGTACAGCCTGGGCAGCCTCGAGGTGACTTTCCGCGACGGCGTCGTCCGCGGGCCCGACGGCGTGCTCGCCGGGAGCATGCTGACGATGATCGACGCGGTAAGGAACCTGCACGCGCTGGGCGTCCCGCTGGCGCAGGCGCTCGAGGCAGCGAGCACGGTGCCCGCGCGCGTCGTCGGAATCTCGACTGTCGGTCGCCTCGACGCCGGTCTGCCGGCCGACGTCGTCGTGCTCGACGACAACCTCCGGATCGACCGCGTCTTCGTCGGCGGGGAGGCGCGTGTCGTCGCCTGAGCCTGCCGCGGGCGCACGCGCCGCCGCCGAGCCTGGCGCTCACCTCCTCGCGGAGATCCGCGAGCAGCCGCAGGCCCTCCGCTCGCTGCTCGAGCACGAGCGCGAGTACGCGCGGGTCGCGGCCACAGCGCGCGACCGCGGCGCCACGACCGTGCGGATGGTCGGCCACGGCTCCTCCGACAACGCGGCCGCCTATGGCGTCTACGCCTTCGGCCTCCTCCCCGGCTGGACCGCGCTGCGAGACTCGATCACACTCTCCGTCTACTACGGCGCGGAGATCGAGATGGCCGGCTCGACGGCGATCGCGCTCTCCCAGTCGGGCCGCACGATCGACGTCGTCGACTACCTGGGCCGCGCCCGGTCGACCGGCGCGTTCACCGTGGCGCTTACGAACGAGCCGGCCTCCAACCTGGCCGGCGAGGCGGAGGCGGTGCTTCCGCTCGGCGCCGGGACGGAGCGGTCGGTCGCGGCGACGAAGACGTACCTGAACCAGGTCGCGGCCCTCGGGCTGCTCGCCGCCCACGCCGCGGGCGAGGGCCGCCGCTTCGCCGAGAGCCTGCGCGTCGTGAGCGGCCAGATGGAAGACCTGATCCCGAGGCTCGAGCAGCTCGTCCCGCCGATCGC
>Ga0209577_10005842_pt1 | contig 11425 bp, 10 predicted proteins | sample GraSoiAngelo_109_FD_185874 | JGI IMG/M metagenome (GOLD analysis project Ga0209577, IMG submission 185874) | Grasslands soil microbial communities from the Angelo Coastal Reserve, California, USA - 14_0903_12_20cm (SPAdes) (version 2) | ecosystem: Environmental > Terrestrial > Soil > Grasslands... | reverse complement strand
AATCTTGGCTGCTACTTTTTGTATGAGATTTCATCGATATTTCTTGCGAGCGATTTTAGAATCGGTCATTCTTAAGGGCTCAATAATCCATTAACATCATAAAGAATGTTCAGAAAGTTAAAAGACCTTTGGAATATCTAGGCATATATTCCATGCAACTAGTCTCGCAATACCCGGAGGAATATCATACAATTCTTCAAGAAGTAGTGCCACCTTGTCGCTTTTTTGTGGCGCATATTGCAACTTGCTAAATAATCTTTTTACATCTCTAGTTTGGATTTCGTGATTAGCCGCAATCTCAAGTGGATTGAGTTGCATTTTCTCCACTTGAAGATGGACAAGATAATCTATTATCAATTTACGATATTCATCTTTTGTTAGGTCTTCTAATGTGTAAGTGTGTTTGTCAATGATATTCTCGATATAGTCGTCAAATTCATTTTGATTCGTTTTAATTTCTACTATAGTAAGCGTAGTAGAAGGATACCGTGCTTTGTTATTTTCATCATCAGTTCTTGTATACGCATCACTATATTGAAAGGAAGACAAGGAAGAAGATGCAATTGTCTGAAACCTATGAATTTCAAGGTTATATAAAATACGTATATACGAATTTGGAGTATTGTAGTATTCTCCTTCGTATAGCCTGCAAGTTAGTGCATCTAATGCATCATCAAAATTTTGAAACCGAGAGTATTCTTCTGACTTGAAAACTCCTAAGGCATCGTCAATCATTTTTGCCGACCTCATTTGTTCGTTCATCCTGCTTCATATTCGATGCTTCCATTTCTAACTTCTTCAACGTCGATTGTGATTGCGAAATCCTTCTACGTAAAATTATTACTAGCGTAATAGATATTGCTGAAATCAAGGCTGCTGTTAGAAATATAAGATTGTAGGATATTGCTGAGGGAAAACTACCAGTATTGATTCCTTTTGCAAGCTCTTGATGTGTTTGCATGTAAATTCCTGCTATTGCAGGTCCAATTGAGCTTCCAATCAAGAATAGTACTACTGACATGCCAAGTGATACTCCACTATATTTTAATGGGGTATACTCCATTGTAATATTGAATGCCCCTACTTGTATCAATGAGATTCCAGCAGCGACTATAGCTAGGTTTATTGCAACCATGAATTCTGTTGAATGAAACATAAAGAGGCTGAAGAAGCCAATGGTCATAATAATAGTCCCTGCAACAGTTGGCTTAAGGTTACCTATCTTAGATACAATGAAACCTGAAGAAGGAGCAAATACCAGAATTACGATCATGAAAGGTAATTGAACCATTGCAGTAGATACAGCGTCTCCACCAAATCCAAGAGGCTGAGGACTTCTTACTAATATTGGAATCGTCTGATATACCATGAACATAGTGATTCCAAAAATCAAGATAACGATATTAGCAGGAAGAAGAACCTTGTGTGCCATTAAACTAAGCTCGATTAACGGCGACGCTGCTCTTCTTTCTATAATAACAAATAAGGCTAATGATCCCATTGATAACACGGCTAATGAAACTACTGTAATCTGTGTGGAAGACGAGTTTAGGTTACTGCTATTTCCGATGTATGTAAGTCCAAGTAGAAAAGAGGCTATTGTAACAGCCAAGGCTATGGCGCCTTTTAGATCAATTCTGCTTGCATTATTCACACTAGCTTTGGTTTGCTTCCATGAATACTTGGGACTCGCGGGATGTCGCAAGCTAATGGAGGTTTCTGCTTCAGCTTTATTATCTCGAATAAATCTATAGATTACAACCCAGAGGATAATGGCAACAGGAACTATGGAAAGAAACGTAGCATGCCATCCAAAGTTTTTGATTATGTTTCCACCTACTTCCAAACCAACTACTGATCCTGCAGCAAACATTGAGCTGAACACTCCAACACCTATCGCAAGCTTATCCTTAGGGAGTTGATCTCTTATAATTCCAAAAGCTATCGGAAACATGGATATACCGATACCTTGAATAACTCTTGCAATAAGAAGAAAAGATATGTTGCTGGAGAGGCCACCAACAGAAATTCCTATGATATAAATTATAAATATTATTAAGACCATTTTCTTTCGTCCATAGATATCAGACAACTTGCCAGCAATAGGAGTCGCAACAGCACCTGAGATAAGATATGCCGTGAGTATCCAGGAAGATGTACTGTACGATATATGAAAATCGCTGATAATGTCACGAATAGCTGGTAATAGCATAGTCTCTCCGTAGAATGTAACTAGAAGGGTACATCCTAGGATAGCGAGTGTTATCCACACGGAAGTTCTAATTTTTTCAGAAGTTTCTGGGAACACTGATTTTGAAGATGATAGAGGTTGTGGTGGGAGTTTTTTATGGACTTCTCCTTCGTTGATATGTTCATCTTTGTTTAAATCATCCATCACAATCCCCGGCTTTTCTGATTTCCAACACGTTCAATAGTTGCAGACTTGATCTGTTTTTCCAGTTTGGCTCTAAATCTTTTGTATTCTTCATCTACGTTCATAGCTGCTCTTAATATCTTGTTTTGTCTTCGATTCGATGATTGTAAAAACATCTTAGTGTCTTTTGGGAGGCAGTGTCCTCCTATTCCATCTCTTGGTTCTAAAATGTTGACATTCCATTTAGTATTAAGAGCATCCCGTAATTCTGGAAAGTTTATGTTATTTGCTTGACAATACAGATAGAGCTCTTCAGCGAAGGCTATCTGTAAATATCTCTGTGCGTTTTCTGCAGTTTTGGTTATTTCAGCAATCTCTATGTTTGTTACCGGTTGCATAGGAATTCCTAGACTTTTTGGTGAAGAGGATGAAGAATGACGTTGGGAATTAATACTAACACTATCAACACCTTTATAGAACTGCATACCTGCTTTAAGACAACATTCACACACTCCTCCTATCACGCGAAGCTGATTTACACCATGCTCGTTTTCTTCCAATGAATACCATCTATGAGGTGCATGAACTACATGCACTCTATGATTGAGTGTATCAAATACTTTCTTTGATGTTCCTTTTGGAACAGTACTTTCTATTGTAACTAAGGCTCCACTCTTTGCTTCTTTTGAAATCTTTTCAACTATAGATAATAAACCCTCTATTTGAGGAGAAAACATATCATCTGTTTTATGAGTAGAGACGCATAAAATAAAGACATCAAATTCACCAAAGTTAGGAGCTTTTTCAATCGCTGCTGTCTTCTGCGCCGTTTCCACAGCTTTTGAACTTATATCATATCCATAAGTGTCAAATCCTCTTTCTTTTACATACTTTGCTACTGGCAATCCGAGCTGACCTAGGCCAACTACTAGAACTTTATTGAATTGGGAATGCGAATTATTATCATATTGTTCTTGGTTTGTTGTATGTATCTTGGCAGCTGTTGCTTGTGTACCGTCGGTAACGCTTGGCCAATTTAATGGCTCATGACAACATGCTTTAGGATTATTATATGATATTTTGAATAATCACCCTTTGGAATTCGTTATCCGTCATTCGTTATTGAAACACATAACAGAACTGAATTTATTTAAACCCAGTAGTAATTTCTAACTAACTGGATAGCACCACACTTACTAACTCAGTAAGAAATGACTACTATATTTAATTATTACCTTACAACATTATCATGATAAAGATGATGGGTAACTATGGAATCAGCATTTGACAAAGAAACTAGCAAACATACGAATGATAATTGTGACAATAATGTTGAGTGCAAGGGAGTATTTGATGCATGGAATCTACTTGGTAAGAGATGGTCTTTACTGATATTAAAGAATTTGAACGCCAAGGAAAGTATTCGATTTAATGAATTGAAGAGAGTAATATCTGGGATTAGCAGTACTGTGCTGGCAGATCGATTGTTAGAACTTGAACGTGAAGGACTTGTAACCAAGAAAATTTATCCCGAAATCCCTCCAAGGGTAGAATACAGTCTAACCTCTCGTGCCAAAGAACTTGGGATTGTTCTAAGCTCATTAGGGAATTGGGTTCGTAGATGGAATTCCAAAATAAAGATCAGTGCCGTGTCCAAACAAGAAGGTCGATAGGTATTACTATGCAACACTAGAAGCTTTAAAAAGATAAACAAATGAATACAAGCCGTTACCCATAATTTAAGCAATATGTATGATGTTTATACAAAGACTGGACAAATAATTCTAGGTACGGCGCCGTTCAACCCGTTAAAGATAAAGAAGAAGATAAATGAATACCTGTGTGGCTCAGTAAAAGGCCTTATAAAATCCTGTCCTCTAACCAGCTGTTCTGGCATCAGCTCTGGATTTTGTTTTGGTTGTAATCCTGGGTACTTTCCACCGGCTAGCCCATGTTCCTAATTCTTTAAGTATTACTCTTAGTTCTTTTGCTCGAGGTGTTAAACGATATTCAACCTTTGGTGGAATTTCTGGGTAAATCTTTTTAGAAACAAGGCCTTCACGTTCAAGCTCGAATAACCTATCAGCCAAAACAGTACTGCTTATTCCTGGCAATAGTTTCTTAAATTCATTGAACCGTATTACTTCATTTGTGCAAAAATTCTTTAATATTAACAAAGACCATCTTCTTCCTAATACCTCCCAAACATTGGCTACTTCATCAGCTGTTTCATCTTCCATTTCTGTTGCAACAAAGTGCTGATTTACCATCAGGCCTTGGAATAGGCCTAAGTAATATTTAACTACTTCGCTTTACAGTTGCAATACGCATCCGATGACCTAAAGTAAACTGTGCTGTGCTAGACTTAAAGTATAGGATCGATGATTGTTAGCAATAGTCGATATCGATGTCATAGGAAAGCAGAGTGACGTACGTGACTTATGTCATGTTTCGCAAATGGGAAGATCGACTCATTTTACTAATTTTGTATAATAGCTCCTAAATTAGTACTTTCAAGTCAGTCAGCTATTGCTTACTTTGTCATTTACTGGTAACCTACTAAGTAGTAAATGGCTACCATAGTTAAATACTTGTCTCGCTATTACAGCTAGATATGAATGAAATTAGTAATTCTCCAAAAAATCACAAAACAATAGTAGAGTCAGCGGCCGGAGAGAACGAAGAGATCGGAAAATTGAATTTACCTGTAAATGATCGTGATCATGTACAAGGCCCTAAGACAGCGCCTGTGAACTTAGTAGAATATGGTGATTATGAATGTCCGTATACAGGTCAGGCTTATCCAATCGTCAAAGAGATACAGAAACGTCTAGGCGATAAGCTACTCTTTGTCTTTCGCAATTTTCCGCTAAGAGAAATACACCCTCATGCAGAACATGCCGCTGAAGCAGCAGAAGCTGCGGCTGCGCAGGGAAAGTTCTGGGATATGCACGATTATTTGTTTGAACATCAACTAGCCCTTGATGACAACCACTTATTGAAATATGCGGAAATGTTGGGTATTGATACCGATAAATTCCGAAGGGAAATGTCTGGACACATTTACACGTCTATGATCGACAAATCCTTAGGAGAAGGTATTGCCAGCGGTGTGGAAGGCACGCCAACATTTTTTATCAACGGAGTACGACATAATGGCGCATGGGATCTAGAAACACTTCTCGCTGCAATTAAAAAGAAAGGTCTTTAAGCAGACATAAACTGTTCAATGGTAGTAAAGAATCTGACATTTTTTGTAGAAGTATAGCATATGAAATTAAAAAAACATGACTGGTCTTTACTTACAAAGGAAATAAATGAAGTGAAAAGTTTTGAAATAAAGTTACGGGGTAAACGTCAATAATAGTAATACTTTTCTCTTTGAACAAATCATAATATGTAAGGAGATTTTACCAATGAAGCCTGTTCTATTGATCGTTGATGATGACCTTCAGGTGAGTTTTCTATAAGGTAAGACTTCTACATAGACTTCTATGTATACGTAGGAAACAAACTGACAATATATTATGTGTTCATCTTCGCCAAATAAATCAAAACGCAAAAACACCATAGGGGTTAGGAAGAGTGCTAAATGGAGTTCACCTTGGGTGGATTTACCTCAGCTGTGATTCTTCTATCACTAAACACCTGACAAAACATACAACTAATCACGTAGACGTACTAATAAGTATGGCTATGTATACATCGCGGGTCAGTAAATGGCCTTATAAAATAATGTCCGCAGCTCTAGCTAGCTGATCTGGCAGGAGCTCTTTTTCGAAGTCTGTCTAATTGAAAAGTATGCTGCCAATTAGTTAAAAAATGACTCGGTAGTATTAATGTTACCAACTAAGTAAGATGAAACTACTAATCTTAAATATATGCAAATTAATATGATCTGACATGGTTCAAACTGAATTTGTTGAAGTTGCAAAGGTAAATGAAATTCCTGATGGAAAAATGAAACATTTTGAAGTTGATGGAAAAGAAGTATTAATTGCTAATGTAGGTGGCAAGTTCTCTGCCATAAGTGACAGATGTGGTCACATGAATGCCCTACTTTCAATGGGCAATTTGACAGGAACCACTGTAACATGTCCATTTCATGGTTCGAACTTCGACGTTGTCACAGGAAAGAAGCTAACGGAACCAATTTTAACTCCGCCCCAAGGAATGGAACCACTACCACAAACGTGGCAAAAATACTTGGAACATGCAGGCAAACTTATGGCTCACATTAAGACCTATGATCAAACGACTTATGAAACAAGACTTGATGGAGATAGAATCAAAATCAAGGTTTAGCAAACAAATAGGTTGAGTACATATTAGACAGGAGAGATCGTGAAACTTGAGAGAGGGTATCAATCCAACTGCAAAACCGACCGGTACGGGCTGCGTCGACTGCTTGGCAACAGGCGGGTGGTGGCTACACCTCCGCAGATGCGCCGAATGTGGGCGAATCGGCTGCTGCGATAACTCGCCAAACCAACATGCCTCAAAACACAACACGAGCACTGGCCATCCGATTATCACGAGCTTCGAGCACGGAGAGGATTGGTTCTACGATTACCGCACAGGAGATTACTTTGCCGGGCCTAAGCTACCAGGTCCCCACGCCCACCCCTTGGACCAACCCGTGCCTGGACCGGCTGGACGGGTGCCCGTAGAATGGCAATCGCTCCTCCACGAATAAATTGCGAGTTGCATCAAGGGGGGCTTGAGCGTGATGTTATTTATGGTCTTCAAACGATGATTAATGCCATAGCGATCATGACAAGATCCCAAACCAATTGCGTCCGGAAGGCGCTGGACTACCAGAAAGACATACACCCAACGGGCAAAATCGTCTTAGTGGTGTCAAAGATATAAGCACAATTCAAACCTTCACAACAATATTGGCAATAGCACAACAATACCATTAAACCATAATGGAATTGTAGGAGATATGGTAAAAAATGAACATTTATTTTTTAATATGCGAATCATGTTATCTAGTTGCATCAGTTGCATCAATGATTCAGAATGATAAGGGATTTATCTTCTCGAAAATTAATTCTTTTCAGATATGATACTACTAATTCTTCATTCCCTGAATAGTCCCAATTATTGTATCTTGTTTTTGTAGTTTTGATTGCCTCAGCCATTCTTTATCCGTTTTATTGGTTGGTGATCCTCTTTATGCCATACCACACAACGATGACAGAAAGCACCATCGTGGTAATAATAAACTTCACATCGTCTACAGTATTTCTTATCACCTTCGTAAACCTATAGTAGAATCTATCGGTTTTCCTCTAGTGGCAGGCTGAATGAAAATGTGGCTCCTCTGCCATCAGGGTTATTTTCCCCCCAGATTTTACCACCGTGAGCCTCGATAATACCCTTCGATATGAACAAACCTAATCCTGTTCCTTTATAAGATTTTGATGCAAATTTTGTGAACAGTCTTGGTAATATACTCGAGTCTATTCCTTGACCAGAGTCCTTTACACTAACGATAATTGCTTTATTGTTGTTGCTATTATTATTACTCTTGTCTTTTTCTACACTAACTAGTATAGTTCCTTCTGTAGTGAATTTGATAGCATTACTTAAGAGATTTGAAATAACTTGGGATATTCTTCCTTTGTCTGCTTGTATTAAAATATCCCGTTGAGGATCGTAGGACAGCCTTATATTTTCGTTATTAAGGAAGTCTCTGCCTAATGTGATATCATTCATAGCGTTTAGCACTACATCTTTTAAATTAAAGTCTTCTTTGTTTAGCTCTAGTGATCTGCCTTCAATTTTTGTAACATCTAGAATATCATTTGTAAGCGTCTGTAATCTTTTTGCATTCCTAATAGTGACTTCTAACATTTCCTGTTGTTTGACATCCTTTATCTGAGATTGAAGAACCTCTGTTAAACTGATTATAGGTTGTATAGGAGTGCGTAATTCATGAGCTGCTACGTTGATAAATTCCTGCTGCATTCTATCATGAATTTTCAGTTGTTCATACAATTCAGTTTGTTTCCACAAGTTCTCAAATATTGATACGTATGATAAAACGCCTGGTCTGCTATTAGAGTAAGTTGATAATCCTATTGCTTCATCGAAAGTTCGCTTTGAATCATCTCTTAATTCCATAACCAATGAGACTTTTCTGTCAACTACCAGGATCGTTGCTTTAGTATCTGACGTTTTTTCGATATATCTAATATCGATGCTTTCAGCGTAATTCTCTTTCAAGTGTTGTACTATATCTTCAGTTGATTTATGTGAAGGCATCAATATTCTAACTTTTACATCTCGCTTTCTTGCTGCTTCTTCTGAAAACTGTATTACCCCCAGATTCTTTTGTCGAATGAAGGCATTAGTAGTAGGAAACATTATGATTATTTCATTTTCTGCCTTATTTACAAGATTTAAGTATAGATCCCTTGCTCTAGATGACATTGGAATAACTTCTACATCTGCCCACTCAGCACCTACCTCAATATCTCGTATTCTATCTTCAGCATCAATACCATTTTTCCATAATTCTTCAAATAAGCTATTAAAATGCTCTACATAAAGAGGTTCATTGCTGACAAAAAGTGTCTTTGTCATTTCAGTACCTTCTGTATTTGCTATTGAACCAACTACTTCTTTGTCTGAAACGCCAAAGCTTATAGGTATTTGATTAATATGCCGTACAACTACTCCACCATCTAGAAATATTTTAGCCAAGTTGGCACTATCTTTATCCTTGATAGTAGTAAGCCATCTGATTCCCTTATGTTCTGCATTTTTAGATTTTTCGGTAATCTTTTCGATGACCTTGAAAAAATTATTATAAACAAACTGTAGTCTATTATCTTGAGTACAAACTGAAAGTTGATTAGAATTTTCAAGATATCCTTTGAATGTCTTTTTCTTTCCCTCATCTTCTTCTAATACTTTTGTTTCATAGTTGATTATTCCTTCGTCAATCACCCTGATTCTCTGCTTCGCCGAAATTGCCTTGTTCCAAAGAGTATCAAACATATACTTGTGTTGATCTAAAATCTCCTTTACATCACTGCAAATAATCTCTGATGCTATTTTCCCTTTCTCAAATAAAATTATAGGAGCAAGATATTCTGTTTCGCTTACCATAAAATTGCCTTTTATTCCATCTAAATGTCGTAGTTCGTTTACTATTGTCATAAGCTCTTTACAAGCAGCTATATTATCATGAGTAATTTCAGTAAGATATCTAAGTTTTACACCTCTACCTTTTGCATCAAGAAAAGCCTTCTTTATTGGTTCAAGTATGACGGCTAACGATGGTCGTGTGTAGTTCATACAGGTATCAATTCTTTTCTTTGAATTCGCAAAAAACTCTAATTCTGCATCGATTACTTTATCAACACCATACAATACATAGCTTTTCCTTTCATTTTCCGTATTCTTCTCACAAATTATTTCCTTTAACTACTTATTAACCATTATTTTGACACAAAGAAGCGGTCTTTTAATAACTACGGCCTCTGCAGATGCTTGTGTAAACATACGTATGTTTTTTTTAATGTGTCTCAAGCCTACGGTTCAAATATAGTAAAACTTGGTAGATGACAGTTACTAACTAAAAAAGCGCTGACGAATGTGTCGTGGTCTTCGTCGTTGAAATATATCCAGGTGCAGATGCCTCTACTGCAGCGGTATAATTGTTGTTGCTATTATTTTTTGGGCTTGGGGTTACTTCGGCGGGATATATAACTTTTCCATTACCACCCATGATTTCTTTCGTCGTGCCGTTAGAACCAAAGGTAATCCTCAGTTTTACAATTACATTCTCCCTAAATATACAAATCCGGCCATTCTATCTCTTCCAGAAAAAATGGTTAACTCAATTGAATTCTTAAGCACAACTATAAGGGAAACCGCTGCAGCGCCCAACCAACCAAATAGGGCTTAATTTCACCGTACCTGCAGGCATTTGATTACACCGTTCCATTTTAAGGAAGCCAATATTCCGGAGTACCAATAGCGTCCATTTGAGTCCAAGCACTCCAAGACTTGATTCGATAGGACAGTTTTTCATTGACGCTGATGGCAGGATGGTTTTTCAAAGCTGTTTTTGAACCTTTCGGCACTATACATTTATTCCCTACCAATCTTAAATAGTATCCTCAGTATAATAAACTCAATATGCCACGAATTATTCATTTCGACCTACCTGCAGACGATCCCGTGAGAGCGCAAAAATTCTATGCAGAAATCTTTGGCTGGAAGTTCGACAAGTGGAATGGCCCTATGGAATATTGGATGATAAAAACTGGCGATGAAAAAAATCCAGGAATAAATGGAGGTCTCTCAAAAAGAATGGCTGGACAAAACGCTATGACAAATACTATTGATGTCCCATCAATAGATGAATATGCAAAAAAAATTCAATCAAAAGGTGGCCAAGTAATCGCGCCAAAAATGCCAATTCAGGGAATAGGCTATTTTGCATCATGCAAGGATACCGAGGGGAACGTATTCGGAATTATTGAGATGGACGAACACGCAAAATAAGTCTTCTTTTCTTTTTTTACAAAAATTGATACAACGATTGATTACTGGCGATAAACTCGCAGATAATCGCTGGGCAAACTTTGTAATTACACCAGGATATCCAAAGCTCCGTTCTTCTCAAAAAACTAGCCAGCAAATTACTACCCTACTTAAATAGTGTAGTCTACAGAAGTATAATATATGGTATCCCCTTCATCCAACCAGAAGGTTGCTGTAGTCACAGGCAGCTCAAGTGGAATAGGATTTGAAACGTCCTTGACATTGGCAAGGAACGGATTTCTGACATATGCTACAATGCGTAATCTCAATAAAAGCGGCAATATAAAATCAGCTGCAGATAAGGAAAAATTGCCATTAAAGATAGTACAGCTAGATGTTACCGATGACGGGTCCGTGAAAAATGCGATGCGATCAATGATAGCTGAAGCTAGCAGAATAGATGTATTGGTGAATAATGCGGGTTACGCACTTAATGGTGCGTTTGAAGACATTGCAATGGAAGAGCTAAAGGCCCAGTACGAAACC
>Ga0209577_10005841_pt1 | contig 11425 bp, 12 predicted proteins | sample GraSoiAngelo_109_FD_185874 | JGI IMG/M metagenome (GOLD analysis project Ga0209577, IMG submission 185874) | Grasslands soil microbial communities from the Angelo Coastal Reserve, California, USA - 14_0903_12_20cm (SPAdes) (version 2) | ecosystem: Environmental > Terrestrial > Soil > Grasslands... | reverse complement strand
TTTGTAGTCTTCGAGCAACAACCTAATTGCTGATCTCACGAGTTCGGATCGGCCGGCGAATCCCCCTGATCTCTGGATCTGGTCCATCTCCTTTATCATCTGATCCGGAAAGGATAAGCTGACAATGGCCATTTTCGACACCGTTGAAATGATTAACAATAGTTATAAATCTTCCAGCCAATTGTTATTAACATGGCTCCCAAGCCGATCGCCGGCGGCAGAAACTCATCACGGATTCAAGGAGTTATGATGATCAGATAGCATAGTTCAGTATTGAATATGCGGCGTTACTTGCGGAAGTTAATAACTCCGGACACATACTTAATAGTCCCTTGCTCCACTGCTAGGCTCATAGTTCAAGGAGAATTACGAATGAGAGGAAGATATCTCATCGCCGCGGTCCTATCCGTAATCCTGGTAGTGGCAACAGCAGCCGGATTGTACTTCAATCGGCCTTCATCCGAAATGAGTTCAACTCAGGTTCAAGTAGTCGCCGCCGAAAACTTCTGGGGCAGCCTGGTGTCGCAGCTCGGCGGAACCCACACACAGGTGCTGAGTATCGTTTCCGATCCAAACGCCGACCCTCACGAATACGAAAGCAATGCGGCGAACGCTCGGGCGATTGCGAACGCAAACTTAGTCATCGTTAACGGCGCTGGCTATGATGACTGGGCTCTAAGACTTCTTTCAGCAAACAATAACCCGAGTCAGAAAGTTTTGAACGTGGCAAATCTCCTTGGGAAACAGGCTGGGGACAACCCGCACTTCTGGTATAGCCCGAGTTACGTGAATCAAACCACACATGCGATGTATTCAGATCTTGTTTCCGTCGATAGCACCAATGCTGCGTACTACGGACAGCAATACGCCAGTCTAAACGCGTCCCTTGAACAATATAATAGTCGGATCAACGAGATTGCCGCAAAGTATGCAGGGAGGCCTGTAGCATCGACAGAAAGCATCTTCGTCTACTTAGCCGAAGCGACTCAGCTTAACCTCATCTCCCCGCCCGAATTCATGAAAGCAGTGTCCGAAGGAAACGATCCGACGACTCCTGACAGAATCCTATTTGAGCAACAGATTATCAACGGCACTCAACCCAGAAACGCAACAGTTCTGGTATTCAATGAGCAAACTGCGACACAACTTACCTTAATGCTCAAGGCTGAGGCTGTTGCACATTTGATTCCAATTGTTGGCGTAACAGAGACCGTGCAACCGACCGATATTCACTTCCAAGATTGGATGAACGCAGAGTTGATCGACCTTCAGCGCGCTCTCGATTCACAAAACTATGGACATTGATGAGTGAACACGATAACTCCCGAAATCGTCTCTGCTAGAAACCTAACAGCCGGTTACTCGAATGGCACGGTCTGGCGAGAGGCCAGTTTCACCGTTAATCGTGGGGAGTTTGTAGCGATTATCGGCCCCAACGGGGCAGGGAAGACCACCCTCTTTCGGTTGATTCTCGGATTGCAGCAACCTCTTGGTGGCAATATCGAGATATTCAATGCCGAGCCAAGGCGTGGTAACCCTCTGATTGGCTATGTTCCTCAGCGTCATGGGATCGACAGCGAGACAAATATTGAATCTCTCGAATTAGTGCGACTGGCGTTTTCGGGCAAAAATTGGGGAGTCAGTCTCTCAGGACGAGACCGCGAAGCGGCTCTTGGTGCGATGAAAGATGTGGGAGCACAAGATCTGGCGCATCGTTCTCTCAGCGTCCTGTCAGGAGGAGAATTGCAGAGGATATTTCTCGCGGAGGCCTTGGTGAGCGGTCCCGAACTGTTATTGCTCGATGAGCCATTGTCGAATCTCGATCTAAGGCATGAGAAGGATTTGGTTCAGCTTGTGAATAGCGTCGTTCGATCACGAAACGTAACGGCCTTGCTGATTGCGCACAACATCAATCCCCTTCTACCTTTTCTCGATAAGGTGATTTTTATCGCGAATGGCAAGGTTGCAACGGGGAAGCCCGAAGAAGTCTTGACATCAGAATCTCTAACAGCGCTTTATGGGGTCCCCGTTGAAGTTCTGCACGATTCTAGGGGCAATGTTGCGATAGTAGGCATTGAACAACACCACGGTGACGAATAACATGGCCCTCAGCGTAAATTTCGTCACCGATCTTCAGGAACTCTTTCGGTACCCATTCATGCAGCACGCGCTTGAAGCCGGGACAATCGTCGCAGTCATCGCAGGCATTGTTGGCTACTTTGTTGTGCTGCGTCGGTCATCGTTTGCGGCCCATGCACTCTCACACATTGGATTTGCCGGGGCGGCCGGAGCCGTGTTGTTTGCTGTTAATCCCGTTTATGGTCTGCTGCTGTTTACGGGGGTCGGTGGCTCGGCGATGGCTGTTCTCAGCCCTCGAGCGGCACATCGTGATGTTCACATCGGCACAGTTCTTGCGTTTATGCTGGGCTTAGGAGTATTGTTCATCAGTCTGTATGCCGGGAATTCGAGCCAAACATATTCTATTTTGTTCGGCCAAATACTTGGCATTAGCAGTAGCGATGTGATTCTGACTCTTGCTGCCGGTGTGATAATCTTGGCCGTTGTAGCGGTTGTGTATCGGCCGCTTCTATTCTCCTCCTTAGATGAGGACGTAGCAGAAGCGAAGGGAATGCCCACCTTCTTGCTTGGGATAGTTTTCATGCTTCTAGTTGCAGTAGCGACATCCATCGCAGTGCAAGTAGTTGGTGTGCTACTGATATTCTCGCTGATGGTTACTCCCGCAGCAATCTCTCAGCAACTAGCCAAGCGACCTCGGACAGCCATAATGATCTCCGTAACTATTGCTCTGTTGGCAACCTGGCTGGGCCTCTCAATTGCCTATTACGGCCCCCCGTATCCAGTGAGTTTCTACATAACAACATTAGTTTTCGGTTTCTACTTGCTCGTCAGATTCGTCTACCGGAGAGTCAGGCCTTTGACAGCGTACAGGGCCGCCTTGAAGGAAACTTAGTCGCTCCCTTACTTCATCTCTAGCCTTAAACATTCATCACAGTAAGGATACTCCGGGGTCAAATGATCAAAGGAATGCATGGCTTGTTCTATACGCCGAATCCTGAACAAGTGCGGGAGTTTATTCGTGATAAGCTGGGTCTTGCTCATAATGACATAGGCGAGGGCTGGCTCATCTTCGACCTGCCGGAGGCCGATCTGGGGGTTCATCCTTCTGACAAGGCCTACCATTCGATCTCTTTCTACTGCGACGACATTCACAAGACCGTTGAGGGTTTGAAATCACGTGGGGTCGAATTTTCTTCGGATATCAAAGATGAAGGATGGGGACTGCTCACTCACTTCCGCATGCCAGGAAATTTAGAGGTCGAACTTTACCAGCCAAAATATGAGAAGCGCTCAACTCGAAAAACGCCGAAAGCTCAAGTCCATCCCAGAGATCGGCCAAAGAAAAGAAAGACGAGCAGGTAACTGCTCTGACCTCTGGCACAAGCATCTGAACCCGCCGTAGGCCGCCATGAATCGAAGACTAAGAGGATCCGATTGGCCATTAAACGCGCCTGACCTGAATGTTAGACGAGGCCATTCACTGGTTCGGGCGAGGAGTCTAGGACCCGTACAGTCTGCTTCGTCCCATCAGGTCGGTGAGGATGGGCATGAGGTCCAAACCATGTATCCGTCCGAGGTTTCCGCGGCTGGCGCTTGCTTCACTTAGTTTGAGGACTCTGCTTGCCGGAACGTCTGGTCCTGCAATTACGACTGGGACGGGGTCGCCGGTATGGAATCCGTATCCAACTGGTGTCGCGTGGTCCGATGCGAGCGCAACATAGTTGGCTCCAATATCTACCTCGTCGATAACGTGTCCCACTAGCGTATCGACCTCCTCGAGCGCTCTGACCTTACCCTTGAAGTCGGCGTCGTGGCCGGCGATGTCTGGGGCTTTGACGTGTACGACGACGAAGTTCTTGTCCTTGGCTCCCTCGATGACGGCTTTCGCCTTTGCCTCGTAGTCTGTCTTAATGCTCCCTGTTGCTCCTCTAACCTCGACCACATCGATGCCAGCGGCGTTTGCGATACCCTTGATGAGGGCTGTTCCGGAGATGCAGGCACCTCGAAGATCAAACATTGATTTGAAGCTAGGTAAGGAAGGACGCGTCCCCGCGCCTCTTGTCAATACAATGTTAGCAGGTTTCTCGCCATCGTTTGCGCGTTCCTGATTGAGCGGATGCTCTCTGAGAGCTTCGTGTGATCTCTTTACAAACTCGTTAACGGCGGCCGAAGTCCTCTTCGCCTCCTCCGAACCGTCGGTAGCTCTGGATATCACGAGTTTCAAACCTTCTTCTTGAGGGTCAGTATCAGTAACATTCTTCGACAGTTTCTCTCCCCTGAGAACTAGCACAGCTCTATGATCGACGGTCGGCTTGAAGATCGTCTTGATTCCAGGAACGCTCTCGACCTTGATCTCGCTCACAGATTTCGCGAGTTTCGACGCGCCCTTGCGGATTCTTCCCGCGCGTCTATCTTCGACGCGGAAGTCATCGTCTACGGTTGCGAAGTTGGCTCTGAACGCAATGTCGTTGGGTCCCAAGTCTATGCCTGCGCCCAGCGCCTCTAGTGGTCCTCGTCCCGTGTAGTATTTGGCGGGGTCGTAGCCGAGAAGTGCTAGGTTTGCGACGTCGCTACCGGGTCTTACACCTGGAGAAATGGGATCTAGTAGTCCGACTAGTCCGCCTTTGGCGAGTCGGTCCATGTTTGGTGTGTTTGCATATTCCAGGGGTGTCTTGTAGTCGTGGTCGATGAGTGGTCTATCGCCCATTCCGTCGACGACGATCAATACTGCTCTCTTGTCTGCCATTTCTGAAACCGTATAGTCGACATTTTTACGGTAATAGGGTTAAAACGCTTTCCCATGAATCCCACAAGCGTGAAGAAATCGATTTCTGCGGCGCTGCGAAATTGAGCTAGAATTTCTGGAATGGCCCTGCGTGTCAATCTGTTTTTTTCGGGGAAGAAAGAAGATGTCAATATAAGTGCTCGATCACAACTAAGAATGCTGAGAATTGATCAAAACGAGCAACAAAGTCAACCTCTCGCGTAAATTCGTCCATCTGTGTTTGTGAGCTTCCTTGATAGAAATCTCTACAAAAAGATAGTTGATGGATCGACTCCGGTCGCGGCGAGCAAACTACAAGAGTGGACCCAGAGTGACTTTCAAGTCCTCAAGGCTCCCGGTTTCAGCGAAGATTTTCACTCTAACATAGCTGGGTCTGAAGCACGAAATGTCCAAATCTACTACCCACCGAAAATTCTCTTCTCTAGCTGCGATCGGATAGACGAACGAATAGTATTTCCTAACAAGATCGACGGCTAACTGAGTCGCCTGTTCGACAGTCTGTATCGCTGTCAATCTCTAAGACCAGCATTAGTCAGTAAGTTTGTCTCTCATAAGAACGCTCCGGGAACAGCCAACGATGCCGAGAAAGTAAGCAAAGGCGCAAACATTGTCTTGGGAAGTGTTGCGCAGGACATCCACGCGGTTAGAATCGAGGTACTTCCAGATCCCGAGGGAGGAACATTGAGGCTTGCAACTTTAGGCCGCACCCAGGCCTGAGTGACTGATGGATTGGGGCAAGAAAAGTGAATAAAGCACTTCAACCAACTCTTAGATACCCTGGTCTCATGGTTCAACAATCAGGGAATACCTTTCGGCGTAAAGAAGCAATGAGAAGTCATACGCGCTCCCTATCTTCCTTGCTTGACGAAAGTCTCAGTGCTTATCCAATGCCAAATGCTCGTAACATGACTACATGCGAGGATGGCCCTCCTCTAAGCACATGTTGTGCTCTAATTGCCTCCGTTGGGTGACATGGTATAACTGATGAGCGTTACTAAGAAGAAACACATGAGATTGTACCTTGCAATAGTGATTCTTGTTTCAGTGGTTGCTGCGACATTCTCTTCACTGGCTTACTACGCGACATCGACGCGGGTCGATCATATGACAATCGTGTCCCAGGATGCTGCTCTGAACTCTGTGAGATACTATCACAATGCGACGTATTCGTTTTCCAGCGGTAACACTCAGTGGCTATTAATTACACAATTCAATTTGCTTGGAATTCAATCATATTACGTGGCCACCATGTACATTTTCAAAGTAGCAGGCAATGATGGGAGGGATTTCAGAGTCTTGGGAATAGACTGCAAGTATAACGGGACAGGGGTCGGGGGGAACTGGATCTTTGGAACTCACTACTTGTCTAACAGTACCGTGGTGTCCATCGGAACACACTTCTCCGCACCAGGTGTCTATCTCGTCGACTTCGGCTTACAGCTACAAATATACTCGAGCGTACTCTCCCTTCCTATCCAGCAAGAACAAATCAGAGTAGCGACCGATCTCCTCGCGTATTACGCGAGATAGGGAAATTCCACCTTCGCCTAAGCTCCAGACATGGTTCATTTGTTAGCGCCAACCGAATCACGACATTCTTTGTTACGAGAATAGAGCCAGACCGGAATTCCGACGCGGTAGCGAATATGGGTCTGTTTACTATCGAATGGCTAGTTCATGATTTGGGTTCTCAAGAATCTTCCTCGTGCCAATTAGCTTACACGACTCACTGAGGCTGTCAGGAACAGAGGGTCTTGAAAAAAAGGAGGGGGAGGAGGTATCGCAGAACTGTTAGGTTAGTTGATGTATGTAGAGGTGTAATATATCGTCTGGCTGGATAGTGTAGCGTCGGTGAGTGAACCGTAGACACTGCCGAGCAGATGGATGCTGGTCGTAGTTTGTAGGTGGAACATGTATGTGCCAGGGCCGTTGAAGTGGAGGGTGAGCTGTAGAAGGTCGCTAAGGTCATTTAGGCTCTCGCGATGATCACTTAGGAATGCTCCACTAGAGTCTGTTCCAGAGCTGAAAGTTGCACCTTGGTAGTTGAGGAGGATAGCGGCTATGGAGGCGGGGGCTGCGGCATACTGGCCTCCTGGCAGCAGGCTAGCGGCCGCGGCTATTATGTTGAGAATGTCCTGTCCTGTGTTTGAATGGTCACTGCCGCTATTGTTGGGACTGGAATAAGTGTTAATCACGGTGTATGTGCCACTTCCGAGGGTGTTCCCAGAAGAGTCCGTTATCGATACGTGAATGTCGTTCGTGATACCTATTCCTATGAAACTGCAGCAATATGAGGGAAAAAGCCCGCCGTAGTCGCTCTGTACCCAGTCGGGTATGTGTTCTGTGACGCCAATGAAGACGACTGGATTTTGTTCATTTTCGGTAGTTTTGACTTCCATGCTAGCAGCGGAAAGGAAGTGGTTGTTCAGTTGGTTCGATGTATCGTAGAGGTTCATATGAGCCTGGACCATAGGATGGTCCGTCGATCCCCAATTGGCATCGCCGTCCGGCCAGGGCTCGTATCGAGCACTCATACTGAGGAATGCCCAGACAGTCCACGAGCCAACGAATGTAGTGATCTTGATGCCTACTTGCACATAGTTGTTATTGGCCACTATTCCAGTAATATCACTGGAAGTCCACGGTTGCTCCCCGGGCCATATGCACATGCCCTGACTGTTACTAGCGCACCCGGTGTTCGGTGTTATCTCGTTTCCGTTCACTAAGACGTCGAAGACGCGTTCGTTATTGTCACCGTTGTCTGTGAACTGAACAGTTACTGTGGCAGAACTGATACTAGGGGCTACGTAAGCGTTGAAGTATATGTAGCTCTGACCAGTACCCTGAAAGATGTAGTTGGTTGAAAAGACACTTACACTTGGTTCAATGTGCTGGGAATAAGTTCCCCCACCGACATTTATGGTGCCTGACTGAGGAGAGTCTGTACCCGGACCACTAGGCGGACCAATCGAGTTGGGGTCAGTGGCGAGGCTTATGCTCCATACGAAGTCTCCCGCTGAATTATACGTATGCGTCACGCTAATCGTGTAGGCATTCGTTTGTGATCTAGCAGTTGTCCCGTCACCAAACGTCCAGTTTACTATGAACGCTCCCTGAGCAGTTTGTTGGGAGGCACAGCCGGTAATGTATGTTGTAAGCGTCACGGACTGACCAACGGTTGCGCTGGATGGTCCAGTTGCATACCCGGTTGGGGCATAGTCCGGGGGGCAGCTTACTGCGTTGGCTTTAACGACCAAGTGTAGCCAGAGCGTGAGACATATCAGTAAGATTGTAATAGCATAGATTTGCCTTGTATTTCTCAATATTTTCGTTCATAAGTTACCGTTCTTCGGAGTTAAGGTACCGCGAAACTGTCTTCAGCGAAATTTAGTTCAGGTACTCACCTGACGCTGTATCCTCGAATACACACCACATCTGTTTAACATTGTTCAAGGCCCTCACCTGAACAATGTTCAGGTAACCACTTGTGTTCGTCTGTAGAATTGCTGACACTTCTCCATCACTTCGGTACGTGCTTGCTAAGTATTGATATGATACGTTCTAGTGGCCATTGCAGATCTCAGTGGAAAGTGGGCTAGACAGGGCCCGTAGACGGGACGCAACACAGGTGATATACGATCTTCTGTATCTTGCTCGAGATAAGGTTACGAAGACACAAATGGTTTACAGGGCCAACTTGAACTTCCACGTAGTAGATGGCTACATCGACTTTTTGCTTGGCAAGACATTCATTACGAGGAGTGATGATGGACAACGCTGGCCTATGTACGAACTGACGGAACGAGGCCAACGCCTCCTTGCACTCTTGGAAGAACTCTACTCGCCCTCTCTGCTCTCCTACGTGAAAGACAAAAGTGGAATGTTTGGATGCTCTAGAAGAATTCCTCAGAGTCCTCTCTGATGGAAAAACGCGGAAGATTGAAGATATGGCACGTAGGCTAGGCTGGCCACAGCGGCAGGTGGAGGGGTTCTGTGAACTTGTTTCTGAGCACGAATTAATCTACTACGACAGAAATGACCGGTCAGTTCGCATAGACAAAGGGCTCAGAAAACTGATCCATGAACTCGACAAGATCTAGGGAAATACTTAGTGACCATCGGTCATATGGCGATATCTACGACTGGAAAAGCTCTCACCTGCGGAAGTCCTCCTTCTCTCGTGGAGGCAGAAGAGACTGGACAGATATTGAGTTCTGGAAACGCAAGTAAGACCTCTCTCTGTTACCGATCCCCAGCAGGTGCATAAGCAAATCTTTGTCGCACACGGTAAGATGCGGCGGATCATTAGCATTCCTATCCATAACCTCGTGTCTGTGTTGTTGTTGCTCCTGAACTTGTTCCCGAACCTGTTACTACGGTGATACTCATATCACAACAAAGTACCTGACTCCGGATGCAGGGCCCTTTCTTAGTCTGCGGATTCTCCTCCGCAACGAGGAGTGGGGTGGGATTCCGAGTGTTCATCCATCCTCTTGCCGTCAAGGTTTTGGAGTGCACGGATCATGTTGTCGTTCCGAAGTAGCGTGCGCCAACTTGGTCTGCCCGGATCTTGGCCATACGCTCCCGTAGTCTGTGTAGTCCTCTTTTCACTAGGCGGTGCATGTTAGGGGTCTGCATATTATGCAGACGTTCAGTAGTCGTGCTCGATAGGGATGTTGGTCTATACATCAATAATGCTTGGGCATATTGAGCATAACGATATTGTCCGATTGAACGATTTCATGAGCAGTAGAAACGCTGGAGGGGCGACTCCCTCATGGAGAGTTCGAAATTGAGACGCTTAACACCAATGCACCAGAGGGATTGGTCGGTTGGTTGAGAGCGTTTGGATACTGATTGGTTGTGGGTGAGCTCGCCAATGTATTCACTGCATCCATTCCAGCAATCACCTTTCCAAACACTGCGTACTTCCCATCAAGAGAGGCTCTGTTGTCGTACACATTGATGTAGAATTGCGAGCTTCCGCCGACTCCCGCCCCCGTACTAGCCATCGCGAGATAACCGACATTATTGTGCAGAGAGCTATCGTATTCGAACGGCACACTCTGGGGAGATGTTCCTTGTCCCCATGTGTTCCGGTCTCCGCCCCCATTCTTGGTGTTAGGATCTCCAGTTTGAATTACGAAGTTAGCGATGATTCTATGCCAGACGAGGTTATCGTAGAAGTGTTGGTTGGCGAGGTTCACGAAGTTGCTGACGGTTTGCGGAGTCTGCGCCCGGTAGAGCTCGACGACTATGGTTCCATTGGTTGTGTTGAGTGTAGCGTATACGGGAGTATCGACAACGGGCGTCACTGAATGCTTGAGGGTACCGCTAGTTCCCGTAACTGTGACTGTGTAAGTGCCGTTCGTTGCTGTTGACATAGTCAGGGTAGCGACTCCTGAGCCAGTGACGTTGGCTGGGCTGATAGTCGCTACGAGTCCTGCCGACCCTGCGGCGGACAGTTGAACTGTTTCGGCGAACTTGTTTACTGCTGTCACGTTGACCGTTGAAGTAACCGGACTGCCCGCGTGAATCGTTACGCCCGTAGGTGCAGCTATTGCGAAGTCTGGCGTTCCGCTTGATGATTGGGAAGTTGAATATACGTACCAGCCAACCCCGATGGCTATGACGGCGATTGCGATTATCGCTAGGTACATTCTTCCTCGGCTCTCTCGCTTGCGCGCAGTCTGGATGGCCCTCTTCTTCGGGTTGATCGGTTTCTGACTATTGGGGCTCTTTGGATGTCGTGGCATTCCCTGGTCGGCCAGTATTCGACCTTGTCTTACCGATACAAATATCGTTCGGTTTTTCCGACAGACGCTAAACTGTTCTTGTTCATGCGAGATATGGGCAGAACAAGCTCTGATCTGAAAACGGGGCAAGCGTTTTGAGGTCGCGAGATCTTCACGCTGATCTCTACGCTTAATCTGCAATTAGAAAAACGGTCGTCGGTTCCATTCTGCGCCTAGAACCGATAGACTCGCCCGGTTCAGTTTCAACTGGCGAGACCCCTCGTCGAAAATCTCAAAAGTAGTTGCTCCTCGCGACACAAAACAGCTCTTTGACCGGCACTTCTGCAACAAAACAACACCGCGATCGACGTTTGTGGTCAAGAGTGAAGAATATAGCGGATCGTTGTCGCGATACACTTCAACCACCTTGGGTTGTTCCGTTTGCGGCGAAGCTGCTGGACAAGCCAATGCTGAGCTTTGCCCAAGCTACGAAAGAGTGTTGGACAATGCGAGGCTGGCATTCGAAGCGTGGGCGAATGCGTTTGGCAGTATCGGACTGGAATTTCTAAAGCGCATTTCCAGGCTGCAGGGAACAGGTAGGAACGCCAGGGAGATCGCTGAATTCGTTCAGAAGCATCCCGAGAAGTGGAAGTAGTGCAGACACTTATTGTGTGCGAGAAACCCGACGCGGCTGCGCGTATCGCACGGTCACTCGACCAGGACGCTGATCCGCGAAGAATCGAGAGTCAAGGCGTCCCATTCTACGAGTCTCACAACAGAAAAGAAACAATCCTTGTTTGTTCAGCCATAGGACATCTCTATGCGG
>Ga0209577_10005839_pt1 | contig 11429 bp, 11 predicted proteins | sample GraSoiAngelo_109_FD_185874 | JGI IMG/M metagenome (GOLD analysis project Ga0209577, IMG submission 185874) | Grasslands soil microbial communities from the Angelo Coastal Reserve, California, USA - 14_0903_12_20cm (SPAdes) (version 2) | ecosystem: Environmental > Terrestrial > Soil > Grasslands... | reverse complement strand
GACGGCGTCCCCGAGGTGGTCCTCGAGCCCACCACCGACGTGCTCGCCGCCCTGGGCCGCGGGCGCCGCCCGGGCCAGGTCCTGGTCGGGTTCGCGGCGGAGACGGGGAAGCTGAGGGAGCGGGCCACGGAGAAGCTGCGCACGAAGGGGATCGACCTCATCGTGGCGAACGATGTATCGGCGCCGGGGGTGGGCTTCGAGCACGAGACCAACGCCGTGGTCCTGCTGGGCGGGGACGGCACCGAGCAGCAGGTCGGGCTGACGGCCAAGCGCGAGGTGGCTCGCATCGTGTTGGATGCGGTATGCGCCCGGCTCGGCCGCGGCGGTGATAGCAGTGGGGACGACAGCACGGAGCGAGGATGACCAGGAGCTACACCTTCACCTCAGAGTCGGTAACGGAGGGCCATCCCGACAAGATGGCCGATCAGATCTCCGACGCCGTCCTCGACGCCATTCTGGCCAGCGACCCGTTCGGCCGGGTGGCGTGTGAGTGCCTGCTGACCACGGGCCTGGTGGCGGTGGCGGGCGAGATCAGCACCGACACCTATGTGGACATCCCCAAGCTCGTGCGCAAGACGGTGTGCGACATCGGCTACAACCGCGAGAGCTTCGGCTTCGACGGAAACACATGCGGGGTGATCGTCTCCATCGACGAGCAGTCTCCCGACATCGGCCAGGGCGTCGACACCGCCTACGAGATCCGCACCGGTCGCAGCGGGGAGGATCTGCTAAACGCCCAGGGCGCAGGCGACCAGGGGATGATGTTCGGCTTCGCCTGCGACGAGACCCCCGACCTCATGCCCCTCCCGATCTGGCTGGCCCACCGTCTGGCCCAGCGCATGTCCGAGGTGCGCAAGGCGGGGGTGCTGCCCTATCTGCGCCCGGACGGCAAGACCCAGGTGACCTTCGAGTACCAGGACGGGCGCCCCGTCGCCCTGCGCACCGTGCTCATATCCACCCAGCACCAGCCCGGGCTCGACATCGAGACGCTGCTCAAGCCCGACCTCAACGAGCACGTGATCCATCCCATGCTCCCGCCCGAGTTCGCCGGCGACTCCTACCGGGTGCTGGCCAACCCCACCGGGCGCTTCGAGCTGGGTGGCCCCCACGCCGACACCGGCCTGACGGGGCGCAAGATCATCGTCGACACCTACGGCGGCGCCGCCCGCCACGGAGGCGGCTCCTTCTCGGGCAAGGACCCCAGCAAGGTGGACCGCTCCGCGGCCTACGCGTCCCGGTGGGTGGCCAAGCACGTGGTGGCCGCGGGCGCGGCCCGGCGCTGCGAGATCCAGGTGGCCTACGCCATCGGGGTGGCCCGGCCCGTGTCCATCATGGTGGAGACCTTCGGCACCGAGACGGTGGACCCGGAGCGCATCACGGCCATGATCGACGAGGTGTTCGACCTTCGTCCCGCGGCCATCATCCGCGACCTCGACCTCCGCCGCCCCATCTACCGGCGGACCGCGGCCTACGGGCACTTCGGCCGGCCCGACAAGGAGTTCACGTGGGAGGCCACCCCCAAGGTGGACGACGTGAAGCGGGCGCTCTCGCTCTGACCCTTCCCGCGGCGGACGGGCCCGAAGGCGACGGGCCCGAAGGCGACGGGCCCCGTGTGGTGCGGGTCCTGCCCGATGTGGCAGCCATCGACCGCCCCTTCGACTACCTCGTGCCCGAGCGCCTGGAGGAGGCGGTGGGCGTGGGCACCAGGGTGCGCGCCGTGCTCCACAACCGGCGGGTCGGAGGCTGGGTGGTGGCCGACCGGGTGGCGCCCCCCGAAGGGGTGCGGCTGCGCCCCCTCAGCTCCGTCTCGGGCATGGGGCCCGCTCCCGAGTTGGTGGAGCTGGCCCGCTGGGCCGCCTGGCGCTGGGCCGGGCCCATGGCGACCTTTCTGCAGACGGCCTCGCCCCCCCGCATCGTGCGCCAGCTCCCGCCCCGCCCTGGGCGGGCGACCCTCCCCTCGGCCTGGCCCCCTGACGATCTGGCCCAGGAGGCGCTGGCCCGGCCCCGGTCCGTGCTGCGCCTGCCCCCGCCCGCCGACCCGCTCCCGCTCGTGGCCGCGGCGCTGGCCCGGGCTCGGGAGCGTGACGGCTCGGCGCTGGTGCTGGCCCCATCGCACGCCGGGGCCGAGCGCCTCAGCGCCAGGCTGCGCTGGGCCGGCGTCGACGTCGCCCTGCTGCCCGGCGAGTGGCCCCTGGCCGCGGCGGGGGCGACGGCGGTCGTGGGGACCCGGGCCGGGGCGTGGGGCCCGGTGACGGGCCTCAGCGCGGTGGTCGTGCTCGACGGCCACGACGAGGCCTACCACGAGGAGCGGGCCCCGACGTGGGTGGCCTGGGTGGTGGCGGCAGAGCGGGCCCAGCGGGCCGGCGCGCCCTGCGTCATAGCCAGTCCGTGCCCGACGCTGGAGCTGTTGGCGTGGGGCACCGAGCTGCGCCCGGCACGGGGCGTGGAGCGCCAGGGATGGCCCGCCCTGGAGGTGGTCGACCGGCGCAGCGACGACCCCCGCACGGGCCTGTTCTCGGTCCGGGTCGTGGAGCTGTTGCGCAAGGAGGTGGCGTCGGCCCGGGGACGAGGACCGGCCGTCTGCGTCCTCAACCGCAAGGGCAGGGCCCGCCTGGTGGCCTGCGCCTCCTGCGGTGAGCTGGGCCGCTGCGCCCACTGCCACGCCGCGGTCGAGCTGCAGGGGGATCCCAGGACGCTGCGCTGCCCCGCCTGCGGGACGGAGCGCCCTCCCGTGTGCCTGGCCTGTGGTGGGAAGGTGCGCAAGGTGGTCCGGGCCGGGGTGACCCGGGCTCGGGAGGAGCTCGAGGCCCTGCTGCGCGTCCCCGTGCAGGAGGTGGCGGGCCCCGCCTCCGAGGTGAGCCCCACGGCCGTGGCTCTGGTCGGCACCGAGGCGGTGTTGCACCGCGTGTCCTCGGCGGGTGCGGTGGTGTTCCTGGACATGGACCAGGAGCTGCTCGCCCCCCGTTACGGGGCGGCCGAGCAGGCCTTGGCCCTGCTGGCCCGGGCCGCTCGCCTCGTCGGGGGCCGGGACGGGGGAGGGCGGGTGGCGGTGCAGACCCGCCAGCCCCGGCATCCCGCCCTGGAGGCTGCCCTACACGCCGACCCGGGCCGGCTGGCGACCAGCGAGGCGCCCCGCCGGGCCGAGCTGGGCCTGCCCCCGGCCAAGGCCCTGGCCCTGGTGTCGGGCGAGGGCGGGCCCGAGCTGGCCGCCCAGCTGCGCGAGGTAGGGCGCGATCGCGGGGTGGACGTCGCCGGCCCCGACGGCGCCGGCGGTTTCATGGCGCGGGCCCCCGACCACGGCGCGCTGTGCGACGCGCTGGCGGCCGCGGCCCGTCCCGCGGCCCGTGTTCGGGTGGAGGTGGACCCCCGTCGGGTCTGAGGCGGACCTGTACGCTCTGCGCCCGATGGCGTCCTACGGCATCCGCGTGTTCGGGGACCCCGTTCTGCGCCAGCGGGCCGCGTCAATCGCCGACATCGACGAAGGCGTCCGGCGCCTGGCCCGGGACATGATCGAGACCATGTACGCCGCCCCCGGCGTGGGGCTGGCCGCTCCTCAGGTCGGGGTGCAGCGCAGGATCTTCGTGTACGACGCCCACGACGAGACCGGGCCCCACGTCGTCATCAACCCCGTGTTGGACGACCACAACGGGGAATGGACCTACGAAGAGGGCTGCCTCTCCGTGCCCGGGCTGTACTGGCCCATCGTGAGGGCCAAGGAGGTCCACCTCACGGGCGTGGACATCGACGGCAACGATCTGTCGATCCACGCCGACGAGCTTCTGGCCCGCATCTTCCAGCACGAGTACGACCACCTGGAGGGCAAGCTGCTCATCGAGCGCCTCGATGCCGAGCAGCGCAAGGAGGCCATGCGCGAGCTGCGGGCCCGGGCTCTGGAGCTGCCCGGGGAAGCCGGCCGGAGCCGGTCGGCGGGATAGGCGGGAGGCCGGCCGCCTGGCCCGCCTGGCCTTTCTGGGGAGCCCGGAAGCGGCCGTGTCGCCGCTGCGGGCGCTGGTCGACGCCGGCCACGAGATCGTTCTCGTCGTCACCCAGCCCGACCGGCGCCGGGCCCGGGGAGCGGACCTGTTGCCCACTCCGGTGAAGGCCGCGGCCCAGGAGCTGGGTCTGGCCGTGAGCGACCGCGTCGATGACGTCCTCGACGCCGGGGCCGAGCTGGGGGTGGTCGTCGCCTTCGGCCGTCTCATCCGCCCCCACGTCCTGGAACGGCTGCCCATGGTGAACCTGCACTTCTCGCTCCTGCCCCGCTGGCGGGGGGCGGCGCCCGTGGAGCGGGCCATCCTGGCCGGCGACAGCGAGACCGGGGTTTGCCTGATGGCGCTGGAGGAGGGCCTCGACACCGGTCCCGTGTACGCGTGCCAGCGGGTGGAGATCGGGCCCGAGGAGCCGGCCCAGGAGCTGCGGGTGCGCCTGGTCGACGTGGGGACGGCCATGCTCGTGGAGCGGCTGGCCGCGGGCCCGGCCGGGCTGGGGGAGCCCGTGCCCCAGGAGGGCGAGGCGACCTACGCGGCCAAGATCGACCACGACGAGCTGCGCCTGGACTGGTCCCGTCCCGCCGTCGAGCTGCACCGCCTGGTGAGGGTGGGCCGGGCCTGGACGACGTGGCGGGGCAAGCGCCTCCTGGTCCTGCGGGCCCGTCTCCTGCCCGACGCGTCATCGGGGCCGCCCGGTGAGCTCGCCGGCACCAGGGCGGCCACGGTCGAAGGCGCGCTGGAGCTGGTCGAGGTCCAGCCCGAGGGCCGGGCTCCTCAGGGGGCCGAGGCCTGGCTGCGAGGGGCGCGCCCCCAGCCCGGCGAGCGACTGGGATCGTGAGCGCCGGCCCCGGCGAGGCCCGGGCCGTGGCGTTGGAGGCGTTGGGCCGCATCGACACCGGCGCCTACGCCAATCTCGTCCTTCCCGGTCTGCTGCGCGACTCGGGCCTCAGCCGGCGGGACCGGGCCTTCGTCACCGAGCTCGTCTACGGCACGACCAGGATGCGCCGGGCCTGCGACTGGCTGGTGGACCGCTTCCTGCAGGGTCCGGTCGAGCCCGAGGTCCGCGCCGCCCTGCGCCTGGGCGCCTACCAGCTGGCCTTCACCCGCACCCCGGCCCACGCGGCCGTGGCCGCCACCGTCGACGTCGCCCCGGCGCGGGCCCGGGGGCTGGTGAACGCCGTCCTGCGCCGGGTGGCGACGATCGTGCCCGTCGAGAAGTGGCCCGACCCGGCCACCGCGCTCAGCTACCCGGACTGGATCGTCGATCGCCTCGCGGCCGACCTGGGCCCCGACGCGGCCCTGGCCGTGCTCAGGCACATGAACCTGGCCCCGGCTGTGAGCGAGCGGCAGGACGGCTACGTGCAGGACCAGGCCTCCCAGTGGGTGGCCGACTACGTCGGTGTCGCCGCGGGGGAGAGGGTGGGCGACCTGTGCGCCGCGCCCGGGGGAAAGGCCACCGCCCTGGGCAGGGGTCTGGGGAGCGGGACGCGACCGGGCCTCGTCGTCGCCGCCGACGTCAGGCCCAACCGGGCCGCCCTGGTGGCGACCAACGCCACCAGGCTGGACCTGGCCAACCTGGCCGTGGTGGCGGCCGACGCCCGCCGGCCTCCCCTGGTGCCCCGCTCTCTGGACCGCGTCCTGGTGGACGCGCCCTGCTCCGGGTTGGGCGTGCTCCACCGCCGGCCCGACGCCCGCTGGCGGATCCAGCCCGGCGACGTGGCCCGTTTGGCGAAGCTCCAGCGCCAGCTGCTGGCCGCGGCGGTCGACGTCCTGCGCCCCGGGGGCAGGCTCGTGTACAGCGTGTGCACCCTCACCGCGGCCGAGACCGTCGACGTCGACCGCTGGCTGGAGGAGCGCTTCCCCGGGCTCGAGGCCGAGCCCAGGCCCGGTGCGCCGTGGGAGGCGCTGGGCCGGGGCGCCCGTCTGCTGCCCCAGGCCGCGGCCACCGACGGCATGTTCGTCGTCGGGCTGCGCAAGGCCGGGCTGTAGGCTCCCGCGGTGGCCCAGGTGGCTCGCATCGCGCCGTCGATCCTCTCGGCCGACTTCGCCTGCCTGGGCGACGCCGTGGACACTGTGGCCCCCGAGGCCGACCTGTTGCACGTGGACGTCATGGACGGCCACTTCGTGCCCAACCTGACCATCGGCCCCCCGGTGGTGCGGTCGTTGCGCAAGCACACCGACCTCTACCTGGACTGCCACCTGATGATGACCAACCCGGGCAAGTACCTGGAGGCCTTCCGCAGCGCGGGAGCCAACGGGTGCTCGGTGCACGTGGAGCTGGGGGAGACCGAGACCCTGATCGCGGAGATGCGCCACCTGGGCCTGGACGCGGGGCTGGCCGTGAACCCGGACACGCCCTTCGAGGCCTTCGCCGAGCACCTGGACAAGATCGACCTGGTGCTGCTCATGACAGTGTTCCCCGGCTTCGGCGGGCAGACGTTCATGGCCGAGGTCATGCCCAAGGTGCGCCGCACCCGGGAGGAGATCGACAGGCGTGACCTCCCCGTGGCCATCCAGGTGGACGGGGGCATCGACGAGGACACCGCTCCCATCGCCTCCGAGGCGGGAGCCACGGTCTTCGTGGCCGGCTCCGCCATCTTCGGCCAGGACGACCCCGTCGAGGCGGCCCGCCGCATCCGGGCCGCGGCCGACCGGGCCGGGTGGGAGCCCTCCACGACCGCGGGGTGAGCCCACTTCAAGCCAAGGTCCTCACCGTCTCGGACGGGGTGGTGGGGGGGACCAGGGAGGACCGCTCCGGCCAGGCCGTCGCGGCCCGGCTCCGGGAAGCGGGCTTCGAGGTGATGGAGACGGCGGTGGTGGCGGACGGTACCGAGTCCGTGGCCCAGGCCCTGGTGCGCATGTGCGCGGGTTTCAGGGGACTGGTCGTGACCACCGGGGGCACGGGCTTCGGGCCCCGGGACCTCACGCCCGAGGGCACCCGGCTGGCCGTCGACCGCGACGCTCCGGGGCTGGCCGAGGCCATGCGCCTGGTCAACCCCCTGGGACGGCTCTCCCGGGGCGTCGCAGGCACGGCCGGGGCGGCGATCGTGCTCAACACGCCCGGCTCCACCCGCGGTGCGGTGGAGTGCCTCGAGGCGGTGCTGGACGTGGTGCCTCACGCTTTGGCCCTGCTGGCGGGCGAGCCCACCGAGCACTGAGCCTCTGCGTCCACCGCCCGACGGGATCACCTCGGGTAGTCATCCCGAGGGATGGGCCGGAGGCGGGTGCTCAAGTAGACTGAGTGGTCAAGAGAACCAAAGCCATGCCCCTCGCGGGGTTGGGTGAAAGTCCCGACCGGCGGTGAGAGCCCGCGAACCCCCGGCCCAGGCCGGGGGCCGACCCGGTGGAACCCCGGGGCCGACGGTCAGAGTCCGGATGGGAGCGAGGGCGCGGCGGCCTTGCTGTCGCGCGCCCGCGTTAGCGGTAGAGGAGCGAGCGTGTCGGACGAGGCAGGGATGCGGCGGGCCATTGAGCTGGCCGCCGCCGTCCGGACCTCGACCTCGCCCAACCCGTGGGTGGGCGCCGTCCTCGACTGCGGGGGCGAGCAGATCGGCGGCGCCACCCAGCCCCCGGGCGGTCCCCACGCCGAGGCCGTGGCTCTGGAGGCGGCCGGTTCCCGGGCGCAGGGCGCCACCATGTACGTCACCCTGGAGCCGTGTGCCCACCACGGGCGGACCCCGCCCTGCGCCGACGCCGTCGTGGCCGCTGGGGTGAGGCGGGTGGTGGTCGGCATCCAGGACCCCGACCCGAACGTGGCCGGTCGGGGCCTGGAGGCGCTGCGGGAGGCCGGCGTGGACGTCACCGTGGGGACGTGCGCGGCCGAGGTGGAGGCTCAGCTCGCCCCCTATCTCAAGCACCGCCGCACCGGGCGGCCGTGGGTGGTGCTCAAGCTGGCCGCCACCCTCGACGGCCGTACGGCGGCCCCCGACGGCACCAGCCGCTGGATCACGGGGGATGCGGCCCGCACCGACGCCCATCGTCTGAGGGCGGAGAGCGACGCCGTGCTCGTGGGCGCGGGGACGGTCCGGGCCGACGACCCGTCCCTCACCGTGCGCCTGGTGCCGGGGCGCGATCCCCAGCGGGTGGTGCTGGGGCGGGCCCCGGCCGGGGCTCGGGTCCAGCCCGCCCTCGAGCTCGCCGGCGACCCCGGGCCGGTTCTGGACGAGCTGGGCGGGCGAGGCGTCCTCCAGCTCCTGGTCGAGGGAGGCGCCACCGTGGCCCATCAGTTCCACGCGGCCGGGCTGGTCGACCGCTACGTGATCTACCTCGCTCCGGCGCTGTCCGGCGGCTCCGACGCCCGGCCCCTGTTCGAGGGCACGGGAGTGGCCACCATCACCGACCTGTGGCGCAGTCGCTTCCTGTCGGTCGAGCGACTGGGGGACGACCTCAGGGTCGAGCTGGCCGGGGCCGAGGGGCGGGCGGCCTAGCGATGTTCACCGGCATCGTGGAGGAGCTGGGCCGGGTCGGCGACCGGGTTGCGTGCGGCGACGGCTCCCGCTTCACGTTCGAGGCCCGCACCGTGACCGAGGACGCCAAGGTGGGTGACTCCATCTCGGTCAACGGGTGCTGCCTGACCGTGGTCGACGTCGGGGATGGCTGGTGGCGGGCCGACGCGGTGGCCGAGTCCCTCCGGCGCACCAACCTCGGGGACCTGCGGGCGGGCGACCCGGTGAACCTGGAGCGACCCGTCCGCCTGGCCGATCGCCTGGGGGGTCATATGGTCCAGGGCCACGTCGACGCAGTGGGAGAGGTGGTCGAGCCCGCCCCCGAGCTGCGGGTGCGCACGCCTCCCGACCTGTTGCGTTACGTGGTCGAGAAGGGGTCCATCGCGGTCGACGGCTGCAGCCTCACGGTCGTGGCCGCTCTGGAGGACGGGTTCACCGTGGCCGTCATCCCCCACACCGCGGAGGCGACGACGCTGGGCCTGAAGGGACCGGGGGCACGGGTGAACCTGGAGGTGGACGTGGTGGCCAAGTACGTGGAGCGGCTGCTGGAGCCTGTGTCCAGCCGGTATGGGAGGTCGTGACGTGGGATTCGCCAGGATCGAGGACGCCATCTCCGCCATCGGTCGGGGAGACATGGTCGTGGTGGTCGACGACGAGGACAGGGAGAACGAGGGCGACCTGATCATGGCCGCGGAGTCGGCCACGGCCGAGAAGATCGCCTTCTTCGTGGCCCACACGTCCGGGCTCATCTGCGTGCCCATGACCGGTGACCGCCTCGACCAGCTCGACCTGCCCCTCATGGTCTCGACCAACACCGAGTCGCAGCGCACCGCCTTCACCGTCACCGTCGACTACCGCCACGGCACGACGACGGGGATCTCGGCCGCCGACAGGGCGTCAACCATCCAGGCCCTCATCGACCCCGCGACCCGTCCCGCCGATCTGGCCCGACCCGGGCACATCCTGCCCCTGCGCTACCGCCCGGGCGGCGTGCTCAAGCGGGCGGGCCACACCGAGGCCGCGGTGGACCTGACCCGGGCTGCGGGCATGTACCCGGCCGGGGTGCTGTGCGAGATCGTGAACCACGACAAGACCGACATGGCCCGCCTGCCCGAGCTGGAGCGCTTCGCCCAGGAGCACGGGCTGCTGGTCATCTCCATCGCCGACCTCATCCGCTACCGGCGCCAGAAGGACAAGCTGGTGCGGCGCATCGCCGAGGCTCGCATACCCGTCCACGGCTTCGGTGAGTTCACCTGCTACTGCTACGAGTCGGTCCTCAACGTCGACCAGCACCTGGCCCTGGTGAAGGGGGCGGTGCAGGGCGAGGAGAACGTCCTCGTCCGTGTGCACAGCGAGTGCCTCACCGGCGACGTTTTCGGCTCCCTGCGCTGCGACTGCGGTCCCCAGCTGGAGGCGGCCCTGGGTCTCATCGCCGAGGCGGGCATGGGGGTCATCGTCTACCTGCGCGGTCACGAGGGCCGGGGCATCGGCCTGGCCCACAAGCTTCGGGCCTACAGCCTCCAGGAGCAGGGCCTCGACACCGTGGACGCCAACGTGGAGCTGGGCCTGCCCGTCGACAGCCGGGAGTACGGCATCGGCGCCCAGATCCTGGTCGACCTGGGCATCACGACAATGCGCTACATGACCAACAACCCGGCCAAGTACGGTGGTCTGGAAGGGTTCGGCCTGGAGATGGTGGAGCGGGTCCCGCTCGTCTCCGAGCCCACCCCCCACAACATCGCCTACCTCCGGACCAAGCGCGAGCGTATGGGCCACCTCCTTGAAGGCATCGATGACGTCCTCTGACCGCACCAGCTCGGGCCGGCGCCCGCCCGCCACGGCTGCCACGGGCGGCCCCCTGTATGTCGGGCAGCTGCGGGGAGACGGGTTGCGGGTGGCGGTGGTGTGCAGCCGGTTCAACGACCTCATCACCGAGCGTCTGCTGGCCGGGGCCATCGACGGCCTGCTGCGCCACGGCGTCGATGCCGCCTCGGTCACCGAGGTGTGGACGCCCGGCGCCTTCGAGATCCCGCTCGCGGCCAGGCGCCTGGCCGCCTCGGGCGAGTTCGACGCCGTCATCTGCCTGGGCGCGGTGATCAGGGGGCCCACGGCCCACTTCGAGCACGTGGCCGGGCAGTGCGCGGCGGGGATCCAGCGGGCCCAGCTCGACACCGGCGTGCCCGGCGTGTTCGGCGTGCTCACCACCGACACCATCGACCAGGCCCTGGAGCGGGCCGGGTCCAAGGCCGGCAACAAGGGCTACGAGGCGGCCGAGGTGGCGGTGGAGATGGCCGACCTGCTCCGTCAGCTCCCCAAGGGCGGGCCCGCCTAGTGCTCCGCCTTGTCCTGCCCAAGGGGTCCCTTGAGCGGGCCACCCTGGAGCTGTTCGAGGATGCCGACCTGGCCGTGTGGCGGAACTCGGACGTGGACTACCGCGCCACCATCGAGGACCCCCGCATCAGCGACGTGCGCATCCTGCGCCCCCAGGAGATACCCCAATACGTGGCCGAGGGGCTCTTCGACCTGGGCATCACCGGGCGGGACTGGATCGAGGAGACGGGCAGCGAGGTCGTATCCCTGGGTGAGCTGGCCTACTCCAAGGCAAGCAGCCGGCCCATCCGCCTCGTACTGGCCGTGGCCCAGGACTCGCCCGCCCAGCGGGTGGAGGACCTCGCCGCGTCCGGACTCCGCGTGTCCACCGAGTATCCCGACCTGACCCGGCGGTATCTCGAGAAGCGGGGCATCAACGCCGACATCCGCCTCTCCTACGGGGCCACCGAGGCCAAGATCCCCGACATCGCCGACGCGGTGGTGGACCTGACCGAGACGGGGGGCGCCCTGCGGGCCGCGGGCCTGCGCATCCTCGACACCATCCTCACCTCCTACACCGAGCTGGTGGCCAACCCCGCGGCCGCCCAGGACCCCGCCAAGCGCCACGCCATGCACCAGCTGCACACGCTGCTGCAGGGGGCGCTGGAAGCGCGGGCCAAGGTGC
>Ga0209577_10005837_pt1 | contig 11431 bp, 13 predicted proteins | sample GraSoiAngelo_109_FD_185874 | JGI IMG/M metagenome (GOLD analysis project Ga0209577, IMG submission 185874) | Grasslands soil microbial communities from the Angelo Coastal Reserve, California, USA - 14_0903_12_20cm (SPAdes) (version 2) | ecosystem: Environmental > Terrestrial > Soil > Grasslands... | reverse complement strand
CGTGCCGCTATGGGCGAAGCAGATGGAGGTCTTCATCCTTGAGGACATGAACGAGCTCGACGCCGCCCGCATCATGCTTGGGGGCCTGCTCGAAAGCGGCGCCATCCACGACGCCGACGAAGGCCGCTTCCTGCGCCAGAAGCTCGAGGAGCTCGAGCGCCGGCAGGCAAGCGGCGCGAAGTGAACCGTCGAAGCCGCGACAGTCTTGTCGACAATTCGACGAATCTGCTTTGCACTTTGCGTGCTAAGCCTTTGTTTGGAAGATGTGTTAGCTTGGGCATACGTCTTGCGAATGCAAGCGCGCAATTTAGGGAGGAAGAGATGAAATCGCGGCACACAACCCAAGGCTTCACGCTGGTGGAGATCGCCATCGTGCTGGTCATCATCGGTCTGCTGCTGGGCGGCATCCTGAAGGGCCAGGAGATGATCACCCAGGCGAAAATCAAGAACGTCATCGCCGACTTCTCCGGCATCTCGGCGGCTTACCACGGCTACGTCGATCGCTATCACAAGATCCCGGGCGACGATCCTTGCGCGGGCGGAGCTGTGACCGCAACCATCTGCGGCACCACGACCGGCCGCTGGACTGGCGCCAGCGCCGGCAACGGCAACGGCATTGTCGCCGGCAAGTACAACAGCACGACGGCAGGTGATGAGTCGAGGCTCTGGTGGGACCATCTGCGCCGCGCCGGCTTTGTTTCCGGGACCGGCGAACAGCAACCGTTTAATGCGCTCACGGGCATGCTGGGCGTGCAAACCGGCGATGCCGCAGCCACGCCCGGCGCCGCACTTGGCGGCTTCAGCGGCATCATCATCTGCTCGGCGAACCTTCCGGACAAAATTGCTCTCGCCGCCGACACGCAGATGGACGATGGCGTGCCGAACTCGGGCACGGTGCGCGGAACGTCACAAAGCGCGCCGAATCCCGATATCGCCACCGGCACCGCGGCGGCCACGGCGTACCAGGAGACCGGAACGAACGTTTATACGATTTGCCGCGCGCTGTAAGCGGCACATATTTTCCCGAAGCCGGCGCGAGCCGGCTTTTTTTGCCTAGCCGCGCAGCAGCCGCTCTTCGGCGGCGAGCAGGCGCTCGGGCTCGCCGAGCAACACGACGATGTCCCCGGCCTGGAGCGGGCCGGCTTGCGCCGGCGCGAGCCGGGCGCGCGCGCCAGGCCGGCGTACCGCGCGCACCTGCACGCCGTCGGCGCCCGCAGGAATGATCTCGGCGAGCTCGCGCCCAACTGCGTAGGCCTCGGGCTCGAGGGTCACGGCGTGGAGCCGCGCGACGTCGCTTCCGCTCTGCTCGCCGCCGCCCGCAAAGAGCCCGCGCAGCAGGCTGTACTGCTGGTCGCGCACCTGGCTTACGCGGCGCATCACGCGCGAGAGCGGCACGCCGACCACCACCAGCGTGTGCGAGGCGAGCATCACGCCCGACTCGAACGCTTCGGGCACCACCTCGGTCGCGCCCGCTTGCGTGAGGCGCGCGATGTCCGCCTCGTCGCGCGCGCGGACGATGACCGGCACCGCCGGGTTGAGCGCATGGATATGCGCGAGCACCCGCAATGCCGCGTTGACGTCGGCAAAGGTGACGACCACGGCCGCGGCGCGGGCGATGCCCGCCGCGACCAGCGCCTCCCGGCGCGAGCTGTCGGCGAAGACCACGTTCTCGCCCGCGAGCGCCGCCTCGCGCACGCGCTCGGGATCGAGGTCGAGCGCGACATAACGCACGCCCTCGGCTTCGAGGAGCCGCGCGAGGCGCTGGCCGTTGCGGCCGTAGCCGAGGACGATGACGTGGCGCTCCGCGCTCATCGACTGCGCGGCCACGCGGTGCACTTCGAGCGAGCGCAGCATCCATTCCGAGCGCGACAGCCGCAGCGCGATGGCGTCGGAGGCGGCGATGATGAAGGGCGCCGCGAGCATCGACAGGATCATCGCCGCGAGGAAAGCCTGCAGGAGCTCCTGCGGCACCACGCCCGCGTAACCGGCGAGCGGCAGCAGCACGAAGCCGAACTCGCCGCCGTTGGCGAGCGCGAGCGCCACGCGCAGCGCCGTGCCGCCGGCGATGCGGAACAGCTTGGCGAGGAGCGCGATCAGCACGAACTTGCCGCCGACGAGCGCGATGAACAGGAGCGCGATGAGCCCCGCATTCGCCGCCACGGCGCGCAGGTCGAGGAGCATTCCCACCGTGACGAAGAAGAGGCCGAGGAGGACGTCCCGGTAGGGCCGGATGTCCTCCTCCACCTGGAAGCGGTACTCGGTCTCCGACATCAGCATGCCGGCGAGGAACGCGCCGAGCACGAGCGAAAGGCCCGCGAGCCGCGTGAGGAAGGCAGCAAGGAGCACGATGAGGAGCACGTTCAGCACGAAGAGCTCGTTCGAGCGCGCGCGCGCCGCGGCGCCGAGCCAGCCACGCATGAGGCGCGGCCCCGCGAGCACCACGAGGGCGAGCGCGAGCGCCGCCTTGCCGAGCGCCGCCACGACGGCCGGCCCGAGGCCGCGCGGCTCGGCGAGCGCCGGCAAGAGCACGAGGAGCGGCACCACCGCGAGGTCCTGGAAGAGCAGCACGCCGATTACGTCGCGGCCCTGCGCCGTGTCGAGCTCGCCGCGCTCGGCGAGGAGCTTCGAGACGATCGCGGTGGAAGACATCGCGGCGATCGCGCCGAGCGCGAATCCCGTCTGCCAGGCGAGACCGAGCGCGAGCGCGGCGACGAGCGCGAGCGCCATGCTGCCGAGCACCTGCGCGCTGCCGAGCCCGAACACCACGCGGCGCATCGCGTGCAGCTTCGCCAGGCTGAATTCGAGCCCGATGGAGAACATGAGGAATACGACGCCGAATTCCGCCAGGCTCTGCGTCTCCTCGGCGTTCGACGCGACGCGCAGCGCGTGCGGACCGAGCGCGAGGCCGGTCGCGAGATAGCCGACGAGCGCCGGCAGCTTAAGCACGCGGCACAGCGCGACCGCGGCCACGGCGGCGGCGAGCAGCACGAGCACCGACTCGAGCACCATTGGGTATACTCCCTACCCTATGATAAAGGCCGCTCGCCTCGCCCAAAAAAAGAGCGCACTGAACGCGCTCGAGCTCGCGCGGCGCGTGCTCGCCATCGAAGCGGACGCCGTGCGCGCGCTGATCGAGCGGCTGGATGAGCGCTTCCTCGCCGCGCTGGAGCTCGTCGCCGCGCGCACCGGGCGCGTGGTGGTGAGCGGCATCGGCAAGAGCGGCCACATCGCGCGCAAGATCGCCTCCACCATGGCGAGCACCGGCACGCCGGCGTACTTCGTGCACGCCGCCGAGGCGAGCCACGGCGACCTCGGCATGATCGAGGCGGGCGACGTCTTCATCGCCATCTCCTATTCGGGAGCGAGCGACGAGCTGCTCGACATCGTGCCGCTGGTGAAGCGCCGCGGCGCCAAGCTCATCGCGATCACCGGCAATGCCAGCTCGGCGCTCGCGCGCGAAGCCGACGTGCACCTCGATGCGCGCGTCGCGCAGGAAGCCTGTCCGCTCAATCTTGCGCCCACGGCGAGCACCACGGCGGCGCTCGCGCTCGGCGATGCGCTCGCGGTGGCGCTCCTCGAGCGGCGCGGCTTTTCTTCGGCGGACTTCGCGCACAGCCACCCCAAGGGCCGCCTGCCGCGTCAGGCGCTGGTGCGCGTCGCCGAGGTCATGCATACCGGCGACGACCTCCCGGCGGTGCAGTCCGGCTCGAGCGGCATGCAGGCGGTGGCCGAGATCTCGCGCGGGCGCCTGGGCATGACCGCGGTGATCGACGCGGCGCGCCGCGTGCAAGGCATCTTCACCGACGGCGACCTGCGCCGCGCTCTCGAGAAGGGCATCGACCTCGCCGCGGTGGCGGTCGACCAGGTGATGACGCCCCGTCCACGCACGCTCTCGCCGCAGGCGCTCGCCGCCGAGGCGGTGAGGCTGCTGGAGGCGCACAAGATCAGCCAGCTCTTGGTCGTCGATGAGCGCGGCACGCTGCTCGGCGCGCTCAACATGCACGATCTCTTCCGCGCCAAAGTCATCTAGAGCCGATGCGATTCATCGCCTCGGATGCGCTCGCCCGGGCGCGGCGCGTGCGCCTCGTCATTTTCGACGTCGACGGCGTGCTGACCGACGGAAGACTGTGGTACGGCCCCGGCGGCGAGGAGCTGAAGGCGTTCCACGCCTTCGACGGCCACGGCGTCAAGTTGCTCGAGCTCGGCGGCCTGAAGACCGCGCTCATCAGCGGCCGCCAGTCCCAGGCGGTAGCGGAGCGCGCGCGCGAGCTCGGCATCAAGCATGTCGTGCAGGGCGCGGACGACAAGCAAAGCGCCTACCGCGCGCTGCTACGGCGCCTCGGCGTGAAGCAGCAGGCGACGGCTTACATGGGCGATGACTTGGTCGACATGCCGGTGCTCAGGCGCTGCGGCTTCGCCTGCACGCCACACGAGGCGCCGGAGGACGTGCGCCGCTGCGCGCACTATGTCGCCTCCGCGCCCGCCGGGCATGGCGCCGCGCGCGAGGTGTGCGAGTTCATCCTGGAAGCACAGGGCAAGCTCGGGCGCGTGCTCGCGCGCTTTCGCCGTTAGCCACGTATGTGGAGCACCACGCGCCTCTTTCCACTGTTGCTGATGCTCTCGCTCGGGCTGCTCACGCTCTGGCTCGATCACGCCGTGCGGGTGGAAGGCGGCGATCACCCGGCCTTTCGGCGCCACGACCCCGACTACCTCGTCACCAACTTCACCACCACGACCTACGACCGCAGCGGCCACGCCGAGACCGTGCTCTCGGCGGCCGAGCTGCAGCACTATCCCGACGACGATTCCACCGAGCTCACCGAGCCGCGCGTGGTGCAGGCGAAAGCCGACCAGCCGCGCTTCACCGTGCAGGCCTCGCGCGGCAAAATCTCGCGCGAAGGCGACGAGATTTTTCTCTACGACAATGTGGTGCTGGTGCGCGAGGCGGATGGCACGCGCCCCGAGGCGCGCATGATGACGAGCTTCCTGCACATCCTGCGCGATCTGTCGCTCGTGCGCACCGACCGCGAGGTGCGCTTCGAGGAGCCGGGGCGCTGGCTCACGGGGAAGGGCATGGAATACTTCAACGCCACGCGCGAGCTCTTCCTGCGCGACGACGTGCACGGCTACTACGAGCCGGGCAAAAAGTGAATCATCACCAGCAACGCGCGCTCGCCCTCATCGCCGTGCTCGCGACCGCGCCCGCGGCGGCGGAGCAGGCCGATTCGACCAAGCCGACGCAGATCGAAGCGAACCGCATGAGCGCGGACGACACGCGGCGCATGAACGTCTTCGAGGGCAATGTCGTGGTGACGCGCGGCACGCTCAACATCCGCGCCGACCGCATCGTCGTGCGCCAGGACGCCGAGGGCTTCCAGTACGCCACCGCCACCGGCAACCCGGTGCGCTTTCGCCAGCGCCAGGATGCGAAGCCGCCCGAGACCGAGGGCGTGTGGCTCGAAGGCGAGGCGAAGAGGATCGAGCTCGACGACAAGAGCGGCAAGATCGAGCTCTTCGAGCAGGCGCGCGTCAACCGCGGCGGCGACGAGGTGGCGGGCGCCTACATCCTCGTCGACCAGCGCTCCGACTTCTTCACCGTCACGCCGGGCAAAGGCGAAGGCCGCGTGCGCGCGACGCTGCAGCCCAAGCCGCCCGCGAAATGAGCGCGGCAAACGGCAGCAGCCTTCGCTCGGAGCGGCTGCGCAAGCGCTACAAGTCGCGCACCGTGGTGCAGGATGTGTCGCTCGAAGTGCGCAGCGGCGAGGTGGTCGGGCTGCTCGGCCCGAACGGCGCGGGCAAAACCACCTGCTTCTACATGATCGTCGGTCTCGTCCCGGTGGATGCGGGCCGCATCTTCCTCGACGAGGCCGAGCTCACCCATCTGCCGATCCATCGCCGCGCGCGCGCCGGCATCTCCTACCTGCCGCAGGAAAACTCGGTGTTTCGCCGCTTGAGCGTCGAGGAGAACGTGCAGGCGATCCTCGAGCTGCAGGGCCTCGCCACGGAGGCGATCGAGACGCGGCTCGCCGAGCTCCTGAAGGACCTCAACATCGCGCACCTGCGCAAGCACACCGCGCTCTCGCTCTCCGGCGGCGAACGCCGGCGCCTGGAGATCGCGCGCGCCCTGGCAACCAAGCCTGCCTTTATTCTGCTCGATGAACCATTCGCCGGCGTCGACCCAATCGCGGTGCTCGACATCCAGCGCATCATCCGGTTCCTCAAGGAACGCGCGATCGGCGTGCTCATAACGGACCATAACGTTCGCGAGACGCTCGGCATCTGCGACCGCGCCTACATCATCAACGAAGGCGCGGTGCTCGCTTCGGGGCAACCCGAGGAGATTGTTTATAATGACAGTGTGCGCCGAGTCTATCTGGGCGAGAACTTCCGGATGTAGCTTTCTCTCGGCACACTGCAGGGACTAATGAAGCCTTCGCTGCAGTTCCGACTATCGCAGCACCTCACCCTCACGCCGCAGTTGCAGCAGTCGATCCGGCTGCTGCAGCTCTCCACGGTCGAGCTCAACCAGGAGATCGACCGCCTCCTGATGGAGAACCCGGCGCTCGAGCGCGAGGATGCGGACGAGGCCGAGCCGCTCGCCGGCGCACCGGCCGGCGGCAGCTCGAGCACGAGCGCGCCCACCGAGGAGGCGCCGAGCGCCGCGCCGGAGGGCGACTGGTCGGTCGAGACCGCCGCCACGTGGCGCGGCGCCGCGGCCGAGGACGACGAAGAGCGCAGCTTCGCGGCGCCCGACACGCCGTCGCTGCGCGATCATCTGCGCACGCAGCTCTCGCTCACCAACTTGAGCGCGCGCGACCGCGGCTTTGTGGCGCTGCTCATCGACGCGCTCGATGAGGACGGCTACCTCACACAGTCGCTGGAGGAAATCGCTGCCCTGCTCCCGGCGGAAGCTGAGGCCGCGCCGGAAGAGCTCAGCATCGCGCTCGCGCACCTGCAGCACTTCGAGCCCGCCGGGGTCGGCGCGCGCGCGCCGGGCGAATGCCTCGCCCTGCAGCTCAAGAACATCGCCGACGAGCCCGCGCGGCGCCTGGCGCTCGACATCGTCGAGAAGCACCTCGAGCTCCTCGCCGCGCGCGACTACGCAAGACTGAAGAGCCTCACCGGCGCGAGCGACGACCTCTTGCGCGCGGCGCAGCGCCTGATCCGCACGCTCAATCCGCGTCCGGGCGCTGCGTTCGCCAAAGTGGAAGCGCGCTACGTCATTCCCGACGTCGTCGTGCGCAAGGTGCGCAACGCCTGGCGCGCGAGCCTCAATCCGGACGCGATGCCGCGCCTGCGCATCAACCGGCTGTACGCGGAAATCGCCGCCAGCGCGAGGAACGGGGGGTCGCTGTCTTCGCAGCTGCAGGAGGCGCGCTGGCTCATCAAGAACGTGCAGCAGCGCTTCGAGACCATCCTGCGCGTATCGCAGGCGATCGTCGACCGGCAGCGCCACTTCCTCGAGCATGGCGAGGTGGCGATGCGTCCGCTGGTACTGCGGGAAATTGCCGAGACACTCAGTCTGCACGAGAGCACCATTTCCCGCGTGACGACCCAGAAGTACATGGCCACGCCGCGCGGCACCTTCGAGCTGAAATACTTCTTCGGCTCGCATGTCGCCACCGAGGCGGGCGGCGCGGCCTCCTCCACCGCGATCCGCGCGCTCATCAAGCAGCTCGTCGCCGCCGAGGACGCCAAGGCGCCGCTTTCGGACGCCCGCATCTCGCAGATCCTCGGCGAGCAGGGCATCGTGGTGGCGCGCCGCACGATTGCCAAGTATCGCGAATCGCTGCAGATTCCCGCCGTCAACCAGAGAAAGGCCTTGTGACATGAACCTGAACGTGAGCGGCCATCATCTCGAAGTGACCCCCGCGATCCTGAGCTACGTGCGCTCCAAGCTCGAGCGCATCACCCGGCACTTCGACCACGTGATCGACGCCCACGTCATCCTCACCGTCAACAAGGTCAAGCAGAAAGCGGAGGTCACGCTCCACGTACGGGGAAAGGACTTGCATTGCGAGAGCGAGGAGGACGATCTGTACGCCGCCATCGACCTCCTCGCCGACAAGCTCGACCGCCAGGTGCTACGCTACAAGGACAAGCGCTACGAGGAGAATAAGCGCGCCTAGCATGAGCCTCACCGGCAAGCTGCTCAACCCCGCCCATGTGCTCGTGGACCTCGCGGCCTCGAGCAAGAAGCGCCTGTTCGAGCAGGCGGGGCTGCTCTTCGAGAATCACGACGGCATCGCCCGCAGCCTCGTCTTCGACAGCCTGTTCGCGCGCGAGCGCCTCGGCTCGACCGGCCTTGGCCAGGGCGTCGCGATCCCGCACGGCCGGATCAAAGGTCTGAAAGAGGCGCTGGGCGCCTTCATCCGCCTCGTCCAGCCGATCCCCTTCGACGCGCCCGACGGCGCGCCGGTCACTCTGGTGTTCGTGCTCCTCGTGCCGGAGAAGGCGACGGAGAAGCACCTGCAAATCCTCTCCGAGCTCGCGCAGATGTTCAGCGACCGCGTGCTGCGCGAGGCGATGAGCGCCGCCGCCGACGCGCAGGCGCTCTACCAGCTCATAGCCTCCTGGCAACCGGATGCTGCAGGTCAACGTCGCGCGGCTGCATGAGGACAACCGCGAGGCGCTCTCGCTCGCCTGGGTGGCCGGGCGTGAAGGCGGCACGGCCGTGCGCCGCGAGGCGGTGGCCGCAGCCGCGCTGATCGGCCACCTCAACCTCACGCATCCGAACTCGATCCAGGTCATCGGCGCCTACGAGGCCGCCATCGTCGCCGGCTTCACCGAGCGCCTGTTTGAATCGCATCCGGCGGCGGTCATCGTCGCCGACGGCGTCGCGCCGCCCCCGGCGCTGGTGGAGGCCGCGACGCGCACCCACACACCGCTCTTCACTTCGCCCCTGCCCGCGCCGCGCGTGATCGAGGGCCTCGCGCGCTACCTCGCGAAGCTGCTGGCAGAAACCATCGAGCGCCACGGCGTGTTCATGGATGTGCTCGGCCTCGGCGTGCTGATCACCGGCGAATCCGGCGTCGGCAAGAGCGAGCTCGGCCTTGAGCTCATCAGCCGCGGCCATGGCCTCGTCGCCGATGACGTCGTCGAGCTCTCGCGCATCGCGGCGGGAACGCTCGAGGGGCGCTGCCCGGCGATGCTCACGGATTTCCTCGAGGTGCGCGGCCTCGGGCTGCTCAACATCCGCACCATCTTCGGCGAGACCGCGGTGCGCCGGAAGATGAAGCTGCGGCTCATCGCGCACCTCGAGCGCCCGCAGCCGGGCAGCCGCGACCCGGGCGAGCGGCTGCCGCTCACCGCGCAGTCGGAGGAGATCCTCGGCGTGAGCGTGCGCCGCGTGGCCATCCCGGTCGCCGCCGGGCGCAACCTCGCGGTATTGGTCGAGGCCGCGGTGCGCAACGAGATCCTCAAGCTGCGCGGCATCGACTCCACGGCCGAATTTCTCGCGCGTCAGCGCCAACACATGCAGAAAGACGAGTAGTGCAGCTCGTTTTGGTCAGCGGGCTCTCCGGCTCCGGCAAGACGATCGCGCTGCGCGTGCTCGAGGATGCCGGCTACTACTGCATCGACAACCTGCCGGCCAACTTCCTGATGGAGACGGTCGACTTCCTCGCCGAGGCCGGGCACGACCGCGCCGCGGTCAGCGTCGATGCGCGCAGCGCCGCGCTTCCCGCGCTGCCCGAGCACATCGCCGAGCTCAGCCGTCGCGGCGTCGACTGCCGCGTGCTTTACCTCGAGGCGAGTCCGGCCGCCCTGCTGCGCCGCTTCTCCGAGACGCGCCGCCGCCACCCGCTCGCCGGCCCCGGCATGACGCTCGCGGAAGCGATCGAGCGCGAGCGGCAGCTCCTCGCCGGCGTCGCGCCGCTCGGCAGCCGCATCGACACGAGTGACCTGCAACCGCGAGTGCTGCAGAACTGGATCCGCGATCTCCTCGGACTGGGGAGCGGCACGCTCACCCTGCTCTTCGAATCGTTCTCGTACCGGGACGGCATCCCCTTGGATGCCGACTGGGTACTGGATGCGCGCATGCTGGCGAACCCGCACTACGACCCGCAGCTTCGCCAGTACACCGGCTGCGATGCGCCGGTGATCGAGTACCTCGGCCGCGACAGCGCCGTGCAGCGCTGGCTCGGCGACGTGCGGGAGCTGCTCGGCAAATGGCTGCCCGAGATCGTGCGCGAGAACCGCAGCCACGTCACGGTGGCCATCGGCTGCACCGGTGGCCGGCACCGTTCCGTCTATTTGGCGGAGGAACTCGCCAAGGCCTTCCGCGGCGACTGGCGGGTGCTCGTGCGCCATCGCGCGCTCGCTAGCGAGGCTGAGCCATAGACAACCTGCCGCTCTTCCTGCTGCAGACCGTGCTCTTTCCCGAGGGACGGTTGCCCCTGCGCATCTTCGAGACGCGCTACATGGACATGGCGAAGGCCTGCCTGCGCGACAACTCGCCGTTCGGCGTCTGCGCGATCCGCGAAGGCGCCGAGGTGGGCGCGCCGGCGACGCCGCACGATGTCGGCACGCTCGCGCGCATCGGCGACTGGGAAATGCCGCAGCTTGGTCTCTTGCAGGTGATCGCGCTTGGCGAGCGGCGCTTCCGCATACTCGAGCGCCGCGTCGAGCCGAGCGGGCTGCAGCGCGCGCGCGTCGAGCTCCTCGCCCCGGAGGCCGATGCGCCGGTGCCCCCGAGCTGCGTGCTGTGCTCGCGGCTCCTCGAGCGCGTCATCGACCAGCAGCCCGACGTGCTGCCCGGGCCCCACCGGCTCGATTCGTGCGCCTGGGTGGGTGCGCGGCTCGCCGAGCTGCTACCGCTGCCGCTTCATGCGAAGCAGGAGCTGCTCGAGCTCGCCGACCCGGTCACGCGACTCGAGCGGCTCAACACGCTTCTGCGCTCGGGCGCCCGAGCCGAATCCTGAAATCGGGGTCAGAGCCCTATTAGCAGCTTTTTCACCGGGGTTGGAACAGCGGCCCGCGCCGCTTGCGAAAGTGCAATCCACCGCTGGTTCTTCGCCGGACGCGCTGCACCTACGGCACAGAGGATCGGCGTGGCGCGCAGCCGGAAGTGCGTGAAGCCGTGCTCGACAATGGGAAGCCTTCGCCGCGACCGAACCCGCCAGCTCGCCTGCGCGATCTCCGGGAACGTCAGCAGCCCGCCCCATAGACCGGCGCCGGGCCGTTTTTCGAGGAGCACGCGGCCCTCCTTAAGCAGCACCCACCAGGTGACTTCCCGCAGCGGCACCGCGCGCTTCGCGCGCGGCGCCGGAAAACGCGCGGTCGAGCCCTGCTCGTGCGCGACGCAATCGCCTTTAACCGGACACTCGCCGCAGCGCGGCTTCGCGCGCGTGCAGATCGTCGCGCCGAGATCCATCAGCGCTTGCGTATACGTCTCGATATCGCGCTTCGGCAGCAGCCGCTCCGCCAGCGG
>Ga0209577_10005836_pt1 | contig 11433 bp, 6 predicted proteins | sample GraSoiAngelo_109_FD_185874 | JGI IMG/M metagenome (GOLD analysis project Ga0209577, IMG submission 185874) | Grasslands soil microbial communities from the Angelo Coastal Reserve, California, USA - 14_0903_12_20cm (SPAdes) (version 2) | ecosystem: Environmental > Terrestrial > Soil > Grasslands ... | reverse complement strand
CGGCTCCCCGCCGACACCGTCGTGCTCGACCGCCACGGCGGGCTCATCGCCGTGCTCCACCCGCCGGGCGAGCGCCGCATCCCCGTCGCCCTGGCGCAGATCGCCCCGGAGCTCCGCCGTGCCACGGTCGCGGTCGAGGACCGCAACTTCTGGAACGAGGGCGCCGTCGACGCCACCCGGCTGGTCGCCGCCGCCTGGACCGACCTGGTGCGGGGCGGTGCGGTGCAGGGTGCGAGCACCATCACCGAGCAGCTCGCCAAGGTGCTCTACGTCGGGACCTCGCCGCGGACGGTCGAGCGCAAGCTCCGGGAGATCTTCATCGCCCGCCACCTCGCCCGCACCCTGAGCCGCGCGCAGGTCCTCGAGGAGTACCTCAACGACATCAACTACGGCCACGGCGCCTACGGGGCCGAGGCGGCGGCACGGACCTACTTCGGGATCCCCGCAGCCCGGCTCGACCTCGCCCGGGCGTCGCTGCTCGCCGGGCTGCCGAACAGCCCGGCGCTCCTCGACCCGTACCTGCACCCGGGGGCGGCGCGGGCCCGGCAACGGGCGGTCCTCGCCGCGATGGTCGACACCGGCGCCGCCTCCCCGGACGCGGCGGCCGCGGCGCTCGCCGAGCAGCCTGCGCTCGTCGCCGGGGCGATGGCCGACGTCGACCTCTTCCCCACGGTGACCGCCCGGGCGGTGCGCGAGGTGCGCGACCGCCTCGGCGTCGACGCCGTCGGCGGCGGACTGCGGATCACCACCACCGTGGATTCGGGGCTGCAGCGCTTCTCCCAGGACGCGGTCACCGCCCAGGTGGACTCGATGGCCGCCGAGCACGCCGGCGACGGCGCCCTCGTCGCCGTCGACCCGCGCAGCGGCGAGGTGCTCGCCGACGTCGGCGGGGCCGGGCCGGGGCACGCCGGGTCGCAGATCGACATGGCGTCCCGGCCGCGCTCGCCGGGGTCGATCTTCAAGCTCTTCACCTACTCCGCGGCGCTCGAGGCGCGCCGGCTGTCGATGCTCAGTCCGCTCCGCGACGTGCCCTTCAGCCTCCCCCACGGCGGCGGCGACGACGGCGGCGGGCGCTACCAGGTGCACGACTACGAGCCGCGCTACCGCGGCACGGTGACCGTCAAGGAGGCGCTCGCGGGCTCGCTCAACGTCCCCGCGGTGAAGGCCGAGCTGCTGACCGGGATCCCCGACGTGCTGCGGATGGCGCGGGGGCTCGGGGTCACCACCCTGAGCCGCCCGGACTCGGCGTACGGCGCCAGCCTGACCCTCGGCACCTATCCCGTCCCCCTCGAGGAGATCGCCCAGGCCGCGACGGTCCTCGCCGCCCAGGGATGGTTCCGCCCCGAGCACGTGCTCCTCTCGGTGCGCGACCGGGGCGGCGGCGAGCTGCTGGGACGGCGGTCCGGCCACCGCGCCCTCGACCCCGGCGTCGCCTTCGTGATGAACGCGATCCTCGCCGACGACGCGAACCGGGCGGCCTCCTTCGGCGCCCGCTCGGCGCTCACCATCCCCGGCCACCTGGTCGCGGCGAAGACCGGCACGACCAGCGGCTTCCGCGACAACCTGACGGTCGGCTGGACGCCGCGGCTGGCGGTGGCGACCTGGGTGGGCAACGCCGACGACCGGCCGATGCGCAACACCACCGGCCTGAGCGGCGCGGCACCGATCTGGAACGCGGTGATGGGCCACGCTCTCGGCGCCGGTGGCGACGGCTGGCCGTCGCCGCCGGCCGGCGTCCGTCCGGTCGCCGAGGGCTGGCTGCTCGACGGAACCGACGCGCAGACCGGCGCCGAGCCCGGCGCGCTCGACGAGCTGGCGCCGCAGGCGGCATGCCGGCAGTGGACCCGCGCCGACGGGCTGCTCTGGTCGTGCTCGCCGGCGCCATCGGGCCTCGACGGCGACCCCGGCCCGCCTCCCCCGGCCTCTCCCGACGCCGGCCCATCGGGGAGCGGCCCCGGTCTGTCGCTCTCCTTCACACTGGGGGGATGAACCTCGACATCCTCGCGATCCACGCTGCGCAGTCCCCGGAGAGGACGGCGCTCGTCGACGACGCCGGGAGGCGTCGCAGCTATTCCGAGCTGAACGCGCGGGCGGACGCGGTCGCAGGCGCCCTCGCCGGGCTCGGTCTCGCCGCCGGCGACCGCTGCGCCCACATCCACTACAACTGCATCGAGGGCTTCGAGACCGGCCACGCGCTGCGCAAGCTGGGCGCGGTGTCGGTGCCGATGAACACCCGGCTGCGCGGCGCCGAGATCGCCTACCTCATCAACGACAGCGGCGCCCGAGTCGTGGTCGCGGGGCCGGAGTTCCTCGACGCCGTCGACGAGGCGCGGCCGAACGTGGAGGACGAGGGCGGCCGTCAGTGGGTCGCGCTCGGGGACGGGGCTCCGCCCCCCGGCTGGCGGAGCTACGAGGCGCTGCTCGCGGCCCCCGCCGTCGCCGAGCTCCCGGACTCCGGGGTGATGGGGGCGCCGACGATGATCTACACCGCCGGCACCACCGGGAACCCCAAGGGCGCGTTCCGGGGCGGTGGCGTCGACGTCGGGGCGGTGTCCGAGTGGATGGCCGCCTTCCAGTTCTCGAGCGAGGACGTGCACCTGCTCGCGGGACCGAGCTACCACAGCGCCCCGGGGGTCTTCAGCGGGCTGCAGCAGCTGTTCGGCGCCACCACCGTGGTGCTGCGCCGTTTCGACCCGGAGCGCGCGCTGCAGCTCATCGCCGAGCACCGGGTCACCACCACCTTCATGGCGCCGATCCTGGTGAAGCGCATCCTCGATCTCCCGCCCGAGGTGCGTGAGGCGCACGACGTCTCCAGCATGCGCTGCGTCATCGTCGCCGCCGCACCCTTCCCCGGCGACCTCAAGCGCCGTGCCGTCGACTTCTTCGGCCCCCACGTCTTCGAGTTCTACGGCGCCACCGAGACCGGGCTCGTCACCCTCATCACCCCCGAGGACCTGCTGCGCAAGCCGGACTCCTGCGGCCGCGCGCTGGCCTCGGTAGAGATCCGCCTCCTCGACGACGACGGCAACGAGGTCCCCGACGGCCAGCCCGGCGAGCTCTGGACGCGCTCGCCCGGGGTGTTCACCGCGTACCACAACAAGCCCGAGGCGACCGCCCGCAACCTGCGCGACGGCTTCTTCACCGTGGGCGACGTCGCCTGGCGCGACCAGGAGGGGTTCATCCACATCTGCGACCGCAAGGTCGACATGGTGATCAGCGGGGGCGTGAACATCTATCCCGCGGAGATCGAGGCGGTGCTCCACGCCCATCCGGCGATCGAGGACTGCGCGGTGATCGGCGTGCCCGACAGCGAGTGGGGGGAGTCGCTCAAGGCGGTGGTGAAGCTCCACCACGGCGCCACCACCGGCGCCGACGAGCTGATCGAGTTCGTCGGCGCGCGGCTGGCCGCGTACAAGCGCCCGCGCAGCGTGGACTTCGTCGACGAGTTCCCGCGCGACTCCGCAGGCAAGCTGCTCAAGCGGCTGCTCCGCGACCGCTACTGGACCGAGGCGGGCCGACAGGTCTGACAGGAACTGACAGCGGCCCGATCAAGATATTGACAGTTTGTGGCACGCATCGTACCCTCCAGCGGATATCGGAGAGAGGGCGGGCGGCGCGAGGGAGCCGACCCGCATGGGGGAGGAGGCGGGATGGGCACGGCCGCGCTCTGGGTTCTCGTCGTGGTCATCCCCGCCTCTGCCTTGAGTCTCCTGGTGCTCGCCCTCGACGTGCGCGCCCAACGCCGCCGGCCGCGCCGGCCGCCCCTCCCCTCGCGGCTGACCGCCGTCCTGGGCGCCGCGCTCGGCGCCGGCGGCTTCGGGCTCGCCTCCCTCGCCGGCGTGGCCCCGGCCGCGCACGCCGCCCACGGCCCCGAGCAGCTCTGGGTGGCGAGCGCCACGGCCGGAGGCGCGATCGCGGTGGCGCCGGTCGACCCCCTCGCCCTCGCCCAGCTCCCCTTCGCTCCGGTGGCGATCTGGGGAACCGGCTTCGACGGCGCCGGGACCTGGGACATCGTCGCCGAGGTGCCCGGCGCCGCCGACGTCACCCTCGCCTCCGGGAACTGGCCCAAGGTGAGCGGCGAGGGGGCGCGGGCGCTCGTCCTCGTCGATCCGGGGACGCTCGTCACCGCCGCGAAGGCGGCGGGCATCCTGCCCCAGAACGGCGGCTACACCCTGGTGCTGCGCAGCCCCGACCCGCCGGCGCGGGCGGTCTTCACCCTGGCCGCACCGCCCGTCCCGGCCGCTCCGGCGCCGGCTCCGGCCGCGACGGCCGGGGTACCGCCGATCACCGGTGCCGTCGCCTCGGCGGTCCAGCGCCGCCCCAGCGCGGCGGCTCCGGCTCCGCCCTCGGTCGGGGTGCCGGCCACCGGCGGCGGTGCGCCGCTCCTCGCCGGGCTGGCGATGCTCCTCGCCGGCGCCGCCAGCGCCGGCCTCTCGCTCCGATTGAGGCGAGGGCCGGCGCCGGCCGCGTGACCGGCGCGGCTCAGTAGGTGACGGGCTTGCCGTAGTACTCGTTGCTGCTGGTGAAGGTGGCGACGCCGACCTCGTCGCGGGTGCCCTGGTCGAGCTGGGTCGCCCAGTACCCGGCGCCCGCGGTCTCCGCCGGCCGCCCGAGGTAGAGCGGGTACCAGCCCGTGGCCGGCGCGGCGACCACGGCGAGGTGGTGCTCGTGCGAGAACGCGACCACCCGGGCGACGGCGGCGCGATCGGTGATCGGCCCGCCCGCGAGCCACCCGTTCAGCTCCGCGGCGGTCGGGGTGCGTCCGAGCAGATCCCTGTAGAGCGCGGTGATGAAGCCCTTGTCGGTGCCCCCGCCGTGGCCCGCGTAGTACACGGAGGTGCCGCCGAGGCTGGCGAGCAGCTGCTCGTCGTAGCCGCCGCCGCCGAGCGCGGAGACCCAGTAGGCCCGGCCGCCCGGGTCGGCGGCGTGGCCGATCAGCTTCTGGTAGTCGGCGTCGACGTTGCGCCCGTAGACCTCCTGCGAGGTGCTGAAGAAGGCGGCGACCGCCTGGCGGGGCTCGCCGTGGGCGAGCTGCCCCGCCCAGTAGGCGACCTCGGCGTCGGCGCCGAGGCGGCCGAGGATGTCGTGGTAGAGGTCCTCGACGAAGCTCGCGTCGTCGTTCCCGACGGTGAGCGGGCCGCTGCCGCCGCTGCCGTTCGACCTGCCCTTCACCGAGGCGCTGAGGGTCACCGCCCCGGTCTTGCGGAAGGTGACGTTGAAGACGTGGACGCCCTTGTCGGTGCTGGTGAACGTGTAGGCGGGCGGGAGCTCGGCGAGCGGGTCGCCGCTGTCGGTGAGCGTCACCGTGCCGGTGTAGGTGGGGTCGACCGCGGTGCCGTTCATCGCCGTGACCGTCACCGGGGTGGCGGCGAAGGCGCCGACGGTCGCGGGGACGCCGACCGTCAGCCGCCGGGTGGCCGGCGGCGGGGGCGGCGAGCCGGCGCCGCCGCTGCCCATCGTGCAGCTCCAGGGGAACGGCTGGCAGGCGGACGACTCGGCGCTCTCCGGGGTGAAGGCGCAGTCGCTGCTCGGCGAGCCGGTGCTGTGGTCGTCGGCGTCGGAGTCGCCGTCGCACTGGGCGCCGTTGCTGCCCGGCGCGGCGAGGCCGAAGTCGTGGAAGACGATCGGGTCGCCGCTGCTGCCGGAGAAGTGGAAGGTGGTGACCTTCTGGTCGGGATAGACGTTCGTGACCGTCGCTGAGACGCTGCCTCCGGAGACGGTGAGGTCGGCGACCTGCGAGCGGCAGGCGCTGCCGCCCTCGCAGGGCGCGTAGCCCTCGGGATTGGAGGCGTTCGGCGGCGGGGTCTTGGTGGTGACGATCCGGTAGGTGCCGTCCGGCACCCCGCTGAAGACCGCGCAGGGTCCCGACGAGCAGCTCCCGGTCGGCACCGGGCAGCCACTGCCACTGCCGGTCCCGCTGCCCGCGGGGGTCGCGGCGGTCATCGACACGCCGCCGCCGCTCAGGGCGTACTCGGCCTGGCCCTTGATCTGGTGGCAGGAGTCCATGGTCTGGACGGAGATCGTCGCCCCACCGCCCGAGGCGGCCCCGACCCTTCCCCACTGGCCCACGAGCGCAAGCGCGAAGGAGCCTGCGATCAGCGCCACGACGGCGGCGGCCGTCCTCAGCCTCGGCTGCGTTCTCATCTGAGATCCCTTCCTGAGGGCCACCGCGGGAATGCGGCGGCCATCCTCCTTCGACCTCAACGCTGCCCGGCGGCCGGTTCTTGCGCGCGGCCGCGGACTCGGGTCAGCCCGTCGCCTTCCTCGGGGAGGGCACACGGGCGCCGAGGAGGCCGATCTCCGGCGGCTCCTCGCCGTGAAGGCGGGCGTAGCGCCGGCGCAGCGTCACCTCGCGCTCGGCGGGGGCCATGCGCAGCAGCCGGATGACCTCGGCGGTGGCCACCCGGGCGAGCTCGGGCACCGCCTCGACCGCCGCCGACCACTCGAGGATCAGCTCCTCCGCCATCCCCTGCACCCGCGCGGGGAGCCCGTCGAGGAGCTGGTCACGGAGGCTGCCGATGCTCGAGCGGACGTCATCCACCACGCTCCAAGCCTACCGAGTTACGCACACCCTCCGTGGCGGCAGCCCGGTCGCCCGACTCAGCTGTCCGGCGCGAGCCACAGCACCGCCAGCGGAGGCAGGGTCAACGCCGCGGAATGCGGCTGCCCGTTCCACTCGGTGGCGTCCGCGACCACGCTGCCGAGGTTGCCGACGCCGCTCCCGCCGTACGACTCGGCATCGGTGTTCACCACCTCGAGCCATCGGCCGGGGCGGGGCAGGCCGACCCGGAAGTTGTGATGGACGACCGGCGAGAGGTTGGCGACGCAGACCAGGCCGGGCCGGCCGGTGGCGTCGACCCGGACGAACGAGAGGACGTTCTGGTCGGAGTTGCCCGCATCGATCCAGCGGAAGCCCTCGGGCGAGTCGTCCCGCTGCCACGCCGCGGGCTCGGCGGCGTACACGCGGTTGAGGTCGCGGACGAGATGCTGCACGCCTGCGTGGTCGGGTTGCTCGAGGAGGTGCCAGTCGAGGGAGTGGTCGTGCCGCCACTCCCGCTCCTGGCCGAACTCGCCTCCCATGAAGAGCAGCTGCTTGCCCGGGTGGGCCCACATCCAGGCGAGCATGGCGCGCAGGTTGGCGAAGCGCTGCCAGCGGTCGCCGGGCATCTTGCCGAGCAGCGAGCCCTTGCCGTGGACCACCTCGTCGTGGCTGAGGGGGAGGACGAAGCGCTCGCTGAAGGCATACCAGAGCCCGAAGGTGAGCTGGTGGTGGTGGAAGCGGCGGAACACCGCGTCGCGCGACATGTACGCGAGGGTGTCGTGCATCCAGCCCATGTTCCACTTGAAGGAGAAGCCCAGCCCGCCGGTGCTCGTCGGGCGGCTCACCCCGGGCCAGGCGGTCGACTCCTCGGCGACCATGACCACCCCGGGGTACTGGTCGCGGATCAGGGAGTTCACCTCGCGGAGGAACTCGATCGCCTCGATGTTCTCGCGGCCGCCGTAGGGGTTGGGGATCCACTCCCCCGGCTGCCGCGAGTAGTCGAGGTAGAGCATCGACGCCACCGCGTCGACACGCAGCCCGTCGATGTGGAACTCCTCGATCCAGTAGCGGGCGTTCGCGACCAGGAAGTTGCGCACCTCGTTGCGCCCGAAGTTGAAGACCAGGGTGCCCCAGTCGGGGTGCTCGCCGCGGCGGGGGTCGACGTGCTCGTAGAGGGCGGTGCCGTCGAACCGCGCCAGCGCCCACTCGTCGCGGGGGAAGTGGGCGGGCACCCAGTCGAGGATCACCCCGATCCCGCGCTCGTGGAGCCCCTCGACCATGGCACGGAGGTCGTCGGGCGAGCCGTGCCGCGAGGTCGGGGCGTAGTAGCCGCTGACCTGGTACCCCCAGGACCCGCCGAAGGGATGCTCGGCGATGGGGAGCAGCTCGACGTGGGTGAATCCCATCGAACGGCAGTAGTCGCCGAGCTCGACCGCGGCCTCGCGATAGGAGAGCAGCGTCTCGCCGTCCTCGCCGCGGCGCCGCCAGGAGCCGAGGTGCACCTCGTACACCGACATCGGGCGCTCCGCGGGCTCGCCCACGGCCCGGGCGGCGATCCACTCGTCGTCGCTCCAGGAGTGCTGGCTGACCTCGACAACGCTCGCCGTCGCCGGCGGGGTCTCGGCGGCGCTGGCACCCGGCCCCCACCCCGGGGAGGAAGAGCTCCCAGACCCCTGAGGACCCGAGCGAGCGCATCGGGTGGACGCGGTCGTCCCAGAAGCCGGCGTCGCCGACCAGGCGCACGCTGCGTGCGTTCGGCGCCCAGACCGCGAACGCGGTGCCGCTCACGTCCTGGTGCTCGATGACCCTCGCGCCGAGGCGGCGCCAGAGCTCGTGGTGCTGGCCCTCGCCGATGAGGTGGAGGTCGAGGTCGCCGAGCGAGGGCAGGAAGCGGTACGGATCGTCGATCACCCAGCTGCGCTCGTCCTGCTCGAAGCGCAGCCGGTAGGCGGGCAGCTCCGCGCTGGGGACCAGGCCCTGGAAGAGCCCGCCCTCGTACCGGGACAGCGGGGTCTCGCCGCCCTCCCAGACCACCGTGCAGCGCTGCGCGGTGGGGTGCATCGCGCGCACCACCGTCCCCGCGCCGAGGGGGTGGGCGCCGAGGACGCGGTGCGGCTCGTGGTGCTCGCCGGCGATCAGCCGGGCGCCGTCGTCGCCGAGGTCGGGCAGCGCGGACGGAGGGGCGTCGGCGGGGGTGCGGCGGGCAGGGGTCATGACCGTCCTCCGTCGAGCAGGAATCGCAGCGGCAGGCCCACCCAGTCGGGGCGGTGGCCGAGCTCGTAGCCGACCTCGTACACGGCCTTGCGCAGCTCCCAGGCGCGGCGCAGGGCGAGCGTGTCCTCGGCGCTGCCGGGGAGCAGCGGGTGATCGCCCACGCGGGCCAGGTACGCGCCCCAGAAGAGCCTCCGGTTCGCCTCCGCCCAGGCGTCGCCCTGGCGGCGCAGCGCCTCGAGTCGCTCGGGGTCGGGCTCGGTGCGCTCCATCAGCGCTGCGGCGGCGGCGTAGTCGAGCGAGCGGAGCAGGCCGGCGACGTCGCGCAGCGGCGAGGACAGGGCGCGCCGCTCGGGGACCCCGAGCGCGGGCTCGCCCTCGAAGTCGAGGACCGTCCAGCCGGTGTCGGTGCGGAGCGCCTGGCCGAGGTGGTAGTCGCCGTGGACGCGGATCGCGAGCCCTCCGCCGCCGAGGCCGCGCAGCGCGTCGAAGCCCGCGACCACCTCGGCGCGGCACTCGCGCAGCGGTTCGAGCGCCGCGCCGGCGCCGCCGAGCAGCTGGTCGAGCTCGCGGGTCATGGCGTCGGCCCAGGAGCCGAGCATCGCCGCGGACACCGGCTGGGCGCGCATCGCGTCCGGGACCCGGTCGGAGGCGAGCGCGAGGTGCATCTCCGCGGTCACCTCACCGAGCCGCGCCGACTCGGGCAGGAAGGTCGCCCCCTGCTCCTCGACCAGACGGACCGCGCTCCCCTCGTCGCCCACGCCCTCCAGCTCGGCCTCGGCGTAGAGATCGCGCAGCGAGGTGAGGGCGAGCGCCCAGCCCTCGGTGCCGTTGTGGAGGTAGGGCTGCACCAGGGCGAGCAGCACCGCCTCGGCGCCGGGGCGGAGGTACTCGACCACCCCGAGCGGCGCGGGGACGTGCTCGAAGCCGGCCCCATGGAGCGCCTCGGTCATCTCCAGCTCCGGCGAGCGGACGTCCTCGACCACCCGGAACCACTTCAGCAGCTCGGCGTCGTCGCGCACCAGCGAGGTGTTGCTCTGCTCACGACCGAGCGGCCGGATCGAGCCGGGGTCGACCCCGCCGGCGATCCGCTCGCCGCGGAAACGGACCTCCCCGCCCTCCGTCCGCAGGGTGGCGCCGGCGCCGATCAGCTCCCAGAGCGCGGCGCTCGACTCGGGGTCGCCGAGGGCGTCGACGACCGCCATGGGACCGGCGTCGCCGCCGGTCTCGTGGACCACCCGCTCGGGGTCGAAGAACCCGGCGGCGGGCCCGGGGCGGATCCCCAGCGGCAGGCTGTAGCGCTCGCGCCCGCCGTCCTCGTACCTGACGGTCGCGAGCACGAGCAGGACCGCCGGCCCCGACTCGCGCAGGGTGCCGACGTCCTCGACCTCGAAGCCGGCGACCGCACGGCCGCGGCTGCCGTACCACCGCTGCCGCTGGACGTAGGCGAGGAGGGCGGCGGCGGTCGCCTCCTCGAGGCCGTGGCGGGCGAGCAGGGTGGCGGGGGTCACGAGGCCGGCGCCTCGAGCGAGAACCAGTAGAAGCCGTGCGGGCCCATGGTGAGCAGGTAGGGCAGCTCGCCGATCGGCGGGAAGGGGATGCGGCCGATGAGCTCGAGCGGGGTCGTCCCCGCGTACACCCGGAGGTCGAGCTCCACCGGCTGGGCGAAGCGCGAGAGGTTGTTGACGCAGAGCACCCGTCTGTCGCCGAGGACGCGCATGAAGGCGAACACCGACGGGTTGCTCGCCTCGAGCACCTCGAAGCCGCCCTCGCCGAAGACCGGATGGCGGCGGCGCACGGCCATGAAGCGGCGCAGCCAGTGGAGCATCGAGGACTCGTTGCGCTCCTGCGCCTCGACGTTGACCGCCTGGTAGCTGTACACCGGGTCCATGAGCGGGGGCAGGTAGAGCCGGGCGAAGTCGGCGCGGCTGAAGCCGCCGTTGCGGTCGGCGCTCCACTGCATCGGGGTGCGCACCCCGTCGCGGTCGCCGAGGTAGATGTTGTCGCCCATGCCGATCTCGTCCCCGTAGTAGAGGATCGGGGTGCCGGGGAGCGAGAGCAGCAGGCCGTAGAACAGCTCCATCTGGCGCCGGCCGCTGTTGAGCAGGGGTGCGAGGCGCCGGCGGATGCCGAGGTTGAGCTTCATCCGCGGGTCGCGCGCGTACTCCGCGTACATGTAGTCGCGCTCGTCCTCGGTGACCATCTCCAGGGTCAGCTCGTCGTGGTTGCGCAGGAAGATCCCCCACTGGGCGCCGGAGGGGATCGGCGGGGTGCGGTCGAGGATCTCGGTGATCGGATAGCGCTGCTCGCGGCGCAGGCCCATGAACATCCGCGGCATCAGCGGGAAGTGGAAGCACATGTGACACTCCGGCGCCTCCTCGGTGCCGAAGTAGTCGACCACGTCCTCGGGCCACTGGTTGGCCTCGGCGAGGAGCACCCGGTCGCCGCCGTACTCGCGGTCGACGGTGGCGCGCAGCTCGGCGAGGAAGGCGTGGGTCTCGGGCAGGTTCTCGCAGTTGGTGCCCTCGCGGGCGTAGAGGTAGGGGACCGCGTCGAGGCGGAACCCGTCGAGCCCGATGTCGAGCCAGAAGCGGACGACGTCGATCATCGCCTGCCGCACCTCGGGGTTGTCGTAGTTGAGGTCCGGCTGGTGGCTGAAGAAGCGGTGCCAGTAGTAGGCG
>Ga0209577_10005834_pt1 | contig 11435 bp, 10 predicted proteins | sample GraSoiAngelo_109_FD_185874 | JGI IMG/M metagenome (GOLD analysis project Ga0209577, IMG submission 185874) | Grasslands soil microbial communities from the Angelo Coastal Reserve, California, USA - 14_0903_12_20cm (SPAdes) (version 2) | ecosystem: Environmental > Terrestrial > Soil > Grasslands... | reverse complement strand
CATCTCGGTCTCTGGGGATGCCGCGCCGAGGCGAAGTTCATTCCCGAGGTCTACCTGAACGCGCCGCGCGCTGACCGCGTCGAGCTCCTGCGCGGCCTGATGGATACGGACGGATGGGTCGAGCGCCGGGGAAGCATGCGCTTCTGCTCGACCAGTGAGCGACTGGCACGGCAGGTGGCTGATCTCGTCCGCTCCCTGGGCGGGTGGTGCTCGGTTCGCAGCCGACACACGACGTATAGCTCCGGCGGCGTCAGGGAGCGTGGCCGCCCGGCGTTCGTGTGCAACGTTCACCATCCCGATCCCAAGGCGATGCTCCACCTGTCCGTCAAGCGCGACCGCGCGCTCTCGGCGCCTCGACGGCGGTGGCGGCCGGTGTTCGAGACGATCGAGCCCGTCGGCGCGGCGGAGACGCAATGCATCGCCGTCACGCATCCGTCGCGGCTCTACGTGACGGACGACTACGTCGTCACCCACAACACGGCCTTCGCGCTGAACGTCGCCCAGCACGTCGGCATCGCGCTGCACGGCAAGGTGCTCGTGCTGAGCCTCGAGATGTCGTCGCAGCAGATCGTGCAGCGCATGCTCTGCTCCGAGGCGAAGGTGGACTCGCAGGCGGTGCGGACGGGGTATCTGACCTCGGCGGACTGGCATCGGCTCACGGCCGCGGCGGGCCGGCTCTCGGAAGCGTCCATCTTCATCGACGACAGCCCCGGGCTCACCGTCCTCGAGGCGCGGGCCAAGGCGCGGCGGATGAAAGCCGAGCACGGGCTCGACCTGCTGGTCATCGACTATCTCCAGCTCATGCGCGGCCGCGCCTCGATGGAGAGCCGTCAGCAGGAGATCTCGGAGATCTCGCGCTCGCTCAAGGCGCTCGCGAAGGAGCTGAACGTCCCGGTGGTGGCGCTCTCGCAGCTGTCGCGCGCGGTCGAAGCGCGTCAGGCGCGCGACTTCAAGCCGCAGCTCTCGGATCTTCGCGAATCGGGTGCGCTCGAGCAGGACGCAGACGTGATCCTGTTCCTGTACCGGCAATCGCAGTACAAGGAGGACCTGCCGCCGGACGAGAAGAACATCGCCGAGGTCATCATCGGCAAGCAGCGCAACGGCCCGGTGGGCACCGTGCGGGTCGTGTTCCTGCCGCAGTACGCGCGCTTCGAGAACGTCGCGGAACAGCATCGGCAGCCCCAGCCGTTTTAGATCTTCCGCGCGGCTCGTCGTATGATGAGCCCCGTGCGTTTGAGTCGGCTGAAGCGTCTGTTCGTCGGGAGTCCGCTCCCGACCGCGCAGTCACGCCACGAACGGCTCGCGAGGTCGACCGCGCTCGCGGTCTTCGCCTCGGACGCCCTCTCCTCCGTCGCGTACGCCACCGAAGAGATCTTGTTGGTGCTGGTGCTGGCCGGTACCGCCGCGCTGAGCTATTCGATCCCGATCAGCATCGCGATCGCGGTCCTGATCGCGATCGTCGTCTCGTCGTATCGGCAGACGATCCGCGCGTACCCGCAAGGCGGCGGTGCCTACATCGTGAGCAAGGACAACCTCGGCGTGCCCGCCGGGCTGGTGGCCGGCGCGGCCCTCCTGATCGACTACGTGCTCACGGTAGCGGTGAGCGCCGCCGCCGGCATCGCCGCGCTCACGTCCGCCGTTCCGGCCCTCTTCCCGTACCGGCCGTGGCTCTGCGTGGCCGCGGTCGTCGCCATCGCTGTCGCAAACCTCCGCGGTATCCGTGAGTCGGGCAAGATCTTCGCGGCGCCGACCTATCTCTTCATCGGTAGCCTCGGAGTCCTGATCATCTACGGCGGGCTCGGCGCGGTCTTCGACTTTCTCCCGGAGGCGCCCTATCAGCGGCATCCGCCCGGTCTGGAGGGCGTCGGGCTCTTTCTGTTCTTGCGGGCGTTCGCGTCGGGCTGCACCGCGCTCACCGGGGTGGAGGCCGTCTCCGACGGCGTGCCGGCGTTCAAGCCGCCGGAAGCCCACAACGCGCGGATCGTGCTGACGGTGCTCGGCGTGATCCTGATCGTGCTCTTCCTCGGCATCACCTTCCTGGCGTACGACTTCGGCATCGCGCCGCGCCACGAGGAGACGGTGGTGTCGCAGCTGGCGCGCCACGTCTTCGGCGGCGGCGCGCTCTATTTCGAGATCCAGGCGGTCACGATGCTGATCCTGCTCCTTGCCGCCAACACGTCCTTCGCCGATTTTCCGCGGCTGTCGTTCTTCCTGGCCCGCGACCGCTTCATCCCGCGCCAGTTCGCGACGCAGGGCGACCGACTCGTCTTCTCCAACGGCATCCTGATCCTGAGCGGACTCGCCGCGCTCCTGCTCGTGATCTTCGGCGGCGACACCCACGCGCTGATCCCGCTCTACGCGGTCGGCGTCTTCCTGTCCTTCACGCTCTCGCAGGCGAGCATGGTGCGGCGCTGGCTCCGGCAGAAAGAAGAAGGCTGGTGGTGGCGCTGGTGGCTCAACGCGATCGGTGCGCTCGTGACGGGCCTGGTGATGATCACGATCGCCGCCACGAAGTTCACGCACGGCGCGTGGATCGTAGTCCTGTTGATTCCGACGCTCGTGGCGGTGTTCGTGATGGTGCACCGCCATTACGAGGAAGTCGCGGTGCAGCTCTCGCTCGACGCCTTCTCACCGCCGCCGCCGATGACCAACACCGTGCTGGTCCTGGTCGGCGACATCCATCGCGGGGTCATCAAGGCGATCCAGTACGCCAAGACACTCTCACCCAACGCGAAGGCGGTGTTCGTGGAGACCGATCCCGACCGCACGCGCAGGCTGGAGGAGAAGTGGGGCCGGTACGGCATGGGCGTGCCGCTGATCGTGCTGACCTCGCCCTACCGCTCGCTGCTCGGGCCCTTGACCAAGTACGTCGACCACCTGCAGAGCCAGGGCGAGAATCACGTCGTGACGATCGTACTGCCCGAGTTCATTCCGGCCCGGTGGTGGCAGCTCGGGCTCCACAACCAGACCGCGTTCCTCATCAAGGGCGCGATGCTGTTCCGCAAGAACGTCATCGTCACCGACGTCCCGTACCATCTGGTTCACTGAGGCGGCGACCGCGCTCGCGCGGTCGACTCAGAGAGCCAGACGGCGACCCGGCTCGACGGCGTCGACCTCGATCGACGGCGCGACGTCCCGCACGGTCGCCACGAACTCGGCGGGGGAGCGCGAGCGGAGCCCGATGAAGTCGCCGCTCCCGCGGGAACCATGACGCCACCCAGCCGAGTCCACGTACAAGGCGGCGGGCAACTCTCTGGTACACTCGAAAGCCGCGTGGTCACCCGATGAAAATCGTCCTGGCTCCCGACGGTCCTCTGGACGCCCGCGGGACGCTCGCACGCTACCACCTCTGGGGAGAGGATCCGACGAACCGGATCGCACGCGACGTTTTCCGTCGCGTGCTCCGACACGGCGGCCGGCTCGTCCCGTACGAGGTGCGGTGGAGCGGGCCCGTGGACGACACGCGGGTCACGATTCGGCTGCCGGGCGCGGACGCCGCCGTCGGCGCTGCGGTCGTCGGGGAAGTGCGCCGCCTTCTCGGTCTCGAACTCGATCTCATCGCGTTCTATCGGATGGCGAAGTCCGACCCGGCGCTGGCCACGCTCGTCGAGCCGCTCTACGGATTGCGTCCCACGCTCGCGCCCACGCCGTTCGAGATGCTGATCGGATCGATCACGGCTCAGCAGGTCAACCTGTCGTTCGCGTTCGCCTGCCGCGCGCGGCTCGTGCGTCGATTCGGGACGCCGGTGTCGGTCGGTCGCGAGACGGTGTGGGCGTTCCCGGAGGCCGCGCGACTCGCGGTGGTGCGCGTGCGGGAGCTCCGGGCGCTGAAATACTCGACGCGGAAGGCCGAGTACATCCGCGATCTCGCGCGGGCGGTCGTCTCCGGCACGCTGGACCTCGAGGCGGTCTGCGCGGCTGAATCAGCGCTGGTCATCGAGCAGCTCACGGCGCTCCGCGGTCTCGGCCGCTGGACCGCGGACTGGTTCCTCGCCCGCTGCCTGGGCCGTGGCGACGTCTGCCCGGCCGGCGATCTCGCGGTCCGGAAGGCGATCCGGCGCCGCGCGCGCGCGTGGGGCGAGCACCAGAACCTGGCGGTGCACTATCTCCTGGCCGGGATGCGCCTGCAACGTCCGGCGGTCGGCGGCGGGACGTGAAGAAGACGACCGGCCTCAAGATCATCGGCCAGCCCGATCCCGGCGTTCCCAAGGACGTGCATCTCGTCGGGCGATATGCGCTCGGGGTGGACTGGGCCGATGGCCACGGATCGATCTATCCCTTCGAGCGCCTCCGGCTCGATTGCGCGTGCGGTCGGTGCGGCGCGCTCGAACAGCTGGCCTCGGAGATGACGTGGCCGGCCGAGATCAAGCGGACCGACGAGGGGCTGCGCGTGACGTGGGTCGATCAGCACGCGAGCCTCTATCCCTATCCCGTACTGCGCGGGCTGTGTCGGTGCGCCGGCTGCACCGGCGGCCACTGATGAACGAGGAAGCGCGCAAGCGCTGGGTTTTCCTCGGCATCATGCTGTCCATCTTTCTGGCGGCGATCGAGTCGACCGTCGTCGCGACCGCGATGCCGACGGTGGTGGCGAGTCTCGGCGGCATTCGGATCTACTCGTGGGTCTTCTCGGGGTTTCTGCTGACCCAGACCGTGACGATGCCGCTCTGGGGCCGCTTCTCCGATCTCTACGGCCGGCGGCCGGTCTATCTGGCGGGGCTCGCGACCTTTCTGGCCGGCTCGGCGCTGTCGGGCGCTTCCCAGAACATGGTGCAGCTGATCGTGTTCCGGATGGTGCAGGGATTGGGCGCCGGCGCGTTGATGACTCTCGGGTACACGATCATCGGCGAGCTGTTCGGTCTGGAGCGGCGCGCGCGCATGCAGGGCTACATCTCGAGCGTGTGGGGACTCGCGTCGCTGATGGGCCCATGGGCGGGCGGGCTCCTCACCGATCACGTGTCCTGGCGCTGGGTCTTCTACATCAATCTGCCGTTCGGCGCGGTCGCGATGGCCTTGATCGCGGGCGCGTTGACCGGGGTCTCGAAGCCCGCGCGGCGACCGGTCGTGGACGGCATGGGCGTGGGACTCTTCGCGGCCGGAGTCTCCGCGCTCCTGCTCGGGATCGTCGAGGCCGGGCGGGTGGGATCCTGGTCCCAGATCGAGGTCGTCGGGCTCCTGGGCCTGGGGGTGATCGTGCTCGCCGCGTTCGTCGCGGTGGAGCGGCGTGCCGTGGAGCCGATCGTGCCGCTTCGATTGTTCGGGAACCGGATGGTCCTGGCCGCCGTCATCACGCGGTTCCTGGCCGGCATGGCGATGTTCGGGGCGCTCTCCTTTGTCCCGCTCTTCCTGCAGTCGGTCACGGGTGCGTCGGCAACGCGCGCGGGCCTCGTCCTCACGCCGTTCGTGCTCGGATGGGTGGTGATGTCGGTGGTAAGCGCGCGCCTGGTCCTGCGTGTCGGCTACCGGACCGTCGTGGTGATCGGCATGGCCAGCCTCACCGTGGCGTTCCTGCTCTTCTGGCGGTGGTCGGTGACGCTCACGTCGGCCAGCGCGATGGTCGACGTTCTTCTGGCGGGTATCGGCATGGGGATGGTCGTGGTGCCGATGTTGATCGCCGTCCAGAGCGTCGTCGCGCGGAGCGATCTCGGCGCCGCGACGTCGCTGACGCAGTTCTTCATGTCAATCGGCGGCGCGCTGGGCCTCTCGCTCATGGGCGCCGTGATGTCGCAACGGCTCCACGCCGGACTGCCGATGGTCGAGGCGCTGCACGGGGTCTTCGTGGTGGGCGCGGCGGTCTGCGTCGCGGCGCTCGCGTCCGCGTTCATGGTGCCGTCCGGCCGCGCGCAGGACCTGGCCCGGAGCGAAATGCGCGGCGAGCCGACGCGTGTGGGAGGATGAGTCATGGCGGGTGACGCGCCGCTTCTCGAGCGGTTGGCCAAGCTCCCGGCGGTGCCGGCGGCGGCGGCCGTGGAGCTCCTCGAGCGGCTCAGGCAACCCCAGACCGATCCGGTCATCGGGCCGCTCTTCGGCGTCGACGAGGACGGCGACGTGGGCGTGAGCCCACTGGTTCCAACGGTGCTCAAGCAGCTCGGCGATCGCAAGGAGCTGACGTGCTACGCGGCGCTGATCGAGGGCCTCACCGGGATCTGGAACGCCGCGGTCCGCGCCGCGGTCGTGGCGCGGCTGCGCGCGTCGGGGCTGCCGGCGGACGACCTGCTGCTGAAGCTCGGAGCGCTGTCGCCCACGCTGGGCTTCGCCGCTGAGAAGCCGGAGTGGGCGCGTGAGTGGCTCGCCGATCCATTCACGCAGGATGCGCTGCTTGTCCAGCAGTGCGTGGTCCGCATGCTGCTGGCCTTGCGCACCATGGCCGACGCTCGCGCCGGAGAGCTGACGACGACGATCGGGTGACGAGACATTCGAGACCAGGAGAGGTGACCATGGCGACGGTTCCCGAGAGCTATCGTGATCTGCTGACGAAAAAGTCGTTCGCCCATGTCGCGACCATCGGGCGCGACGGCGCGCCGCAGGTGACTCCCGTCTGGATCGACTACGACGGCACGCACGTCCGGTTCAACACCGCGCGAGGCCGGGTCAAGGACAAGAATATAAAAATCAATCCGAAGATCGCGCTCTCGATCCAGGATCCCGACAACCCCTATCGATACCTGCAGATCCGCGGGCGAGTCGTCGAGGTGACCGAGAAGGGCGCCGACGACCACATCGACTCGCTGGCCAAGAAGTACACGGGTCAGGAGCGGTACGCCCACCGGCGTCCCGGCGAGGTTCGCATCACCGTCAAGGTCCTTCCCGAGAAGATCCAGAGCATGGGATGAGCGGGAGCCGCTTCCTCAACCGGGGCGCCCCCGCAAACCAATGATCCAGGTCGAGGCCATCGCCAAGGGCTACGCAGGCCAGCCGATCCTCGTCGACCTGTCGTGGCGGATTCCCGATCGCGAGCGCATCGGGCTGGTCGGCCCCAACGGTGCCGGCAAGACGACGCTCTGCCGGCTGCTGGCCGGCGTCGAGGAGCCCGACGAGGGACGCATCGTCCGGCCACGCGAGACGACCGTCGGCTATCTGCCTCAGGAGGCCGCGGGGAGCCCGGAGGGATCGGTTCTCGCCGCGGTGCTCGCCGGATTCGCTGACGTATGGCAGGTCGAGCGCGAGATGGAGGAGGTCGCCGCGCGGCTCGCCGCGGCGTCGGCCACGGAGAGCGACGCGCTGACGGCGCGGTACGGTGATCTGCAGCATCGCTTCGAGGCGCTCGGCGGCTACCGGCTCGAGACCGAGGCGAACACGATCCTGAGCGGCCTCGGCTTCCGACCGCCCAATTTCACCCGCCCGCTCAGCGAGTTCTCGGGCGGCTGGCGGATGCGGGCGATGCTCGCGCGGCTCTTGCTGCAGCGCCCGTCGCTCCTGCTGCTCGACGAGCCGACCAACCACCTCGACATCGAGTCGCTCGAGTGGCTCGAGTCGTTCCTGGCCGACTACGAAGGCACGGTCGTCCTCGTCTCCCACGACCGGTATTTCCTGAACCGAATGGTCACCTCGATCGCCGAGCTGGCGCCGTCGGGGCTCACCGTCTACCCCGGTGACTACGACGAGTATCTCGTCCAGCGACAGGCGCGCCGCGAGCTGCTCGAGGCGCAGGCACGGAACCAGGCCAAGCGTATCGCCGAGATCGAGCGCTTCATCGAGCGCTTCCGATACAAGGCGAGCAAGGCCCGGCAGGTCCAGAGCCGGGTGAAGATGCTCGATCGCATCGACCGCATCCAGGTCGAGCGCGAGGCGCGCGTGATCCGCTTCGCGTTCCCCCAGCCGCCGCGGACCGGCCGCCGGGTGGCCACGCTCAAGGGCGTCCACAAGGCGTACGGCGACAACGTCGTGTACGCCGGTGTCGACTTCGAGGTCGAGCGCGGCACGCGCGCCGCGCTGGTGGGACCGAACGGCGCCGGCAAGTCGACCTTGCTCAAGATGCTGGCCGGAGCGCTGCCCTTCGATCGCGGAGAGCGTACGCTCGGCGCCCACGTGGCGGTCCACTACTACGCGCAGCATCAGCTCGACGCGCTGACGCCGTCGTTGACCGTCCTGGAGGAGCTGGAACGCGCCGCGCCGGAGCTCGGGCAGACGCGGCTGCGGACGATTCTGGGCACGTTCCTCTTTTCGGGAGACGCCGTAGAGAAGAAGATCGCGGTGCTCTCAGGCGGCGAAAAGGCGCGCGTCGCGCTCGCGAAAATGCTCGTGCGGCCCGCGGCGCTCCTCTGCATGGACGAGCCGACGAACCATCTCGATCTCGCCTCGCGTGAAGTCCTCGAGGAGGCCCTCGCCGCGTTTCCGGGCACGATCGTCTTCATCTCCCACGACCGCTACTTCATCAATCGCATCGCGACCGGGATCGTCGAGATCAACCGCGGAGCGCTCGTCACGTACCTCGGCAGCTACGACGACTACCTCGACACCAAAGCGCGCGCCGCGCTCGAGCCGACCGTCGTTCCGAAGCCAGATCCTCGTCCGGCTCCAGCCGCGACGCGACCGGAGCCGGCCGCTCGGACGCTGCGCCCGGAATCGCCCAAGCGCGCCGGGCAAGTCGCGAAGGACGTGCGGGAGCTGCGCCGGCGTCTCGAAGACGTGGAGCACCAGATCCACGCGCTCGAAGCGCGGCTGGCCGAGATCGGCGAGCGGCTCGGGGATCCCGCGTTCTACGCCGACGGCGAGCGCGTGCGCGCGGTGGCCGCCGAGCGCAAGAGCGCCGAGGAGCAGGTGACCTGGCTCATGCGCGAATGGGAGCAGCTGTCCACCGCGCTCGCCGCGCATGAGTGATTTCGGCGCGCCCGTCGATCCCGAGGTGTTGCGCCGAGAACGCGCGAAGGCGCGCGAGCTGCGCCAGAGTCAGTGGTGGAAGCGGCGCATCGCCGAAGGCGTGTGCTACTACTGCAACCGCTCGGTCGGGCACCGCGCGCTGACGATGGACCATCGCGTTCCGCTCGGCCGCGGCGGCCGATCGACGCGCGGCAACGTCGTTCCCGCCTGCAAGGACTGCAACACGAACAAGAAGGCGCTGGTCCCGCTCGAGTGGCAGGCGTATCTCGAGCGTCTGCACGCATCCTCGATCGACTGATTCGTGTCCTCCTGGTTTGGCGAACGCTATCCTTGTTTCCCCTTCGCGCCCTCGGGCGAGAACTCTTTGGCTTTCAGCTTCGCGACGAGGTCTTCGAAGGAAGACGTCTGGATGATTTTGTTGAATTGCGTCCTGTAGTTGGCGGTGAGACTCACGCCCTCGATGATGACGTCGTACACTCGCCAATGGTCGCCTTGACGGAGCATTCGATAGTCGATGGGCACCTGAGACCCCTGCTTGGTGAGGATCTTGGTCCGGATGGTAGCCTGGTCCCCCTCCACTGACTCGCCGATATAGTTCACGTTCTCGCCACTGTATTGCTCGATCCTTCCGATGTATGCGTGCTCGAGCAAGTCGGCGAAGAGGCGTGTGAATTCCTCGCGTTCCGCCGGGGTGCGGGCTTGCCAGTGCCGTCCCAGGCTCCGCTTGGCCGTTTCCGGGAAGTCGAAGATGTCATTGGCGACCTTGCGGACCGCCATCCGACGCTCAGTCGTCTTACTGTCGCCTTGAAGGTCAGAGCGCTGAAGGATTTTGATCACTTGATCGACGTGCCCTCGAAGTTCCTCAGTCGGCGCGCCGGCATGGGCAGTATGGCTGACGAAGATGAGGGTCGCGGCAACGCTCGCGACCGAGAGGAGTAGTTGATGAGCAGTCATCATGAGCACTCCCTCCAATTTCGAGTGAGGCGGGCGCCGACTGCGCGCAGCCATGCCAATGCTGCACGACGCCGCGTCGCCCGGCCGTGCTTCAGCGAGTCGCTGGGCCCCGGTCTTTGACAGCGATTCCAGTGAGGAACTTGGTTTCGCTACTGTGCAGCTTAATACTCTCTATGCTCATGCCCTCGGCGAGTGCTCCGGGTGTGAACACGGCCCCCTGCGGCGCTACCAGCTTTTGTGCCGTCCGTCAGGGTTATCTCCGTTCTCGAGGAGTCGACGCTCTCGATTCGCCCCTCGACTGCCTGCTCCTCTTTCTGCGCTAGCGTCTGGCCGCCGAGCGGCGGCGAGCTCTGCCCGACAGGTCGCGGCGCTCGCGTTTGAGCTGGCGCATCGGCAACGAAGGTCGCCGAGGCCAGGATCGCGACGAATATGGCGAACGTTTTCATGCTGTCATCCGTCCTGCTCGGTCACTTGAATCATCCTCTCGCGCCCTTTGAGTTATGGATGCAACAGGGGAGATCAGTTTCGGGTGCGCATCGCCGCCGCCGGCGATGCGCCAGCGGGTCACCTGCGGACGCGCGAGGAACGTGGTGTTGAAAGCGGTCTGAAGACGCCGCGCCTGAAGAGGCGGAAGCCGTGCGGGCGTGAAGATGCGCACCTCGATGCGCTGCAACGGCCTCCGGCGCCGCAGCCGGGCCTGTCAGCGTGCTGACGTGAAAACATCGCTAGCGTCCAGCGACGCCTCATGGCGCCAGTTTCCGGCCACGGTGCACGCGGGTCAAGCGGTAGCGGAGTCGAGACCTCGAGTCGCGCGAGCACTTGGACTATCCCACGGAAGACAGCTTACCCGAGCGACGAGACAGGCGGGCGGGGCCACGTTCTACACGACGGGTATGGAGCAGTCGCTCACGAGTGCGACTGGCACCGGGGTGGGAACACACGTCACGGCACTTCGGTCCGGGTGGCGGCATTTGAGGTGCTGAAGACGAAGCACCGCCTACAGAGTGCGAGGTGACCATGAATGTTGAAAGCGCCGCAGAGGACTGCGGGAGCGGCGATCGAGCGCGATCTGCAATGTGATGACCTGTATCGATACGTGGATTCTGGCCGCGTATCAGACATTGGACGTTGACGCGTTCCGCCGACGGCGGGTTCAATGGCTTCGCTCGCGAGCGCTCGAGTGAACTGCCGTGCACCCGAACGAAGGAGGAACTCCATGCATCGTGTTCGCTTCGCGATCGTCACCGCTCTCGTCGCGCTCGGATCGCTGGCGCCGTGGTCGGCCGGCGCCGCACCACCCCACGCCGGCACGGCGGCGTCCTCTCCGGACGCCGCGCCGATCAACATCAACACCGCGGACGTCAAGGAGCTGATGAAGCTCGAAGGCGTCGGCCGCCGTGTCGCCGAGAAGATCGTCGAGTACCGCGATACGCACGGGCCGTTCAAGAAGGCGGAAGAGCTCCGGAAGGTCGAAGGCGTCGGCAACGGACTGTGGGAGCGGAATCGCACGCGGATCGTGATCAAGTAGGGGCATCCGCCACTTTGTGCTTTGGATCACGACCGACCCGGGTGTAGGATTGGGACGAAATCGACCGGGACGTCACAGCGTCCCAGCAGCGTCCCCGCCGACAATTTCGCCGGCGGCTTGACGTGGTCGAGCCCCC
>Ga0209577_10005833_pt1 | contig 11438 bp, 12 predicted proteins | sample GraSoiAngelo_109_FD_185874 | JGI IMG/M metagenome (GOLD analysis project Ga0209577, IMG submission 185874) | Grasslands soil microbial communities from the Angelo Coastal Reserve, California, USA - 14_0903_12_20cm (SPAdes) (version 2) | ecosystem: Environmental > Terrestrial > Soil > Grasslands... | reverse complement strand
GTCCAGCCCGCGCCGCGCGCGACCTCGGCATCGGTGAGGTACGTGAGCCACAGCAGCGCATCGTGCAGCTCGTCGGCATCCGTCGCATCCGGCCAGGCCTCCTCGCGCACGCGGCGGATGGCCTCGGCATCGAGCTTGCCCAAGTCCGCGGCGCTCTGTGGATCGAGCCAGCGCCGGCTCATCACCGCCTGTGTGCGTCGCTCCTCGAGAGGCGCGTCATCGAGATAGGCGTACGGTCGCGCCGAGAGCACCTCGAGCGCGAGCGGGGAGGGCTCGGTGAGATCGCGGGCCAGCACCTGGATGCCGCCCGATTCAAGAGCGCGCAGCAGCCGCTCGAATCCGCCGGCGTCCATTGCCTCCTCGAGGCAGTCCCGCAGCGTCTGGCGCACCAGCGGGTGATCGGGAATCTCGAGCTCGCCCGGCAGATTCTCCGCGCAGGCGAGCTGGTCCGGGAAGACGGCGGCGAGCAGATCCTCCGCGGCCATGCGCGCGAGCGGCGCCGGCACTTTCTTCCCGCCGCGAAAGCGCGGCAGGGCGAGCGCGATCGCCGCGCTCCAGCGCCAGCGCACCGGAAACATGGGCGCGGCGCACACGGCCTGCACGAGGATCGAGCGTGCGGTGTTGGAATGCAGGTAACGCGCCACGTCGGCGAGCTCGAAGCTGTGCGCCGTCGTGAGCGACAGCACGATCGTGTCCTCGGTGGCCGCCGCCTGCAGCTCGAAGTTGAAGGAGCGGCAGAAGCGTTTGCGCAGCGCGAGCCCCCAGGCGCGGTTGATGCGGCTGCCGAAGGGGGAGTGAATGACGAGCTGCATGCCGCCGGCTTCGTCGAAGAAGCGCTCGAAGATGAGAGTCTGCTGGGTCGGGAGCGCGCCGAGCGCGGCGCGCCCCGCGGCGAGATAGTTGACGAGCTGCTGCGCGGCGGGGGCGGACATGCCCGTGGAGGCCGAGAGCCACGCGCACGCCGCCTCGAGCCCTCGATCGAGCTGCGCCTCGAGCTCGCCGCGCAGCCGCGAGACGCTCGCCGACAGCTCATCGGTGCGCCCGGGCGCCTCGCCGAGCCAGAAGGGGATCGAAGGCGGCTCACCGCGCGCGTCCTCGACCCGGATGCGGCCCTGCTCGACGCGCAGAATGCGGTAAGACACGTTGCCGAGCTGGAAGACATCGCCCTGCAGGCTCTCGACCGCGAAGTCCTCGTTCACCGTGCCGATGAACTGCGCCTGGGGCTCGAGAATCACCTGGTAGTCGGCGTTGTCCGGAATGGTGCCCCCGGAGGTGAGCGCGGTGAGTCGCGCCCCGCGCCGCCCCTTCACCCGGTGGTTCACGCCGTCGTGATGGACGAGCGCGCCGTGCCGGCCGCGGCGCGTGCTGTAGCCCTCCGCGAGCATGCGCACGACCTCGTCGAACTCGGCGCGCTCGAGGTCGCGGCAGGGATACGCCCCGCGCAGCAGGTCGTAGAGCCCCGCCTCGTCCCACTCGCGCGCCGCCACTTCGGCGACGATCTGTTGCGAGAGGACGTCGAGCGGCTTCGCGGGCACCGCCACCCGGTCGAGTTCCCCGCGTCGCACCGCCGCGAGGAGCGCCGCGCACTCGACCAGGTCATCGCGCGACAGCGGAAACAATCTTCCCTTCGGAGTGCCGCCCACCGAGTGACCGGAGCGGCCGACGCGCTGCAGGAGTGCCGCGATCGAGCGCGGCGAGCCGAGCTGACAGACGAGGTTCACCTCGCCGATGTCGATCCCGAGCTCGAGGGATGCGGTGGCGACGAGCGCGCGCAGCTCGCCGCGCTTCAGCCGGCTCTCTGCCGAGAGGCGGGATTCCTTCGCCATGCTGCCGTGGTGGGCGGTGACGTGCTGCTCGCCGAGCCGCTCGGAGAGATGCCGCGCGACGCGCTCGGCCTGCCGCCGGGTGTTGACGAACACGAGCGTCGTCCGGTGCTCGCTCACGAGCTCCGCCAGGCGGTCGTAGATCTGCGTCCACACCTCCCCCGACATCACCGCCTCGAGCGGTGAGGCGGGGATCTCGAGCTCGAGGTCGCGCTCGCGGACGTGTCCCGAGTCGATGATGGTGCAGTCGGCCGCGCCGTCGGCGAGAAGATTCCGCGTGCCGACGAGGAACCGCGCCACTTCCTCGACCGGCTTCTGCGTGGCCGAGAGGCCGACGCGCGTCAGCCGGCGGCCGGCGAGGGACTCGAGCCGCTCGAGCGAGAGCGCGAGATGCACTCCTCGCTTGGCTCCGACCATGGCGTGAATCTCGTCGACGATCACCGTGCGTGTGCTCGCGAGCATCCGCCGCCCGGACTCGGAGCCGAGCAGGATGTAGAGCGACTCGGGCGTGGTGACGACGATGTGAGGGGGGCGCTTCGCGCTGCGCGCCCGCTCGTGCTGCGGGGTATCGCCGGTGCGCACGAAGGTGCGGATTTCGATCTCCGGCAGGCCGAGCGCGGCGAGCTCCGCGCGGATGCCCGCGAGCGGCGCCTCGAGGTTGCGCTGGATGTCGTTGGAGAGCGCCTTGAGCGGGGAGACGTACACCACCAGCGTCTGGTCCGGCAGAGCGCCGGCGGTGACGCCAGTGCGCACCAGCTCGTCGATCGCCGCGAGGAATGCGGCGAGCGTCTTGCCCGAGCCCGTCGGGGCGGCGATCAGCACGTGGCGCTGCGCCGCAATCACCGGCCAGGCCGCGCGCTGGGCCGGCGTAGGAGCCGCGAAGGTGCGCGCGAACCACCGGGCGACGGCAGGATGAAACTCGGCGGACACGAGGGCATTGAAGCACAGTCGCGCCGTCACGAGGAGTCGGCAACGCGTGATTCATGCGCCGTACAGTCAGCGACATTCGGCGTGACTGTATGGCCAGCGGGCCGGCGGGCCTCGACGGGGAAAGGGGAGTAAAGTGCTCGACTCGTCTTAGCGGCCCCAGGGTAGCGATTGATGTGGGAATCCGAGGATCTGGAAGCGGGCGCGCGCCGCAAGGTCGTGGTGCTGATCGCAGTAGTGGCCGCGGCCGCGCTCGGCTTCTGGCTCTGGTACTCGTACGTCGCACATCACCGTCCCGCCGCACCGCCGCCCCCGGTGAGCGCCACGCCGCCGCCGCCGGCGAGCACCGAGCCCGAAATCGCAAACCCGCTGCCGGCGGCGAACGAGGCCGCCGCCGCCGCGCTGCCGGCGCTCAACGACAGCGACACGCTGGCGCGCGATTCGATCGCCGGCGTGCTTGGCCGCGGTGCGGTCGAGCGCCTTCTCGTGCCGCAGAACATCGTGCGGCACATCGTCGCGACGGTCGACAACCTGCCGCGCAAGAAGGTGGCGGTGGAGCTGCGGCCGGTGAGGCCGACACCGGGGGCGACCGCGATCGCGACGCAGGGCGAGATCACGGCGCTCAGCGACGCCAACTTCGAGCGCTACGCGCCGCTCGTGAAGGCGGTGCAGGGGACGGACGTCAAGGCGCTGGCGCTCGTCTACCGGCGGCTCTATCCGCTCTTCCAGCAGTCCTACGAGGACCTCGGCTACCCCGGCAAGTACTTCAACGACCGCCTGGTCGAGGTAATCGATCATCTGCTGCAGGCGCCGGTGGTGCAGGCGCCGATCCCTCTGGTGCAGCCCCGGGTGATGTACGAGTACGCGGATGCGGATCTCGAGGGGCGCTCGGCCGGGCAGAAGCTGCTGATCCGCATGGGTCCGGCGAACGAGCGCGCCATCAAGGCGAAGCTGCGCGAGTTTCGGGCCGAGATCGTCAACAAGAAATAACATAACTCTTTCCTGTTCGGGATACCCGAGCGTGACCGACCCTGCTGTGATGGACGAGGACGCCGAAAGACCGCTCGCGGATCTGCGCTCGGTGCTGATTCCCGGCGAGTCGCTCGAGGCCTGGGCGATCCAGCGGCGTCTCTTCGCGCTCACGCACCGGCGGCTGCTCATCGCCGCCACCAGCGGCCGGCTCGTCGTGCTCATGCGCAAGCTCCTCGGCGGCTTCGACGTCTCCACCATCCGCTGGCAGGATCTCGAGGAGGTGACTCTGCACGTCGGAGTGATCAGCGCGGATCTGGCGCTGCGCGCGGGCAAGGCCACCGATCTCGCCTCGCTCGGCCCGCAAGGGTCGCAGCGCGTCGAGTTCCAGGGACTGCTCAAGGAGCAGGCTCAGGCCGTGTACCGCATCTGCCAAGCCCAGGATCAGGCCTGGCGCGAGAAGCGCCGGGTGCGCGAGCTCGAGGAGCTGCGGGCGCGATCTGGGGGAATCCAGGTACTCTCGGCGGCAGCTGCGCCGGCGGCGGGCGCCGAGGGTGATGCGGTGCGCCGTCTGCGCGAAGCGAAGCAGCTGCTCGACGCGAAGCTCATCACCGATGCGGAGTACGAGGCGATCAAGGCGAAGATCGTGTCGTCGTGAAGCGACGCCTCGCGCTGCTCTCAGGCGCTCCCAGCGTATACACAAGTAATCCACAGGCGATCCACAGGACAGGTGCGTTATGCTTTCCCGCATGGCCATCCGCTTCCGGCGCCGCCCCAACACTCCGAACGAAGTGCTCGGAACCTACAGCTTTCCGAGCCGCACGGTGCAGGTGCTGAAGACCCAGGACGAGCGCATCCTCTGGACGTGCGACTGCGACAAGTTTCGGCGCCGGGAGAATGCACGCGAGCCGCTGTGGTGCAAGCACATCACCAAGGCGGCGGCGCGGCGCTCGCTCGAGCGGCTCACGCGGCGCGTGTCGGTCGCGCGCGGCCTCGAGCGCTAGCGCAACGCCTGCGGCGGGGTCGGGGCTGCGGGACTTTGCGGCACTACCCGGATCCGGTATAGCCTCGATGGGTTGTGAGAATCAGGGTGCTGGGGTCTGCTGCCGGCGGCGGCTTTCCGCAGTGGAACTGCAACTGCCGTAACTGCTCGGGCGTCCGCAACGGCACCCTGCGGGCGCGTCCGAGAACCCAGTCCTCGATTGCCGTGAGCGGCGGCGATGAGCGCCAGTGGGCGCTCGTCAACGCCTCACCCGACATCCTCGCGCAGCTCAAGGCGAATGCCGTGCTGCAGCCCGCGCGCGCTCCGCGCGACACGGCCATCGCCGGGATCGTTCTCGTCGACGGACAGCTCGATCACACCGTCGGTCTTCTCATGTTGCGCGAGTCCACGCGTGCGCTGCGGATCTGGTGCACCGATCCCGTGTACGCGGATCTGACGCGCGGCAATCCCATCTTCGGAATCCTCGCGCACTACTGCGGTGTCGAACGGCGCGAGATGCGGGCCGATGGCGCCGAGTTCGCCGTCGACGGCATCGAGGGGCTGCGGTGGCGGGCGCTGGCCGTGACGGGCAAGGCCGCCCCGTACTCGCCGCATCGCGAATCGCCGGTCGCGGGCGACAACGTCGCGCTCGAGCTGCGCGACGGCGCCAGCGGCCGGGCACTCGTGTACGCGCCCGGTCTCGTATCGATGGACGAGCCAATGTGGCGCGCCATGCAGGGCGCCGCCTGCGTCCTCCTCGACGGCACGTTCTGGAGCGACGACGAGATGATCCGTGTCGGCGCCTCGGGCAAGCGCGCGCGAGAGATCGGCCACCTGCCGCAGAGCGGCCCCGGCGGTATGCTCGAGTGGCTGGAGAAGCTCCCGGCCGGTTGCCGCAGGATCCTGATCCACGTGAACAACACCAACCCGATACTCGACGAGGGCTCGCCCGAGCACGCCGAGCTCGCGCGCCGCGGCGTCGAGGTGGCCTGGGACGGTCTGGAGATCGAGCTGTGAGCGGTGCCGCCTGGAGCGATCAGGAATTCGAGCGGCAGCTGCGCGAGCGCGGCCGACGCTATCATATCCACCATCCGTTCAACGTGATGCTGAACTCGGGCGCGGCGACTCCGGCGCAGATCCGCGGCTGGGTCGCGAATCGCTTCTACTACCAGATCAACATTCCGAGGAAGGACGCCGCCATACTCGCCAACTGCGAGGATCGCGCCGTGCGCCGCGAGTGGGTGCGGCGGATTCTCGATCACGACGGTCATGGCGACGATCCCGGCGGGATCGAGTCGTGGCTGCGGCTCGCCGAGGCGGTGGGGCTGATGCGTCCGGACGTCGAGAGCCTCGCCCAGCTGCTCCCGGGGGTGCGCTTCGCCGTCGATGCCTACGTGAGCTTCGCGCGCCGCGCTCCCTGGCTCGAAGGCGTGTGCGCATCCTTGACCGAGCTCTTCGCACCCGAGATTCACCGCCAGCGCCTCGCCACGTGGCCGCAGCATTACCCGTGGATCGAGCCCGCGGGGCTGGCATACTTCCAGAGCCGCGTGAGCGGGGCGGGCCGCGACGTCGAGTACAGCCTGGCGCTGACGCTCGAGCGCTGCCGCACGCGCGCGGCACAGGAGCGCGCGATCGAAGTGCTCGAGTTCAAGCTCGATGTTCTCTGGCAGATGAACGACGCCATGGCGCTGGCCTACGGGTGACACGGTGAGCGACATTCCGGGCAGCGCCAGGCCAGCAATCGCCTTTGGGCTGCGCCTGCAGTGGGAGCCCGCGCAGGAGGCGCACGTGCTGCTCTATCCGGAGGGCATGGTCAAGTTGAACGGCAGCGCCGGCGCGATCATGAGCCGCTGCGATGGCGTGCGCACCGTGGCGGAGATCGTGGCGGACCTGGAGCGCACCTACGGTCTCACCGGGCTGTCGGGGGACGTCAGCGCCTTCGTGGCGCTGGCCTTGGACAAGCGCTGGCTGGAGTTGCGCGCATGAGCGCCACACCGCCCGTCGGGCCGCCGCGGGAGAAAACCGCGCACGGCATTGGCCCGCCGCGGGAGAAAACCGCGCACGGCATTGGCCCGCCGCTCTGGCTGCTGCTCGAGCTGACTTACCGGTGCCCGCTGCATTGCGTGTACTGCTACAACCCGACGAACTTCGCCGATACCGGCCCGGAGCTGCCCACCGCCGACTGGATCCGGGTGCTGCGTGAGGCGCGCGCGCTCGGCGCGGTGCAGCTCGGGCTCTCGGGTGGGGAGCCGCTGGTGCGCGAGGACCTCGAGCCGCTCGTCGCCGAAGCGCACGCGCTCGGCTTCTACATCAATCTCATCACCTCGGGGGTTGGCTTGAGCGAAGCGCGCATGCGCGCGCTCAAGGCGGCCGGGCTCGATCACATCCAACTGTCATTCCAGGACAGCACGCGCGAGCTGAACGATTTCCTGAGCAGCACCCGCACCTTCGAGCTGAAGTCGCGCGTGGCGGCACTCATCCGCCAGCACGGCTATCCGATGGTGCTCAACGTGGTCCTGCACCGGCTCAACATCGATCACGTGGGCGAGATCCTCGAGCTGGCCGAAGCCATGGGCGCCGAGTACGTCGAGCTCGCCAACACCCAGTACTACGGCTGGGCGTGGCTCAATCGTGAGCACCTGCTGCCGAGCCGCGCGCAGCTCGAGCGCGCCGAGGGCGTCACGCAGCGTTTCCGTGAGCGCCTCGGCAACCGCATGCGTATCTATTTCGTGGTGCCGGACTACTTCGAGACCCGGCCCAAGGCCTGCATGAGCGGCCTGGGCTCGGTGTTTCTCGCGGTCGCGCCGGACGGCACGGCGATGCCGTGTCACGCGGCGCGCATGCTCCCGGGGCTCGATCTGCCGAGTGTGCGCGACTCGGACATCCGCACCATCTGGTACGACTCGCCGGCCTTCAACCGCTTTCGCGGCGAAGCCTGGATGAAAGAGCCCTGTCGCAGCTGTCCGGAGAGGGGCCGCGACTTCGGCGGTTGTCGCTGCCAGGCGTATCTGCTGACCGGCGATCCCGACAACGCCGACCCGGTGTGTGATCTGTCGCCGCATCATGCTCTCGTGACCGCCGCCGTGGCGCGCGCCGAGCAGGCAGGCTCCGCGGCGCCGGCCCCCGCGCGGGAGCGGCCGCTGGTGTTTCGCGATCATCGCGTCTCGATCGCCGTGGTCACCGGTGACCCCGCCCGGGGCGGCGCTCCGGCGCGGCGCGCCTGAGGGAGCCTCCGGCGATGGCGGTGCAGCGCGTGCTGAAGATGGGGGAGCCGCTGCTGCGGCAGGTGGCGAGTCCTGTGACGAGCTTTGACGCCGAGCTCGCCGCCCTGGTGAGTGACATGGACGACACCATGCGGGCGGCGAGCGGCGCCGGCATCGCCGCTCCGCAGATCGCAGCGGGTGCGGGATCTGCGCAACTTCGGGTTCGAAGATGCGCTCATAGATCAGCTGACGCCGATGCCCGACTGACGGGGCTTTCAGGAGACTGCCCATGAGCCACCGCGCGACCGGACCTTTCGAGGTGAAGGTGGTACCCCAGAAACCCGACACCCAGATCGCCCGCGCGGCGAATCTCGGCCGCCTCACCATCGACAAGCGCTTTCACGGCGAGCTCGAGGCGATCAGCAAAGGCGAGATGCTCGCCACCCACACCGAGGTGCAGGGCTCCGCCGCCTACGTCGCCCTCGAGCGCGTCACCGGGACGCTCAAGGGGCGCACCGGCAGCTTCGTGCTGCAGCACAGCGCGACCATGATCCGAGGCAAGCCCGCCGCCTCCGTCACGGTGGTGCCGGACTCGGGCACCGGCCAGCTCAAGGGCATCTCGGGCAAGATGAATCTCACGATCGCGCCGGACGGCGCGCATTCCTACGAGTTCGACTACCTCGTCGAGCCGGAGGAGTGATCCGCGCCAGTCGCGCTCAGCGCGGCGGCCCGCTCTCGCCGGGTGCGGCCGGGGCGCTGCGCAGGTCGCGTTCCATGCGGATGGCCGACTCGACACCCTGGTAATACCCGGGAACGCTTCCGAGCTCGCGGTAGCCGAGCGAGGCGTAGAAGGCGCGCGCGGCAAGGTTGCCGGCACGCAGCTCGAGTCCGATGGTGAACGTCCCGGCCGTGAGCGCGGTCCCCTCGAGCCAGTTCATCAGCCGCCGGGCGATACCGCGGCGGCGATGGCTCGGCGCGACCGCGAGCAGGTTGAGGTGGGCGCTGTCGTCGCCGTAACGCATGATGGCGAAGCCCGCGATGGCGGTCCCGGCGCGGGCCGCGAGCACCACGCTGTCGGGATTGCGGATGTGCCACGCGATGCGCGCCGCGTCCCAGGACGCCCTGAGTCCGCTCTCCACCTGCTCGCGCGCCATCACGGCAAGGAGCCCCGCCTCCGGGGTGCGGGCCGGCTCGAGACGGTACGCGAAGACGGGACCGGGCATCGGGCGGCTCTCCGAGTGCAGAGCCCAAGCGCTCAGGCGAGCGTATGGAACACGTGCTGCACGTCGTCGTCCTGCTCCAGGCGGTCGATCAGGGTCAGAACCTCCGTCGCCTTGGCTTCGGGAAGCCCGGTCGGCACGGTGCAGATGTATTCGTGCTCGGCCGAGAGCGGCGTGAGACGGCGCGCCTCGAGCGCTTCCTGCAGGCGTCCGAAATCGGCGAAGGCGCAGCGGATCACGAGCTGCGGCTCGCCCTTCTCGTCGGTGCTCTCGCCCATCTCGTCCAGGCCATGGTCGATGAGGTAGAGCTCCAGATCGTCCTGGTCGATCCCCGCCGGGCTCAGCCGGAAGACGCCCATCTTGCGGAAGAGGAAGCTCACCGATCCGTTCGTGGCGAGATTGCCACCGCCCTTGGTGACGATGTTGCGCACCGCCGCGACCGTGCGGGTGGGGTTATCGGTCGCGGTCTCGACCAGCAGCGCCACGCCGTGCGGCGCATAAGCCTCGTAGAGCACTTGGCTGTAGCTGGTGGCGTCGCGCCCGGCCGCCCGCTTGATCGCCGCCTCGATCTTGTCCTTCGGCATGTTGACGGCGCGCGCGTTCTGGATGGTCCGCCGCAGCGTCGGATTCGACGCCGGATCGGCGCCCCCGGCCTTCACCGCCATGGTGAGGTCCTTGGCGATGCGCGCGAACTGCTTCGCCATGCGGTTCCAGCGCGCGAACATCGTGGCCTTGCGGACTTCGAAGATGCGTCCCATGCCCGCATGGTGCACGAACGCTGGCGCGCGTGCCAAGGCACCCCCGGGGGAGAGTCGACGGGTGGATGTGCCGAAGAAAGGGGCTTTGGCCCCGTGCGGCAGCGCTTAGGCGAGTTGCGCCTGCAGGATGCGCATGCGCCGCAGCTGCCGGCTCAGGCGGCGCTCGATCTCGCGCAATCGGGCCTGAAGCTGCAGCTGCTCCCAGTGCTCGCTCACGGCGCGCTTCTTCTCGCCGAGCCATTGATCCTTGACGCGGGACCAGTCCGCGAGCGCTGCGAGGAAGCTCTCGTACTCGTGCGCCACGCGCGCGCGCAGCTGCTCGAGGTGCGAGCGTCCGGCATGGCGGTTGCTCGCGAGGCGCTCGCGGGCGCGCCTGAACTGCATGGCGAGCAGGGCGCGCTGGATCTGGAAGACCGGCGTGCGCTTGAGACGGCGCGTGAGGCCCACCACCTGCAGCCCCGCGATGAGCCACTTGGTCGGATCCCACTGCCACCAGCGCACGCCGTTGCGGTAGTCGTGCGCGAAGATGTGGTGGAAGTTGTGATAGCCCTCGCCGTAGGTGACGACCGCGATGACCGGGTTGTCGCGCGCGGTGTTCTCGTCGGTGTACGGCCGGCTGCCCCACATGTGGGCGAGCGAGTTGATGAAGAAGGTGATGTGATGGCTCCACACGAGGCGCAGCACGCCCGCGAGGATCAGCATGCCCCAAACGTCGTGAGAGAGAATCCCGAGCAGGAGCGGCAGGCCGACGTTGAGGGCGACCGCGAGCGGCACGTAGTAGCGGTGCTGGAAGGCCAGCAGCGAATCGCGCTTGAGGTCCGGGATGTTGGAGAAGTCGGGCCTGCCGCTCGCGTACTCGCGCAGCATCCAGCCGATGTGCGAGAACCAGAAGCCGCGCCGCGCCGAGTACGGGTCGCGATCCACGTCGTCGACGTGCAGGTGATGGGTGCGGTGACCGCTGCACCAGGCGAACACGCTGTTCTGCAGTGCCATGGTGCCGAAGAAGAGATACAGCAGCCGCAGGCTCCAGTGCGCGTCGTAGGTGCGATGCGCCCACAGCCGGTGGTAGCCGGCCGTGACCGCCATGCCGTTCGCGCCGGCGAGCAGCACGCATGCGGCCCAGGCCGCGGGCGAAAAGCCGTGCGTCAGCCCATACCAGGGGACCAGGATGAGCGCGCCGGCGAAGCTCAGCGCGAACATCAGCACGTTGGCCCAGATCAGGGGGGGCGGACTCTCCGCTGCCGAGGGCGCGGCGAGGGTCTGCTCGTTGCGAGGGGTGTCGGGCATGCGTTGCCAGAGGGTGTAGAGAGGATGGGGTAACTTAACACGCCCGCGCGGGCGGGGTGGGACTGAAGTCGATTCCATGACCTGGTTCTCGCTGCCAGGGCGCGGGGGGCGGCTGGGCCTAGGTACAGCTACGTATGAACCTAGGCCTCGATCAGACGGTGGCGGATCGCGATCAGCGTGAGCTCGGCCTGGTTTGACGCGCCGAGTTTCTGCTTGACGTTGTAGAGATGCGTCCCGACCGTGGATGCCGACAACTTCAGGTCCTCGGC
>Ga0209577_10005832_pt1 | contig 11442 bp, 12 predicted proteins | sample GraSoiAngelo_109_FD_185874 | JGI IMG/M metagenome (GOLD analysis project Ga0209577, IMG submission 185874) | Grasslands soil microbial communities from the Angelo Coastal Reserve, California, USA - 14_0903_12_20cm (SPAdes) (version 2) | ecosystem: Environmental > Terrestrial > Soil > Grasslands... | reverse complement strand
CCCTCAGTGATCACCTGAAAAGCGGCCATACATGATCAGTTCAAAACCGGCCATACTTTGGAAGGGTCCAAGACTAAGTTTGTTCTATCCTGCCGCCTGCTGTGGTGGCAAGCCTGTTTTTGTGCGCCAACTGCGTGGGCCGCATTTCAGAACGTGGCCATGATGCAGCAAGCGATCGAGCATGGCGGCAACCGCTGCGCTGTCGCCCAGCAGTTTCCCCCAGTCATCGACGGGTCGGTTCGAAGTAATCATTGTGCTAGCACGCTCATAGCGTCGCATGATGATCTCCAGGAGTTCCTCGGCGGCGGTGAGGGATAACTTCCGCATGCCCAAGTCATCGATGATCAGCAAGGGTACAGTGACCAGAGACTCGAGGTGCTGTTTGCGCGTACCGTCGATCGAGGCTTCGGCGAGTTCCTCGAGCAAGGTATGGGTCTCGCGGTAGAGCACACGATAGCCTTGTTGGATGGCGGCCAGCCCGATGGCTTGTGCCAGATGACTTTTGCCGCTGCCGGGTGGGCCGACAAAAAGTGAGTCTTCGTGGCGGGCGATGAAGGCAGAGGTCGCCAGATCGAAAACCAAACTGCGATTCATCTTGGGATTGAAGGTGAAGTCGAAGTTATCGAGGGTTTTTTGCGGATCGCGAAACTGAGCTTGCTTGCGCCGACGTTCCAGCAAACGGTCGCCGCGACGGGTGAGTTCGTCCGAGACCAGGCAGGAGATCAGGTCGATGGGTGCCATGGATTCGACCTGAGCCTGGTGCAGACGCATCTCGAGCACAGCCGCGATTCCACCCAGCCGCAGTTGTCGTAAAGCCCGATTCAACTCGATGAGATTCATTCACTTTGCTCCTTGGTTTTGGTATGGATCAGATCACGGTAGTGCACCAGTTCGCGGATCAAGGGATCGACCTGACGCAAACTCAGGGGGGCTTGCGGACAACGCTCAAGGTAGCGACGCACGAAACGATATTCGTGCACGCCCATCTCGAGGGCTGCCGCGCAAGCTTCATCGACGGCCGCGGTGCCATACTTTTTGGCGAGAGAAAGAACGCCCAGGATGCGCCGCACGCCCACTTCGCCTTGCTGGCTATAGATAAGGTTGCAAAGTGTACCGACATGGGTGCCCACTCGGCTGGCGCGGCCGAGCAACTGCACCACACGGAACGGAGTTTGCTGGGAGTGGTCCTCGGGCTGAATGCGGTACCAGCCCCGTTTCTGACGTACATGTTCTCGCAGGAGTAGTCCACTTTTGGGATCGAGGATACGAACGCAAAGTTCATCCCATTGGACTTTCACCCCACGTCCAATCCAACCTGGCGGTAGACCGTAATAGGCGGCTTCGACTTCGACACAGCCATCCAGATGCACCACCCGTTCGCCGTGCTGGTAATAGCGGAACGGTTCCACCGGCAGCGGGAGCAGGGTTGGTTTTTCTTCCGCGAACATGGTCGCCACTTGCCGTTTCGTGGTTCCGTGAATGCGCGTATCCGCCCACGTTGCTTCCCAGCGATCCAGATAGGCTTGCGCCTGTTCCAGACTCTCGAAGCGTTGTCCTTTCAGAGGAGTTTTCTTGGTGTGGCCCACGGCTGACTCCACCTTGCCTTTTCGATCTGGATCTTGGATCCGGCAGGGTAGGGCGACCGCACCGTAATGGGCGAGCATGTCGCGATAGAGGGGATTGAGCGTGGCGTCGTAGACGTCGGGAACCAGCACACCTTCGCGCAAATTATCCAGCACCAGAATGCGCGGAGCCCCGCCTAATCGACGAAAGGCCTTCTCATGGAGCTCGGCCCAGATGCGCGTACTGGATCGGAACACCAGCAGCCGTATCGCTTTGCGACTATAGCCCAGCGTAAGCACGAACAAGCGGGTGCGTCGATACTTACTGCTTGGCGCTTCGCGCACCATCGGCCCGCTGCCGTAATCGACTTGACCCTCTTCTCCTGGAGCGGTGAGGATCACCGCCCGCGCTTGTGGTACCTGGGCTCCGCGCAACTTGTACGCGAAGCGCCGAACGCTTTGATAGCCACCCTGGAATCCGTAGTCGGAGATCAGATCCTGCCAGATTGCCATGGCATTGCGATCTCGACTCAGACCCAGCTCGATGATTTCCCGGTAGGGTTCACAGGCGCTCGCCGAGCCCATGCCTTTCGAGTTTTCGGGCTCCTTGCCGCTCAACCCCACGCCAAAGTCGGTGATCACCGCTATGGCCGGTTTTGAAGTTGCTTTTGCTTTTCCCTTCGTAGAAAGGTTTTCGGGGTCGGGGTTGGGGTTGAAGTTGAGGGCACCGGCAAACCCCGGAATGGCCGGTTTTGCTGCATCCGAGCCGGTGATCACCTCTATGGCCGGTTTTGCCTTACTTTCGCGCCGCCATCTTCCCGGCGGCCATATTTCCACACCTGCGCCTTTCAGATAGGCGCTGATGGTCTCTCGACGCACTCGCGTGGCCTCTTGGATCTTTCGCAGAGACCATCCCAGTCGTCCCAAGGTTATGATTTGCTGTTTCTTTTCGTCCTTCAAGACATTCGCCATGTTGCGAGAGGCTACTTACCCTCCCGCTGCTGTCAATGTCTTGGTCGATTCTTCTGAAAGTATGGCCGCTTTTCAGGTGTTCTTGTATGGCCGCTTTTGGGTGTTCACTGAGGCCCAGCGCTCTGCGATCTGCCCGCGTGCAATACGCCAAATGACGTACGCAGTCAGGCCAATGAAAAAGAAAATGGTTCCAAGGATAATGCGAGCAATCTGCTCACCATGCAACGCTAGAGTTGGATCGCCAGAGTATGCGATTCCAAGGTTTTGTCACCCTTATTGAGCCTTCAGCGATACAGAAATTAGTCGGGAGGTACACGAGCTTGTTTCCGGAGGGTGCCCAGGTTCTCTGGGTATTTAGGTGTGTAGCTCCACTCCATCTGTTCTGAATAGGTTTCGGTCTCACTGTCCCAGCCCAAACTTTCGTCGGGTGCGGTTGTTCGCCTATCTGCAACTTCCGGGCCGCTCTCAATCAATTCTCGTAATCGCTGACGCCCTTCTTCGCAAATCGAGATAAACTTGATGCCTGTTCCGGAACCGCTCAGGTTGCTCACAACAATCCCCTGCGCCCAGACTTTCGCCTCTCCCACCCATACAGCGATGTCGAGACTCGCTGAAATCGGCAAAACATTGAGCATATGTACAAAACAACCAGCTTCGCTGATGTCGCTGGTGCTACTCCAGATCGGTATCCTTGAGTTGTCGCCGCGGAGTTCAACGGCCAGCTCACGGCTGTATCGCCGGTGGCGTCGCCTCGCATGCAAACGCGGGCGACGATAGTTGTCCGGTGCAGGTAGCGGAAGGTCGAGGCCCCAGAACAGAGGGGCGGAAAGCACATGCCAAAGCCCAAGTTGCTTCCGCTGCCCATCGGCCGTTTCTCCCACCCAGATCACCTGAAATCGGCCTTTGTTTTGGCCGCGCCTTAATACGACAATGTCGCCGGGCTTGACGACACACCGCCTGAGCTGGACCAACAGGCCCCGGTGGCTAATATTGCGGATCATCACGGGTTCTAGGAATGAGCGCCCCTGATGAGGGTCCATTCCACAAAGGCTGGCCTGAGAGTTTAGTTCTATGCGTGGTTCTTGACGATGTCCCATTATGGATAATCCCCGATTAGAACGCCTGCATTTTCGAAATGGGAGGGCATACCTTACTGGGCATTCCTAATGCCAAACAGGAACGGATCGCTTCTCCACCGGGCATTTACTTTGGGAAGGTACCCGTCCCTCCTGAGATTTAGCTGACGCAAAGATATGCATAAAATAGGGAGTTCTCGTTATGGTCGGACTCGAGTGCGGGTCCATCCGACGAATCACCGCAGGGGTACCGCAGTCAACTCGCACAATTAAGGCATCTCCATTCGTGACGGCGAGTTTGGAGGTTCTTCGGGAATCCCTCCTTCATTTTGAAGGTGGATCCATGAAAGGGAGGTCCCCCACTTGGTCAGGGCACAGGCACCCGCCTCCTGTTGAGTCCATCCACGCTCACAGGCACCCCGGTGTGGCGTAAAGGAAGCCCGACAGGCGGCCACGATTTTGGACCGGAGCGTTGCCACTTCATAAACTAGGGCCATCTATTTTTCAGCCTCGTATCTTCTGCCCAGTGGGTCGGGACTTTTGTTGTTGACAGCCCTTCTGGGTCAAAAGTGTTGGTTTTCGGCAGGGCTTATCGGCATTGTCTGCCTTCGTTATATCGGTGCCTCCGATTAGGCAGTTCACCCTCGGGACCAGATTCTTGATGGTAGCTGTCCGCCGCGTGGTGAAGGTGACCTTCGGGCGGGGCTGGGCAAGACCCACTGTGGCTCCGAGGACGAGCCAACCGGCAATCAATCGAGTTCTCAAGGCGTATCATCGCGTCATTCTCCCAAAAGGCGAGCCCGGATACTAAAATATCGCCGTACGAACCTTCAGTCAGTTCTCGTCTGCATTACATCCGTAACTTGGGCAGTTCTAGCCTTCGTCCTACCATTTACCATCGCCGTATGAACCTCCAGTCACTGCTCGTCTGCTCGGACGACCGTACACTTCGCATCCTTCGCAACGTCCTGAACGAGTTGGAAATCGACGTGGAACACAGTGCCGACCCTACCGCTGCGACAAAGAAGCTAGCGGATCAGACCTTCGAGGCTGTGATCGTTGACTGCATAGACGAGCGCAGTTTCTCGTTGCTGAAAAGCATTCGTATGGGGCTGCGCAATAAGAAATCAGTGGCACTGGCTATCATCGAGGAACAGACGGCTCTGCACAGCGCATTCGAGATGGGCGCTCATTTCGTAGTCTACAAGCCGATTTCTTGCGAGCGGGCCAAGTCGAGTTTCCGAGCAGCTAAGGCTCTTATGAAACGAGAGCGACGCCGGTCTGTACGGGTGCCGGTTCGTATCTCCGTTTCCCTCCGATTCCCAAATGGAGAAGAGGGACAGGCCGTCATTTCGGGATTGAGCGAAGGCGGTATCTCGGTCCAACTTAGCCTTCTGGGGAGAAACGCCGTCGGCGTCCTCGGCGTCTGCTTCACGCTGCCGGGCACTGCGACCCTGATCAAAGTCACTGGTTTGATCGCTTGGCAAAATTCTGACCGCCGAGCTGGCATCCGGTTTACTCAGCTTTCCGATAGTGCACGCCGGAGCTTGAAGGACTGGCTGCGCGTGAACTCAGGAGAAAAGGCCGATTCTCCAATTCGCTGCGCCGTTACGGACATCAGCTTGGGTGGATGTTTTCTGCGGACAGATTCACCTTTTCCAATGGAGACGCGCGTTGAACTGTTCTTTTGTGTGGCGGACTGTAGATTTAGAGCCGAAGGGAAGGTACGGGTCATGCATCCCGAGTTCGGTATGGGAGTTGAGTTCGCCGGCAAGACGCTGGAGCACCGCAGGCTAATGGAAGCTGTGATCCGTCGACTGACGCTAAGTCACGACCTTCGACCTGAGGTGTTGGTTGAGCCGGAAGGACTTGATTGGGGAGATAGTGTCGAAGAGTTGTTGGAAGATTCATCCGTTTCCACAGCATGGGAACCGGAAGAGCTGGAAGATCCTCTATTGGAGTTGCTCCGTACTGGAGCCCTGCTGCCTAAGGAGCAGTTTCTGGTGGAACTGGAGAAGCAGCGCCTAGCCCTCCCAGAGATTTAGTCGGACAATTAGCGAGCATCTCTGGCCATGACCTCTACGGTAGTTCGAACTCCCTCTGCGACGAGGCGGGACGCCCAAAGACAGGATATGGGGCTACCCGCGGGCGAACCGAACTTTAACATCTGCTCGTAATCCCATCCCTTGCGTAACATCCAGTGCAAGCGCACCAGCTGTCTTAGCACCTGAGGTGCTCGCCTCAATGCACCAGGTAGCCTGTCACCAAAGCTGCCAGCACAACCCCAATATTGGCCAGTAACAGCAGTGGCACAGAATCCCGGATTAGCTGTCGCACATCAATCTTGATGCTGTCCTCGAAGACAAGGGCAGGAAGAAACAGAATCAGGATTACATCTGGTGTGAGCCAGTCCGGGCGCTGGTTCGGCTGAAGCGGGGACAGGAGGGGCAACCGAAGCAGGCCGAGGAGCAATCCTCCTAGAACGAGAGCCACGGTGTAAGGAATTCGCAGACGCTTCGCCAATACCGCAATGAGCAAGGCAGCGATGAGCAGCCAGATTCAACCCCAGAGCTTGTCGTCATGCCAGGCGGTCCCGTTGTCAGATAGCCCACACTCGTCATCGCATACCCGACACCTTGCCACGCTCAAAAGCGGCTCTGACCTCTGGGCGCAAAAGATAAAACAACAGTGCACCCGCAATAGCGAAGCCTGTTCCGCCTCGCACAAAATCACCCATAAGAAAATCGACCAGATCTCCCAGAACCTGAGTAGTGATGATCCCCACCGCCAATCTCCATCCCCAAAGGCGTCTGAACCAACCCGTCCCGGCAGCATGCGCTGAGTCCCAGAAAGAGAATCCCCCACGATCCTGCCAAGAGGAGCGAGATGCCTATACGCAGGCGCATTCAGAATCCAGACTCGATCGAGAGCTGTGCCCCGCCAGATCAATGTCGTTCCCGCGAGACAGGCCATAGCAGTGCCGAAGTACAAGAAGATACCGACGGCACTGACTCCTCGCGATGAATCTCTTCGAACGACCATATCGACGTCGGAGTGATGGCGACCCCGATATCCGTTGACTATAAACCGGAACACAAGCGGACAGAAATCGGCCAGCTTTCATCCCACTGTTGTAAGCGATGAGTTTTGAGGGTCCGGACACATCTGCTATTCTGCTCAGGCGCTGCCCATGACCCCGCTTTCCTCAGCTGCAATCTCGGATGCTCCTCTTGTCGCGGCGTACGCAATCTTTCTCACGAGCTACGTCGTTTTTGCGATCGGAAAATTTCCTGGGTTCAAAATTGACCGGACGGGCGCGGCCATCATCGGGGCGGTGGGGATGGTTGCGTTTCGAATCGTTCGGCCGGGGGAGGCACTGTACTTCATCGACTTCGGCATTATCGTCCTGCTGTTCTCGATGATGCTAATCGTTGGGAATCTCCACCTGGTTGGTTTTTTCGAGTGGAGCGCGGAGATGGTACTTCGACGACTGAATCCCGCATACCTGCTTCCGGCGGTCATCTTCACGTGCGGGTTTCTCTCGGCGTTCTTCGTGAACGACATTGTCTGCCTAGTGATGGTGCCGTTTGTTCTCAGCATCACCCGTCGCATGAAACTGGTGCCCCTTCTCTACCTCCTTGCGGTGGCCACCGCTTCGAACATCGGTAGCGTATCGACGATGACAGGAAATCCGCAAAACATGCTAATCGGGTCTTTCTCTGGGATTAAATACCGAGATCTGGTGAAGCAGTTCCGCCATTATGCGGTTGACTCCAGCCTCAACAAAAACCAAGGAGTACCCGAAGGAGAGCCGATGAAATGTGATGAATCCGGCACAGGTCAGTAAGGAGTAAGTAGAAGAGGCAAATGGAACTGCTGAAGCGCTTCGTGCAGCGAGACGTTGATGCTTCCGAAGCACTTTTTCGACAGTTTCAGAGAGACGTATATGCACTTTTGGCAGCGGACGAACCGACACCTAAACCTTTAGTCTCATGGCCGAGATCTGAGATCCGAGGTCCGAGGTTTGACCGGTTGCGCTTTCAGTTCCGTCAGTGCGGCCTGAGTGTTCCGCCACTCGCGGGGCTTGATGTTGTGCTGAGCGGGGCCGCTAGCGAAATACTCCAAGATGTTTGCCTTCAGCGCTGGCGTGGTGAGCGCGAAATGATTGTGGGCGATGTGGCGGGCCAGTTGACTGTAGGTTTCATCGGCCAGCTTGTATTGAGCGGCGCGGGTGACGGCGCCGGTGTCCAGGTTGCGGTTGGGGAAGTTGGGGTCACCGGCGTTCACTTTTTGTACCAGGCGGTGACACTGGTCGACCACGTTGTCCATGCTCTTGAAATAGAGGTCCTCGGTTTGCGCGGTGGGATCGCGGTATCCCAGGCTCTTGAATGGTCCGAACTTAGGGATCACCCTTAGGAAGAACCCGAGGATTCTGGCAAAAACGCCGGGCTTGCGGTATTTCGATCCGAAGTCTCTCTCATAGTCGGCGCGGGAGAGGTGATAGAGGAATTGCTGTCGTGCCGCGTCGTTCTTCTCCACCTGAATTTTGTCTTTGCGCGTAGCTAATGCGACCTGGGTCATTTCCGGGATGACGTGGCTGACCGCGAAACGATAGGTTGCGATGGTCAAGTCGTCGAAATGAAGTAGTTCATCGAGTTTGAGGCCGTAGGTGTCTTCGAAGGCGCGCTCGAGCAGATCTTCTGACACCTGGAAGCCAATGAAATCATGATACTGCTTCGAGATGTAGCGTTTCTTGGCGACTTGCACCACGTCGAAGCTGAACTCGGTCTTCAGGTGGGCGTCGGGATTTTGTTCGTAGGAAACGATGGGGCCGAACCTCTCGCGGAGGTTGGGATACTCGATCCCAACGCCAACATTGACCGAAGGATGCCCCCAGATATCGGCGGCATAGTGGCTGAGTGCGCCCAGGGCGAAAGCGTAGTCGTTGATGTTGCGGGCGTCACGCAGCATCCAGGCGACAAAATCGCCGGTTCGGACGTAGTGAAGCAAATTGGTGAATTCATGATTGCCGAATGGGTAATAGCCGAGGTCTTGAATCGCCGAACCCCCGTAGGCGTAGGCGTGGGCTTGCTTGATCTGATCGGGATCGGCCTCGGGGAAGCGCTTGAGGAGGGCGGGGCGGATGTCGGAATCCCAAGCAATGTCGATCAGTTCCTCATGAGAGAGGACGCCATAACCGAAAAGTGGTGGAGCGGCCAAGACCGCTCCAAGGAGTAGAAGAGCAGCCAACCTGATTTTCATTGCCGCCAAGATTACTTCCTTTCGGCGCGGCAAGGCTAGGGCAAATGCTGCAGCCACCATCAAACCACAGTGTCGTCCCTCTCTTCATTTAGATTGTTTGTGCCGAAAAGGAGTCGTCAGGTCCCAGCAACCACTTGATTACCGAGTGGGATTCCCCTCCTCTCAGCCGTAGTTACTTTCTTTATCCGCTTTGAACCTTCCGCCTTCAACCCAGTACACCGCTTCAGCTACGATTAATTCTCGCATCAGGAGGTGCTCATGCATAGACGCTTGGCAATCGTTACTTCTCTGCTCGTCTTTTTCTGGGCGTCAGTCGCCTGCTCAACGAAACCCGCAGGCGAGAACCCCACCAGCAGTAAGCAGGTCACACTGCCCGTAGGCACCATAGTCACCGTGCGCCTAGGGAACGCAGTGAGTTCTAAGATAAGTACGGATGGCGACCATTTCAGGGCCACCGTCACCAGGCCCGTGGAAGTAGATGGCAAAGTGGTCGTGCCCGCTGGAGCCGAGGCCTTGGGCAGAGTCGTTGAAGCCGTGCCGCAGGGCCGCTTTAAGGGTGCCGCCGTACTTCGCCTGGTCCTGGAGTCCGTAACGGTTAACCGCGACGCCTACGACGTGAGAACAAGTTCCGTCACTCGCCCGGGAGCCTCCTACACCGGGGAGAAGGAGATTGTCCTACCTGCCGAGTCCACACTGAGCTTTAAACTCGCCGAACCCACGATCGTAAGGATGTAGCGGTAGATACCACCGAGCAAGCGAAGCACAAAGCCGCCTCCCACAAGGCGGCTTTTCCGTCACAAAAACTCGAAATGTCCACCTTTACTCCATCTGCTCCGGCATTTCTCCGCTTCCTTCTATGCAGACCTATAACTGAACAGTTTTTTGCATTCCTGTCGGAGAAAACCACCGGTGACGGGAATGCGGTGATTGCCCTTCTCGAAGACGAGCCGGCAGGGGATGAGGCAAGCTCGCCACTTGTAGTCTTCCGTACCGCGCTTGCGGCCATAAGCGGCAATGTCTTCTTGGGAGACGCCGTAGACGACCGCGCCAATTTTAGCCCACACGCAGGCGCCGGCGCACATGGCGCAGGGCTCGTGCGTGGTGTAGAGCACGAAGTCGGGCAGGTAGCGGCCATAGCCGCTTGATACGTATTTGAGAGTTTCTAACTCCACGTGCTTGATGCTTGACCCCGAAGTTTTTACTCGGTTACCGGCGCTGGCAATGACCACTTCGCGCCTACCCATGAGGCGTGTGATGACCGCGCCAATGGGATAGTCGCCTCGGTCACGGGCGCGCTTTGCCTCCGCGATGGCCAGCTGCATGAACTTCTTCTTCGGTTTATACCAAGCAGGGATCATATAGTTAGAACTTTTCACTGGAAGGAAAACCTTATTATTTATCCAATTGCGTCCTCGCTGTGGACTTCCGCCAACGAATTTCCACTGGAAATACTACAGATAAGATAAAAGGAGAGTTAGTATAAGAATAAGGCAGCCCTGGCCATCGCCTATGCGACCTCCGGTAAGAAGAAAGAGGCGACGAGCATCCTGGAAACCCTAGTGGATGCTTCAAAGTCGCGCCACATCTCCGGTCGTGAAGTCGCGGCCATTTTCTCCAGCCTCGGCGAAACTGGTAAGGCGTTCGAGTCATTGCAGATGGCCTACGACAATCACGACTACAAACTCAACATCGTAAAAGTAGACGCGCGGTTTGACAGGCTTCGCTCCGACCCGCGCTACGCCGACCTGCTGCGCCGGATTGGATTGCTATAGCCGAAGCGAATACGGTGGGCGGACCCTCCTGATCTCGCACGTTGAAACTGGAGTACGATAGTGCTGCGCGAAAGAGACTGGCTTCATCCTACCTAGGCGATAAGGCTAGCGTACCGTTCTTACGTTCCCGTGGACAAGGAGGAGCCATGCGCGATACTGGTGAGACCGGGCCACCGAATCATTTTTGCAGGATTCTATTCCTGGCAGTAATTCGCCTCTCAGTGGTTCGTGCTCGCAGTCGCGCAAAAAACCCAACCGCCTAGTCCTCCGAAATATGACGCGCACACGGAAACGAAGATGAAAGGGACAGTGGAAGAAGTAAGGCTGCCTCCGAAAGGCAGCGAGAAAGAAGTTGCCCACCTGCTGGTGAAAAGCGGCACGGACTCAGTCGACGTTTACCTATGCCCGAAGTCCTTTCTCGACGAGATGGGCGTGAGCTTCGCGAAGGGCGACGAAATCGTTCTCACCGGGTCGAAGGTCAAACCGGACACAGCAGATCTTGTCCTCGCACGCGAAGTGGTGAAAGGAAATGATACACTCGTGCTTCGCGACGAGAAGGGCAATCCTGTCTGGACCTGGCACCACTGATCTTGGCTCGCACGGAGTCTCGTACCCAACGGAAGACGCTTCCAAGTGCATAAGTTTGGGGGTCGGCGCAGACTTACAACCCTATGGCGGCGACCAAGCTGCCCCTGAAGTCAGCGTTTTTTGGTCGGCATCACTTCAAGAGCGGTAACCACGTACCAGTAGCGGCCTTGGGGATTGTTGTGGAACTCTCGGACCCGATACCCCGCCCGG
>Ga0209577_10005830_pt1 | contig 11445 bp, 12 predicted proteins | sample GraSoiAngelo_109_FD_185874 | JGI IMG/M metagenome (GOLD analysis project Ga0209577, IMG submission 185874) | Grasslands soil microbial communities from the Angelo Coastal Reserve, California, USA - 14_0903_12_20cm (SPAdes) (version 2) | ecosystem: Environmental > Terrestrial > Soil > Grasslands... | reverse complement strand
GGGGCTCACCGCCTCTTCTTTGGGCCGGCTGCTCAAGTCCCGAGGGCTGCGGGTCACCATGCAGAAGCTCGACCCCTACATCAACGTGGACCCCGGGACCATGAACCCCTTCGAGCACGGTGAGGTCTTCGTCACCGACGACGGCGGGGAGACCGACCTCGACCTGGGTCACTACGAGCGCTTCGTGGACGAGAGCCTGCATCGCGACTCCAACGCCACCACGGGTTCGATCTACCGGGCCGTGATCGACAAGGAGCGCCGGGGGGACTTCCTCGGCAAGACGGTGCAGGTGATCCCGCACGTCACCAACGAGATCAAGGAGCGCATCCGCCGCCTCACGAGCGACGACGTGGACGTCGTGATCACCGAGATCGGCGGAACCGTCGGCGACATCGAGATCCTGCCCTTCCTCGAGGCCATCCGTCAGTTCCGCAAGGACGTGGGCAGGGACAACGTCTGCTACATCCATCTGACCCTGGTGCCCTTCATCGGGCCGTCGGGTGAGCAGAAGACCAAGCCGACCCAACACTCGGTCACCGAGCTCCGGAGCCGGGGCATCCAGCCCGACGTCATCGTCTGCCGCAGCGACAAGCCCATCTCCGACGGCCTCAAGCGCAAGATCTCACTGCTGTGCGACGTGCCCATCGAGGCCGTGGTGTCCGCCATCGACACCCGCAACATCTACGAGATCCCCCTGGTCCTCCACGAGGAGGGGCTGGACGGCTACGTGTGCCGCCTCCTCCGCTTCGAGGGGCCCGAGCACGGTCCCGACCTGTCGGCCTGGGAGCGCCTGGTGGAGAGGATCGACGCGGCCGAGCGCACCGTGCGCATCGGGCTCATCGGCAAGTACGTGAACCTGCCCGACGCCTACCTGTCGGTGGTGGAGGCCATGCGCCACGGGGGGTTCCACCACGGTGCCCGCGTCCACGTGGAGTGGATCCAGGCCGAGGAGGTCACCGGTCTGCTGGCCGATGGCCGCCTGCGCGACCTCGACGGCATGGTCATCCCCGGCGGCTTCGGGGAGAGGGGCATCGAGGGCAAGATCGCGGCCGCCGCCTACGCCCGTGAGCACGCCATCCCCTGCCTGGGGCTGTGCCTGGGCCTGCAGGTCATGATGATCTCCTACGCCCGGGACGTCGCCGGGCTGGAGAACGCCAACTCCCGGGAGGTCGACAGCACCACGCCCCATCCCGTGATCGACCTCATGGACGAACAGCGCGAGGTCGTCGACCTGGGTGGGACCATGCGCCTGGGCGTGTACCCGGCCCGGCTCCAGCCCGGGTCCCAGGTGGCCCAGGCCTACGGGGAGACCCTGGTCTACGAGCGCCACCGCCACCGCTACGAGGTGAACCCCCGCTACCGCAGGCGCATGGAGGAGGCCGGCCTGGTGTGCTCGGGCACCTCGCCCGACGACCGTCTGGTGGAGTTCATCGAGCTGCCCGTTCATCCCTTCTGGGTGGGGACCCAGGCCCACCCCGAGTTCAAGAGCCGTCCCGACCGCCCCCACCCCCTGTTCCGGGAGCTGGTGGGCGCGGCCGTGGCCCGGGCCGAGGGCAGGTCGCCCCGCCTGCTCGACGTTGAGCGGGTTCCGCAAGCTCTCTGAGGCGGAGCGCTACCGCGGCCCGCTGATCTCGGTGGCGACTGCCACCTTCGCCGCGCCCGACAGCGACACCTTCGAGCGCGACGTGGTGCACCACCCCGGCGCCGTCTCGGTGGTGCCGGTCGTGGAGGAGGGGGAGGCCGTGCTGCTCGTACGCCAGTACCGCGCCGCCGTCGACCGCGAGCTGCTCGAGATACCGGCGGGCAAGCGCGACGTGGTCGGCGAGGAGCCCGAGCTCACGGCCCGCCGGGAGCTGGAGGAGGAGGTGGGCATGCGGGCCGGCCGGCTCGAGAAGCTGGCCGAGTTCTTCAACTCGCCCGGGTTCTGCGACGAGCACTCCTTCGTCTACCTGGCCCTGGACCTCGACCCCTGCGCCCGGGGAGCCCACAGCGTCGAGGAACGACACATGACCGTGGTGCGGGTGGGGCTGGACGAGGTACCCGGGCTGGTGCGGGGCGGCGACATCGTGGACGCCAAGACCATCATCGGGCTGTGCCTGGCCCGGGAGGCGCTCTCCTGACCGGGCGGGACGGCGCGTGATCGTCGGCGTCCCGGCCGAGACCAAGGCCGGAGAGAACCGCGTCGCCCTCACCCCCGACGGCGTGCGCGAGCTCGTCACCCACGGCCACCGCGTCGTGGTGGAGCGGGGCGCGGGGGAGGGGTCGGCCATCGACGACGCCGAGCTCAAGGCCGTGGGCGCCGAGCTGGTGGACGGAGAGGAGGCCTGGTCGGCCCAGCTGGTGGTGAAGGTGAAGGAGCCCCAGCCCTCCGAGCTGCGCCACCTGCGGGCCGACCTCATCGTGTTCACCTACCTCCACCTGGCCGCCTACCCGGCCGTGGCCGAGGCCCTCCTGGCCGCGGGCACCACCGCTCTGGCCTACGAGACCGTGCAGCTGGAGACGGGGGCCCTGCCCCTGCTGGCCCCCATGAGCGAGGTGGCCGGGCGCATGGCCAGCCAGATCGGGGCCCACTACCTGGAGCGGGAGGCGGGGGGCAGGGGGGTGCTCCTGGGCGGGGCCCCGGGCGTGCGCCCGGCCCGGGTGGTCGTGCTGGGAGCGGGGAACGTGGGGTGGAACTCGGCCTGGATCGCCCAGGGCATGGAGGCCGAGGTCCTCATGCTCGACCGCAACCTGGACCGCCTGCGCTGGGTCGACCAGATCCACCGCGGCCGCATCATGACCCTGGCCTCCAACCGGGGCAGCGTGGAGCGGGCCGTGGTGGAGGCCGACCTGGTGATCGGGGCCGTGCTGGTGGCCGGAGGCAGGGCGCCCATCGTGGTGAGCGAGGACCTGGTGCGGGCCATGAAGCCGGGCTCGGTCATCGTCGACATCGCCGTGGACCAGGGTGGCTGCGTGGAGACCACCCACGAGACGACCCACGACCACCCCGTCTACGAGCGCCACGGGGTGATCCACTACGCCGTGGGCAACGTCCCCGCGGCCGTGCCCCACACGTCGACCTACGCCCTGACCAACGCCACGCTGCCCTACGTCCTGGAGGTGGCCCAGCGTGGGGTGAGGGCGGCGGTGGCCGACGATCCCGCCCTCCGCCTCGGGCTGTGCATCGCCGGGGGGAGGGTCACCAACCCGGCGGTGGCCGAGGCGCTGGGGCGGGAGGTGGCCGACCCCTTCGGCGCCCTGGCGTGACCGGTCCCGGGCTGAGCCGAGACGCCGAGGAGCTGCTCTCCTGGCTGGCGGTCGAACGGGGCCGTTCCGCCAACACCCTGGCCGCCTACCGCGGGGACCTGGAGGCCTACGAGGCCTTCCTCGCCTCCCGCAAGCTGGCCCTGGGACAGGTGTCGGAGGCCGTGGTCGAGGACTACGTGGCCTTCCTGCGGGCCGCGGGCCGGCGCCCGGCGTCGGTGGCCCGGGCCCTGGTGGCCGTGCGCAGCCTGCACCGCTTCTGCCTGGACGAGGGCAGGGCCACCTCCGACCCCACCGCCGACGTGGGCCGTCCCCGCGTCCCCATGGGCCTACCCAAGGCGCTGTCCGAGGCCGAGGTCGAGAGCCTCCTGGCCTCGCCCGCGGGCGAGGACCCCACGGCCCGGCGGGACCGGGCCATGCTGGAGGTGCTCTACGGGACGGGGCTGCGCATCTCCGAGCTGGTGGGGCTCTCCCTGGGGGACCTGGCCCCCGAGGAGGGGGTGCTGCGGGCCTTCGGCAAGGGAGCCAAGGAGCGGGTGGTGCCGGTGGGACGCTGCGCCCGGGAGGCCCTGGCCGCCTGGCTCGGACCGGGGGGCCGGGGGGCCATGGCCCCGGCCCGCTGGGCCCGCCGGGGGGACGCCGAGGCCGTGTTCCTGAACGCTCGCGGTGGTCGGCTGACCAGGCAGGGGGCATGGGGCGTGGTGCGCAAGCACGGCGACCGGGTGGGGCTGGGGGACCGCCTCACCCCCCATGTCCTGCGCCACTCCTGCGCCACCCACATGCTCGATCACGGGGCCGACATAAGGGTCGTGCAGGAGCTTCTCGGGCACGCCTCCATCGCTACGACCCAGGTCTACACACGGGTCTCGGCCGAGCGCTTGAGGCAGGTCTACGAGCAGGCCCACCCGCGCGCCAGGATGCGGAAGGCGGGTAAGGTGACGGCAAATGTCCAGGGGTGACGCCACCACGGCGAGTCAGCGCGCGCAGCTGGAGCAGGAGCGGGACGACCTGCGCCGCCAGCTGGCTGAGATGGGTTTTGGCGACGAGGGGGGCCGGCTGAACTACGACCCCAACTTCGCCGACTCCAGCCAGGTGACCGCCGAGCGCGGGGAGGCGGAGGCGCTGGCGGCCAGCCTCCGGGAGGCCCTGGACGAGGTGGAGCGGGCGCTGCACAAGATGGAGACGGGCACCTACGGGATCTGCGAGACGTGCGGGAAGCCGATCACCGAGGCCCGGCTCGAGGCCATGCCGGCGGCCCGTCAGTGCATCGACTGCGCCTCCAAGCGCTGACCCCCGAGCCCGAGGCGGCGGGCGCGCCCACAGACGCCCGGGGACGCCCATGAGCAGCCGGCCCCGGTCCTCGCGGGACAACGCCGTGCTGGCCGTGCTCGTCGGCCTGGTCCTCATCCTGGTGGTGCGCCGCCACGTGGTGCGGGCCGACACCCTCCTGTGGCTGGCCGTGCTCATCCCCTCGATCATCCTCCACGAGGTCTCCCACGGGGCCCTGGCCCTGCTCTTCGGGGACGACACGGCCAAGCGGGCCGGGCGCCTGACCCTCAACCCCATCCCCCACGTGGACCCCTTCGGCACCGTGATCCTGCCCGCCATCCTCCTGCTCACCGGGGCGCCGCCGTTCGGCTGGGCCAAGCCCGTACCCGTCAACGTCCGCCGGCTGCGGGACCCCCGCAACCAGGGCCTGATGGTGAGCCTGGTCGGGCCGGCGGTGAACATCGGCCTGGCCGTGACCGCGGCCTTGGTCCTGCGCTACGCCCGCCACGTCTCGCTGTTCGTGTCCGGAGGATCGCTCCTGGTGCCCCACCTGAGCTCTCTGAACCGGGCCCTGTTCCTCTTCGGGCTGGTCAACGTGATCCTGGCCGCCTTCAACCTCATCCCCCTGCCCCCGCTGGACGGCTCGGCCGTGCTCGAGCGCCTCCTTCCCGCCTCCCTCTGGCCCGGCTACCTGCGCCTGCGCCGGTACTCCTTCGTGCTCCTCTTCGCCGTGGTCTTCCTCCTCCCCGGCTTCCTGGCCCGGGTGTTCGACCCCGCCATCCACCTGTGGGGGCGCCTCCTCACGTGAGCGGGCGGGCACCGGCGCCGAGGTGGCGGGCCCGGATCCGCCTGCCCCACCTGGTGCGCCGCTTCCTGGGCTCCCTGCCCCCGGGCGGGCCCGGGGCCGGCGAGGAATCCTGGGCCCTGGCCCACCTGAGCGACGACGAGGCCCGGCTGTGGGCGCGCATGTCGGGCCCGGACCGGCGTCACGCCGTGGCCGTGGCCCGCCGCCTGGCGGCGGCGCTGGGGGAGGGGCGCCCGCCCCGGCGGGCCGTGCTCGCCGCCGCCCTGCTCCACGACGTGGGCAAGGTCGAGTCGGGGCTGGGGACCATGGGCCGGGTGGTGGCCACCCTCGCCGTCCTGCGCCTGGGCCGGGAGAGGGTGGAGGGCTGGGCCGGGCGCCGGGGACCGCAGGGGAGGATCGGCCGCTACGCCCGTCACCCCGCCCTGGGCGGGGTGCTCCTGGCCGGCGCGGGCAGCGACCAGCTCACCGTCACCTGGGCCGCCGAGCACCACCTCGGGCCCGAGCGCTGGACGATCGAGGCCGAGGTCGCGGCGGCCCTCAAGGCCGCCGACGGCGACTGAGCCCGACGGCGACTGAGCCCTCTCAGGGATCAGCCCACCACCCGGCCCCGGGGGAGCAGGCCCACGGCGTCCTTGGCCCGGGCCAGGGTGGCCGAGGCCACCCGCTGGGCCTTGGCCGCGCCCTCCTCCAGGATGGCGGCCGTGCGCTTGGGGTCGCCGGCCAGCTCCCGGTAGCGCTCCTGCAGGGGCAGGAGGAGCTCGACCACGGCCTCGGCCGCGTCGTTCTTGAGGGGTCCGTACTGGTCGTAGGAGGCGGCCACCTCGGCGGGCGGGCGGCCGGTGGCCACGGCCAGGATCTGCACCAGGTTGCTCACCCCGGGCTTGCCCTCGGGGTCGAAGCGCACCTCGGTGCCCGGGTCGGTGACGGCCCGGCGGATCTTGCGCCTCATGACGTCGGGGGGGTCGAGCACGAGCAGGGTGCCCTGGGGGGACTCGGAGGACTTGGACATCTTGCGGGCCGGCTCCTGCAGGTCCTGGATCTTGGCCCCCAGGGGGCGGATGAGGGCCTCGGGCACAACGAAGGTGTCCCCGTAGCGATGGTTGAAGCGCAGGGCCAGGTCGCGGCAGAGCTCGAGGTGCTGGCGCTGGTCCTCACCCACGGGGACGAGGTCGGCGTCGTAGATGAGGATGTCCGCGGCCTGCAGGACGGGATAGGTGAACAAGCCGACGCGGGCCTCGGTCTCACCGCCCTTGGCCGTCTTGTCCTTGAACTGCGTCATGCGCCGCAGCTCACCCATGCTGGCCACGCACTCCAACAGCCACGACAGCTCGGTGTGCTCGGGCACCTGGCTCTGCACGAACAGAGTGCAGCGGGCGGGGTCGAGGCCCGCGGCCAGCAGGATCATGGCCGTCTCGAGCGTCTTGGCCCTGAGCTCGCCCGGGTCACGGGGGATGGTGAGGGCGTGCAGGTCGACGATGCAGTAGTAGGAGTCGTGCCCGTCCTGGTCGGCGACCCAGTGGCGCACCGCGCCGAGGTAGTTGCCCAGGTGGGTGTCGCCGGTCGGCTGGATGCCCGACAGGACGCGGGTCACCGGACCATCGTATGCGCCGCTCGGAACGGCCCCCCCGGTATTCTCGCCTGGTGCCCTACGACGTCACGACGCCGGTCTTCGCGGGCCCCTTTGACCTCCTCCTGCACCTGATCGCCCAGGAGCAGGTGGACCTCTACGAGGTCTCGATCAGCCGCATCGTGGACGCCTATCTGGCCGAGCTGGCCCAGATGACCGCCGTCGATCTGGACGTGGCCACCGAGTTCCTCCTCATCGCCGCCACCCTGGTCGAGCTCAAGACCCGCCGCCTGCTCCCCGGGCGGGACGACGGCGATCTGGAGGAGGAGCTGGCCCTGTGGGAGGAGCGCGACCTGCTCCTGGCTCGGCTGCTGGAGTGCAAGACGTTCAAGGACGCGGCCCAGGCCCTTCTCCGTCAGGCGGGCAGGGCCGAGCTGTCCCACCCCCGGCGGGCCGGGCTGGAGGAGCGGTTCCTGGACCTGGCACCCGACCTGCTGGCCGGGGTCAAGCCCGAGCGTCTGCGCCAGGCCTTTCTCGACGCGGTGGCGGCCAAGCCCGTCCCCCATGTCGACCTGGAGCACGTCGCCCCCATCCGCCTCAGCGTGCGCGACGCGGTCGACGAGCTCGTGGCCCAGCTCCCCGGAGTGAGGGAGACCACGTTCCGCAGCCTGAACGGCGACGGGGCCGAGCCCCTGGTCGTCATCGTGCGCTTCCTGGCCGTGCTCGAGCTCTACAAGGAGGGCCTGGTCGACCTCGACCAGGGCGAGAACTTCGGCGAGCTGCGGGTGCGCTGGCTCGGCGAGGACGTGGAGACGCTCACGATCGAGGAGTACCAGGGCTGATGGCGGAAGAGGAGCGCAGGGCGGTCGAGGCCATCCTCATGGTGGCGGAGGAGCCCATCGAGACCCACCTGCTGGCCCAGGTGCTGGAGCTGCCCCAGGAGCGGGTGGAGGCCATGTGCGCGGAGATGGGCGCGGCCTACCAGGCCGAGGACCGCGGCTTCGTCATGGTGCGCGTCGCCGGGGGTTGGCGCTTCCAGAGCCACCCCGACCTCGACCCCTACGTGGAGCGCTTCGTGCTGGAAGGCCAGTCCGTCAGGTTGTCGGCGGCCGCGCTGGAGACGCTGGCCATCGTCGCCTACAAGCAGCCCGTGTCCCGGGCCCAGGTGGCGGCCATCAGGGGTGTGGACGTCGACGCGGTGATGCGCACCCTCCAGCATCGGGGTTACATCGGCGAGGTGGCGCGCGACCCGGGCCCGGGACAGGCCGTCCTGTTCGGGACCACGCCGTTGTTCCTGGAGAGGCTCGGCCTCGACACCGTCGAGGACCTGCCTCCGCTCGGTGACTTCGTCCCCGGACCGGAGGCCATGGAGGCGCTCGAGCAGGGGCTGCGCCCGGCAGAGGGGTGACGGCCGAGCCCGCCGGGGAGGGGCGGCCGGGGGAGCGCCTCCAGAAGGTGCTGGCCCGCTGCGGGGTGGGCAGCAGGCGGGTCTGTGAGGAGCTCATCGAGGCGGGCCGGGTGCGGGTCAACGGCGCCGTGGCCCTGCTGGGCCAGAGGATCGACGCCGAGCGCGACAGGGTGGAGGTCGACGGCCACGCCCTGGGCACCGCGTCCGGCTCCGTCTACTACCTGCTCAACAAGCCCGGAGGCGTGGTCACCACCGCCGCCGACCCCCAGGGCAGGCCCACGGCCGTGGCTCTCGTGCCCCGGCTGCCCCGGGTCTTCCCTGTCGGGCGCCTCGACGCCGACACAGAGGGTCTCCTGCTGCTCACCAACGACGGCGGGCTGGCCCACCGTCTGACCCATCCCTCCTTCGGCGTGGAGAAGGAGTACCTGGCCGAGGTCCAAGGCGTGCCCTCGCCCCACGCCCTGCGCCGGCTGCGCCAAGGCGTCGAGCTGGAGGACGGGCGCACGGCGCCGGCGCGCGTGGGCCGGGTGGGCGACCGTGGCCTTCGCATCACCATCCACGAGGGCCGCAACCGTCAGGTGAGGAGGATGTGCGAGGCCGTCGGCCATCCCGTCCTGCGCCTGGTGCGCACCCGCATCGGACCCCTGGCCGACCGGGACCTGACCCCGGGGCAGTGGCGACCACTGGCCGTCTCCGAGGTGCGGGCTCTGGAGCGGGCGACAGGCGGACGGCCCCAGGACGGGGCCGGGAGGGCCGGCGGCGGTGGCCGAGGCCCCGGGGGCGGCGATTTGGCGCCCCGGTAGCATCCGCCTGCGATGCCCCCCGCCGTGCGGGCGCTGCGAGGCGCCACCACCGTCGATGAGGACGACCAGGAGCAGGTCAACGCGCGCGTGGTCACCCTGGTGACAGCCATGCTCGAGCGCAACGGCGTCGACAAGGACGACCTCATCAGCGTGATCTTCACGGCCACGCCCGACGTCGTGTCCACCTTCCCCGCGACCGCGGCCAGGACGGTCGGGTTGGGCGACGTTCCCCTCCTGTGCGCCCAGGAGCTGAGCGTCACAGGCTCCACCCGACGCTGCATCCGTGTGCTCATGCACCTCACCACCGACCGCAGCCGGGCCGAGCTGCACCACGTCTACCTGGAGGGAGCCCGGGGGCTGCGCGATGACCTCCCGGAATGAGGCCACGGAGCCGGCGCGGGAGACGGCGGAGCGGCAGACGGCCCAGCGGGAGAGGGCCGAGAGGGGCGAGAGGGGCGACCGGCCGGGCCGGGCCGCCATCCTGGGGACGGGCCTGATCGGGGCGTCCATAGGTCTGGCCCTGCGGGCCCGGGGTTGGCGGGTCACGGGCGTGGACGCCGACGGGGCCCGGACCCGGCGTGCGGTGGAGCTCGGTGCCCTGGACGCAGAAGGCCACGACCCCCACGCCGAGATCAGCTTCGTGGCCACGCCCGTCTCCGCCGTGGCCGAGGTGGCCCGCACCGCCCTGGCCGGCGGGGGCATTGTCACCGACGTGGGGAGCGTGAAGGCGCCCATCGTCGCGGCCGTGGACCACCCCCGCTTCGTGGGCGGCCACCCCATGGCCGGCTCCGAGCAGGAGGGCGTGGACGGGGCCGACGCCGCCCTGTTCCAGGGGGCGACGTGGGTCCTGACCCCCACCGCGGGCACCGACGCCGCGGCGTACACCAGGCTGCGGGCGGTGGTGTCCTCGCTGGGCGCAGACGTGGTGGCGGTGGCGCCCGACAGGCACGACGACCTGGTGGCGGTGGTCTCCCACGTGCCCCACCTGACCGCGGCCACGCTCATGGCCATGGCCGCCGACGGGGCCGAGGACTACGGCCCCCTCCTGCGTCTGGCCGCGGGTGGCTTCCGGGACATGACCAGGGTGGCCGCCGGTCACCCCGGGATCTGGCCCGACATCTGTGCCGAGAACCGCGACGCCATCGTCTCGGCCCTGGACCGGCTGGTGTCCTCGCTGGGCGAGGTCCGCGACGTCGTCGCCCGGGGCGACCGGGAGCGTCTCCTGTCGGCCCTGGAGCGGGCCCGCTCCGCCCGTCGCAGCCTTCCCGCCCGGGCCGCGGCCCGGGCCGAGGAGCTGGTCGAGGTGCGGGTGCCGGTGCCCGACCGCCCCGGCGTGCTCGCCGAGGTGACAACCTTGGCGGGCGAGCTCGATGTCAACATCTGGGACCTGGAGATCGCCCACTCCCCGGAAGGGGACAGGGGCGTGCTCCTCGTCGTGATCGACGCCGGCGCCGCCGACCTGGTGAGGGGCGCCCTGCTGGCCCGCGGCTTTCGGCCCGCGGTCCAGCCCCTGGGGTGACGGATTGGACGAGGCCGCACCCATCCAGGCCCTGGAGCTCGACTCGGGCATGGCCGTGCGGGGCACGGTCACGGTGCCGGGGGACAAGTCCATCTCCCATCGGGCCCTGCTCCTGGCGGCCCGGGCCGAGGGCACCTCGACCCTGAGGGGTCTGTCCCCGGGCCAGGACGTGACCCGCACCCGGGGCGCGGTCGAGGCCATGGGCGCGGAGGTGGAGGGCCAGCGGGTCACCGGTGGCGTCGGCCGCCTGCACGAGCCCCAGGGGGTCCTCGACGTGGGCAACTCGGGCACCTCCATCCGACTCCTGGCCGGCTTCTGCGCCCCCCTGCCCTGGTTGACCGTCCTCCAGGGCGACGACTCGGTGGCGAACCGCCCCATGGACCGGGTGACCGTCCCCCTGCGGACCATGGGCGCCCTGGTCGACGGTCGCCAGGGTGGGCGCCTCCCCCCTCTGGTGGTGCGGGGCGCGTCCCTCACGGGGATCGACTTCACGCCCCCGGTGGCCAGCGCCCAGGTCAAGTCCTGCGTGCTCCTGGCCGGTCTCGGGGCCAAGGGCGAGACCGTCGTGCGCGAGCCCGTCGCCACCCGAGCCCACACCGAGGAGCTGCTGGCCGCCTGCGGCGCCGACATCAGGGTCCAGCGCGTGGGTAGCGCGCGCGTGGTGCGCCTGCGCGAGTCCTCCCTCACCCCCTTCGAGCTCGACGTACCCGGAGATCCGTCGCAGGCCGCCTTCTGGGTGGTCGCCGCCTGCATCACACCGGGCAGCGAGATGGTGATCGAGGACGTCTATCTGGGTCCCGGTCGCACCGGCTTCATCGACGTGCTGCAGAG
>Ga0209577_10005829_pt1 | contig 11445 bp, 8 predicted proteins | sample GraSoiAngelo_109_FD_185874 | JGI IMG/M metagenome (GOLD analysis project Ga0209577, IMG submission 185874) | Grasslands soil microbial communities from the Angelo Coastal Reserve, California, USA - 14_0903_12_20cm (SPAdes) (version 2) | ecosystem: Environmental > Terrestrial > Soil > Grasslands ... | reverse complement strand
GGGCGATAGAGCGCGTTCAGCGCCACCAGATCGTCGAACTCGTCGGGTCGGACCTTCTTCAGCGCCTCGCGCATCCCCTCGGACTCGAACTGGAACACGCCCACCGAGTCACCCCGCGCGAGCATCCCGTAGGTCTTGGCGTCGTCGAGCGGGAGCGTCGCCGTGTCGGGCCGCTCGCCGGTGGAGCGCTCGACGATGTCCAGCGCGTCCTCGATCACATCTAGGTTGCGAAGGCCCAGGAAGTCCATTTTCAGGAGGCCGATCTGCTCGATCGGCTTCATCGTGAACTGGGTCACCATTCGCAGGGACCGCTCGCCGTTCTGATCGAGCCCAGCGTCCGCCACCTGCAAGGGCACGATGTCTGTCAGCGGGCGGTCGGCGATCACGACGGCGGCGGCATGGATCGAGGAGTTGCGGACGATTCCCTCGAGGCCCCGGGCGACGTCGACGATCTCCTTCGCCGCCGAATCCTTGTCGGTCTCCGCGCGCAGGGGCTGCCCGGGCTTCAGGCAGTCCTCGAAACTGGGGGGGCGACCTTGCTGGGGCTCGGGGATCAGCTTGGCCAGCCGGTCACCGGCGCCGTAGTCGTATCCCAGCACGCGGGCGGCATCGCGCGTAGCGGCCCTGGGGAACATCTTGCCGAACGTGATGATCTGGGCCACCGATTCCTTGCCGTACTTGTCGGTGACGTAGCGGATCACCTGATCGCGACCGCGAACCGAGAAGTCGATGTCGATGTCGGGCATCGAGACGCGCTCCGGATTGAGGAAACGCTCGAACAGCAGGTCGTATCGCAGCGGGTCGATGTCCGTGATCTGGAGGCAGTACGCGACGATCGACCCGGCCGCCGAGCCGCGCCCGGGCCCGACCGCGATCCCCGAGTCCTTTGCGTACTTAACGAAGTCCCAGACGATCAAGAAGTAGGAACTGAAGCCCATCCTGTCGATCACCGACAGCTCATACTCGGCCCGCTCCACCCCCGCCGCGGGGATCGGATCGCCATACCGACGTCGAAGCCCATCGTGCACGAGCGACCGCAGGTACTCGCGCTCGGGGGTGCCGTCCGGGGTCGGGTAGCGCGGAATCAGCTGGCGGCCGAGCTCGAGCTCGACGTCGCAGCGCTCGGCGATCTCGACCGTTGTGGCCACGGCCTCCGGAGTGTCCGCGAACGCGCTCGTCATCTCCTCGTTCGAGCGCAGATAGAACTCGTTGGTCTCGAAGCGGATCTTCGGCGCCGTGAGCGTCGACTTGGTCTGAACGCACAGTAGGGCCGAGTGGTGGTGATAGTCCTCGCGCCGGAGGTAGTGAACGTCTGAGGTACCGACCAGCGGGCGCCCGAGCTCTCGGGCGATCCGAATCACTCCCTCGTTCGCTTGCTCCTGCTCGGCAAGCCCGTTCTTCTGCAGCTCGAAGTAGACGTTCTCGGCCCCGAAGGCGTGAAGGAGCTGTTCTGCATGGGCGCGCGCGTCGGCCTGACGACCCTCGAGCAGGTACTGGCAGAAGCGCGACTGAAGACAGCCCGTGAGCGCGATCACCCCCTCACCGTGCGCCGCCAGCTGCTGGAGGTCTACCGAGGGCTTACCTCGCTGAAATCCCTCCAGGAAGCCCCTCGAACACAGCTTGACGAGGTTCCGGTAACCGGCGGGGGTCTCCGCCAGCAGCGTGAGGTGGAAGCGATCCAGCCGTCCCGGCGCCCGACGCTGGTGGTCCTCGACGAGGTACACCTCGCAGCCGACGATCGGCCTGATCCCCTCCCTTCGGCAGGCCGTGAACAGCTCCACGGCGCCGTTCATCACGCCGTGATCGGTGAGCCCCAGCGCCGGCTGGCCGAACGATGCGGCCCGCGCCGCCAGGGCGTCGATCTTGCAAGCGCCGTCCAGCAGCGAGTACTCGGAGTGGACGTGAAGGTGGGCGCAAGAGGTGCTCATGCTCGGCTTGACGAGCATAGGCATCGGAGCGGACAACAGGGCCGCCCGAGGATCGCTCGTTGCGGCTAAAGCGAGCTAGCTGGGAGCTAGCTGCCCTGGGCCGCCCGCTGGCGGGAGGCGGCCAGCAGGCCGGCGAGCACGAGAGCGGCCACGCCCGTAATCGCCAGGCTGCGCTGAGCGCCGCGCAGCCGCCGCTTGGCGTACCACTTGCCGCCCCGCCAGATGACGTATCCGAGGACCTTGTAACCCATCGCGCTCATCCTACCCCCGATGGTGCGCGCTCAGTCGTCCTGGGCGTGCCTCAGACGCCACGCCATCCGCGACTGAAGCGTGAACAGCTCGATGAAGCCGGGCGATGCGGCCTGCGAGAACAGCCCGCCCGATTCGGAGAATGTCGCCAGCTGGGGGTCGTAGACCGCGTTCGGCGACTCGCGCGTGACGACCCGCGCCGAGCCCTTGTACAGCTTGAGCCCGATCGTCCCGGTCACCTGCTCGTTGGCAGCGTCCATGTAGGCGTCGAGGTCCTCGCGCAGCGGCTCCCACCACAGCCCGGCGTACACCAGGTACGCCCATCGCTGGTCCAGCGTGGGCTTCAGCTGGTTCTGGTGGCCGGTGCCGACCAGCCTTTCGAGCTCCTGGTGGGCGGTCAGCAGGATCGCGGCCGCCGGAACCTCGTAGATGTCGCGCACCTTGAGTCCCACGACCCGATCCTCGATGTGGTCCACGATCCCCACGCCGTGGCGCGCGCCGATCAACGCCGCCCGCTCCAGCAGCTCCACCAGCCCGAGCCGCTGCCCGTCGAGCGCCACCGGTACGCCCCTCTCGAACTCGACAATCACCGTCTCCCCGTCCTGGGGCGCGCGCTCGGGAGGGGTCACCAGCTGGAAGACGTCAGCTTCCGGAGCGTGGCCGAGCTCCTCGATCCAGCGTCCCTCGCTCGAACGTCCCCAGAGGTTGTCGTCGATGGAGTACGGAACGACCTCCGTAGAGCCCTTGACCTTGATGCCGTGCTCCCGGGCGTAGGCGATCTCCTCCTCGCGGCCCATCTGCCAGGTGCGTACCGGGGCGATGACCTTGAGCTCCGGCGCCAGCGTGGCGATCGTGGCCTCTATTCGGACCTGGTCGTTCCCCTTGCCCGTGCAGCCGTGGGCGATCGTGTCGCAGCCCGCCTGGCGCGCCTGCTCGACCGCTTTGGAGGAGATCAACGGCCGGCCGAGCGCGGTGAACAGGGGGTAGCCGAGACCGTAGATGCCGTTGGCCTTGATCGCCGGGACCACGTAATCGCGGGCGAACTCCTCCCGGGCGTCCAGCACCCGTGCGTCGACCGCCCCCAGCTCCAGCGCCTTTCCTCGAACGACGTTGTAATCCTCTCCGGGCTGGCCGAGATCGACCGTCAACGCGACCACCTCGGCGCCGTAGGAGTCCTGAATCCACTTGAGCATCACGCTCGTGTCCAGCCCCCCGCTGTAGAGCAGCAGCACCCGCCTGACGTCGGCAGGGTCGGCTTCGTATGAGGCTGTGCGCGGGAAATCCATCGGCGACGGCCTAGGCGAACGTGTCCTTGACCAGCGCCCGCTGCGACTTGCTCCCGAAGGCGTCGAAGCGCTCAGCGAACTGCCCACGGGCGGCGCGCGCGTCCTGCGAGAGCGAACCGAGCAGTACGCCCACCGCCACCAGCGTCGGCGCGTGGTCGGGCAGCGTGGCCAGCTCTCCCGCCAGCGCGCGCAGCATCGCTTGCTGAACCTGTCGGTCCTGGTGTCGGCCCAGGACATCCTGAAGGGCCTTGAGGCTCTTGATCATCGGCTTGACGACCTTCTTGGGGTAGAAGGGGGCGCCGAACAGCTCGAGCAGGTAGCGCAGCTCCTTGCCCTTCTTGCGCAGCGCGTGGTAGGCCGCGGGAGGACTCGTGGAATCGATCGCCCCGCCCATCTTCACCATCCGCTTGTAGACCTTGACGATCCGCGTACCGGCCAGCTCTCCGATTGCCCGCTTGGCGTCGGGTCGATCCGCGACCGGCATCGAGGGCAGCAGCTCCAGCAGCGCGGCCCACTCGCTCATCGGCGTCGTGAACCGAACCGAGCGCAGCCCCTCCGCCATCTCCTCGCGGGCCTGCTCGCGGTGGTGGCGCAGCACGTCCAGCAAGGGGTCGAGGTCGCCTTGCGTGGCCTCCGGCACCAGCGCCCCCAGGTCGTCGAAGCCCAGCACATACACGTCAAGGTCGCGGGCCGGGCCGGTCAGGCCCTGCAGCCATCGAAACTCCGCCCGGAAGTGATCCAGCTCGACGGGCGGGAAGGCCCGCTTGAGCTGTCGCTGCACCGAGCGCGAGCGTCGGACCGCGACCCGCAGGTCGTGGAGGGACTCGGAGTCCGGATCGTCGATCGCTCCCGGCAGGTTGGCCTCCATCGCTCCTAGCAGCGCCCGCAGGACCTCGGCCGCGGCGGCATCGGCCGGCTGCTCGAACTCGAGCTGGAGGTCGGCTAGCGAGGAGACGGCCGTCACCGCAGCGACTGTAACCGGACGAGTGCCTCGTCGATCTCGTCCTCTGAGACCACGAGCGGAGGCTCGAACCGCACCGTCCCTGGGCCGGTGGCGTTGACGACCAGGCGCTGCTCGAGCAGCGCACGCGATGCCAGCTCGGGCCCCAACAGACCGTCTCGGAGGTCGATCGCCAGCATCAGCCCCCGCCCGCGGACCGCGGCCGCGTACGGCAGCTGCGCGAGACCCTCAGCCAGCCGCTCCCCCAGCGCCCGCACCCGTGAAAGCAGGCCCTCGTCCGAGCAGATCTCGAGCGCAACCAGCGCCGCCGCGCAGGCCACGGGCCCGCCAGCGAACGTCGAGCCATGATCGCCGGGGGCGAGGACATCTGCCAGCCGGGGACCGGTCACCAGGGCGCCGACCGGAAGCCCGCCGCCGAGAGCCTTGGCGCTGGTGAGCGCGTCGGGGACCACGCCGCTCTGCTCGTAGGCCCACAGCGTTCCGGTGCGCCCCATCCCGGTCTGGATCTCATCGAACACGAGCGCCGCCCCGGTGCGGTCGCAGGATTCGCGCGCCGCGTACAGCAACTCATCTGACAGCACGTTGATGCCGGTCTCGCCCTGGATCGGCTCTAGCAGCACGGCAGCCGTGTCGTCATCTACCGCGTTGGAAAGCGCGTCCGGGTCCTTGGGTACGACCACGAACCCCGGCACCAGCGGCGCGAACGGCGCTTGCTTTGACTCCTGCGGCGTGGCCGACAGCGCGCCGTACGTGCGGCCGTGGAATGCATCCTGGAGCACGACGATCTTCCCTCCGGGCCGCGCCTTGCGGGTCAGCTTGATCGCGGCCTCGGTGGCCTCGGCGCCGGAGTTGGCCAGGAACACCTTGCCCTTCAGGGAGCTCTCCGCCAAGCGGGCGGAGAGCTCCAGCGCCGGCTGGGTGTAGTACAGGTTGGTGGCGTGCGTGAGCCGGCCCGCCTGCTCCCGCACCGCCTCGACCACCCGTGGGTGACAGTGCCCGACGTTCAGAACCGAGATCCCGGCCAGGAAGTCGAGGTACTCGTTGCCGTCGGAGTCCCACAGCCGGCAGCCGGAGCCGCGCACGAACTGGACCGGGTTGCGGGCGTATGTGGGGATGACGTAGCTGCGCTCCAGCTCCCGGAGTTCCTCGAGCGAGGCGTGGTGAACGACGCCAGGCGTCGGCGCACTCACGGGCCGCCCCCGATCTTCGTCCCCTGTCCGGCGTCGGTGAACAGTTCCAGCAGCAGCGAGTGCGGGACGCGTCCATCCACGATATGGGCGAACGAGACGCCGGCGTGGATGGCGTCCACGCAGGCTTTCAGCTTGGGCCGCATTCCCCCGTCGACCCCCGGCAGCGCTCGCGAGACCTCCTCTGCGCTGCTCTGAGAGATGACGCTCGAGGGATCGCCCGGGTCCCGCAGCCACCCCGGCACATCGGTCAGGAACATGATCTTGTACGCGCCCAACGCTCCCGCGACTGCACCCGCCGCCTCGTCGGCGTTGATGTTGTAGGAGTGGCCGTCGCGGTCGGCGCCGACACTGGCCACCACCGGAATGTAGTCCTGCGCGACGTGGTTCACCACCTCGACGTCGACGCGCTCGATCCGCCCCACGAAGCCGATGTCCTCCCCGCCGGGCGCCGCCTGGCGGGTCGCCCGGAACAGCAGACCGTCGTCTCCGCAGAGGCCCACGGCCGGCTGTCCGTGGCGGCCCAGCCGCAACACGATGTCCTTGTTGACCTTCCCCACCAGCACCATCTTCGCCACCTCCACGGTCTCGGCGTCGGAGACCCGCAGGCCGCCGACGAACCGAACCGGCAGATCGAGACGCTCCATGTAGGTCGTGATCTCCGGCCCCCCGCCGTGCACCACGACCGGGTTCATGCCCACGTACTTGAGCAGCACCACGTCGCGGGCGAACTCCTCCTCCAGCGTGGGATCGGCCATCGCCGCCCCGCCGTACTTGATCACGACCGTCTTGCCGTGAAACTCGCGGATGTACGGCAGAGCCTCGAGGAGGGTGGCTACGTCGCGCAGGTGGTCCACGGCCCGAGGGTCGTCCGCCATCAGGTGGTGTACTCCGCGTTGAAGTGCACGTATTCCGGCGAGAGGTCCGAGAAGAACACCTCGGTCTCACCGCCGTCCCCGGGCAGCGTGAGGACGTACTCGACCTCCTGACCCTGGACGAGCGGCTCCAGCTCGCGCAGGTCGTCCACGATCGCCTCGCCGCCTGAGACCACCAGCCGGCCCTCGATCTCCAGATCGGCGACGAACCCGTTGCCGGGCGGGTACACCATTCCCGCCGCCTGCAGGATGCGGCCGAAGTTGGGATCGCCGCCATGCAGCGCGGTCTTGACCAGATTGGAGTTGGCGATCGCCCGGGCGACGGGCTCGACCGCCTCCGACTCGCCCCGCACGACGATCCGGCCCACGCGCTTGGCGCCCTCGCCGTCGGACACCATCAACAGCGCCAGCTGGCGGAGCAGCGCATCCAGCGCCTCCCCGAAGCGAAGCTCGGCGGCCGACTCAGGTTCGATCCGGACCCCCGAGGCGCCGCCCGCCAGGACGAACACGGTGTCGCTGGTCGAGAGCTGGCCGTCGACCGTGATGCGGTCAAACGAGCGCTTGACCGTCACCCCCGTCAGCAGCTCGACCGTCTCCGCCGACATCTCGGCGTCGGTCTGCACGAAGCAAAGCATCGTCGCGAACCGGGGCGAGATCATCCCGGCGCCCTTGGCCTGCGCGGCGAGCCGCACCTGGCCGCCGGGGAGCTCCACCTCGAGGCAGGCCCGCTTCGGCGCCCGGTCGCTGGTGAGGATGGCCCGAGAGAACCCGTCTGCATCGTCGCCCAGCTGCTGCACCGCCGAGCGGACGCCCGCCAACAGCTTCTCCCGCGGAAGCTCGGTTCCGATCACCCCGGTCGATGCCACCCCCACCTGCGCGGCCTCGACATCCAGGAGCTCCGCCGCCAGCTCCTGGGTGGCGCGTGCGGTCTCAAGGCCTCTGGCGCCGTCGCCTGTGTTCGAGCCACCGGAGTTCGCCACGACCGCTCTCAGGCGATCGAGGTCGGCTTCCCGCGAGGCGACCACAGGCGCGCCGACGCGAGCGTTGGTGGTAAAGCGCGCTGCCGACACCGTTTGCGGACGCTCGCAGTAAAGGACACCCACGTCAGGGCCGTCTGGCTCAAGGCCGGCTGCGATCCCGGCAGCCCGGAATCCCCGCGGAAGCGCGGTGGGCTCGAGCTCTGTGACGTGCTCTGGCTTCTCGATCCAGCGAGAGCCGAAGAACGGGCCGCTCACGAGATCCCCTCCCCCTCTCCCAGCCCGAACATCAGATTGAGGTTCTGGACAGCCTGCGAGGCCGCGCCCTTCCACAGGTTGTCGATCGCGGCGAACACGAGCACTCGTCCAGCGCGCGCGTCTCTGTGCACCGAGATCCGGCAGACGTTCGTCTCGCGCACATCGCGCACCCCGGGCGGCGAGGGCGCCACTTCGACGAAAGGCTCGCCGGCGTAGAAGTCCTGATACAGCTCCTGCAGGTCGCTGTCCGCGCTGTCGGTCGGGGTCACGTAACAGGAGACGAGCTCGCCCTGGTCGAGCGGCAGCAGATGCGGGATGAAGGTAACCGTGACATCGGCCCCCAGCGCGTAGAGCTCCTGCTCGATCTCGGGCGTGTGGCGATGGCGCGGGACGCCGTAGGCGCTCACGTTCTCGTCCACCGTCACGAAATGGGTCTTCTCGCTGGGCGCCCGTCCCGCTCCCGATACGCCTGACTTGGCGTCGATCACCACGTCCCGCACCAGCCCCTCGCGAGCCAGCGGCGCCAGAGCCAGCAGAGCCGCGGTTGGATAGCAGCCCGGGTTGGCGACCAAGTCCGAGTCTCTAATCCGCTCGCGATACCCGAGCTCGGGCAGTCCGTACACCGCGCCGTCGAGCAGCTCCGGCGCTGCGTGCTCTCGGTACCACTCCTCGTACAGACCAGGATCGCGGAGGCGGAAATCGGCGCTCAGGTCCACCACCCTGATCCCGCGCTCGCGCAACTCGGCGACGACCGGTGCGGATGCGCCATGCGGGTATGCGACCACCGCGGCATCGACGCCGTCGTGGTGGTCGATGTTGAACTCCTCGAGCGCGAGCGGGACGCGGTGGTAGGGGTAGAGATCGGCCAGGCTCTTGCCGACGTCGGAGCGCGCGGTCAGCGCGTGCAGCCTGAAGATCGGATGCCGGTAGAGCAGCCGGGCGGTGAGCGCGCCGGTGAAGCCGGCCGCCCCGAACACCGACACCCTGAGCGAGGTGTCGCTAGGCACGGATGCTCCCGTCGAGCTGCTGCTCGACCGCCTGCACGATCGCCTGGCGCCGCTCGGCCACTTCCGCGTCGGTCAGCGTCCGGTCGGGGTCGCGATACGTCAGCCGGAGCGCGAGCGACACCTTCCCAGGCCCGATCCGTTCGGGATCGCGGTACACGTCGAACACCTCGGCCTGCCTCAGCAGCGGCGCCCCGGCCTGGAGCACGACCTCGAGCACCTCCCGCGACGCGACGCCATCCGGCACGACCACCGCCAGGTCCTCGCGCACCGCGGGAAAGCTGGTGACGTCCTCGTACATCGCGGTGGTCGGCTCTCCCACTGCGTCCAGGTCCAGTTCGAAGGCGGCCACTGTCTCATCGAAATCCCACTCGGCCGCCACAGCCGGATGGATCTCGCCGATCCAGCCGACCTCCACGTCGCGCACTCTGATCCTCGCGGCCCGGCCCGGATGCAGGAACGGGTCGGCGCCCGGCACGACGCTCCAGGGAACCCGGAGCTTGTCCAGCAGCCCCTGCAGAACTCCCTTGGCCGCGAAGAAGTCAGCCGCACGGGGGTCGGGGTCGCGCCAGGTCTCCCGACGCACGGGCCCGGTGAGGAGCGCGGCCACGTGGTAGGGCTCGTCGGGGAGCCTTTGGCCCTCGCGCGGCAGGTACACGGCCCCGGCCTCAAACAGGCGGAGGGCCGTGATGCCGCGGGACTGGTTCCAAGCCGCCGTGTCGAGCAGCGAACCGAGCAGCGTGGTGCGCAGCCGCGACTGCTCGATCGACAGCGGGTTCTCGAGCTCCACGGCCGGCTGGTCTCCAAGGCGCAGCCGCTCTGCGACCCCGGGTCCGACGAAGCTCCAGCCCACGATCTCGTACAGGCCCTCGGCAGCGAGCGCGTCGGCGCCCGCGCGGCGCAGCCTCTGCTCCGCGGTCAGCTGAGCGCCGGCCAGGCCGGCGCCGCGCGCCAGCGCCGCCTCCGCCGCCCGGTGGGTCGCGGGGAGCGTGGCCGGGAGCTTGTCCAGCGCCTCCAGCCGCGCCACCTCTTCGATCACGTCGGCCTCGCGCCGAATGTCGGCGCGGCGAAAGGCGGGGGGCTTTACATCCAGCCCGTCGGGGGCCTCCTTCACTCCGAACTCGAGCGCCTCCAGAATCTCCTTGCTGCGCGGGCGCTCGATCGGGACCCCCAGCAGGCCGCTCACGCGAGCGTCCCGAAGCCTGATTGTCGGCGGCTCCGGCCCCGGTCCGCCAACATCGATCGTCCCGGCCTCGAGGCGCGCCCCACACAGCTCGATCATCAGACGGGCGGCGACCGCCTGGGCCTCGAGCGCCTGCTCTGGCTGGAGCTGCTTCTCGAACCTGGTCGAGGCCTCCGTCCGCAGCCCCAGCTTCAGCGAGGTGCGGTGGATGTTGGCGCCGTTCCAGTTCGCGACCTCCATCAGCACGCGGGTGGTGTCCGCGCCGACCTCCGAGCGGGCGCCACCCATTACGCCCGCGATCCCGGTCGGCCCTTCCTCGTCTTCGATCACGACCATGTCCGGGTCGAGCGTGCGGAGCTGGCCGTCGAGGGTCTGAAGCTGTTCTCGCTCTCTCGCGCGGCGAATAGTCAACTTCCGCCCCGCCACGCGGTCGAGGTCGTACGCGTGTAGCGGCTGGCCGGTCTCGAGCATCACGTAGTTGGTGATGTCGACCACATTCGAGATCGGACGTTGCCCGGCGGCCATCAGCCGCGACTTGAGCCAGGGGGGCGAGGGGCCGATCTTGACCTCCTCGAATACCCGGGCGGTAAAGCGGGGGCACAGTTCTGGGCACAGGACCTCGACGGCGGCGCCCTCGACCTCCCCGGGTGCGCCAGGATCTTGCGCCCAGGGCGGCGGCCTCAGCGGCACGCCGGTCGACGCGTGTACCTCGCGGGCCACACCGTAGATCCCGAGGCAGTCAGGCCGGTTGGGCGTGATCTCGAGCACGAGAACGTCGGTGGAGATCGGTAGGACCTCGCCGAGCGGCTGGCCCGGCCTACGGCCGTCGTCCTCGAGCACGATGACCTCGTCGTGGTCCGGTCCGATGGCCAACTCGTCCTCGGCCAGGATCATTCCCTCCGACTCGACCCCCCGCAGCTTCGCCTTTCCCAATGTCGTTCCGTCCGCCATCACCGCGCCGGGCTTGGCGACCGCAACAAGCTGGCCCTGGCGTACGTTGGGAGCACCGCACACGATTTGAGAAGGCGAGCCGTCGCCGACATCGACCGTGCACACGCTCAGACGGTCGGCACCCGGGTGACCGCGTGTCTCGAGCACCCTTCCGACGACGAAGCGATCGAGCGCGGTCACGCCGTAGCGCTCGACACGCTCGACCTCGGTCCCGGTCATGGCCAGCCGCTCGGCCACCTTCGCTGCCGGCAGGTCAGGAGCGCAGTACTCCTCGAGCCATTCAAGCGGAGCGCGCATCAGTGGAGCCGCTCCACCATTAGTCGAACTGCTCCAACATCCGGACGTCGTTGTCGTACAGAAGCCGCAGGTCGGGGACGCCGTGCTTGAGCATCGCGATCCGCTCGATGCCCATCCCGAACGCGAACCCCTGGACCCGCTCCGGGTCGTAGCCGTATTCGCGAACGTGCTCGAACACGTTGGGGTCGACCATCCCGGCCCCGAGGATCTCGATCCAGGCCGTCCCTTTGCACAGCGGGCAGCGCTCGCCGTCTTCGGTCACTCCGTCGATGCAGTTGAAGCAGGAGAC
>Ga0209577_10005827_pt1 | contig 11449 bp, 6 predicted proteins | sample GraSoiAngelo_109_FD_185874 | JGI IMG/M metagenome (GOLD analysis project Ga0209577, IMG submission 185874) | Grasslands soil microbial communities from the Angelo Coastal Reserve, California, USA - 14_0903_12_20cm (SPAdes) (version 2) | ecosystem: Environmental > Terrestrial > Soil > Grasslands ... | reverse complement strand
GTACGGTTCACCGTGTTCCCGCCGGCGTCGGTAGCGACGAAGGTGGCGTCCCGGGTGTCCTTGATCCGCTGGGCGAGCTTGTCCAGCATCTGCGACCAGCTGATCTGCTGCCAGCGGTCCGACCCCGCGGCCCGGTAGAGCGGGCTGTCGACCCGACGGGCGCTGGTCGCCAGCTGCATCGCGGTCGCCCCCTTGGGACAGAGCCGCCCTTCGTTGACCGGGCTGTCCGGGTTGCCTTCGATCTGGACGATCCGGCGGCTGCCGTCGCTGTTCTGCTGGGTGTAAGCAACCAGCGAGCAGCGTACTGCACAGTAAGGGCAGACGGAGTGCGACTCCTGGGCGCCAGAGATCTTGAAATGCTGCGTGACCTGGGCCGCCTGGGCCAGGTCGAATCCAAGGGCGCTAAGCCCGGCGGCGCCGCCTCCGGCGGCGGTCGCCTTCAAGAACGAACGGCGAGTCACTGCAGGCAAGGGACGCTCCTCCAACCTGACGCCCGGCCGATAGCAAAGTTATGACACGGGCAGCCTCCGGCTGTCAACTGGTTCAGGTCCCCTGCCCGGAACTTAGAATCAAACGGATGACGGGACGGCCCGCGCTCGCATGCTGATCCGCCTGCTGGGCGCCGCCCTGCGTCCCTACCGGGGCCCGGTGGCGCTGGTGGTGGGGTTGATGTTGGTCCAGTCCATCGCCAACCTCTACCTGCCCAACCTGAACGCCGACATCATCAACAACGGCGTGGCGCGCGGCGACGTGCCCTACATCTGGCGCATCGGGGCTCTCATGCTGGGGGTCGCCGTGGGCCTGGCCGCCATCTCGGTGGTGGCCGTCTACTTCGCCTCCCGGACCGCGATGGGCGTCGGCCGAGACCTTCGTGGAGCGGTCTTCGAGCGGGTACAGGGATTTTCGGTGCGGGAAATGAGCCACTTCGGCACGCCCTCGCTGATCACTCGCAACACCAATGACGTGCAGCAGATACAGCTCTTCCTGCAGCTGGCGCTGACCATCATGGTGATCGCCCCGATCACCGGCGTCGGCGGCATCATCATGGCCATCAACGAGAACGTCCGGCTTTCGGCTCTCCTGGCGGTGATCGTGCCCCTGATGCTGGCCGTGGTCAGCCTGCTCATGGTCGTCGCCGTTCCACTCTTCCAGTCGATGCAGGGCAAGATCGACCGGATCACCCAGGTGCTGCGCGAGCAGATCACCGGGATCCGGGTCATCCGGGCCTTCATCCGCACGGCCGACGAGAGGCAGCGCTTCGAGGCCGCCAACGCCGATCTGACCGCCACGGCGCTGCGGGTCAACCGGCTCTTCGCCCTGACCCTGCCCTCGCTGATGGCGATCATGAACCTGGCCAGCGTGGCAGTGCTCTGGTTCGGCGGGCACCTGATCGACGGCGGCCAGATGCCGATCGGCAACCTGACCGCCTTCCTCAACTACATCATGCAGGTGATGATGGCCGTGATGATGGCGGTCATGATGGCCATCTTCATTCCCCGGGCAGAGGCCTGCGCCAGCCGCCTGCAGGAGGTGCTCGAGATCCGCCCCTCGATCCAGGACGCCTCGATCGAGCCTGCCGGCGCTTCTCCCTCGCTCGCCCCCGGCACGGTCGAGTTCCGGCAGGTCACTTTCGGCTATCCCGGCGGCGAGCGCCCGGTCCTCAGCGACCTCTCGCTCACCCTCCGGCCCGGGGAGACCACAGCCATCATCGGCGGCACGGGCGCCGGCAAGACCACGCTGATCAATCTCATCCCGCGCCTGTTCGACGTGAGCGGCGGCGCGCTGCTGGTCAACGGCGTCGACGTCCGCGCCCAGTCGATGGACGCGCTCTGGAGCAACATCGGTCTCGTCCCCCAGCAGGCTTACCTCTTCCAGGGCAGCGTGGCCTCCAACCTCCGCTTCGGGCGCGAGCAGGCGAGCGACGCCGAGCTCTGGCAGGCGCTGGAGACGGCCCAGGCTCGCGACTTCGTCGCCGCCATGCCCGGCCAGCTGCAGGCGCCGGTCGACCAGGGCGGTACCAATCTCTCCGGCGGGCAGCGGCAGCGGCTGGCGATCGCCAGGGCGCTGGTGCGCCGGCCGAGGATCTATCTCCTCGACGATTGCTTCTCCGCGCTCGATGCCGGCACCGATGCCAGGCTGCGCGCCGCGCTCAAGCTCCAGACCCGCGAGGCCACGGTGGTACTGGTCGCCCAGCGGGTCAGCACCATCCTCCACGCGGAGCGCATCGTCGTCCTCGAAGGCGGCCGGATCGCCGGCCTCGGCTCCCACACCGAGCTGATGGACCGCTGCGAGCCCTATCGGGAGATCGTGGCCTCGCAGCTGGGGGAGCAGGTCGCGGCGTGATCCGCAGACCGCAGGGCCAGGGCCCCATGGCTGGCGGGTTCGGCCGCGGCGGGTTCGGGAGGGGCGGCTTCGGCATGGCGCCGCCGGCCCAGAAGACGAAGGACGTGCGCAAGACGGCGCGCCGGCTTCTGCTCCGGCTCCGGCCGGAATGGCCGCGGATCTCGGCCGTCGCCCTGCTCAGCTCCACCGGCGTCGCCCTCACGGTGGTCGGTCCCAAGATCCTGGGCAACGCCACCAACCTGATCTTCGCCGGAGTGCTGGGCAAGGCCCTTCCCGCCGGCCTCAGCAAGCAGCAGGCGATCGCCTTGCTCCGGGCCCAGGGGCGGGGGCAGATCGCGGACCTGATCAGCGGCGCCAACGTGATCCCCGGCCAGGGCATCGACTTCACCCAGCTGGAACACGTCCTGGCACTGGCGGCACTCGTCTACGTCCTGGGCGCGCTGCTCAGCTGGCTATCCGCCTACGTCATGGCCGGTGTGGCCCAGCGTACGGTCTACCGCATGCGCCAGGACGTCGAGGCCAAGCTGGCCCGCCTGCCCCTGCAGTACTTCGATCGCAATCCTCACGGCGACCTGCTCAGCCGGACCACGAACGACATCGACAACATCACCACGACCCTGCAGCAGGGGTTGAGCCAGCTGCTCACCTTCGGCCTCACCATCATCGGCGTCCTGGCCCTGATGATCTGGATCAGCCCGCTGCTGGCCCTGGTCTCCCTGGTCACGATCCCGCTTTCGATCGTCGTCACCATGCTGGTCGCCCGGCGATCGCAGAGCCAGTTCGCCGCCCAGTGGGCGCGGACCGGCGATCTCAACGCGCACGTCGAGGCGACCCACACCGGGCACACCCTGGTGCAGGTCTTCGGCCGCCGGCAGCGGGCGATAGAGGAATTCAACCGCCAGAACCAGCTGCTCTACGAAGCCAGCTTCAAGGCCCAGTTCCTGTCCGGCCTGATCATGCCCGCCATCCAGTTCCTGGGCAACCTGAACTACGTGATCATCGCCGCCGTCGGCGGCTATCGGGTCGCCTTGGGGACCATGTCCCTGGGCGACGTCCAGGCCTTCATCCTCTACTCCCGGCAGTTCACGATGCCGATCACCCAGATCGCGAACCAGATCAACCTGCTCCTCTCCGGCCTGGCCTCCTCAGAACGGGTCTTCGAGTTCCTTGACGCCCCCGAGGAGGACCTCGATCGGACCGACCCGCTCGCGCTTCCCCCGGTCGCCGGCCGGGTCAGCCTGGAACGGGTGTCCTTCCGCTACGAGCCGGAGAAACCGCTGATCAAGGACCTCAGCCTGCAGGTCTCGCCGGGGCAGACTATCGCCATCGTGGGTCCCACCGGGGCGGGCAAGACCACCGTCGTCAACCTCCTGATGCGCTTCTACGAGATCGATGCGGGGGCGATCCGGATCGAGGACGTCGACACCCGGGACCTGACGCGGGACCAGGTGCGCCGGGTCTTCGGCATGGTGCTTCAGGACACCTGGCTGTTCACGGGCACGATCGCGGACAACATCGGCTACGGGCGGGCCGGGGCCAGCCGCGAGGAGATCGTGGCGGCTGCCTCCGCGGCTTACGTGGACCAGTTCGTCCGCACCCTCCCGGACGGCTACGAAACCGTGCTCAACGAGGACGCCTCCAACATCTCGTCCGGCCAGAAGCAGCTGATCACCATCGCCCGGGCCTTCCTGGCCAACCCCAGCATCCTGATCCTGGACGAGGCCACGAGCAACGTCGATACGCGGACCGAGGTCCTGATCCAGGAAGCGATGGCCCGGCTGCGACGGGGCCGGACGAGCTTCGTCATAGCCCACCGGCTGTCCACCATTCGCAACGCGGACTCGATCGTGGTCATGGACGCCGGGCGGGTGGTGGAGCAGGGCAGCCATGCCGAGCTGCTGCACCGCGACGGCTTCTATGCCGGGCTCTACCAGAGCCAGTTCGCCGGCGACCTGGCAGCGGCCAGCTGAGCCTTCAGGCGACCACCGGCTGAGGCGCTGTCGCTGCGGCCATCTCGACCAGGCGGCAGAGTGCGCTGGCCAGCCTCATCTGGTCCGGATTGCGGCAGCGCGCCTTGAGGAGCTCGGGGCTGCAGACCAGGATGACGAGGCCCTGGGCCCGGGAGCTGGCCACGTTGAGCCGGTTCAGGCTGAAGAGGAAGTCCATGCCCCGAGGTGCGTCGTCGATGGAGGAGGTGGCCATGGAGTAGATCACGACCGGCGCCTCCTGTCCCTGAAACCTGTCGACGGTGCCCACCCGCGCTCCCTCGGGGAGGGTTTCGCAGAGCCGCCGCACCTGGGCGTTGTAGGGTGCGACCACCAGGATGTCGTCGCCGCGCAGCGGCCGGACGGCCCCGTGGCGGTCGGTCCAGGGGAGGCCGATCAAGGCGCGGAAGACCTGGCCCACCCGCTCCACCTCCTCGGGCGAGACCGTGCGGTTGCCCACGTGGGGGACCGGCTCGTAGCGGATACCGACGCCTCCGCTCCCGTTGGCCGCTGCCAGCCGCTGGACGGCGCAGGAGGGATCGGGCGCCAGCTTGCCGTCGTAGAAGGCTTCGGAGATGAAGGAGCAGACGGCCGGATGGAGCCTGAAGGTGGTCTCCAGGAAGAGGCCGAAGCCCGGCGGCATGGTCGGCTCGTCCTGGATCACGTGGTCGAGCGCGGAGCGGTCGATCCCCGGAGGGTGAACCCCGTGCGAGGGCTGGCGGAGCTGGTTGGGATCGCCCAGCAGGATCAGGTTGGAGGCCGCCGCCGCGATCGCGAGCAGGTTGGCCAGCGCCATCTGGCCGGCCTCATCCACCACCAGGGCGTCCAGACGCCCCTGCATCCCGCCCCGGGCAAAGAGCCACGGGGTGCCGGCCACCACCTCGGCTTCCTCCGCGTCGAGCGCATCCTCCACCTCTAACGCGGTGCCCACGCAGCTCACGTCTGGGGAGGCGCAGCGTTCGCGTTGATCGGCCTTCTGCAGGGCCCGCAGCGCCTGGCCGGTGCGACGCGCCTCCTCGGCGACCCTGTCCAGCAGGTTGCCAATCACCTTGTGGCTGCTGGCTGTTATCCCCACCCGCTTGCCCTGCCGCACCAGCTCCAGGACCAGCGCGGCGGCGGCGGTCGTCTTGCCCGAGCCAGGAGGACCCTGGATGGCGAGGTAGGAGTGATCGAGCAAGGGCGCAAGCCGCAGGGCGGCGTCCCTGGCGCGCTCGCCAGGCCGAGCCAGCGGCGATCCCGGGGACATGCCGGAGAATCGCGGCTGTCGCAGGCACAGGAGGTCGCGCGCCGCCCGATGCGCGCCCTCGCCGTCGAACCCGTTCTCCTCGATCCACCGGCCAAGGCGCAGGAGTGAGTCGCGCTGCTCCCTGGTGGGAATCGGGCTGGAGGGAATCAGCGAGGTCGGATGAGGCACCTCTACGTTGAGACCACGGCTGAGCTCGATCCAACCTGCGATCGGATCCAGCGCCACCACCGTGCCCGCGCCCCGCTGCCGGCGCGGATCTTCGGGCTTGTCCCCGATTCCGATCTTGTACTCCTGCCCGGCGTCGAAGTGGTAGCGGAAGACGTTGGACTGCCGCTCCTGCCGGACCTCTCCCGAAAAAGCCAGCCCGCCGATCGCCTCGCGCTCCTCGATCAGCTGCTCGTCGGTCAGGGAGCAGAGGCGGAAGTACTCCCACCACTCGGACTTCTCTTCCCGGCGGTGCCAGTTGAGGCTGTGGGCGAGCAGGTGGGCAGCCTGCTGCAAAGGCGTCCGGTCCGTCTCCTCCTCGGGGACTCCGGCCAGCAGGCGCTCGACCAGCCCTGCCGTCCGCTCGTCCACGTCCCTCTGCGTCTGGCTCGGTGCCCTGTCCTCGGGAGCCGGCCGGGGAATGTCACCGTAGCGCGCGATCGCCTCCATGCGCCGCGCTTCCAGCCAGTCGCGCAGCTGCGCCGTGGAGAGGCAGTCGTCCTCGTTGTAGCGGGCGATCGCCTCCAGTCGGCCCGGCTGTCCAGTCTGCAGCCAGTCCTCGTAGGCGACGATGCTGGCGGCGGCGTCGATGATCTCACCGGCCCGCTCGTGCCGGTAGAACGGCTCCAGGCTCTTGAGCGAATAGGACTCGGTGGACATCCTGACTCCCTGGCGCACCACCCGGTAGAGGTCGACCAGCACGCGCCCGCGCAGCAGGCGATCCACCTCGGCCTCACGCGTGGCGTAGCCGCCTGCCAGCTCCTTGAGCGCATTCGGTTCGTACGGGGCGTAGTGATAGACGTGCAGGTCGGGGGAGCGGTCGAGCCGGTCGATGATCAGGTCGACGGTCTGTTCGAAGGCTCGCCGCTCCGCCGTCTCGTCGTGGCCCCAGAAGGCGTGGTACTGGAAGCGGCCGCCGGCTGACTCGGCCACCCCGAACAGATAGTAGAGCCCGTCGTCGCCGACGAACGGATCGCCCTCCATGTCGAAGAAGAGATCGGCGGGGGAGGGGGGAGGAAGGGTCTGGAAGCCGAGCTGCTCGCCCAGCGGCGGCAGCACCTCGTAGGCCAGGCTGCCCGTCTGGCGGCGGCCGACCTGCAGCCGTGCCTGCTGCCGCAAACGCTCCAGGGCGAGGTCTGTGATGCCGGCGATCGGCTGCCCCATGGCGCTGGCGCCGAGATCGGCCACGGTCGCGATCCCCGAAGTCTGCAGCCGGCGGGTCTGGTCGCGCCGCATCCCGGCTACCAGGCAGAGGTGGTCGTCGTCGCGGCGGCGCCGATCGCAGGGCTCGATCCAACGGCAGATGTCGCAGTGCGAGACCGGATCGGGATAGGTCGCCGTTGCCGGACCGAGTACCGTCTCCTCGAAACGACGCTTGACGCTGCGATAGTAGGCGGCGTAATCGCGGAAGCGCAGCTCTTCCTCCGACCGGTCGCCCAGGATCAGAGTGATGTGGTCCGGCTCGATTCCCTGGATCGCGGCGACCTGCTCGGTGTAGACACAACACTGGAGCACGGCCGCCGCCTTGGCCTTCTTGGCCAGCTTGGCATCGGCAACCTCGTAGCGGTAGCGGCCGAGACCGCTCGGCTGGTCGACCCGAAGCAAGAAATCTGCGTGGCAACGCCAGCGCCCGTCGAAAAAGGTGCCCTGGTAGATGACGTCGGCGCCTTGCCGCATCGCCGTAACGGTCGCTTCGTGCGCCGACTCGAGCGCGGCCAGCCGGTCGGCGGGGAAGGGGATCTCGACCACGCGCTTCCCCAGGTCCCGCAGCGAGTTCAGGTGCCGTGTCTCGTGCTCCAGGCCTCGCCGGCGCAGGATCTCCAGCTCGGGATCGAGCCGATCCGGCCGCGCCAGCTCGCCGCGCGCCGCGGCCAGCTCCTGCTGGGTGAGATGCTCACACTCCAGGAAGCCCGTCAGGTCGCTCGGGCTGACCACCAGCCGTCCTTCGAGATACTGCATTCCTGCCCTTCAGGATGCAGTCTAGAGGCGGCCTATGACAGCTGTCTGTCACAACCAGGACGGCCCTGGGCGCGGTGGATCAGCCCAGCCGCCGCTCCTGGCCGGTCGGCCCGCCACCTTCTGCGGCCGGGGTCGAACGCCGCGGCTTGAGGGCGGCGGCCGTCCGGTTCGGTGGAAACAGGCGTTGCACGTCGGGGGCGACGACGCCCAGGCTGAAGGCGCGGTCGATGATCCTGGGGCGGACGCCGGTCGGCAGCAGCCGGGTGCCGCCACGCCGTCTGCCGGTCGGGTCGGCCGCCTCGGAGAGGAAGATCTCCTGCATGGTAACGCCCTGGTCTTCGACGCCTGCCAGCTCGACGATGCTCATCACCCGCCGGCTCCCGTCCGCCAGGCGCCCAACGTGGACCACGACGTCGAGCTCCGACGCGATCTGGCGGCGGACGGCGCTGACCGGCAGCTCCAGGCCGGCCATCAGGACCAGCGTTTCCAGTCGCACCAGCGCGTCCCTCGGGCTGTTGGCGTGGATCGTGGTCATGGCCCCGTCGTGTCCGGTGTTCAGCGCCTGGAGCATGTCCAGCGCTTCGGCGCCGCGCACCTCGCCGACGACGATCCGGTCGGGCCGCATGCGGACCGCGAGGCTGACCAGGTCGCGCAGCGCCCGGGGACGGTCGCCGGTAGCGGGCGCCTCGAGCCGGCAGACGTGCTCCTGCTGCAGCCGCAGCTCGGCTGCGTCCTCCACGGTGACGATCCGCTCCCGTTCGTCGATGAAGCCGGACAGGACGTTCAGCAACGTCGTCTTGCCGGCGCTGGACCCGCCCGAGATCAGGATGTTGGCCCGGGCCATCACGCACGTCTTGAGGAAGGCGGCGGCCTCGGTCGAGAGGCTCCCGAACCGGATCAGGTCGTCGAGCTGGTAGGGGATGGTGGAGAACTTGCGGATCGCGACCAGCGGTCCGTTGACGGCGACCGGCGGCAGCGCCACCGTCAGGCGGGAGCCGTCTGGCAGCCGGCCCTCGAGCACGGGGTCGGCCGGGTCGATGGTGCGCCCCACCGAGGTCGCGAGCGCGATGATCGCCCTCAGGAGGTGGTTCTCGTCGTCGAACTCACGGTCGGTGAGCAGCAGCTGCCCGCCGCGCTCGACGTAGATCGTGCCCGGACCATTGATCATGATCTCGGTCACGCTCGGATCGTCGAGGAGGGCGGCGAGGGGAGCCAGGGCGGTGGAGAACGGCTGGCGCTCGAACGAGGCGACCTGGAGGGAAGACAGAGCCATGCCTCAGTCTTGCTGCCAGCGTTACGGCGGCCATCGGCCGGACGGACGGGTCTCTAGGGCCATTCGGCCTGCCAGCTCCGGGCAACGGTAGGACGGAAGGTAGTACAATCTATCCTGTGAGCGAAGCTTCAGCTCGCCGCCGCGCCAAGGTCAGCGTGACCGTGGACCCGGTTCTGCTCGAAGCGGTCGATCTGTACGTCCAGCGCCATGAGGGCACGGATCGAAGCAGGGTGATGGAAAGGGCGCTCCTGCATTGGTATGCCGCCCGCCAGGAAGAGGCGATGGTCGAACAATTCCAATCGCCCGATCCGCGCGAGGAGTCGGAGCGTCTTGCCTGGAAGCGCACTCGCCGGGCGGCGGCCGAGCGACGGCTGAGGCGCCCTGGGAGCTGACTCACCGCGCCAGTTTCCCCGGCGCGGCGAGGTCTGGCTCGTCTACACCCCGGGCCAGCCCGACGACCCGCACCAGCCGCGGCCGGCGCTCGTAGTCTCAGAGAACGTGCGAAACCGGCACCGAGATGATGTGATCGTGATTCCCGTATTCACCGCGGGAAGACTGGGACCAACGCACGTTTCGATCGAATCCGGTGTTGCGGGACTACGCCGATCGGGAATTCTGTTTTGCGAAGAGATCACAACCCTTGACAAGGACTTCCTCAGGCGAGGACCGCTTGGCACTCCGGCCTCGGGCGCGTTCATGGATGAGGTGCTCCTGGCCGTGAGGCGCGCGATCGGGGACCAGTACGCATTCTCATGAGGACGGTGGCACGACCGGCGACATCATGAGCTCCTCGGTCGCCTCGACGTGCCGGGCCGGGTTCGGCTCGATCGCCTTTCGCTCGGGCGACGAGTAGTAGGCGGCGTCCGCCTCGGCCCAGGTCTTCGGCCCCTCGTAGCGAAGGATCCACACGAACTCGTTGACGCCGGCCGTCCAGGCGCCGACCACCTGGAAGCCGAGGCGCTCCCGCAGCGGTCGGATGTGCCGCGACCACTCCTCTATCCAGGCGTCCATGGCGCCCTCGCGGATCCTGTAGCGCCGCAGCTGCCATGCCATCACCCGATCCTATCCAGAACCGAGGGCCGCCGGAAAGATCACCGGCGGCCCTCGACGCGATCGGATGTGTCGAAACCGGTCAGCCGGCCACGATACCCTCCAGGCTGCCGCCATCTGGAACCGCAACCGACTGGATCAGCGTCAGCGAGCCGGCGGGGGCGACGGCGAAGACGTCGACCGAGCCCGAGCTTCCACTCTCCACGTAGAGGAAGCGGCCCGCGGCCGACGCCATGTCGATCGCGCCCGGGATCCCGGATGCCGCCGCCGGGTTGACCAGGGTCACGCTTCCGTCGCCGCTGACCCGGTACTGACTGACGTCGCCGCTGCCGGTGTTGGCGACGTAATCAAACTCACGCAGCGAGACGATCCAGCAGGCGGCGACCTGGCCGTCGGAAACCGGCGCGCCTGCCGGGGTCAGGGTGCCGTTCCGCTCCACGCGGAAGGTTCCAACCGAGCTGGCGCCCGCGTTGACCAGCGTCAGCAGTCCGGCCGGCTCGAAGGTGAAGGCGAAGGGCACAGGGCCCTCCGGGTTACGGACCGGCTGCGCCGAAAGCTGGCCGCCGGTCGAGACCGCGAACACGTCGACTGTGCCGTTGGCCTTGGTGGTGACCAGCAGCTGCCCTCCGCTAGGCGTGAAGCCGATCTCACCCGGCGAGGAGAGGAAGAAGGGCGGATCGGTGTTCGGCAGCCCCAGGGTGCGGGTCGAGCCCGGGATCGGCTGCAGGCTCTGGCCTTGGATCCGGTACCCGCTCACGAAGCCGGCCAGTCCCGCGTCCAGAACGTAGACGAGGTTGCCATGCAGCGCGATCCCGGTAGGGAAGGCCCCACCCGAAGCGAGCACCTGGCTCAACTCCAGCCTGTCCCCATCCACGCGAAAAACCGAGACGCTGTCGCTCCCGGCATTGACTGCCAGGAGCAGCCGGTGCGCCGCGTCGTAGACCAGCGATCCCTGCGAGCCAAGGGGATCCGACTGCGTGCCCGGAAGCTCCTTGCCCCCGCGACCACCGGTCGGGTAGGTTCCGCCCGGCGTCAGGGTCCCGTCGGCGTTGCGCCGGTAGGCGACGATGGCGTTCCCGCTCGGATCGTTGGTCTGGACGAACGCCGCCTGGGCCGGACCGGCGGCATCGGCGTCCGCCGCCTCCACGATCGCGGCTGGTGTCAGAAACCCGGCGCCGGCCGCAAGCGCCAGGATGCCCACCCCACGAATCAGGTTCCTCATGCGATGACCTCCTTGATCGGCGAAATCCGGAGCCCAGGCTCGCAGCCGCCGATCACCGCACGATGAAGGCGCGTCATCGAATCGACACACGCCGGTCGCCTCGATGGCAGCGCCGCGTCGCGCCGCCCTCAGCCAGGCAGGCTGAACCAGAAGCGGGTGGATCCCTC